>Ga0310122_10002926_pt1 | contig 10866 bp, 6 predicted proteins | sample CB6_Bottom_1051__FD_203503 | JGI IMG/M metagenome (GOLD analysis project Ga0310122, IMG submission 203503) | Marine microbial communities from Western Arctic Ocean, Canada - CB6_Bottom_1051 | ecosystem: Environmental > Aquatic > Marine > Oceanic | place: Canada: Western Arctic Ocean | collected...
GCGGGATCGCCGCTCATCCCCCACTGAACGATGAAACCACTCATGACCCGAAAGAATCTCTGGTCGTCGTAAAAGCCCAGCTTGACCAGGTTATAGAAGCGGTCCGCCCCTCTCGGCGACCAGTCTCGGGTTACGCCGATGACAAAGGCCCCGGCGGTGGTTTCAAAGCGGACCTTAAATTCGTCAGGCGCCGTTTCGTTTGCCTGCTCCCCGGTCGGGTCCATCAGGGCGGTCATCTCCCCCTCCGCATTTTCCGAGGAAGCCTTGGGGGCGCCCCGCTGTCCACAGGCGGCAAAAGCCACGGCCACCAGGACCACGGCCAAGAAGCCAGAAAAGTGATTGCGTCGGAACATCGGTCGTCGATTCCCTCCTTCGAATTGGTGTTGAATTGTATGCTCACAGATCCTTCACCGCCCGTACCAGTGCCTGGGTGGTGATGCCGAAATGGGCCCACGTCTCCATGTGCCCGGTCGACGGGGCCGTACGGGGATCGGTGATGCCCACGTGCGCCAGCGGCATGCCGGCGGCGGCTGACACCAGACCAGCGAAACCGCGGGTACCGGTTTCGTCCGTGCCGATAAATCCATCCTCCACCGTCACTACGCCCCCGGTGTAGGGAGCCAGGAGTTTCCTGAGCTGAGCGGCGCTCAGCGGCAGGGCATTGACGACGTACACGTCGGTGGCCGTCCCCCCCTTTGACAGCTTGTCGGCCGCTTCACCAGCGAGAGAGGCCGGAGCGCCGAAGGCGAGAATCGCTCGCTTCGCCCCCTTGTGCCGGCGATAGACGGTCACCGTCTCCCACTCCGAGTCCGCCTCCCACAGGGCCCCCGAGCCGTCCTGCTTTTCCAGCACGGGTAGGTCGTCCCGAGGGATGCCGATGATATGTCCACCGTAATGGGCAGCCAGGTCCCGGACGGCGACAAACGCGGCACGGGCGTCGGCCGGGGCGTAGAAGCGGTGCAGATAGGGCAGGTAGGTCAGACCTATGTTGATCCAGTCCAGCCCCCATCCGGAGAAGTGGTCGCGCCCCGTGCAGGCGCCCACGTGGGAGAGGTGGTAGGTGACGTTCAGCCCCTCGTTGACACCGTTGAGATTGCGCTGATAGCGCCACATGTCGAAACCCTCGCGCGCGATGCCTTCAAAGAAGGCGGCGAAGGTGGAAATTACGTTGAGCTGGGGCCCGGGTCCGCTCATGGCCAGTCCGTTGGCCATCAGCGCCGAGACCTGCTCCTCGATGCTCATCTCGAACTGGTGGTCGGCGGCGAGTAACTCCCTCGCCTTGCCCAGCTTGGTGGAAGCATCGAGATCGCAACTGACCACGAAGACATCATCGGGATGCGCCTTGGCTACGGCCGCGTACCCCGCCTCGGAACCCGAGCGCGGACTCTTTGATTCACCTGCTGCGGGGAGGGATACGGCCGCCAGATCTTTGGCGGAAAGCATCAGGTTGGCGCTGCCGGGCGCCGGCCGTGACGCGGTTACCACGACGCGCTTGGGCTTGCCCCGCAGGGCGGTGAGCGCCCGCTTCTGCCCCGAGGTCTCCTGCAGCATCGGATTGGCGAGGACCTGGTCCACCGCTCGTCCTTTCATGTGACCGTCGTGGTGGCCCTGTCCGCCGGGCAGGTCGTTGACGAGAAAGAGACACTCCAGCATAGACCTTGGATCTCTGAAGCTCATCAGAGCACCAGGCACCCGCACGCGGGTCGACGGGTCGACGTCGTTTTCGGCTGCCAGGGCCTTCATTTCCGCGGTGATTCCGTACCCTTGAGCGAAGGACTGCAAGCTCACCGGCTGACTATCGGTAGACGTGAAGCCGACGGGGTAAATGAGGCTCGGCTTGCCCTCCTGGGCCAGCTGGTAGCACTCGCGGTAGGCGAGGTAGAGCTGCGCCGTATCGTGGAGGGTGGGGATCTCGACGATGCTCACCCCTAGCGATTCCACGATCGGGCGCGGATCCTTGTCCATGATCTGATGGGTGGCTCCCGATAGCTGGATGCCGTTGCGGTGCATGACGAAGGTCACCGGGGCGCCCTGGACATGAGCGCCGTTGAAACCGTTGAGCGCCTGCCCGGATATCCAGCCAGCATCCCCGCAGTGGGTGACCACCCAGGCCCCCTTCGGGTGGCGGGCGCGTTTGCCCAGGGCCTGGCCGACGGCGGTGGGAATCATCACCCCCAGGCGCCCGCCGTTCAGCTGCGTTCCTCCCGGCAGCCAGGACACGTGTCCGGGGATATCGAGCCCGCGCCGAAAACCTTCGATCACCGCACGCTCTTCGACGAAGCCCAGGGCCGCCAGACAGGAGTAGTAGCCGACGCTGGTGTGGGCGTGCTCGATGGTGTACTCGATCCCCTCGAAGTCAGTCACGGCCATGGTCAGCAACAAGGGCGGTATGAGATCGAGACCGCCGCCCAGATGGTCGAGCTCGCCGATCTCGGCCAAGGAGGCCAGGCTCCGGATGGCGATGCGGGCCGCTTCGATCTGCAGTCCCTCCAGCGCTCCCACTTTAGCTGCCGACAACCGCTTCAGCCGACGGATGTCGACTTCCATGGGCAATACCTGGGAGGTGACTTGAGATCCGAGGTATTGCACCTGAGACAGGAGCTTGCGGTTCCGTCGCTTCTGGCCCTTTAACGCCTGCTGTGTGCCGGTCATTTCACCCTTTGCCTTCTCAATGGTCGCTGGTGTGTCCCCAGTGCGGTCGTGGGGTCCTGATTACGGTCAACTGGGGCGATCATAATCATAACCATCGCCCGGGCCCGGGGGAAGGACGCGGATCCGGGCGCGCGGTGCGCCGTCGGCGGGGGTCCAACAGATGTGTTCAGTCAGATGCGTTCTGGCAGATGCGTTCAGACTGACCCCGGCCACGGCCGGAACTGAGCTGCCAGGCTCTGGGCCCACGCCCGGTTGGCATCGGCCGTGCGACCGGCGTTGTGAGGAGTGTGGACGACGTTGTGCCGACCCAGAAGCGGGTCTGATAGCGGCAGGGGCTCCACATCCCACACATCCGCCGCCAGACTGAGTTCGTCGGCCAGCACGCGGCGTCTGAGCGTCTCCACGTCGCAGATGTGCGCCCGCGTTACCAGCACCACCAGGCACCCCGTTGGCAGTGCCTCCATATACGAGGCGGCGACAAGATTCCGCGTCGAGTCGGTCAGCGGCAACATGGGCGCGAAAATCTCGGCGTCGCTGACGAGTCGCTGCAGATGGTGCTCGCGCCGCGAGCCGGCGCGGTGAAAGGCGGGCTCGGGCGCATACGGATCCCACGCCGCGACCTCGGCCCCCAGAGCGCGGGCGAATCCGGCGTAGCGGCTGCCGATGTTCCCCGCACCCACCACCCGCACCCGCTTGCCCGCCAGGGTGCCATGGGTAAAGTGGGAGTCGTCGCCGAACTGATGTCCCCTGGCCGACGCCCGCCCTCGCCCGTCCGGCGGATCGTAGGTCCACGGCTCCTGACTGTCGATGATACTGCGGTGCAGCTGGGGAATGCGACGCAGACCGCACAGGGTCAGAGCCAGACCGTACTCAGCCACGGATTGGCCCCAGAATCCCTCGCTGAGCTGATCGTATATCTCCACCCCTCTGGCCTTGAGCCGCTCGGCAGCATCGTCGGACAGCGTTCCCTGGTAGGCCCCCTGAAAGGTGGCCTCCTCGAGTGCCGGCAAAGCGGCGAGACAGGATTCCCCGACCGGCACCCCCAGACAGACGAGACGGCGAATGTGGTCGGCGTCCACCCGGGACGTCTTCCGAACGATCTCTCCCAGTTCGCGCTCGTCGCCGGGGTCGAGCCGAGAGAAGGCGACTTCGCCTTCTGTTCGCCAGAGCTCGTGAAAATGGTCAGCCGCCCAGGGCCACACACCGTCAAAATCGGGATGGACGACGATGAAGCTGCTCACAGGCTACTCTCCCTCGAAGTAGTCGACCTCGTCGCCGCTGCGAAAGAGGCGGGATCCCTTCCGCAGGATGACGTTGAGCTTCTCCGAGTCGGGGTACTCGCACACTTCGGGACAACGCTCGTCGCCGACGGCCAGCAACACACAGGGCTCATCGGTGTCGTTGGTGAACTTGTGAGTCCCCGCCGGTCCGGGCGGAAAGGCGAGGAAATCGCCTTTCTGTACCGTCTGGTCGCCGCGAGGACTGACCAGTGTGCACGCTCCCTCGAGGATGACGAACAGCTCCTCGCCCGCGTGGTGAAAATGCAGCGGAAAGGTGGACTTGCCCGGCGGTAAGCGGATCAGCCGGTAACCGAGCCCGCGCGCGCCGATCAAGGCGTCGATCTCCTTCGACTCCCACCGATAACCCTCTCGGTCCAGGCCGGCCCGCCACGCCACCTGGTCGGCGTTGACCTGGTTTATATAGATGTCGCGGCGCTCCTCGAGGCATTCCAGCAGGCGCTCTCTGGCGTCGTAGAGGATCGAGTGACCGTCTCCCACAAGCATGGCGTCGAAATCGAGCGCCAGCAGCTTGCGCAGCTCCAGCGCCGCCGCCGGCGGATCCTCCAGCTTTTCGTCCGCCAACAGCGTCAACCTGCCTATGGGCTCTCCTACCACCAGATCACCGGACAGGACCAGCCTCTTATCCGGCCAGTACAGAGCGAATTCGCCTCTGCTTTTGCTGAATCGCAGGTGGATCGCCTTCAGCCCGGGTACGATCTCCTCCCCGTCACTCAGGATCCGGTCCACCGGAACTTCGATCTCGGCGACGTCATCAGCGTGGGCGGCCACTTTTGCCCCCGTGCGCTCACGAAAGGCAGCGGCCTCGCGCTCGTGGTCGCGGTTGGTGAGCACGATCCAGGCAGCGCCCCCCAGTCTATCCAGCTGCTGCTGGTCGGACTCGATCATGGCAGCGGGGTCGATGAGGACATTACCCTCGTCGCGCACCCACAGGTGACCGTTGAAGTCGATCTGGCGACGCTCGTTGAAAACCGACCAGCTGTAGAAGTCCTCGAACAGTACGCGTTTCATCTGGTCCTCCTTGTTGTTCCCCTTATCGGCTCGTTCCTGTTCCGCCCGTCCTATTCCGCTTGCCACCGTCGGCGACTAAGCCGACGCCACGGCGGCACAATTTGACTCAGTCGATGACCCGTGCGGTGGCAACATAGTCCACGGTCAACGAGCGCCTGCCACCGGACGGGATGTCCCCGGCGGTCACGTAGAGGTGGCTGGTGAGATAGCGGTCTTTGTTGGTGTGGGCCGAATAAGCCGCGACTTCGTCGCCCACTGAGAGGAAGGAAGAACTCAGGGTGAAGGTCCTCCTTCCCGCTGTAATGGTCACGCCCCCTCTCAACGATTCTCTCTTTCCTGGCGCGGGGGTCACGTCGTGCCGCAGCAGGAGGTACTCCTGTTTGTTCAACTCCCTCGCCTCGATCAGAAAGCTCGTGTAAGAAGTCTGCCGCTGCTCCATGGCGGTGGCCACCTCGGATACCCATCGATAATTGGCAAAACCCGGAAAACCGACCATGACGTAGGGGGCCCTGAGGGTGCGATTGGATTGGTTGTCGATAGTGTAGGTCACGTCGAACAGGGAGCCCAGAGCCGAGAGTCGAAAGACGACCTCCACGGCGATGCCGGGACGCAGAACATCTCCGCGCCGGTAGGTCAGTACGACGAGATCCTCTCTCTGTTCTATCTGCGGGATTCCCCATTCCTCCTGGAGCAGCTTGATGCTGCGGTTCGCTCGCCCGGGACCCGGGGCCCCGAACCAGAACCACTCCCAGTCGGCCAGCGGCAGCTGCGCTTCGACAAAGTCCACCGGCTGCCCCGTCAGCCGGAAGGAGGTGATTCCAAAGGGAGAGCCGTGGCTGACCTCAATGGTGTAGTCTGGCAAGGTGACGTACACCGCCTCCCCGGTCAGGCGAACGGCGTACCGCGGTTCGGTTGGTTCGTCGGCCCCCGCGGGACCTTCTGCTCCCTCCAACTGTCTCCCCCCCAGGGAGGTCAACTCGGCCAGGACGTGAAAATCCTCCAGGCCAACGCGGCCGTCTACAGTCAGGTCGTAGAGCGCATCGGCGCCACCAAAAGCCTCGAAAAACAGCCGCTGATCGGCCAGGTCTACCGTGCCGCTGCCATCGAAATCACCCGGTGCCGGAGGAATGCGCGTCAACTCGGCCAGGGCGTAGAGATCCTCCAGGTCGACCCGGCCATCCGCGGTCAGGTCGTAGAGTGGGTCGACGCCCCCAAAAGCCTCGAAAAACAGCTGCTGATCGGCCAGATCCACTGTTCCGCTGCCGTCGAAATCACCCGGTGCCGGGCGGGTCAATTCGGCCAAAGCGAATAAATCTTCGAGGTCGACCCGGCCATCCGCGGTCAGGTCGTAGAGCGGATTTCCACTGCCAAAAGCCTCGAAAAACAGCTGCTGGTCGGCCATATCCACTGTTCCGCTGGCGTCGAAATCGCCCGGACCCGGCGAACCGACGCCCCCGGCATCGGCCAGGGCGACCGCGGTCAGCGCCAGCACCGCGCTCAGTCGTATCCCCGTGGCCGGAATCCAGGACCCGATGCGGCTCACCGCAGCTATTGAGGATGAACTCGCCACCGTCATTTGCCCTACCTGCCTTCCTTCCTGCTTGCTTGCCACTCTGCTCTGAGAGCCGGGCTGCTCCATTGGAAACCTGACATCGCCTTAATGGGGTCCCGCCCTGCTGAATCAGGAAGCGGAAGGCTGATAAACTCCCGTCGGGAGACAGGGCAGTCAAATCGGGCCAAGGCTTTTTTTTGCCCCATAGTCAATCTGTGCCTTCATTTACATACTTACCCTGTATTTCGTGTCTGGGCTTCCAATCCTCCTAGCGGGCAGCAGTCTGTGCCTCAATTGACCCATGGTTTCAGCGGCGGGACGACTTCGCGCTCTTCTCACTGATCGTCTCGTCCATTACGTCTGCCGCCACCACGTCTTTATCATCGTTCTAGCCGCCGGCCTTTCAGTTATCAGTGGATATCTGGCGACGCGTTTGACGCTGAACACGAATCTCGCCGACCTCCTGCCCGAAGGCTACCGCAGCGTCCAGATGCTGAATCGCATCAAGGAGCAGGTGGGCCACACCAGGCCTCACCTGGTGGTGGTGACGAGCGCCGACCTGGACCGCTCGCGGGAGTTCGCCGTGGCGCTGGCGGACTCGCTGCGTGGCGGTGACCTCATCAGCGCCGTCAACCTGCGCACAAACCGCGATTTCTTCATGAAAAACCGCCTGCTCTACATGTCCCTGGCGGACCTGGACACTCTCTCCAGCCGTTTCGACGACTTCATAATGCAGAAGAAGCTGGAGCAATCGCCGCTGTATTTTGCTCTGGACGATGACGAAGCGGCCCATTTCGACCTTGGGGATTTGGAGGAGAGGTATCGACAGGAAATCACCGCGCGCGGTCTGAATGATGAGTTTTTTCTCACCAAGCAGAAAGACGGAGTAGTCCTCAGACTCTACCCCACCGGTGACTTCACCGACATGAAGTTCACCAACAGGCTGCTGGACCACGTGGGCGCCACGGTAGATCGCCTGCAGCGACAGCGCGTCGAAGGAACCCAGATCGAGGTCACCTACAGCGGTAGTTTCGTCAATCAGGCCAGCGACTACAATATGGCGGTCAAAGATGGCAGGTCGACGGCGATCTATGGCATCGTCGCCGTCGTCCTCCTCATCATGATCTACTTCCGGCAAGTAGTGGCGCCGCTGTTTATCGTCGTGCCCCTTGGGATGAGCCTGTGCTGGACCTTCGGCTTCACCTACCTCACCATCGGCGGTCTGAATACGGTGACCATGGTCCTGTTCGCTATCCTGTTCGGCCTGGGCATCGATTTCGGCATCCATATCCTGGCCCGTTACCGAGAGGCGCGAAAACGGCAGCTCGACATCACTGAGGCCATTTCGGAGACTATCGGCCAGACCGGCCGGGCGCTGACCACGACAGCTTTTACTACCTCGATCGCCTTCGGCTCTTTGATGATCATGGACTTCGAGGGCTTCTCCCACTTCGGTTTCATCGTCGGTGTCGGGGTGCTCTTCGCCCTGGTGGCGATGGTGGTGGTATCGCCGGCCTTCATCATCCTGGCCGAGCGACTCGGGGTCATGGGACTCGACGGAAACGGGCGCATATCCCCCCGGAAAGGGCCTTTCCCTCTGGCCTGGGTGAGCCTGGCGCTGGTGGGGGTGGCCAGTGGGTATTCCCTCTATCATCTGGGAGATATCGACCTGGAGTACGATTTCGGAAAACTTCGCTACCCGCCCCGGAGCACCGCCGACAGCCGCCTTCCCGACGCCCTCAAGAAGGACACTTCCCCCGCTATTGTCCTGACCGAATCGGCTGAGGATGCGCGCGAAGTGGTGGCGATGGTGAAAGCGGTCAAAGCCGCAAGGGGAGAGGCCTCGACGGTGGCTTCAGTAAAAAGCGTGTACTCCGCCCTGCCTACTCAACAGTCGGAAAAGATGGCGATCATCACCTCTCTGAAGCGCCGATTGGACGAGGAAGTCGCCGACCTGCTGAACGGCGAGGAGCGCGTGCGACTGGATTCCTTGAGAGATCTGCTGGAGGTGGTGCCTCTGACCATGCAGGACCTGCCCGAGAACATCACCGCACCATTCACCGCCAGCGATGGCCGCATTCTGCCGTTCGTCGCCATCAACCCCGCCCAGGCCATGCACGACGGCAACAACGCCATCCGCTTCGCCGACGAGATCGCCGAGATTCATCTGAGCTCGGGCAAAACCTATTATGCCTCCAGCTCCAATATCGTCTTCGCCGATGTCGTGCGGGTCGTCTTCGCCGATGGCCGTACCGCCGTCTTCCTGACCCTGGCGGTGGTCTTCCTCGTCGTGCTGCTGGACTTCCGCCGCCTCCGCGACGCCCTGCTGGTAGTAGTCCCGCTGCTGGCCGCGCTCCTGTGGGTTTTCGGCTTCATGCACATCTTCGACATCGGCTTCAATCTGTACAACGTCATCGTTTTCCCCACCCTCATCGGCATGGGAGTCGCCAATACTGTCCACATCCTCCACCGCTACCGGGAGGAGGGCGCCAACTCGCTGCGCCGGGTGCTGCGCACCACCGGGAAGGCCTTGGCCGCCACCTCGCTCACGACGATGGCGGGGTTCTCCGGACTCGTGATCGTCCGTCACCCGGGGTTGAACTCCATGGGGCTGGTGGCTCTGGTGGGACTGGCCAACTGCTTTCTGGCCGCCGTGGTGCTCCTGCCAGCCCTTCTGCAGGTATTGGAGGCTCGGTCGAAACCGGCGCGGCAACGAGACGAACAGCAGCCCGTCTCCAACCAGCACGCCATGGCTGAGTGAGAGTGAAAGAGCGTGTGTGCGTGGAGTGAGAGATAATTGAGCCTATTCGGCGAGTATCGCCTGTCGTAGGGCGACCTCGAATTTACTGCCTGATCCAGCTATAGGAGGGCCATCCTGGCCGGAATGTCCATGAGCAGACCCCGGATTGCCGCAATCGCCACCACCTACCACAAGTACTCCCACGCCCAGCACATCGTCGACCGCTTCCTGGAAGGGTACGGTTGGAACGGCCGCCACCACCGCCCCGAGATGGACCTCGTTTCCCTCTACGTGGATCAGGTGGGAGAGAACGATCTCAGCCGGGACCGGGAGCAGCGCTTCCCGCATATGACCATATATCCCACCATCGCCGACGCCCTCACGCTGGGCGGCGACGACCTGGCGGTGGACGGCGTGGTCGTGGTGGGAGAGCACGGTAAATACGGCACCAACGACAAGGGACAGCACCTGTACCCCCGGTACGAGTTCTTCAAGCAGATCGCCGCCGTCTTCAGGTCCAGCGGCAAGACCGCCCCCGTCTTCAACGACAAGCACCTGTGCTGGAAGTGGGAGTGGGCGAGGGAGATGTACGACATCTCCCAGGAGATGGGCTTCGCCTTCATGGCGGGCTCCTCTCTGCCGGTCACCTGGCGCACCCCCTCCATCGAGATGCCCTTGGGCGCCCAACTGGAGGGGGAGGCCGTATGTGTGGGTTACGGCGGTGTCGACAGCTACGACTTCCACGCTCTGGAGACGCTGCAGTGCATGGTAGAGCGCCGTGGCACCGGAGAGGTCGGCGTGGCCTGGCTGGAGACCTTTCGGGGGGAGCGCTTCTGGGAAGCGCATCACCAGGAAAAATGGTCACGCGAACTGTTTGAGGCCGCCCTCTGCCGCAGTCACACCCTGGCCCCGGTCAGGGCCGGCTTCAACAACCCCTATCCGACGCTGGACGAGCTCAAGAAGCAGGTGGAAGATCCCATCGCCTACCAATACGAGCATCTGGACGGACTGAAGTCCACCGTGATTCTGATGAGCGGCCTCGTTCAGGACTTCAATTTCGCGGCCCGGTTGGCCGGGGATGATCTCCCCCTTTCGACCCAGATGTACCTCCCCATGCCGCCTGCCCGCGCCACCTTGGCCAACTTTTTCAGCCCCCTGGTCAACAACATCGAGCGCATGTTCCTGACCGGAAAGCCAACCTACCCGGTGGAGCGCACGCTACTGACCACCGGGTTGGTGGCCACTGCCGTGGACAGCCTCCACCGCGAACAGGTGCGGATCGACACGCCCCATCTCGACATCGCCTACCAACCGGCAACAGAATCGACGTTCTGGCGGACGTAGCCCTTATCGCGGGCCCTGCGGATGGATCAGGGTCGACCCACGGCACTCGAGCGCACCCTCGACCTTCCGGCGAGCAGGCTCTGGGCTACTTGGACAGACTCCTATGCTGGTTGCGGCGGACATCTGGTGTTTCACTAGGCTTCGATCGATATTCATTGGCGTGCTGTTCGGAGCGGGCGCTGGAATATGGAGCGCCGCGCAGTTGACCCCCAGCAAAGGCCCTTCACGCCACTGTCGGCCACTGTCCCAGGGACGGCCCAAACACCTGT
>Ga0310122_10002927_pt1 | contig 10865 bp, 9 predicted proteins | sample CB6_Bottom_1051__FD_203503 | JGI IMG/M metagenome (GOLD analysis project Ga0310122, IMG submission 203503) | Marine microbial communities from Western Arctic Ocean, Canada - CB6_Bottom_1051 | ecosystem: Environmental > Aquatic > Marine > Oceanic | place: Canada: Western Arctic Ocean | collected...
TTGGGCGTCCGGCGTTCAAAGTGAGCGAACCTTCTGCCGGGAGTATCTCTCCCGGTATTAGCGTATGTGTTGTGTTCTCCGAAGACATCGGACTCCTCTCTTGCCTCTTACCTCTGGCAAGCACTTGTTCTATTTGCCATGTAGACGCTCCCAACGCAAGAATCCTGCCTGCCCTGCTATGAGGCGGAAAAGGGGAGTGGAGTACGATTTGTTATATGGCGGTGCTGAAATTATAAGCCTGAAAATCAGCATCCTGCGCTGAAACAAAGCAGATTGCTGATGGGGAGAGCCAAGTGAAGCGTCATCTGCGTGCATATTGAAAAACAAAACACGACTGTGAAATGTGTCTGGCATGCTGATAAGGCTGCACTTATCCATTTATCTTGGAGTATTTGTTTCTGACCTGTGGCAAAAATCACTCTCATTTTTCATTCTTATTTGCTGTTGGCCCCCCTTTTGCTCTTTCTATTTCCCGAAGCGCCTCGTTTCCAGTGGAGAGAAAGGAGTGAAAGGTTTTATGAGAGAAAGAAGAGGAATAACCCTCATCGCAGGGATGTGTCTTGCTTTCGGAGGTTTTGTCAGCGCCCCGACTACCCCCGTGCTGGCATCTGGAGATGAGCTCGGCGAGCTGCGCCAGCTGCTCGCCGAGCAGCACAAGGTCATGCAGGCGTTGGAGAGTCGCATGATCGAGCTCGAATCCAAAGAAATAGAGCGAGACGAAGAAGGGGTAGATTTCGGTTACGCTGCCGGGACACGAAAAAAAGGCTTTGCGGCGGAAGACGTGTATGACAACGGCTTCTTCATACGTAGTAAAGATGACCGGTTCTCGCTGAACATCAACGGGTTCATTCAGGCCAGATATACGTTGACGGCCCCGGATGAAGGGAAAAGTCGAAATAACTTCGACCTTGCCCTCGGCCGGTTAGCGTTCTCGGGCAATGTATTTGATCCCAAGGTGAAATATTTCTTTCAGTATGAAGGAACTACATTCGGGAATAACAACCGCGCAACCATGCTCGACTGGTGGATGCAGTACAGTTACTCCCAGTACCTGAATGTGCAAGCGGGGCGTTTCATCCTGCCCTATAGTCGCCAATTCTATACTCACCCGGGTAATTTGCTTTTCACTGATCTGTCTGAAGCCGACTACGCGTTCAACCTGCAACGGGCGGTTGGAACGAATATCAGCGGAAAAGTTGGCCGTCTGTCCTACCACGGCGTGGTGACCAACAGTATTCGTGCGCTGGATGCTGGGGGACAGCAGAATGCCGGAGCAGAGGTCGCTTGGCAGGGCCGCTTAGAATACGACATACTCGACTCGTATGGCTATCTGGAAAGCTCACCGACCCCAGCCTCAACACCGCAGCTGTCGATTGGAATCGCGGCGGCCTTCAATCCGGTTGACGAGGGATCGCGCTTTCAGAACGTGATGCCTGGTGACCGAACGACCAATGTCACCATAGACGGCGGATTTCGCTATCTGGGCTTAAGCCTGCAGGCCGCTGGGTATTTTCGCAGGAATAATTATGAAGCCATTAGTGCGATCGGCCATGACTGGGGCTATTACGGTCAGATCGGCTATTACATCACTGAAAACTTAGAGCTGGCCGGTCGGGTATCCGGCGTAGATTTTCAGTTTGCCAATAACCCCCGCACCGGTGGTGACGTGCGCGAGTATATGGCCGGCTTCAACTACTATCTATTTGGCCACAATGTCAAACTGCAGGTGGACTACAGCTACCTGGACGGCGATCCGTTCTCCGGTAATAGCACGAGCACGAATCGCCTTCGCATCCAGACCCAAGTTTTATTCTAAAAGCAAAAAACAGAGGAGGAAAAAGAAGATGGGAGCAGGTTTGTATACCCCGAGCTTTTTCGGTTCTTTATGGCGCACCCATTCGCGGAGTGCCGCCATCGTACTTGGAACCCTTATCTACGCCTTGACCGCGGCAGCCGCCGTCCGGGCAGCCGACCCGATCAAAGTCGGCATTCTGCACTCGCTCAGCGGGACCATGGCGATTAGTGAAACCTCGCTGAAAGACGTGGCGTTAATGACGATTGAAGAGATCAACGACAATGGCGGGCTGCTGGGCCGCAAGATCGAGCCTGTTGTTGTAGACCCGGCCTCAGACTGGCCGTTGTTTGCTGAGAAGGCTCGGGGACTGATTCAACAGGAGAAGGTCGCGGTCGTGTTTGGCTGCTGGACCTCAGTGTCACGAAAATCTGTCTTGCCGGTGTTTGAAGAGCTGAACGGCCTGCTCTTCTACCCGGTCCAGTATGAAGGTGAGGAGTCCTCGTACAACGTCTTCTACACCGGTGCCGCCCCAAACCAGCAAGCCATTCCCGCGGTTGAGTATTTAATGAGCGAAGACGGTGGGGGGGCCGAACGGTTTGTGCTGCTGGGAACCGACTATGTCTATCCACGCACCACCAATAAAATTCTCAACTATTTTCTGGAGTCTAAAGGGGTAGCGAAAAAAGACATTATGGAGCTGTACACCCCCTTTGGTCATAGCGACTACCAGACCATTGTGGCGGATATTAAGAAGTTCGCTGCGGGCAAGCCGACGGCGGTGGTTTCGACCATCAACGGCGACTCGAATGTGCCGTTCTACAAAGAACTTGCCAACCAGGGGCTGAAGGCAGAGGACATTCCCGTTATTGCCTTTTCGGTCGGCGAAGAAGAGTTGCGGGGGATTGATACCAAGCCGCTGGTCGGTCACCTGGCTGCATGGAACTACTTCATGTCGGTGGATACGCCGGAAAATAAAGAGTTCGTGGCGAAGTGGAACGCGTATGTCAAGAAACACAACCTCCCTGGTGGAGCCAAACGTGTGACAAATGACCCGATGGAGGCGACCTATATCGGTATCAAGATGTGGGCCCAGGCAGTGGAACAGGCGGGAACGACGGACGTCGATGCAGTCCGCCAGGCAGTCGGGGGTCAGGTCGTTCGTGCCCCGTCCGGTTTTGATATTACGATGGACGCCAAGAACCATCACCTGCACAAGCCGGTCTTAATTGCCGAGGTACAGGCAGATGGTCAGTTCGACATCGTCTGGAATACCGAGGGACCCGTCCGTGCTCAAGCGTGGAGCCCTTTTATTCCAGATAGTGCCAAGAAGGTGGCTGACTGGACGTACCCCTGGGTGTGCGGTAATTGTACCGAGCCCAGATTCTAGCCTACCGAATTTAGACCCGGTCGATTTGGAGAGAGATGGGCCCGTTGATCTCATACGTGGATTAACGGGCCCTTGTCGTTGCCGGTATGCAGATGATCGTAGAAATTTTACCTTGGCGATGGGCCTTAGGATTCATCCTGGGCGCGGCACTTGGTATGTGGATGGCGCCGGCTGGTGCGTCTGATCTGCAATCTGCGCTGGCCGGATTAGGGGCAAAGCGGCGGAGCGATATTAAGCAAGCCGTCGTCGCGCTCGGTACGCTGAATGATCCAGCTGCGTTGCCCGCGCTCGAAGCCTTGCGCGACCGACGTTTGCGGGTGGACGAGACAGGCCACATCTATATTAGTAGCGAGGCTGGAGATACATTCTCTCCGGCGTTGGGTGGAGGGCCGGTTGCTGTTGATGTCGGTCAGTTGCGTACTCCGCGCATCAATAATGTCGTGCGACGTTCGCTGCGGGTGGTGATTGCGCAGCTCCAATTGCACTCGTCGCATGCCGGCGTTCGCCTGGCTGCAGCCCAGGAATTAAACAAACAGCCCCGGCCCACACTGCTGGCGGATCTGCGTATAGCATTTGACAAGGAAAACGATCCGGCTGTTCGTAACGCCCTAGCGGTTGGGTTAGCCCAAATGCAACTGCAGAGTGAGGATGCACAAGAACGCTTGGCTGCGATAGCGATGATACGCGACTCGGGCAATCTCGGCCTCAAATCGCAACTGGAGGCGCTGCTTGCAAAAAATGAGGATGGCTCGTTCGTCGAGGCTGAGGCAGCGGTTCGTGAAGCGGCTGGGAATGCGTTGGAGAGTTTTGAGCGCACCCAGTTTCTCATCAATACCGCAGGGAATGTGTTCTACGGGATGAGTCTTGGCAGCGTATTGCTGCTCGCCGCGCTGGGTCTTGGCATCACTTTCGGTTTGATGGGAGTGATCAATATGGCGCATGGCGAGATGTTGATGCTCGGCGCGTATGCAACCTATGTCGTCCAGGGTTTCTTCCTGGAGAGTCTGCCGAATTTTTTTGATTGGTATCTGGTGGTTGCTATTCCGGCCGCATTTGGCGTGTGCCTGCTGGTAGGCATGATCTTGGAGCGCGGGATTATTCGTTTCTTATACGGACGCCCACTGGAAACCCTGTTGGCCACGTGGGGGATTAGTCTCGTCCTTATTCAGACTGTCCGTCTGCTGTTTGGGGCACAGAATGTTCAGGTGGCCAACCCGGCCTGGCTGTCCGGCGGAATAGAGGTGCTGTATGGCGTTGTCCTGCCGTATAGCCGGATAGCCATTATCGTTTTTGTGGCGCTGGTGGTTGGACTGGTGTGGATCATCCTGCAGTGGACGCGCCTCGGCTTACAAGTCCGGGCGGTGACACAGAATCGGCCTATGGCGGCATGCATGGGGATCTCGGCTGCACGCGTGGATATGTGGACCTTTGGATTAGGTTCGGGTATTGCGGGTCTGGGTGGTGTGGCTTTGTCCCAGATCGGCAACGTCGGCCCCGAACTGGGGCGCTTGTATATCGTCGATTCGTTTATGGTGGTGGTGCTTGGTGGGGTAGGCAGTATTGTTGGTACCGTCGTTGGGGCGCTGGGACTCGGACTGGTGAATAAGCTGCTCGAGCCGATTTCGGGAGCCGTGTTGGGCAAGATCGGTGTCCTCATTTTTGTGGTGTTATTCATCCAGCGTCGTCCGCAAGGGCTTTTCGCGCTCAAGGGCCGCATGGCCGAAGGGTAAGGATGTGCCGAACGCCTCGTCCACTGAAAGCCCAACTCCACTCCTTGTGCCGCCTACATCGCAGCAAACGACGGCCGAGGAGTCGACGGATTCCGAGAGACCGCGCCTCCATACCCGTCGGGAGTGGATCCTCATAGCGGCACTGACCGCAATCACGCTCATACTGGTGCCCGTCCTCAACCAGCTGCCCGCTGAGTCTGGCTTGCATCTTCCTGATTATTTCATTCCGCTGTTCGGAAAATTTCTGTGTTATGCGCTGGTGGCCTTGGCCGTTGACCTGATCTGGGGTTACGCCGGCATCCTGAGCTTGGGGCATGGCGTATTCTTTGCCTTGGGCGGCTACCCCATGGGCATGTATCTGATGCGGGCGATTGGGACAGAGGGCGTCTACCGGAGTGCGCTCCCGGACTTTATGGTGTTTCTCGATTGGAAGGAACTGCCGTGGTTCTGGTACGGGTTCAGTAACTTTGGATTTGCGCTGCTGATGGCGCTTTTCGTGCCCGGATTCCTGGCCTATATCTTCGGCTATTTTGCGTTTCGTTCCCGCATCCGAGGGGTATATTTTTCCATTATTACCCAGACCATGACGTATGCCCTGATGCTGCTCTTTTTCCGGAATAATACCGGCTTTGGCGGGAATAATGGCCTGACCGACTTTAAGCGCATTCTAGGTTTATCACTGCAGGCGCAGTCGACCAAGCTCGGTCTGTATATGGTCTCGGTCGTGGTTTTATTGGGCGCCTATCTGCTGTGTCGCTATCTGGTGGTCTCGAAGCTCGGCCGTGTCGTGACCGCCGTGCGCGACGCCGAGAGTCGCCTCATGTTCTGCGGCTACAATCCGCACAGTTATAAACTGTTTTTATGGACGCTGTCGGCCGTCATGTGTGGTCTTGCGGGGGCCTTATATGCGCCTCAGGTCGGTATTATTAATCCGAGCGAAATGCAGCCCTCGAACTCTATTGAGATGGCTATCTGGGTGGCAGTGGGCGGGCGAGGAACCCTGTCCGGGGCGCTTGTCGGTGCGTTTTTAGTGAATGGGCTGAAGAGTTGGTGTACGACTGCGTTTCCAGATCTGTGGCTGTATATTCTGGGCGTCTTGTTCATCGCTGTCACCCTGTTCCTGCCGCGTGGCATTGTCGGCCTCCTGCCGACCAATGCCGAGTCAGCTAAATCCCGGGCGCAGTCATGACTGCGCATGTCAGAGAAGAAGGCCCCGGTCAGGGCGGCAATCCGGCCTTGGCGCATGTTGCCCGGCCCGGCGAGATCGATACGAGTCACGGCGTTATCCTCTATATCGAAAATCTCACTGTCAGTTTTGACGGCTTCAAGGCCCTCGATGGCCTAAATTTTTACCTGAACACCGGCGAGCTGCGCTGCTTGATTGGTCCGAACGGGGCTGGAAAAACCACGCTCATGGACGTGATTACCGGGAAAACTCGGCCGGATACGGGCACGGTGTTTTTCGGGAATGTGGTCGATCTCACCCAGCTGTCAGAGTACGAAATCGCCTTGGCCGGAATTGGCCGTAAGTTTCAGCGACCGACGGTATTTCAGGGACATAGCGTGTTTGAGAACCTGGAGTTGGCGATGCAGGCCGATAAGGGTGTGTGGCAGAGTCTTATCGCCCGACTGACGGGCGAACAACGCACCCGGATTGAAGCCATGGCAGAAACTATTGGTCTCATAGGGCAGCTGCATACCCGGGCAGGGTTATTATCCCACGGGCAAAAACAATGGTTAGAAATCGGCATGCTGTTGATGCAAGATCCCCAGCTGCTGTTAGTCGACGAGCCGGTCGCCGGGATGACCCGCCACGAGACCGAGCGTACGGCCGAACTGCTTGTGTCGCTTGCGGGCAAACGGACCGTGGTGGTGGTCGAGCACGACATGGAGTTTGTGCGGAGCCTGGCCCGTCAGGTGACGGTACTCCACGAGGGGCGTGTCCTGGCCGAAGGTACGATGGAGGCTGTGCAGAATGACCCGCGGGTGATTGAGGTGTATTTAGGAACTTAGGAACCTGGGCTGGGGGCAAGGGCGGCAATGATCGAAATTCGTGGACTCAACCAAGCGTACGGAGAGAGTCATATCTTATGGGATGTTGAGTTGACAGTCCCGACGGGATCCTGCACCTGCCTCATGGGCCGCAATGGGGTGGGTAAGACGACGCTGCTCAAAACGATTATGGGCACGTTGCCCATCACGTCAGGCAGCCTCCGGTTCGAGGACAGTGAATTAGGCCATCGTCCCGCCGAGCTGCGTCCGCGCCTGGGTATAGGCTATGTCCCGCAGGGACGAGAGATCTTTCCTCAACTGACGGTGGAGGAGAATTTGCGCCTCGGCCTGCTGGCTCGTCGGGATAATGTATGGGCTATCCCGGAGTCCGTCTTTCATTTTTTTCCGGCCCTACAGCAGATGTTAGGCCGTCGGGGTGGAGACCTGTCTGGTGGGCAGCAACAGCAGCTTGCCATCGCCCGCGCCTTGGTGATTGATCCTAAGCTGCTGATTCTCGACGAGCCAACGGAAGGCATACAGCCCAACATTGTGCACGAAATCGGGAATATTCTCCTCCGGCTGAATCGAGAAGAGAATCTCACTATTTTACTGGTCGAGCAGAAACTCCCCTTTGCCCGACGTTTGGCTGATGCGTTTGCGGTCATGGAAAAAGGATCTATCGTTGTCGCCGGGGCCATTGCGGATTTGAATGATGACGTGGTGCGCAGACATTTATCTGTATGACTGCTGTATAACCATTTGTAGTATGACCATTTGTGGTCGAGAAGTGAAGGAGCAGGGTCATGAACCTCACCCCACGTGAGCAAGAAAAATTGCTGATCTATGTTGCTGCCCAGTTGGCGCGTGAACGACGGGCTCGTGGTCTCAAGCTCAACTATCCTGAAGCTACGGCCCTGATCACCAGTGCGATTCTCGAAGGAGCGCGGGACGGCCAATCCGTTGCAGACTTGATGTCGTACGGTGCCACCATTCTGACGCGTGAAGATGTGATGGACGGCATTCCGGAGATGATTGATCTAGTCCAGGTGGAAGCGACATTTCCGGATGGGACAAAGCTTGTCAGCGTGCATCAGCCTATTCGGTAAGGAGGACGTATGAGTCGGACAATTGAACGACGCCATTATGCTGAGATGTTTGGCCCGACGACGGGCGATCGGCTCCGGTTGGCTGACACCGAGTTGATCATCGAGATTGAGCAGGATCACACCGTATACGGAGATGAAGTCAAGTTCGGTGGGGGCAAGGTGATACGCGACGGGATGGGCCAATCGCCTATCCAGACATCTGCTCGGGGTGCGCCCGACCTCGTTATTACGAACGCGGTTATTCTTGATCACTGGGGTATAGTCAAAGCCGATGTCGGGGTCAAAGATGGGCGTATTTGCGGTATCGGCAAGGCCGGTAATCCATTGCTTATGGACGGAGTCTGCCCAGAACTCGTGATCGGACCCGGCACAGAAATTCTCGCAGGGGAAGGCAAGATTCTTACTGCTGGCGGACTGGATGTACATATCCATTTTATCTGCCCCCAGCAGATTACGGAAGCGCTCGCCTCGGGTGTGACGACGATGATAGGCGGCGGCACTGGTCCGGCCACCGGTACCAATGCCACGACGTGTACGCCCGGTGCGTGGAATATCGCCCGTATGCTGGAGTCGATTGAACACTACCCGCTCAATTTCGGCTTCCTGGCTAAGGGCAACGCCTCTCGGCCTGAGGCACTCCATGAGCAGATCGAAGCCGGCGCAGTAGGCCTTAAGTTGCATGAAGACTGGGGCTCCACTCCTGCGGCTATTGATACCGCTCTCTCGGTGGCAGACGAACACGATGTCCAGGTCGCCATACACACCGACACGCTGAACGAGACCGGCTTTGTTGAGGATACAATCGCCGCGTTCAAAGGCCGCACCATACACACCTACCATACGGAAGGAGCCGGCGGCGGGCATGCGCCCGACATCATCAAGGTGTGTGGATTGCCGAATGTACTACCGTCTTCAACAAATCCGACCCGGCCCTTTACCGTCAACACAATAGACGAGCATCTGGATATGCTCATGGTCTGCCACCACCTCGACCCGGACGTGCCTGAGGACGTGGCCTTTGCCGAGTCCCGCATTCGACCCGAGACGATTGCGGCTGAGGATGTCCTGCACGATATTGGGGCTTTCAGTATGATGGCATCTGACTCGCAAGCCATGGGTAGAGTCGGAGAAGTCATTATTCGGACGTGGCAGACTGCTCACAAAATGAGAGCCCAACGCGGCCAACTTTCAGAAGAAAGCGGCCAGAATGATAATTTTCGGGTTAAACGCTATGTGGCAAAATATACCATCAACCCGGCATTAGCCCATGGGATTGCGAGTCATGTCGGTTCGGTTGAGGTTGGGAAACTAGCAGATCTGGTGCTCTGGCAGCCCGCATTCTTTGGGGTCAAACCCGACATCGTTTTAAAAGGCGGTTTCATCGCCTGGGCGGCAATGGGTGATGCCAATGCTTCGATCCCGACCCCGCAACCGGTATTTGGGCGGCCTATGTTTGGACACTTCGGGCGCGCACCGGCAACGCTTTCGTATAGTTTCGTCTCTCGTGCGGCCTATGACCGTGGGATTGCCCAGCAGCTAGGCCTGCAAAAACAGATCATGCCTGTACAGGGCTGTCGGAGCGTGCAGAAAAAGGACCTGGTGCATAACCAGCTAATGCCGCATATAGAGGTCAATCCGGAAACGTATGTGGTGAAGGCCGACGGCGAGGTGCTGACGTGCGAGCCTGCCCGAACGCTTCCCTTGGCCCAGCGCTATTTCCTTTTCTAAAGAGCGGGCAACACCCCTGGACATTAGATTTTCGGTGTCACCTCAATATACCCGAAGTTGGCGTCATTACCGGAGAAGATCTGATCTATAATGCTGTCCCCGAATATGTGGGAAAAGAAGAGCTGTATATTGATATGTTTGTTAAGATTGTAACTGAGGGTGGTCTCAATGATCTGAAAAAGAGCACGCTTGCCAAAAGTGGGCCGACCGGCGTAGCCAAAGCCGGGCTGCCTGTCTTCAAGCGTTGCCCCGGCTCCCTGGTACCACAGATCGTTTTTTCTGTGACACGAATATCATGGAAATCAGTCCGCCAGATCAGACCCTGCATCGGACGTAGGATAAGCTGAACGAAAGCGTCTTCATTGTTCATTAAGTTGTAGAATGTGGTGAACGAATATAAACGCGTAGTTGGCAGGATTTGAAAAAACGTATTGTGATCGCCGTCACTGGGGTCATCGTCGCCTGAACTCCGATTATAACCAATGCGCAACCAGGGTTTCCAAGGCAGCAGCCACGCCATATTAGGTTGCCAACCGGCTTCAGCTGCAAACGCCCAACCGTGATGATTTTGGCGGCCCCAGTCACCCGCCTGTACGGCTCCCCAACCCAAGAGGTCGATGGGACCCACACTCGTGGGGATAACGTGAACCACATGCCCACCACCTGTATTGATGGCAAGATGCCGGCGGTCTGCGTTGCGCACATCGAACGCCCGATTGTCGGCAGGTCGTAAGCCGCGACCATCCGCGTAGCAAATGTAAAACAGACGGGCATCGCTGGTTTCGGCAAAGGACGGTCTGGTGAGATTTAGCGCCGCGTATAAGAGATCAATATCTCCCATGGTTTTATTCCCGGCTAAATCAAAACCGCCTTGGGTAGGATGTGAACCGTGCAGGGTGAAATTATACGGCCCTTTGGTCCAACCTAGGGTAAAGCCGTCATATGAGCGCCCGACGTGGGAAAAGGCGAAGGGGCCAATGAGACGCTGTGAAATCCGAGCTTTTTTGATCCAATCAATTGTGGGATCTTTACTCAGCATCTCAGCATCTCAGCACCTTCCGAAATAAGATGCCGTCCGCCTTGGAGTGTCAGGCCAGGGAGGCCGAAATTTTTCAGGGTGAGATGCG
>Ga0310122_10002929_pt1 | contig 10862 bp, 9 predicted proteins | sample CB6_Bottom_1051__FD_203503 | JGI IMG/M metagenome (GOLD analysis project Ga0310122, IMG submission 203503) | Marine microbial communities from Western Arctic Ocean, Canada - CB6_Bottom_1051 | ecosystem: Environmental > Aquatic > Marine > Oceanic | place: Canada: Western Arctic Ocean | collected...
TCGGTACACTTGGTCCGGCGTCCGGTATGATACGAAGAGGGCATTGCAAAGGGTAAGGGCCTGGTTTCCCCGCCAGACAAGCTCGGTAGTGAACTGGTGATAGTCGTGGTCGATCTGCGCATGGAGCGGGGGGTTCGGGGCAAACCAGAGTAGCGTGAAGAACAGACCGAGCAAGGATGTCTTGGTCGACGCAAACCCTACGACCGGCCGTTTCAGCTTCGTGCTCAAGATCATGGCAACCTCTCCATCTCCGTTAAGGGACACCGCGGTCTAATGGCCTGACTTGTGACATAGATCCACCGGGTACGGTAATTACTGTTAGGGTTACTTCCCGTCTTCAAGGCCGGGGGGGGGACAGGGTGTTGGGTCTTGGGCCTCTCTAAACGGGCCGACCGCGAAGGGGCCAGGCTGCCACCTCCAACTCCCCATCATCGGTGACGCTCGGCCCCGAGCTTCCCTCTAACCGCATCGTGACGGGCCCGGGCAGCACCTAGGAGATCCTTGAATCGTGGAAAGGCTCTCAACGACACCAGCCAGGGGTCACGCTCCAAGTAGGGAGCGTTAAAGAACCCTCCCTCCGAGGCCGTCTGAAGATGGTTCAGCGCCCGGTCTGGATGTCCGGCAAAGGTCGCAAAATGGACCAACCGGTAGTGGCGCTCGCCATCGACAACCTCCCGGTGCTCCAGCTCCTGTAGGACAGCCTCGACCCGACTCGAGTCCCCGAGCGCCATGCCCTCGTAGGCTCGACCGAAGGTCGTCCACACGCTCTCGGGGTCGAGGCTTGCACCCGTTCCGAAGGCGTGTACAGCCGACGTCTGGTCCCCTAGATACAGATGGATCACACCCTCGTAGAACCACTGCTTCTCATTCGGACTTCGACCCAGTTCTTCGAGGAATGATTTCACCTGCGCGTGAGACCGGAGGGCCGCGTCGTAATCGCCAAGGTAGATCAGGCTCTTCGTAATCTGGTCCTGAGTGCTTACCAGGTTGTCCAGAGTTGAGTCCAACTCCTGGCCTCGTCGATAGCTCGCCATCGACTCTTCCATCAACCCTGCGTAACGGAGCACATACCCCAACGTCTCGTGGAAGGGGGGGTAGTCCGGATGAGTGGCGAGGCCGTTCGCGAGGAGCTCGACAGCTTCCTCCGAACGCCCCAGCTTCGCGAACAACGACGCCAACTTGGCCCGGGCCGGGGGATAACCCGGGTCAAGGTCGAAGGCATGGACCAGCGCGAGCGTGGCCTTCTGGTAATAGGGCCCCCGTCCTCCTACCAATCCCGCCAGGTCGAGGTAGGCGGTCCCGAGTGCAGTGGCTGCCGGTGGGTAACTTCCCAGGCTAGACCGCAACTCTTCCAGGGCTTCCACCCGCCGCCGGAGCGAGGCCTCTCCACCTCCAGGTTCGGAGGGCAGGGAAAGAAGTCTGAGGAACTCGCCGTAAACCGAGGGGTCGGCGGCCACACGAGATTCCACCCGTGATGCGGCGCGGTCTTCGACATCGAGTTCGTTTAGGACGACCTCGGCGATCTCACGCGGAAGGTCCTGCAAGGCACCTGTGATCGGCGTCCGATCTCTAGAGGACGGGAAGCCGGGATCGGTCGCGCGCGCCAGGTCCCACACTACCGTGAACCCATCGCCTTCCTGTCGGAGCTCGATCCAGACGACGTAGTCCACGTCCGAAAGAGTTGCGAGCGAGGCTGCTTCGTTTCCTCTTCCAGTTAGTTTCAGTCTTGGATCCCTCACCACCACGAACGGCGAGTACTGGAGCCAGTGCGTGACTTCCGTGACCAGCCCCACGGTCGGTTCCTCGCTCGACGAACCAGAACTCCAGCCTTGCACGACCAGCTTCGGAGGTCCACCCGTGGAGGCCGATCGAGCTGCAGTATCGGACGATCCACACCCACTGGTCACGGCGAGCGCGAGTAGTAGGGTTCTCTTCATGGAATGATCCTCCACCCAAGTCCGGTAGTGCTTCCCTAATTCTGCTTGGGCACCCCAAAGGTCCGCAACTTAGACGGGAGCACCACACCGGACGCGCAAAACAGTACTGGTAGGTGCGCTAGGAGGGGCTGTTACTGAGAGGGGGTACTGGGGGGCTAGTTCCCAGTGTCTAGGCCGGGAGGACAGGGTGGGTAGGTGACCGTCTTACCACCGAAATCCAACCACTCACCACACTTCTTCCCGTCCTTGTACGTCCCCTTCTCCATCACCCCACCGTTCTCGTAGTGAATTTCATACGGTCCGTTCCACGTCCCGTCTTTGTAGATCGACTTAATGTTCAACCGACCGTTCTTGTAGTACCTCTCCAATGGTCCGTCCCACTCCCCATCTTTCTTGGTCCCTTTCTCCTTCAATTGACCATTAGGATAGTGGGATTCAACGAGTTCAAACTTGTCTTCTTTAGGGGCACCACAATGATGACAAGCAGGTGCCTTGTCGCTGATCTCCTTCGAGCATCCGTAACACTGGATTAGAGCCATCAGTTAGTCCTCAGTGTCTCAACAGGGTGGGTAGGTGACTGTCTCATCGACCTCAATCCACTCACCACACTTCTCCCCGTCCTTGTAGGTTCCCTTTTCCCTTACCTGACCGTTCTCGTGGTAACTCTCAAATGGTCCGTCCTGAACCCACCCCTTGTATGTCGTCTTCTCCCACAAAGGGAGGGGGGATACTAAGGTTGGTTTCACCCTACCTCAATCAAGCTTACGCTCACCCCTCTCTCGGTGGATATCGGGCGTAATGTGCCACTCCAGATTGTTTGGCGGCGTCACTGTAAGCTCTTCCGGTCTAGGCAGCGCCCGTAGTTGTGGGGTGTAATCGTACGGAATTACTGATGGACGAGTAGTGCCCCCTCTGTTGACATATTCCCATACTATCTCGCCATCACGTCTCACCTGAAAGAGCCTACCCGTGTTGTCCTCGGCTATGTATGTATTGCCATTGGGAAGTCGCTTCTGGGTTCCCATGGTCTTACTGAAAAACTTCATGTTTGCATAACCTTCTGTTTCATATAGCCAGACTATCTCCTGAGTCATTGGATTCAGCTCTACGATGAAGGTCTGACCGGTATGGGCTCTATCCCTAGTGAAGAGACCGTTGTCGAACAGAATGATATTGCCGGCCCCAGGAAGTCCTTTCTCGATCATCTCCGCCTCCGTGGGCATGGGCCATGCCACCCTTATAGTCATGCGTACCTTCCCAGACGATCTCCTTGGTGTCCTTGTCGATGATGTATACGGTGTTGATGTTTCTCGCGTTGAGTAAAATGTTGCCTGGTCTGAACCGCTCGTCACCAGCATCGTACCATTTGTTCTCGGGCAGAGGGGCGACCGAGTTGACATGCAGCCAATCGCCTTCTGGAGTGGCTGGCGAGAACAGATTTAGATCAAGATGGTCATGCGCGTGCCACTCCCAGACGACCTCTCCTCCCGGGTTCACCTCGTACAGATCGGCGCCCAATTGTGTTTCTTGACTACCTCTGTATCTGGGTCCCCACCAAGGTGCTATCTCAACATCTCTCACCTGTTGTTGAAATTCTTCAGGAATCGGTTCGTGGGCGATTAGCAGTCTGTTGTTGTTGGGCAAGACGCGTATATCGTTGACGGAACCTATGCCTTCATGGGTCCATACCACGTTGCCATCCCAATCGTATTCATAGATCGTCTTGTTGGGGCCAACGTAAACCAGGTTGCCACTGGGGAGCAGTCGGCTACGCTTGTTGAAATAGGGAACTACCTCCCACCGATGTACGACATTGCCATTCATGTCGATGAGGCGAACATCGCTGGGACTTGCACCTGAGCCCTCTGCCCTGACCCTTGCACTCGGATGATTGCCGACCGCACTGTGGTCCGATATCAGGATATAACTACTGTAGGCCTCAGCAGGACTGTAGATCGTCGTACCTGTTGGAAACACGGTCTGACCAGTCGTATCTTGCGGTGTCAGGAAACTGAGACAGGCGAGCGTGAGTAGCAGGCTTCTCTTCATCGGACGATCCTCCACCAAGTTCGGTAGTGTTTCCCTAATTCTGCTTGGGCACCCCGCAGGACCGCAACTTAGGTGGGAGCGTCACATCGGACGCACAAAACAGTGTTGTATAGTCCGGCCGAGGGTGCGGTGAAATAGGGGGGGTCCCGGGCACTGGGGGGTCGCTTTGCTGGCGTGGGTGGAGAGTAAGAATACATCTTTGGTCATAACAGAGGACGATTAGATGACAAGCTTGCGAGCCGCACTCGGTAGTGCGTGGCTTCCGTTCTTGGTGGGGATTACTGTGTTCTTCACTTGGGATAGGAATGTGGGAATCATCTTGGTTTGCTGGGGGTTTCTCCGGTGGATGCTCAAAGGGAGGAGTGAAAAGGAGGGGTGCCACTAAACCTTCAGAAACTCCACCAAATTTTTTTCAGAAAACGGCGTTTCCGCACGTCAGCCTTGGCGCCCGACACGACAACGCACACGAGGATTCATGCACCGAATTTTCTACATCGCCCTAGTCTACGCCCTCATCGTGGGCACGGACGTCCAGGCTCAGCAGGCTCCGGCCGCGAGCGCGTCCGCGATTACCAGCGCACCTGTCATCGATGGCCGGCTCGACGACGACGCATGGGCAGAGGCCCAGGTCCTCACAGGCTTCATCCAGAGAGAGCCGACCGAGGGACGACCGGTCTCGGAGCGCACTGAGGTTCGGATCGCCTACGACGGGGAGGCGCTCTACATAGGCGCGTGGCTCTTCGACAGCGACCCAACTTCGCTCGTTTTCGGCCAAACGCTCAGAGACGCCCCGATCAACGAATCCGATGCGTTCGTCCTTGTGCTCGACACCTACCTCGACCGCCAGAATGGCTTCGTATTCGGGACGACGCCTGCGGGGATCGAGTACGACGGCCAGGTCGCGAACGAGGGCCAACGAGGTGGCGGCGGCGGCGGGCGACCAGGTGGTGGTGGCAGCCGACAACAAAGGGGCTCGGGCGGCGGCTTCAACCTCAACTGGGACGGGAGCTGGGAGGTTGCGACCAGCACGGACTCACGTGGCTGGTACGCTGAGATGCGCATCCCCTTCACGACGCTGCGCTACGGGACAGGGGGCGACCAAACATGGGGATTGAACTTCGAGCGGCGTATCCGACGCAACAGCGAAGAAGCGGTCTGGGCGCCGATCCCTCGACAGTTCAACCTCTACCGCGTCTCGCTCGCGGGGACACTGGACCTTGTGGCACCGGCCACGCGGGTAGCCACAGTCAGCCCCTATGTGCTGAGCAACGGCTTCAAGGATTACACCGTTACCTCACCAGACGCGGACTTTGGATTGAAAGTTGGCATCGACGCCAAAGTCGGTCTGAATCAGAGCCTGACACTCGACCTAACGGTCAACACCGACTTCGCGCAGGCCGAAGTTGACGACCAGCAGGTCAACCTGACGCGCTTCTCGCTCTTCTTCCCTGAGAAGCGTGCCTTCTTTCTCGAGAACGCAGGGACGTTCTCGGTGGGCTCGGGACGATCAGCTGAGCTCTTCTTCAGCCGCCGGATCGGCCTTTCTTCCAGTGGGCAGGAGGTTCCCATCCATGCGGGGGCGAGGATGACGGGCAAGGTCGGAGATGTGCAGCTCGGCCTGCTCAACATTCAGACGGGCGCCCTCAGCGTGCCTGGCGCGGTGCCCGGCGTTACCCAGCGGGTCGCTCCCGACAACAATTTCGGTGTCGTACGAGCATTCCGGGAATGGGAGAACCGGTCCCGGATCGGCGGGATCTTCGTGTCACGATTGAACACGAACTCGCCGACTGACTACAACCTGACGTACGGACTCGACGGCCGACTCGGGATCGGCCAGGACCTGACCTTCGACGGCTGGGCCGGCCTGACCACCACGCCCCTCCCGTCCGGGACACCTGATCTTCGTGAGGGGTTCAACAACGGGGAGTACGGCTACGCCGGCACCGGGAACTTTGTCACCCGCAACTGGGAAATGTCGGCGGGCTATCGCCAGATCGGCAGCGAGTTCAACCCTGAGGTCGGCTTCGTGAATCGCAGCGCGTACCGCCACATCAGCGGCCGAGTCCTGTATCACCTCCGCACGGAAGGGGTCGACTGGTTCCGAGAGTTTCGCCCGCACATTTCGGGAAACTCTTTCTCGTCACTCGGAGGCTTCAACGAGTCATACTACGTCCACATCGACAACCACTTCGCCTTTGAGAACGGCGCCGAGATTCATCTTCCGGGCTGGAACTTCACGGGCGAGGGGCTCGACGCCCCATTCCAGATCCGGGACGAGGGCGACCTTCCGGACGGCGGGCGCGGGCCTATCATCATCCCAGCCGGCACGTACGACAACCAGGAGCTCCTGTTCACGGCAAACACGAACCGGAGTGCGCCGCTGTCGGTTTCGGCAGGAGTGACTTTTGGTGGCTTCTACTCCGGCACCCGGTCCTCACCGTGGGGGAGCGTTTCCTATCGCTTTCGTGATCGGCTCACGACGTCAGTTAGTGTGAACTACTTCGACGTGGAGCTGGATGAAGGGAGCTTCACGACCTCGCTTGTCAGGCTCACTGGCTCGTACTCCTTCACGCCCCGGATATACCTCCAGGCGAACCTCCAGTATAATGACGATTCGAAGAACCTCGGCAGCAACATCCGGCTAAGTTGGCTCGACACCGCCGGCACCGGGCTCTTCATTGTCTACAACGACACGGAGTTCCTGGGTGACATCGATCCGCTAGGCTTCCGATCGGGGCCCCGCCAGCGTCAGCTGGTGATCAAGTACACGAAGCTCTTCAATCTCAGGGGGTAGTCCGAGCATCTTCGGATCCGCCGAGTCCGAATAACGACTGAGCCTCCATAAAGGATGTGATCAGCGCTGCGAGAAGGCCCCTCCCATTGTGCTCTAGAGGTATCACACATCCCCGTCAGCACCATACCGAACTGAGCGGACCCACCAAATTTTTTTCTGAAAACGGCGTTTCAGTGGCAACGATGTGAGCGGACTCGCACCACACCGGACGCGCAAAACAGTGTTGGTAGGGGCGCTAGGAGTGGTGCCCCGGTAGGGGGCGGGGTCCTTTGTTGAGGATCGCCTACTGCGGGGGGTTCTTGTGGCGGAGGCGCATCCAGGCGTCGTCGCGGCACAGGCCGCAGGTCATCGGCGGATAGAACTGGGCCTTCGCGGTGACGTCTCCCATTAGTTGATATCGGAACCAGGCCACGGTTGCCCCGTGGATTCCAGGGTTCATGGCGTCCTCATGAACACCCACGAATTGTGCGTCGACGAACTCCGTGGTGACGTCGGCGAATGCCTGATCGGCGACTCCGTTGGCCCGCGCGTCTTCGGTGGCGCTGACGATAAGCATCGACGCAGCGTGCCGTGCTAGCTGGGGACGCTCATAAGACCTGATCGGCATCAGCGGCACTGTGGTAACGATTCCGGCCGGGCCGGGAACGTTGGCTCCCGCGGTGATCGTGGCGCCACCGCCCTGGGAGTGCCCGGCCGCACCGATGTTCGTGAGGTCCAACATTCCAAAGTACACGCTGCCGGCGCGGGCGTTTTCAGCGACCAGCCAGTCGATCGCGGCCTTGTGAACCGCGCCGCCGGCGGTCCTGTTGGTGTGGGCGCCCATGACGACGAACCCGTGCGACGCCCAGTGGTCCAGCAGGTCTTGGTATCGATCGATCTGGTACAGCGTCCCGTTGTTCCAGCTGATGATCGGATGTTTGCGTCCCTCCTCTCCTAGCTGCATCGGCCGGACGATGTCGTAGGCGGCATTTGGACCGACGTTGGTCTCCCGTTGGATGGCGAACAGTCCACGCGCGGCGAAATCGGTGACCGACGGCCAGGCGCCCCCTGTCGGCGCGGCGTCACCGCCTTGAGCAGGCGCATCCTGCGCATCCGCTGACGATGAAAAGGCGGAAAACGAAAGCGCAACCGACAGCGTGAGTCCGAGGACGAGTTTCTTCATGATGTTTCTCCGTCTTCTAGTTCCGCTGCGGGCTGGCCACATCCCTGGGGGCTGTGCAGAGCGCGGACAACCGCAACATACACTTCGGCTGGAAACTGCCAAAGTGCTCTCGCAACATACGAGGCTGATCGGACGCGCAGAGCACTGTCGGTCGGTCGGAGCGGAGTCCCATCCTGCTAGGGAGGGGGGGGTATTGGCAGAGAACTCCGATTAACCCTGCGAAATCGATCCTAATGGAGACTTGGCAGGAGGCCGCATCCTTGATATAGGGATCTGGACGAAATCGGTGCAGGGAGATTCCCCACTCGGATCGATGCCAGGACAGCGTGCTACCCTGGCCGGAGCGACTACCCGCACCCTAGACTGCGGCCTGACTCAGTCCGAAAAGGGGGCCCCATGCGCTTCATGCTCAGCGCGTTCGCGATCTCGATCCTCTGCGCCCCTCTGCACGCGCAGTCTCCCGCGGAGGCTCCGTTCTGGCGGCCCGTGGTCATGGGCACCTTTGGTATGGTCGCGGCCGAACATCCGCTCGAGTCGATGGCCGGATGGCAGGTGCTGGAAGCAGGTGGCAACGCCTTCGATGCGGCGGCTGCCGTGTTCTACATGACGACCGTCGTCGAGCAGCACCAAGCCGGCATGGGCGGGGACCTGTTCATGGTGGCGTACCTGGCTGACGAGGACCGCGTCGTCTTCATCAACGGAACGGGAGGTGCTCCGGCGCTGGCGACGCCTGACTACTTCCGCGAGCTCGGGGGGATTCCGAGCGCGGGACCCGACGCCACCGACGTACCCGGCGCGGTCGGAGGCATCGACCTCGCGTTCACGACCTTCGGCTCCATGTCGTACGCCGAGGTGCTGGCGCCGGCCATCCGTGCCGCGCGGGAGGGCCACCCCCTCGACTTCTGGGCGTCGGGCTACCACCAACGGGCGGTATCGAAGACATCACCCTATCCCTCTTCCGTCTCGGTACTCATGCCCGAGGGCCGCCCACTCGGCCGAGGGGACGTGTTCGTGCAGGCCGATCTCGTGAAGTCGATGGAGATGATCGCTGAGGACGGCGCGGACGTCTTCTATCGGGGCGAGATCGCGAGACGCATCGACGACTTCTACGAGGAGATGGGAGGGCGCCTCCGGTACGAGGACTTGGACGCGTACGAGGCGGAGCTGAGCGAGCCCATCATGACCCGATACGGGGACCTGGAGGTGTATCAAAGTGCCCCGAACTCACAGGGCATCGTGATGTTGATGGCCCTGAACGTCCTCGAGGGCTTCGACCTCCCGGCGATGGGCCACAACTCGGCGGACTACGTGCACGTCGTTACCGAGGCCTTGAAGCTCTCGTTTGCCGACCGGAACCGATGGGTCGCCGACCCCAGGTTCCTCGACGTGCCTACCGAAGAGCTGCTCTCCAAAGAGTACGCGTCGGCTCGGCGCGGGCTTATTCGCATGGACAAGGCTCTTGTAGCGCCTCCACCCGGTGACCCGGTCCATGGAGCGGCGGTCCTGGCCGGTCGGAGCGTGGAGTACGAGTCCGGGCCGCACCCGATCGAACGAGGCGACGCCTATGAGGATTCGGGCGAGACGTCGTCGTTTTCCATCGCGGATCAATACGGCAATCTCGTCTCCGTGACGCACAGCGTGAACGGAAGCTTTGGGAGTGGCATGTACGTGCCCGGCACCGGGATCGTCCTCAACAACCGCATGCCCTACTACTCGACGGACGAGAACGACGTGAACGTGCTCGAGACCGGCAAGCGCACACGGCACACCATCAATCCGGCGTTGGCGATGAAGGACGGTCGACCCTATCTGGCATGGAATACGCCGGGCGGCGACAACCAACCCCAGGCGATGCTCCAGGCGTTTCTCTCAGTCGTCGAATTCAATATGAACGTCCAGCAGGCCGTCGAGGCCGCGACGGTGACGAGCAGCGCCTTCGCTGCATCGAATTATCCCAACCCGGTCCGTGGTATGCTGACCGTGCCGGCCGTGCTGGCCGATGGTGTCGCGGACGACCTCGCCGCACGCGGCCACCGCATCGAGGTCGGCGCGCTTCAGCAGCCATACCGGATGGCACTATCCGGCGCCGGGGCGGTGAAGATGGTGATGATTGATCCAGAGACCGGTGTCATGTACGGTGGGGTGAGCCCTGCGAAGAGCAACTATGTGATCGGTCGGTAGGGGGGCGGTGCGCCTCGCCCTCCAGCCCTATTCGAGTTCAAATTGTTCAGCGCAACGCTTACGGCTCGACGCGGATAGATGCGCTAGGAGGGGCTGTTACTGAGAGGGAGCGGGGGTACTGGGAGGGGGCTCAGCCCACCTTAATGAAGCGGGCACTCACCTCGCATCGAGGTAGTTGCCCTTCGAGGGTATCACACAAGCGAACAGACTTAAAGAAGGGTCAGCTGGCCAAGGAACGGATCGATGCGCTCGATGCGCTCGGCTTCATCTGGGATCCGAAGAAGAAATAGCCACCAAATTTTTTTCAGGAAACGGCGTTTCAGTGGTGGCGATATGTGTGGAGTCTCAGTCCACTCTTTCGCCAAGAAATCCACGAGGGAATCGATCATTTTCGCTAAGGCCTAGAACCTTGTCGGATAACGCCTCCGAAAAAGCCACAATTGTCTGTGAATCAACCCCCTCGGCAGAGGAGGAGAGGGGGCGTGCATCTGGCGACCTATCCCCCTCCGCGCTTCGTGAAGATCTGGATCACACCATTCGCCCCTTCCGTACCATATAGCTTCAGGGCAGCAGGACCCTTAACGATCTCAATGCGATCGATATCATCCGGGTTGATCATGTCAACGACGTTCGAGTCCCCGATCTGGCCGTTCTCTATCCGCACGCCGTCGACGTAGATTATCGGCTCATTGCCCTGGGCAAGCGAGTTGTTACCGCGGATGCGGATCTGCCTCCCTGA
>Ga0310122_10002930_pt1 | contig 10861 bp, 11 predicted proteins | sample CB6_Bottom_1051__FD_203503 | JGI IMG/M metagenome (GOLD analysis project Ga0310122, IMG submission 203503) | Marine microbial communities from Western Arctic Ocean, Canada - CB6_Bottom_1051 | ecosystem: Environmental > Aquatic > Marine > Oceanic | place: Canada: Western Arctic Ocean | collected...
GATATTTAAAAGTTTGTCATTTGGTATTGTTATAAGCGTATCAACCCGTTCTCTTAGATTATTCAAGCCCTCATCCGCAAGACGGGAGCGCTGCAAGCCCTCAAAAGAAAACGGCTTCGTTACAACACCAACTGTGAGCGCGCCTGTTTCGCGGGCGACTTCGGCAATAATGGGCGCAGCGCCGGTACCGGTACCCCCGCCAAGTCCGCAGGTAACAAAAACCATATCCGCCCCTTTTAGCGCTTCGTGTATATCGTCTTTATTTTCTTCTGCCGACTGGCGGCCCATATCAGGGTTCATGCCGGCGCCAAGACCGCGGGTAACATTTTTCCCTATATGTATCTTAAGAGATGCCTTTGCATGGTGCAGGTCCTGGGCATCCGTATTGACCGCAATAAATTCAACGCCCTGAATCTTTGCTTCCACCATTCCCGATACCGCGTTATTGCCGGACCCGCCGACGCCAATCACTTTTATTTTTGCGAATGTTTCTATGTCTGGCTTTATTTGAGGCATAATCGTCAACTAATTGTATGACATCTTATCTTACAAAAAAAGACACGAATGTGTCAATAGATACATGGCATATTTTGCGCCCCTACGGCAGGAATGCCCTAAACCATTTCTGCATTTGCCGCACAGAATTATTTAACGAGGGAATGCTTGGCACAAATCCTTCGCCTACGGCGCTTTTTTCTTCCATGCTCCAGAATATAAGGCCGAGCGCCGTAGAGTATGCGGGATCATCGACTCTTTCTACTATGCCTTCTACTTCTCTGGGAAAACCGATTTGAATCGGCAGGCGCATTTTTTTCTTTGCAAGATCCACAATATGAGGTATCTTTGCGCTTCCTCCTATAAGCACAACGCCCCCGGGAAGAAATGCCTCTTTTCCAATCTTTTTAAGTTCTTTATTGCTAAGATCAAATATTTCAGAAAGCCGCGCTTCCATTATCTCGCACAGTTCTTTTCGGGATAATGTGCCGCTTTCTTGCCCGCTTATATGCGAAAGGTCAATGATATCCCGCTTTCCTATTTCGCTTGTTTCAGCTGCTCCATATTCAAATTTAATATTTTCGGCAACATCTACCGGAATACGGAGGCCGATAGCAATATCATTCGTAATATGCGCGCCGCCAAGGGGAAGCGTACTTGTTTGAAGCAAGTCCCCCTCCTCGTATACCGTAACCCCGGTAGTACCGCCGCCTATGTCAAGGCATACCACGCCGAGTTCCTTCTGGCGCTTTGTAAGCACTGCTTTGGTAGCAGCAATCGTATCGATTACAATACTTTCCACCTCTACGCCCACCTCATTTAGCGTTTTGTGAAGATTCTTAATATATGAAGTAGCGCCGCTAATAATAAGCGCATTTGTCTCAAGGCGTACCCCCTTCATTCCAAGCGGATCTTTAATGCCCCCCTCCCCGTCAATAATGAACTCTCTCGGTATTACGTGGATAATCTCCCTATTGCTTGGAAGCGAAAAGGTCTGAGCAGCGCCTATGACTCTCTCAATGTCGTCCGGAGAGATCTCCCCATCTGCGCGCGAAACAGCAATAACACCGTGACTTGCCTGGGCCGATATGTGGCTGCCTCCTATACCTACAATCGCCTTTGAAATTTTTACACCCGCTCCACGCTCCGCTATCCGTATAGAATCGGCTACACTCGCCTGCGCATCAGCTATATCCACGACAACTCCCTTTCTTATGCCGCTGGATCGAACAGAGCCGACGCCAATAATCTGAGGCAAAAGATCCTCCTTCTTTTGAGCAATCAAAGTATATACGCTGTGACTGCCTATATCTATTGCAGTGGTTGTCTCATTGGCCATTGCGTGTATTACTAAACTCCTAGCATATTCATTATTTCTTTTTCCTTGGCGTGCATCTTTTCTGTTTTCTTTTCACTGCCCTCATGTTCCCAGCCAAGCAAATGAAGTATCCCGTGAATAATAACATGGGCAAATTCTTGCGAAAAAAGGGTACGGGACTTCACGGACCGTTCTTTCACAACTGCGGGGCACACAACTATTTCTCCAAGATATTCGCCCATGCCCCCAGGAACTATAAACTGCCTATCGGAACCAAATGAAAGCACATCCGTTGCCGTATTTTTGTTCTTATACTTATTGTTCAGCTCCTGAATCTTCGCGCGTCCCACAAAGGCAATCCCCACAGATATCGTACCCTTTATCTCCATATACCGTAAGGTCTCCTTGGCTATCTTTTCGACAAATTTTTTATCCGGAGAAGAGGTAGTTAAATTCCGAATATCTACTGTTATCATGCGCGGGCTTATCGAGGGTTTTTCTCAAATTTCCGGGCTTTTGCATATTCGATTCTTTTCTTTGCGCGCGCCAAGGCGGCAACCCTTCTCATGTTTCTATTGACCGGCTTTTTGTAAAATTTCTTATTTTTTATCTCTTTGAGTATGCCACTCGCTTGAACGCGCTGCGTAAAACGCCGCACCATTGCGGCTGATGTTTCCTGCTCTTTTCTTACGATATATATCATAAATTTAAAATCCTCCTAAAAGATGTAAATGCACGTGATCTACGACTTGCCCTCCCTTTCTACCTACATTAAACACTAATTTGTATCCTTCGTCAAATTTTTGGTCTTTAGCTATTTTTTTTGCTGTGAAAATAATTTCTGAAACCAGATCGCGATCTCCTTCTTCTAGATTTTTTATGGAGTCAATGTGCTTTTTGGGAACAACCAGAATATGGACGGGAGCGCTTGGCCTGATGTCTTTAAAAGCAATCACATTGTCGCCCTCATGCACAAAATCAGCGGACTGTTCTTTGCTTACTATTTGGCAAAAAATACAATTCATTTTTTCATGCGCTTTTTAAGCTCTTTAATTACTTTATTGATAGGTATTACTTCCTGGCTGCCGCTTTTCATATCCCTTATAATAATTGTTTCTTCGGCTACTTCCTGATGGCCAAGAATAAGAACATGGTCAACTTCCAACTTATCAGCAAGGGCCATTTGGGGCTTAATCGAGGATCGTCCCAGCGCTTCCCTGGCAAATATCCCGGATGAGCGAAGTTCCTCCAAGAGCTTCATTCCTCTGAGTTTAGCGCGGTCTCCCAGTTGCACCAAAAATACACGAGGCGGCTTTTCGGCTGGCGCTTTTACTCCGGTTTTGCGCATACGGGCAATCACCCTCTCTATACCCATAGACGCTCCCACAGCGGGAGTGTCTTCTCCTCCAAAAAGTTTCACTAAGCCATCAAACCTCCCTCCCCCAACAAGTGACACAACTCTCTCTTCGCCCTTCTCTCCATCCGTCTCTATGGGAATTATTTCAAATACTGTTTTTGTATAATAATCCAACCCCCTAACCAAATGAGGAGAAAGCATATAGGGAATCTCCAGGTAATCAAGCGCCTCCAGCACGCCCCTTAAATGGTTATGGCACTCCATGCACAGATGATCAACAATCTCGGGAGCTCCTGCCTTAAGGCGCTCGCATTTTTCATCCTTACAATCAAGCAACCGCAATACATTTACCTTCTTTCGCTTTCGGCAATCTTTGCAAAGCGACTTCTCCCGTCCTCTATAATAGTCCTTTAAAACCTTGCGGTAATTGGGCTTGCATTTTGGGCATCCTATGGAGTTGACATGCACATTTGTATCCTTGACTCCGAGTGACTCTAAAATTTTTACAAAAATGAATATAACCTGCGCATCAAGGATCGGCTCCTTGTCGCCTATTGCGTCAATCTCAAATTGATTAAACTCCCTGAATCTTCCGCTTTGCGGCCGCTCATGACGGAATAGAGGGCCCATTGCGGAAAGCTTAACCGGTTGAGACCAAGAGACCATCCCATGCTGTATGTACGAACGGACTAAAGACGGTGTAAGCTCCGGCCTTAAGGTGAGTCTGTCTCCCCCTTCAGTTGTCAGATTATACATCTGCTTTTGGACAATATCCGTACTCTGTCCCGTGCCTTTTTCAAAAAGCTCAGAGTACTCAAGCACCGGCGTATCCATGCGCTCATATCCGTAATAAGAGGCAATCTTAAATGCTGCGCGTTCTATTATATCGAAAAATTTCCTGTCTTTGGGCAGGACATCTTGCATGCCTGTTACATTTTGAAACTTTGGCTTTGCCATGTTTTAATAATTTGGTCTTTTTACCGACTCAAACTCGCTGATTGGCCATGCGCGGATCCATGCCCTTCCTACAATATTCCGCCTGGGCAACGCCCCCCAGACACGCGAATCCGAGCTTGCATTTCTATTATCCCCGAGAACAAAAAACTCATCCTCGCGCAAAGCTACAACCTTATCCCCCGGAGTAATTCCTTCTATATATTCTTCGTTAAGCTCTTTTAGCGATTCTTCATTTTCCCCCACCCACACCTTGCCGTTTTCCACTTTTACCGTCTCGCCCGGAAGCGCAATAATTCGCTTAATATAAAATTGCCGCGCATTGGCTTGGGGAGGATGGAATACTATCACATCCCCACGCCTGGGCTCATAAATCCGGTAGCCTATCTCATTTATTATTAAATAGTCCCCGGATTCGAAGCTCGGGTACATGCTCGCGCCTCTCACAAAAAAGGGCTGTATGATAAAATATCGGATAGGCACAATAATTGCAAGTGATATAATTACGATCTTTGCAATATCCCAAAAAAATAAAAGTGGTCCTTTCAAAAACCCCATTAGAGGTATGCTAGCACAAACATCTCTTTCGCGCAAAATAAGTAAGGTGTTATGATATAACCATGTCAAAATTTACTTTTTTGATGATAATCGCAGGCATAGCGCTTTTTGTGGCAGCGACTGCGTTTGAAATAAAAAACGGGCGGGGCGGTCCGGTTAGCGAGGGACTGCAGGCGCTGGACACTACCGAAATTAAAGCGTCTTTTAACCAGCTCCTTGAGGAGTCAAAAAGCCAGCGCGAGGTCGTAACGCTCAAGGGCGAGGATAGAGACGAGATAAACTTTCTGTTTTTGGGCATAGGGGGAGAGGAGCATATCAGCGGGAACTATCTTACGGATACCATTATTCTTATAACATTCGTCCCCTCGAGGCAAAAAACCGCTATAATATCGATACCCCGAGACCTGATGGTGCGCTCACCGGACAAAACTTATTTCACGCGCATAAATGCGCTATACGCTATCCCTAAAAACGAACCTTTTCCCGGACCAAAAGGCGTGGAGTATACAAAGGATGCGATTTTCGATATTACGGGAGTAGTACCCGACTATTACGTGGTGCTTGACCTTCGTGGCGTAGAAAAAATCGTTGATATACTTGGGGGAATAAATGTCCGCCGCCTTGAAAACCTTGAGGATAACTACTTTCCCGATGATAGTTTTGGGTATGAGACGTATGAAATAAACGAGGGCTGGAGATACCTCAACGGCAAAGAGGCCGCAAAGTATATACGCACGCGCCATACCGCGGGAGGCGACTTCGACAGAATGAAGCGCCAGCAGGAAGTGGCTCTTGCCATAAAAAAGAAAATCTCCGGACTCAAATCCATCTCCGGCCTCCCCAAGCTCCTCTCGCTCTATCAGGCCCTCCAAGATAATTTCACTACGGATCTAAAATTCAATGAAATCATGCGCCTGATGGAAATTAGCGAAAATATGAAGGGCGAAGAAATGATTTTTGACCGCATAACCGCACAAAAGGATGGTCTACTTGTGCCGGATACGGTAATATGGGGAGGTCAGAAGGCCTATATCTTAAAACCTCGCGCGGGAGAAGAAAATTATGACGAGATTAGGGCAAAAGTAAACGGCATTATAGGTAGCTTGAAAATTTCTAATTCACCTAATTTCTAATTCACCTAGTATGACGAAAAACACTATACTTATAGTCGGCCTGGGAAATCCGGGAGAACAATACGAGAATAGCCCGCACAATGCAGGATTTTTGGTTGTAGATGACCTGCTTAAATCTTATGGCTTAGAATTTACAGCCAACAAAAAATTTAAATCCCGAATTGCCGAAGTGAAGATTGGGAATAAAAAAATAATTCTTGCAAAGCCCCAAACATTTATGAATAAATCCGGCGAAGCGGTAAAGGCACTTGTCTTATACTATAAAGTACCCCCTCAAAACGCTTGGGTAATCCACGATGATGTTGACCTTGATCTTGAGAAAATAAAGGTCGTTAGAAACCGCGGCTCGGCCGGTCACAAAGGCGTGGAGGATATTATACGCAAACTGAAAACAAAAGATTTTGTGCGTTTCCGTGTGGGGATCCGCCCAAAACGCCTTGCCATAAAGCGATCCAAAGCCCTGATGAATAAATTTGTCGCCTCACCCATCGGCAAGAGCGATCTGCCCGCCTTTAAAAAAGCAACTAAGACATGTGAAGACGCCGTACTTCTCGCCCTCGAGGAGAGCGTCGAAAAATCCGCGAGTATATATAATCAAAATTAAAAACCCGACAAATTGTCGGGGGTTATCTGTCGTAAGGGTTGGGGTTGGGATACCCTTCGCAAGGATACATCTCTGATTTTTTAGCAATTTTTGGAGTTACCTCTAGGGGTATCTCTATTTTAATTGTTTCTAAAACAATTTCTGAGGGTCTCGGCGCTATATGTGCCACTTCCACAAATGGTAGACAAGCTTCCATGTGCAGCATGGTTCTGTAACGCTCTCGGCACATCGAACCCTCTTTAGAGCAACGCAGATTTTTTATGGTAATACCCCGTAGATACACATAAATTTCTTTTCTTGTAAAATCCCCTGCCTCATCTTTCATGACCTTATTTCTGCATTGACACTCAATTATTATTACAGCATCACTTAGTGCACCGTCAGCACTTTCTGTTATTCTCTGCAGTTCAACTTTCATTGCCTACATACCTCTCTTGGCATAAAATCCACTACACTACCTGCGAATTCTAGGGAAAATCCCTAAAATACGCTACTCTGCTGAGTTGAAGGAGGGATCACCCAGATTTCGCTCTCGCAGGCAGTATAGTGGAACCGAGCTGAGCTCGGTGGACATTTTGTTATGAACGTAGTAGCATAGCTACCATACGTGGAAAAGTCAACAGACCATGTACTAGTCGTAGCCCTCACTCCCCTTATTTTGGAAAAGGGGTTTATTTGGTTTGAGAAAAATAAACGACACATAGAAAAAGCACGCACCCGCCACGATGCGTCCGCGGGATTCTGGCAAAAGAATACAATCCTTATCGAAAGCGGCCAGCAAATCATGCTTTCGAAGCTTTTACGAAAGCTTTCCGATTTTGGATACGAAAAATATCAAAAAATAGAGCTCCCGGGGGAGTTTTCGCAAATTGGAGGAACAGTCACCATATTCCCCATCAACACACCCATAGCATATCGCATAGAATTCGGCGGCAACACAATAGAGAGCATTGAGGAATTACAATCAATAGAAAACAAAACGCCAGAAACTCCACTTGGAAAAATAATCTATCCCTCGGCAGGACTCGGGACAGGCAAAGATAAGCAAAGGCGCAGAGAAATTCCCGCGGACTTGGAAAACCTCAAAGAAGGCGACTATATTGTGCACCTGGATCATGGGATCGGAAAATTCCTCAAAAAAGAAAACGGCTACATATTGGAGTATGCCGCAGGCGACATGCTTTCAGTCCCGGAGGAAGTGTCCAATAAACTTTCCCCATATATAGGATTCTCTACTCCTACGCTTTATCGCCTTGGAGGAAATCTGTGGCACAGGACAAAACGCAAAGTAAAAGAAGATATTATCAAAACCGCAAAAGAACTTTTAAAAATATATGCCCAGCGTGAACTCGCGCAAAGAACCCCCTATCAGATCCAAGACGAAATGCTTACTCAAATAGAACAAGGGTTTGAATTCGAAGAAACCTCTGACCAAAAAAAAGCGATAGAAGAAATTGCACGCGATATGGCCAGTCCCATCCCCATGGACCGTCTTGTTTGTGGAGATGTGGGATTTGGAAAGACAGAAGTTGCGATTCGGGCCGCAGCTAGGGCTGCAGTATCAGGCAGGCAGGTAGCACTCGTAGCGCCAACAACAGTGCTTGCCTGGCAGCATCTTCAAACCTTTAATTCGCGCTTTGATAAACTTCCAATAAAAATATCGCTGTTAAGCCGCATGCAGTCCGCTGCGGAGCAAAAAAACATTACGAAAGAATTAAAAAACGGCGAGATTGACATTGTCATCGGCACCCACCGGCTTCTTCAAAAAGATATAGGGTTCAAAAATCTTGGCTTGCTTATATTGGACGAAGAGCAGCGCTTCGGAGTAAAGCAAAAGGAAAAACTCAAGAGTATGCGGGCGGACATCGATGTCCTTTCTCTGTCTGCGACTCCCATACCAAGGACACTTTATTTTTCTCTTGCCGGACTCAAAAATATAAGCAATATACAGACCCCTCCACCGAACCGCCTTCCCATTAAGACATACGTAGTTAAGCGGTCAAAAAAAGTAGCGCAAGATGCAATCTGCGAAGAGCTTGCCCGCGGAGGGCAGGTGTATTATCTGCATAACCGCATCTCTACTATTGAGCCGGCCCGGTTGAAAATCGCGAGTTTGGCGCCCCCGGGCGTGCGCATTGCAGTTGCCCATGCTAAGCTCCCCGATCAGCAGCTTATAGAAATAATAGATGATTTCCGCAACAAAAAAACAGATATCCTTGTCGCGACGACAATCATCGAAAACGGGCTTGATCTTTCGAATGTAAATACTCTTATCGTGGAGGATGCCTCACGCCTCGGGCTTGCCCAGGCCCATCAGATTAGGGGCCGCATCGGGCGGGGCGACAAACAGGCATTCGCGTATTTTCTCTATTCGCCAAAGCGGCTCACTGAAATCGGAAAAAGGCGGCTTGAGACACTCGAAAAATATCAGGACCTCGGCGCGGGATACGAAATCGCAAAACGCGATCTTGAGAACAGGGGCGCGGGCAACATCCTCGGCCGCGAGCAGTCCGGCTCCATCAACCGCGTCGGCCTCAATTTATATTGTCAGATGTTAAACGAGGCGGTGGAGGAATTAAAAAGAGGGGCATAATCGGATCATGTGCGGATGAAGCGATTTATTTATATAGTAAAACCAATGCTTGAAAAGCAAGGTAGAATAGAATATCCGAAAATTTCCATACATGACGAGCAGTATCCCGCGCAATTACGGGAGATTGCGAGTCCGCCTGCGGTTTTGTATGTGCGGGGACATATTCCCAAAAACAGGCCGATGATCGGCATTGTCGGCACGCGCAGATCTACACCTTACGGCCAAAGAGTCACGGAGCGCATCGTAAAGGGGCTTGTGCGAGCTGATTGTGTAATAGTGAGCGGCATGGCTGTCGGCATTGACTCGGAGGCGCATAAAGCGACGCTCGAAGCCGGTGGAGAAACTGTTGCGGTAGTGGGGTCCGGCATAGATGAGAGTGTCGTGTACCCTGCGAGCAACAAAGTCCTTGCAAGAAAAATCGAAAAGCACGGCGCTGTAATAAGCGAATTTGACCCGTACGCAAGATCAGAGACATTTTATTTTCCACAAAGAAATAGAGTCATCTCCGGGCTGTCGCTGGGAGTCGTCGTTATAGAATCAAAAGAGAGAGGCGGGTCGCTCATCACCGCAAATTTCGCCCTTGAACAAAACCGCGAGGTCTTTGCCGTGCCGAGGGGGCTATTTTGGGAGACCTCGGCCGGCCCCAATAATCTCATCAAGCAGGGAGCCAAATCCGTTACCTGCGCAGAAGATATACTAGAGGAACTAAACCTTGCGATTCCGGACAAAGGATTAAACAAGATAATAGCCAAAAATCCAACCGAACAGAAAATTATAGACACCCTGCTTGACAAAAAGGGAGAGGGAGTACATATTGATTCCGTTGTGGAAATATCAAAACTTTCCGCGCAAGATGTATCATCGACCCTTACCGAAATGAAACTTGATGAAAAGGTAAAAAATTTGGGCGGAGATTATTATGTGTTAGCATAAAAGGTATATGAATCTCGTTATAGTTGAGTCACCTACTAAATCCCGTACAATTCAAAATTTTCTCCCAAGCGATTATGTCGTGCTTTCTTCGTTTGGGCATATAAGGGATCTTCCGAAAAGCGATCTTGGCATTGATGTCGAGCATGATTTTAAACCGCATTATGTCGTGCCGAGAAAAGCCCAGCCTCACTTGAAGGAGCTCAAAAAAGAACTTAAAAATGCGAATATGGTCATACTCGCGACAGATGAAGACAGAGAAGGAGAAGCAATCTCCTGGCATTTAGCAGAGGCGCTTGGCTTGGACAAGGAGAAGACACAGAGGATTGTTTTTCATGAAATTACAAAAAGCGCTATTGAGCGGGCTCTTAAAAATCCTCGCGAGATTGATATGAACTTAGTTGATGCCCAGCAGGCGCGCAGGGTGCTCGATCGGCTTGTAGGATACAAGCTCTCGCCATTTCTTTGGAAAAAAGTAGTTCGGGGACTTTCGGCGGGACGTGTGCAATCTGTGGCTGTGCGGCTTATAGTAGACAGGGAGCGGGAGATAGAAAACTTCAAGAGCGACGAATACTGGACCGTCGAAGCCGAGCTTCAAAAAGATTCGACAACTTTCACAGCAAACCTTCACGCCCAGGATGGTAAGTCTATACCGAAGCTCGGAATAAAAAATAAAGACGAGACGGATAAAATCTTAAAGGACTTGGAGGACGCAGAATATAAGATTCAAAGCATCGAAAGGAAAGAAACAAAGCGCAATCCCTTTCCGCCATTTACAACAAGTACACTCCAGCAGGAGGCGTCCAAAAAATTCGGTATGCCTTCGCGGATGACGATGTCAATCGCCCAAGCGCTATACGAACATGGCCACATCACATATCACAGGACCGACTCCGTTAATCTTTCTGGGCAATCGCTC
>Ga0310122_10002931_pt1 | contig 10858 bp, 9 predicted proteins | sample CB6_Bottom_1051__FD_203503 | JGI IMG/M metagenome (GOLD analysis project Ga0310122, IMG submission 203503) | Marine microbial communities from Western Arctic Ocean, Canada - CB6_Bottom_1051 | ecosystem: Environmental > Aquatic > Marine > Oceanic | place: Canada: Western Arctic Ocean | collected...
ACCTCTATCCTCCAGCCCTGGTACTCGACCATCGCCGTCGGCTGCGGCAGTCGCCCCAGGCGTTGGAGGACGAAGCCGGCGAGGGTCTCGTACGGGCCCGGCGGCAACCGGAGTCCGGTGAGGTCCGCCACCTCGTCCAGGTTCAGGCGGCCCGACACGACGTTGCGTCCCGGCCCGTCCAACCTGGTCCGCACCACCCGGGTGTCGTGCTCGTCGTCGATCTCGCCGACTATCTCCTCCAGGGCGTCCTCCACCGTGACGATTCCTGCCGTACCCCCGTGCTCGTCGACCACGACGGCCATGTGTCCCCTGTGGTCGCGCAGGTCGCCGAGCAGATCGTCGAGGAAGCGGGTCTCCGGAACGGCGAGAACGTCGTGCATCAGCTCGACGACCGGCGTCTGCCCACGCGACGCTGCCGGCCTCGCCAGGAGGGACTTCACATGCACCACGCCCACCACGTCGTCAAGGTCGGAATCGAAGACCGGAAAGCGCGAATGGCCGGTCCTCGCCGACCTCTCCAGGAGGTCCGCACCTGTTGCGTCCAGACGGAGTGCCTCCACGTCCAGCCTCGGTACGAGAACGTCGGCAACCACCTTCTCGCTGAACCGGACTGATCGGGTGAACAGCTCCACGTCGGAACTGTCCAACGTGGCGTCCGAGGACTCCCGCACCAGGTCGCCCAGCTCGTCAAGCGTGCGCGAGGATCCCAGTTCCTCACGTGGCTCCACCCCCACCCACCGCAGGACCGCATTGGCCGATCCGTTCAGGACCACGACGACAGGTCGCGCGACCACTCCGTAGGCGAGCACCAGCGGAGCCAGACGACGGGCCACCGCCTCCGGCGCCGCCAGCGCGACGTACTTGGGCACCTGCTCGCCGACCACCATGTGCAGCAACGCAGCAGCTGCGATGGCGAGGCCCACCGAAACGCCGGTTGGGTGATCGCCACCGGTGATGATCCGAGCCGCCGTGGGCTCGGCTACGAAGCCGAGGAGCAGGGCCGACAGGGTGATGCCGAACTGGGCTCCCGAGAGGTGGGACGTGAGACGCCTGGTCAGGGACCTCACCCGGCGTGCTCCCGGATCCGTCTCGGCTGCCACCTCCACCCGGGCCCGATCGACGGCCACCAGGCTGAACTCGGCGGCCACGAAGAACGCGTTGACGACCAGGAGCAGGAGGACCGCGGTCAGGCCGACGAGGATGGACATCTGGAGGGGATCCTAATGACGGCCGCCCGTCGGCCCGAAGCCTCCAGAGGCCCGCCCGACTCGGGGCCCGACGAGATAGTTCGATACCCTAACCATCATGGCTGATGCGCGACATGACGAGGAGATGGCGCCCACTGCCGACGACCCGTACGAAGACGGCGGGCAGCTGGTGGCGGCGGCGCGTGCGGCGGCCAAGCTGGCACGCCAGGTCACCATCCCCCTCGGCGAGATCGACCTCAGCCTCCCCCAGTACAGGGTCCTCGCCTTCCTCGACGAGGGCGGTGTGGCACCATCGGACCTGGCCGGCCGCCTGTCTGTGAGCCGCCCGTCCGTCACAGCCCTCATGGACGGCCTGATCAACCGCGGCCTGGTGGAACGCCAACCCGACCCCGACGATGGCCGACGGGTCACCCACCACCTCACCGGGGAGGGTCGATCCGCCCTGGAGCGCGCCGACCGGGCAGTCGGTGACCGGCTGGTGCTCATAGGCGCCCACGTGCACGCCGGCGACTCCAACCCTCTGATCGCCAGCCTCGCCCGCTTCGGCGAGGCCATCCGGGCCGCCGGCGCAGCGTGACCTCGGCGTCCAAGCCCACCCCAGCGACAGCCCACGTCGACCCGGATCCCTCGAAGGGCTGGTTCCGACGACTCCTGCCCGTCATCCGGGCCCGACGTGCCACCTTCATCATGGTGCTCGTGACCGGGCTCTCCGGCCTGGCACTCCAGGTATCGGTACCGATGGTCCTGCGTCAGGCGGTCGACGTCGCCGTGGACCAGCGTGCAGGTGGGCTCGAGGGCCATGTGCTGCTCCTGGTCGTGATGGCCACCGCCTCCTTCGGACTGCGATTCGCCTACCGGTACCTGCTCTTCGGGACGGCCTGTCGGATCGAGACCGACCTGAGGTCGCAGATCTACGACCACCTGACCAGGCTCTCGTTCTCGTTCTACGACCGGGTGGCTAGCGGCGAGGTCATATCGCGGGCCAATTCCGACATCCGGTCGATACAACTGCTCCTGGCCTTCGGCCCACTGGCCGGCCTCTCGGCGATCAGCTTCCTGATGGCCTTCGGGTTCATGCTCAGCATCCACGTCTCCCTGGCGCTCGTCACGGTGTCGACGATGCCACTCGTCTACGTCCTCGGACAGAGGCTCAGGGACCAGGTCTTTCCCCTCTCGTGGGTGACCCAGGGACGAATGGCCGAAGTGGCCATGGTCGTCGACGAGAACATCAACGGAACCCGGGTGGTGAAGTCGTTCGCTGCCGAGTCGGACCAGATCGCCCTGCTGTCCATGGTCGCCGACCGTCTCCGCTGGTCGGCGACCGCCCTCATAGAGGCCCGGGCACGCTTCAATCCCCTCATCGAGGCGCTGCCACGGCTGGGAATGGCCCTCGTCCTCCTCTACGGCGGACACCTCGTGATCGACGGGGAGATCGGCGTCGGCTCGCTGCTGGCCTTCAGCGCGTACGTGACGATGATCTCGGTGCCGTTCAGGATGTTCGGCTTCGTGCTGCTCCAGGCACAGAGGGCCGCGGCCTCGGCCCTGCGGATCTACGAGATCCTGGACGAGAAGCCGGCGATAGTCGACAGGCCCGGGGCCCGACCCCTCTCCGCCCCCCGGGGACGGGTCGAGTTCCGTAACGTCACCTTCAGGTACCCCGGGGTCGACAACAGGGAGTCGCCCGCAGTCCTGGATGGCTTCGACCTGGTCGTCGAGCCCGGCGAGACCGTGGCCATCGTGGGCCGGACCGGATGCGGCAAGTCCACCGTGGCCCGACTCCTCCCCCGCTTCTACGACGTCGACGGCGGAGCGGTACTCATCGACGGCACCGACGTACGCGACCTCACCCTCGCCAGCCTCCGCTCCCACGTCAGCCAGGTGCCCGACGAGGCGTTCCTGTTCTCCGACACGCTCCACGACAACATCGCCTTCGGAAGGCCCGAGGCCCCACGCCACGAGGTGGTGGCAGCCGCCCGCGTGGCCCGGGCCGATGGGTTCATCGGAAACCTCGAACACGGCTTCGACGAGGTGGTCGGCGAACGCGGCTACACGCTGTCGGGCGGACAGCGCCAACGGATCTCCATCGCCCGCACGGTGCTGGCCAACCCGGCGATCCTGATCCTGGACGATGCCACCAGCGCCGTGGACGTCCGGACCGAGGAGGGCATCCACCACGGTCTGGGAGACCTCCTGGCGGGACGCACGACCATTGTCATTGCCCACCGACTATCCACGATCAGCCTCGCCGACCGGGTCGTCCTCATGGAGGACGGCCGCATCGTCGCCGATGGGACCCACGCACACCTGCTGGCCACCGAACCCCGCTACAGGGCGATCGTGGCCAAGGTCGAGGACCGGGAGGCGGGAGCCTGATGGGTGGTGGACACGGCTTCTTCACCGGGCCCTCGTCGGTCCAGGCCAACGCGCAGGCCGGCCTGCCCTTCGCCGAGGTCCCCGAGGAACTCCGCAGCCGGATCGCCGACGTCCTCAGGAACGAACCGGAACACCCGCAGCCCGTGGTCCGGTTCTCGCACCGCGACTGGGATCGACGTCCGTTCGGTCTCAGGACCTTCCTGACTCCGCACGCCGGCGGACTCCTGGTGGCCCTGCTCCTCGTGCTGGCCGAGGTCAGCCTGCTCCACGTCGGACCCCTCCTCACGCAGATCGGCATCGACCGCGGCATCCTGGCCGGTGACCGGAGCGTGCTGTTCGCCGTTGCCCTGGCCTACCTCGGTGCCGTAGGGCTCTCGACGGCCGCCTCCTGGTTCCGGACCCGCTTCACCGGCCGCCTGGGCGAACGGCTCGTGTACCAGCTCCGGGTGAGGGTCTTCAGCCACTTCCAGCGCCAGTCCCTGGACTTCTTCACCCTCGAGAAGTCCGGCGTCCTGATGACCCGGATGACCAGCGACATCGAGGCCCTCACCGTGCTCATGCAGGAGGGTCTGGTCAACTTCTTCGTGCAGGGCATGACGCTGGTCGTCATCACCGCCTACCTGGTGTTCCTGGACCCGACGCTCGCCCTGGTCTGCCTCCTGGCCGTGGTCCCGGTCAACGTCATCCTCACGATGTGGTTCCGACGGGTTTCGCTCATCGGCTACCTACGGGTCCGCGACAGGATCGCCGACGTGCTGGCGAACCTCTCAGAGAGCCTGGCCGGCATACGGGTGATCACCGCCTTCAACCGTCGGGACCACGAGATGGCCCGTCACCAGCGCATCATCGATGCCCACCTGGACGCCAACCTCTACACCGGACGGGCCCAGGCGCTGTTCGGGCCCGGTACTGAGTCCATAGGCATCCTGACGCAGGCCATCGTGCTGCTGGTCGGGGGCCGGATGGCGCTGCGGGGCGAGGTGTCGCTCGGCGAGCTGACGGCCTTCCTGCTCTTCCTGACGTCGTTCTTCGCCCCGGTCCAGACGCTCGTCCAGTTGTACAACCAGTACCAGCAGGGCAGTGCTGCGGTGGTGAAGCTTCGGGACCTCCTGGCCAGGGAACCCAGCGTTCCCGAGCGTTCCGATGCCATCGACCTGCCACCGATCCGGGGGGCGATCCGCCTGGAGGGGGTGACCTTCGGCTACGACCCGGACCACCTGGTGCTGCGTGACGTGGACCTCGAGCTGGCTCCAGGCGAGGTGCTCGCCGTGGTCGGCCCGACCGGCGCGGGCAAGTCGACCATCGCCAAGTTGATAACACGTTTCTACGATCCGACGTTCGGGCACGTCACCATCGACGGCCACGACCTCCGCGACGTCTCCATCGACTCGCTACGGAGCCAACTCGGCGTGGTTCCCCAGGAACCGTTCCTCTTCAACGGGACGATCCGGGACAACGTCGCCTTCGCCCGCCGCGACGCCACCGACGACGAGGTCATCGAAGCCTGCAGGGCGGTCGGCCTGCAGGGCCTGATGGACCGGATGCCAGACGGCATGGACACCCCGATCCACGAGCGTGGCGCCTCACTCTCGGCAGGTGAACGCCAGTTGGTGGCTCTCGCCCGGGCGTTCCTGGCGCGCCCCCGGGTGCTCGTTCTGGACGAGGCCACCTCGAACCTGGACCTGCTCTCCGAGTCGGTGATCGAGCAGGCCCTGGATTCACTCCTGGAGGGTCGGACCGCCATCCTCATAGCGCACCGCCTGGCCACCGCCATGCGGGCCGACCGCATAGCGGTCGTGGACGATGGTCGGATCGTGGAGCACGGAACCCATGACGAGCTGGTGTCGTCGGGTGGGCAGTATGCCGAGATGGTCAAAACCTGGATGAAACACTCGGACCACGCCGGGAACGCCCGGTGAGCGGCCTCCAGCTGGCTGCCGGCCTTGTCGTATACGCCATCGGATGCACCCTGCAGGGGGTACTGGGATTCGGTTCAGGCCTGTTCGCCGTCCCGATCCTCGCCCTCATCCACCCGGACTTCGTTCCCGGACCGGTCCTGATGGTGAACCCGTTGCTGAGCGGCCTCTTCAGCGTGCGGGAACGCGGCTCCGTGGACCACCAGGGCCTCAGGTGGGCGCTGACCGGCCGGGTCCCAGGGGTGCTGCTGGGGGTGCTCGCCCTGACCATGGTCGCCGAGGAGCGACTCGGCGTGCTGTTCGGCGTGCTGCTGCTGCTCTCGGTGGCCATCAAGGCCAGCGGGGTGCACACCGGGCGCACCCCCCGGAGCCTCCTGGTGGCCGGTGGGCTGAGCGGGTTCATGGGCACAACGGTGGCCGTCGGCGGACCTCCCATCGCCCTCGCCTTCCACGACCTGCCGGGGCCGGTCATGCGAGCCACCCTCTCGACCTACTTCCTCGTCGGAACCACGATCTCCCTCGTCGTGCTGGCCCTCGCCGGCCAGTTCGGGACGTCCGACATGGTGCTCGCAGCCTGGCTGGTGCTGCCCGCGATAGTAGGGGTGGCGCTCTCCGGGCCGCTCCGGACGCCACTGGACCGCGGTTGGCTGGCGCCGTCTGTGTACATCCTGTCCTCGGTCGCCGCCGTGGTACTGCTGGTCCGGTCCCTTGCCTAACGGGCGGTCGACCCGTCACATGCCGGTACCTGGTCGTAGGGTCGGTGATGTGCCTGAGCCCGTCCTCGAACTCGTCGGCGTAGGGCGGCGCATCGGTGACACGACGCTCCTGGCCGACATCGACTGGCGTGTCGACCCGGGCCAGCACTGGGTGGTGCTGGGGCCCAACGGCTCGGGGAAGAGCACCCTGCTCAGGATCGCCGGCCTCCACCTTCACCCGAGCACCGGCACGGTCCGCGTGCTGGGCGAGGCTCTGGGCGAATCCGACGTCCGCACTCTCAGGAGTCGGATCGGATATGCCTCGGCGTCCCTGGCCGACACCTTCCGTCCCGGCATCACCGCCAGAGACGTGGTCATGACGGCGCTCCACGGGGCACTCGAGCCGTGGTGGCACGACTACTCGGACGACGACCGTGACCGGGCCCGGGCCCTCCTGGGCCGGATCGGGTGCGGGGACCGCGCCTGCCATGCCTTCGGGACGCTGTCCTCGGGCGAACGGCAACGCGTCCTGCTGGCCCGGACCCTGATGGTCGAACCGGACCTGCTGCTACTGGACGAACCGACAGCCGGTCTGGACCTGGGCGGCCGGGAGGAGCTGGTCGCCGCTCTGGCCGACCTGGCCGCGGATCCGGACACTCCCCCGATGGTGCAGGTCACGCACCACGTGGAGGAGATCCCGCCCGGTTTCACACACGCCCTCCTCCTGGAATCCGGCCGGGTGGTCGACGCCGGGCCGCTGGCCGGTGTGGTCACGGAACAGGCCCTCTCCGGCTGTTACGGCCTGGACCTCCACCTCACGCAGGTCGCCGGCCGGTGGGCGGTCCGGGTGAACGGATCCGGTCGCTGATGCCTCGCCACGCCCTTGTCATCACAGGTGGACCCGTCCCCCGGAACATCGGGGTCCTTCCCGCAGCCGACATGGTGATCGCCGCCGACGAGGGCTTCGACAACGCCAAGTCCCTTGGCATCCACGTGGACCTGCTGGTCGGTGACCTGGACTCAGCCTCTCTCGGGGCGGCGGATCAGGCACCGGCCGTGGAGCGGCACCCGGTGGACAAGGACGAGACCGACCTGGAGTTGGCCCTGGCCGCAGCACTGAATGCCGGCATGGGGTCGGTGACCGTTGTAGGCACGATCGGCGGAAGGGTGGACCACGCCCTCGGGAACCTGCTGGTCGTTTCCGCAGACCGCTGGGCTGACCTCAGGATCCACCTCAGGATCGACAGCACACGGGCCTGGGTGGTGCGGGACCGGGTGGAGGTGGGTGGAACCGTCGACGACCTGGTCAGCCTGCTGGCCGTCGGCGGTCAGGCGACCGGAGTCACCACCACTGGCCTGGCGTGGCCGCTGTCCGACGGCGTGCTGGAACCGGGTCTGGGCCTCGGCCTGTCCAACCGGCTGGCCAGCCCGACGGCGACGGTGGAGGTCGACAGCGGGGTGGTCGTCGTCCTCATGCCGGCTGCCACGAGCCTCTAGCCGCCAAGGTCAGGTGCCACACTGGTCGGTGGCGGGTTCGCCGGCCACCCGTGCCTCCAGCCACACCGTGAGATCGTCCAGGTAGGCCGGAACGACCGAGCCGTGGCCCTCCCCCTCGTAGACGCGCCGTTCCAACGGCGCGTGGTCGGCGAAGGCACACAACTGGGCAAAGAGGGCTGCGCTGCTGAGCACCGGGATCTGCTGGTCGAGGTCGCCGTGGAGGATCACCACGGGCACCTGGTTCGGCAGCTGGTTGGTGTCGTTCTCCATGAGCCGGGCGTTCCACGCCGGGATGGCGAAGATGTCATCGACGCTGAGCAGGTCCTCGTACGGGATCTCGTTGAAGACGTCGAAGATGTGGCCGGTGCAACCCTTCTCGAGCTCGTCCAGGAGGTGCAGGTTGGCTGGGTTCATGACCGCCTCCAGGTCCAGCTCGTCGTACGTGGCCGCCATGCTGGCGGCGGCCATCACCAGGTAGCCCTGGTAGGCGGAACCCTGCAGGAACGCAGACAGCAACGCGAACTGGGAAGGCGGTGCACCGGCGGCGACCCCGACCAGGTCCAGGTCGGGGGCGAGGTCCTGCCAGCGTTCGGCCACGTGCATTGCGGCGTGGCCCCCCTGTGAGTGTCCCCACACCACGAGCGGGCCGTCCGCGCCCACGCCGGGCATCGACTGGGCCGCCCGGACGATGTCGAAGACCCCACGGGCCTCGCTCTCACCCACGACGTACGGGTGGATGCCCGGCCCGCCCATGCCTTCGTAGTCGGTGGCGACAACGACCCACCCGCGCTCCAGGAATGGAGCCACGACGGCGATGGAGGACTCGTCCGGGAAGCTGAGGGACGGTGCACACTCATCGGCCATTCCGGTGGTTCCGTGGGCGACCGACAGCACTGGTCGCGGCCCCGGTGCGTCTCCCGCCGGTGCGGCAATGGTTCCGGTCACCTCGATGGGTTCGCCCGCCACCGACGTGGACCGGTAGGTGACCCGCCAGGCCACGCCCAGGTCGCCAATGTCGACCGGCTCGCTGGACAGCAGGGTGCCGGGTTCGCCGAAAGCGATCTGAACGACCACCGTCGTGGTGGGCGCGGTTGTCGTCGTGGGCGCAGCCGTCGTCGCCGATGGTGTCGTTGTGGTCGGCAGTGGTGCCGTCGTGGTCGGCAGTGGTGCCGTCGTGGTCGGCGCGACGGTCGTAGGGGGCTCCGTCGCCGGCGAAGCGGTGGTCGTCATGGCCACGACAGCAGTGGTCGGCACCACCGTCCCACCGGTAGACGAGGAGCAGCCCGACGCCAGCATGGCGGAGGCCAACAGGACTGAACGGACCACCTGGCTACGGCGCACGACGCGACCTTTCACTAGTCGAGTTCCTACCGAATCCACGCATCGACGGCTCTGTTGCAACTCGAGTGCTGGCTCTCAGGCCTGGTCTTCAAGCATCGACATAGATTTCGCGGTAATCCACTTGCCCGAGATGACTGGCTCGTACCTCGAGGGCCGATCATCGGTGACCGTGGTCGGGATCGTCTCAATGAGCGCACCGTAGGAGGGCTGGAAGAAGTACGGCACCGACATTCGATCCCGTTCCTGGTCAAGTCCGCCAGGGATGACCACGCGGTGAAGGGTGGAAACCCAACGATCGTTGGTCCATCGCGCCATGAGATCACCGAGGTTCACGACGAACCCACCCGGCACCGCCGGCACGTCCACCCAGGTGTCATCCAGGAGGATCTGCAGGCCCGGAATCTGCTCGGCGGCCAAGATTGTGAAGGCCCCGTAGTCAGTGTGTGCGCCTCGCCGAAGCTGCGCCGGCCGGGCCGCACCGCTGACCGGCGGATACCAGTTCAGCAGGAGTAACGCTGTGTGCTCGGCCACCTTGTCATCGAACCAGGTCGAGGGGAGGTCAAGCGCCCCAGCAAAAATCGGCAACAGGCCCACGCACAGCTGCTCCATCACCGCGTAGTACCGCTCCAGCACAGGCCGCAGCTCCGCCGGGTCCTCGGGCCACAGATTGGGGTGCACGGCAGCGTCCGCTCCCTCGACGTACGCCCGTTCTCGAGCTGCCGGGTCATCGAACCGATTGATGTTAAACGACTCGCACAGGTCGGGGGGTACCTCATCTCCCAGGGTCGCGGCCAGTGATGTCGTGTCCATGCCGAGATAGCCCCGATAATGCTCGGGCCCCGGCGGGGCCACTCGCTTCTTGTCCTCCAAGGGCAGGCGGAAGAACCGCCGCCCCTGGGCCATCACGTCTTCGACGAGAGCGGGCGAAACCCCATGCCCGGTGATCACAAAGAAGCCGCTGGTCGTGCAAGCATCGTCGACGGCTCGCGCAGCCTCAGCCACTGCGCCGGGCTCCCCGGCTAAGGCCGGACCGATGTCGACGGTCGGTACGGAAATCATGCCAACTCTCCCTATATCAGGCCCTTTGCATGTGGACGACCCGTGCGCCACCGGCGAACAACGGACCAAGGCGGTCAAGGAGGCCTTCCTCGGTCCGCCACGTCATGTAGGCCGCGTGATCCTCGGGCGCGTTCCATTGCTCCCACAGGAAAACGAGGTTGGGGTCGTTGCAATCAACATAGGCATCGATCGACCGACACCCGGTGAAGGCCCTCGTTTCGTCAAGTGCTGGCAGCAGCGACGCGAGCAGCTCCTCCCGCTTGCCTGGCTGACATCTCATCTCGACAATCACGGTGTGGGCCACGGCACCACCCTACGGTTCGGAGTGATATTGACCGATACGCGACCGGGTTGGGCTGAAAAAGCAGAAAGGCCGCCCGAAGACGGCTGCAAATGATGACGACGACCTTTTTCTACCACACCTATTTTTTCGATGTCGGATCGTGCACGAGATTTCTTCAGATTTCTCCAGAACCCCCACCCCGTAGGGGGTGGGCGACGTCAGGAGCCCTAGGTGTAGGTACGCGCAGGCGGACTTTAGGTAGATGGAAGTCGAGAGACCTCAGACGCTCCAACCGCACGAGGCCTTGGGTTCCCACTCACCTACTCCTTGTGTCAGGAGGTGAGTTGCAGGCTCCAAGCCACCAGCAAGCCAAAGACCCAAACCAACGATTCAGGTCAGACAACTTTTTGGTGGACCGTACTGGACTCGAAAGTCTGCCTATGGACCAGCGACGGGGGGGCCCGTCACTGGGGGTTCAGACTGCGC
>Ga0310122_10002932_pt1 | contig 10855 bp, 10 predicted proteins | sample CB6_Bottom_1051__FD_203503 | JGI IMG/M metagenome (GOLD analysis project Ga0310122, IMG submission 203503) | Marine microbial communities from Western Arctic Ocean, Canada - CB6_Bottom_1051 | ecosystem: Environmental > Aquatic > Marine > Oceanic | place: Canada: Western Arctic Ocean | collected...
TCTTGCGTCTAGCCGGACGCTACGCCGACATCGTCGGAATCAATCCGAAACTCATCGAGGGCAAGGTCACAAAAGACACGCCCGCGGACAGCACCCCCGAGCGCATTCGCGAGAAGGTCGCCTGGGTGCGCGAAGGCGCCGAACAGGCCGGTCGCAATCCCGACGACATCGAGTTCAACTCGCTCACCTTCGTCACCGCGATCAGCGACAACGTCGAGGGACTTCGCGCAGGCCTCGCCCAGAACAGTGGCATGACCGTCGATCAAGTCGCCGACTGCCCGCTCTTCCTGACCGGCTCGGCCCAGGAAATCCGAGATCGACTCGAGAAACGTCGGGAAGAAACCGGCATCAGCTTCATCGTGATTCAGGGCGGAGACAAGGTTGTCCTCGAAAATTTCGCCAAGGAGATCGTCGGCCCGCTCGCCGGCTAGAGCCAAATTTCACCAACGCGCCCGCCTCATCCAGCCACGCCACACTCGCGAACAAACGAGTCACGAAGGAGAAAAGATGTCGACATCCATTCACTCGGGCCAAACGGCTCTCGTCACCGGCGGAGCTTCCGGAATCGGCCGCGCCGCGGCCCTTCTCTTCGGACGCGAGGGGGCGCGGGTTTGTGTCGCCGATCTCGACGGGCCCGGCGCAGAGAAGGTCGCGCAGGAGATCAAGGACTCCGGAGGCGAGGCCGTTGCCTGTGTCGGTGACGTCGCGACGGTCGAAGGAAATGATGCGATGGTCGCTGCGACTCTCGTTGCCTTTGGCGCTCTCGACGTGGCCTATCTGAACGCCGGCATCGCCCGAGGTTCGACGATTCGAGGAGGCAACGTCGAGGATTGGGATCAGGTGATCGCTGTCGATCTGCGAGGCGTCTTCCTGGGGTTGCGCGCAGTCATCGAACCCATGGTCTCGGCGGGTCGCGGCGCGATCATCTGCACGGCGTCCGTAGCCGGCCTTCGTGGCGGTACGAATATGCCATCGTATTTCGCGGCCAAACATGGGGTGGTCGGACTCGTAAAATGCGCCGCGGCGGAGTTCGCCTCACTCAATGTTCGGGTGAATGCCGTCTGCCCCGGTGTCATCGACACACCGATTCTGGGCCCGGCACACGGGGTCGAGGCGATCACCAACATACTCGGACGCGGCCACCTTCTCGACCGCGTCGGCCAGCCCGATGAAGTCGCACAGCTGGTTTCCTTCCTGGCGAGTGATCGCTCATCGTTCATCACGGGCGCCGCGTACCCGATCGACGGCGGCATGACCGCGGCGCTGACTGCGGGAAACGCTTCAGACATGGACGAAGGCGAAATGGAGAAGCTCTTCGAACAATTTTCGTCAGGAGTGCCGGATTCGAACTAGCAACCGGGAACAGGGTGAGAGCCTGCGCTGCGCTAGCCTGATCGCAGAGATCTGCGGGGTTTGAGCATGATTCGAGATCGCGACACGGTACTGATCACGGGCGCTTCGAGTGGGATCGGACTGGAGCTCGCTCGCGTCTTCGCAGAGCATTCATTCGACCTGGTGCTCGTGGCAAGGCGTCAGCGTGAACTCGAAAAGCTGGCAGAATATTGTCGCGAGAAATACGCGGTCGCGGTCGATGTCATCGCGATGGATCTGCTCGAACAAGATGCGCCCGCAAAACTGGTTCAGCAGCTCGTCGATAGCGAGCGTCCAATCGATGTACTCGTGAACAATGCCGGACTCATGGACATGGGACGCTTCGCGGAGATCGACCTCGATCGCCACGAACGACTCCTGCAGCTGAACGTCCTTGTGTTGACGTCTCTGGCACACCGGTTGCTTCCTGAGATGATTCGCCGTGGACGCGGACGGATCCTGAACGTCGCGTCGACCTCGTCCTTTCAGCCAGTGCCTACGCTGGCCCTCTATGCCGCGAGCAAGGCCTTCGTCCTGTCACTTTCGGAATCGCTCTGCGAGGAATTGAAGGAAACAGGCGTCACGGTCACCGCGCTATGTCCGGGAATCACCAAGACGGATATGTTCGACCGAGCACACGAGGAACACGACAGCGTTCGCAGTCTCCCGGGCTTCTTTCTCTCCGACGTCGAAGACGTGGCGCGGGAGGGTTTCGAAGCGTGTATAGCGGGACGTGCCGTGGTCGTTCCGGGCTTTCCGAACCAGATTCTGGCGAGCGCCGTCGGCCTCTATCCCCGCTGGCTGGTTCGCGGAATCGGGGGAATCATCGGGAGACGAACTACACGTTAGGACGCGTTAGGGCGTGTTGGGAACAGGCTTCCCTACGGCTCTCGCTACGAGAATTGAAAAGACCAGAGGAGTCAAGAAGACATGGGCGTACTAGACGGAAAGATTGCAATCGTCACCGGGTCGGGCCGAGGGATTGGACGAGAGATCGCGCTGAATCTCGCGTCCGAGGGTGCAAGAGTCGTGGTCAACGATCTTGGCGGAGATGTCGACGGTGGTGGTGCAGGCAGAATCGCGGACGAGGTCGTCGCGGAGATCGAGGCCGCGGGTGGCCAGGCCGCTGCGAATTACGACTCGGTCGCAACGGTCGAAGGCGGCAAGGCCCTCTTCCAGACCGCGATCGATCGCTTCGGCGGTCTCGACATTCTCGTGAACAACGCTGGGATTCTCCGCGACAAGACGATCTTCAATATGGAAGAAGCAGATTGGGACGCCGTGATTGCGGTCCATCTCAAGGGACACTATTGCTGCACTCGACCCTTCGCCCAATACATCCGAGAGTCCCGCCGCGAGAATTGTCGCGTCATCAACTTTTCCTCGGTCTCCGGCCTCTATGGAAATTTCGGACAAGCGAATTATGCGGCCGCCAAGGCCGGCATCGCCGGATTCACGCGAACCCTCGCTCTGGAATTGAAGAAATACGGTGCCACCGCGAATGTCATCTCACCCGGCGCCGCCACTCGCATGACCATCGATCTGATCAAGGGCAGTGGGCGCGAGGTGGACCTCGATAATCCCCTCGAAGGCGGCAAGCCGATCGCAAGGGTCGTCACTTGGTTGGCTTCGCAGGCAAGTCAGGAATTCACGGGCGAGATCGTTCACGTGATGCGCGGGCTGGTCGGAATCATGCAACAACCCGCAGTGATCCGGTCCTATACGAATGATCACCTACTCGAACTCGACGAGCTCGATGCCTTGATGCCCTCGCTGCTCGAAGCCCGAGCCGAGAATATCGAGCGGGCGAAAAAGGGCGGCGAATCGGCGTAACGAGGGGCTCTACTTCCCCGAAGTCAGCGCGGGTCAGCGCCAGCGACAATCAGCCGATCGGAATGAGTTCTCCATCGCGCCGCTCGAGATGTGTGCATCGGTCGTCGAGCAGCTCGAGAAAGAGATCTCGCTCCTTCGGTGAAATCAGGTAGTCACCGAATTGGCTCGGATAGCCGATCCACAAGCTATCCGTGTGAAAGTCGAAGCTAAGCCCGATCGTCTTCCGCTTGCGCGAAACCTCCTGAATTTTTCTCATCTCGAGTATTCGTGACAACGGCCTCGGTCAGCACGATCTCCTGAATCTGTGCTTCGGATGAATCCGGCGCGACGACCGTCAACTCGATGGTCGACGGAATCGAAGCCACAGCAGGCTGTGCCTGCCCGGAACTCTGCGAAGGCATCTCGTAGAGAAGACTCAACATCTGTTCGGTCGACGGATGGCCGGGCGACAACGCCAGAATTCTCTTGCAGCTCGCCATGGCACGAGCGACGAAACCGACATCGACCTGCAGACTGGCCGCGCGAACCAACGCGTTCAACTCATTGGCTTCATCGCCTCGCTGCCGATAGATTTCGGCGCGTCGCTTCGGCCACGCGGGATCATTGGGATCCAGCTCCTAGAGTGCGGCCAGTGCGTTGAGCGCCCGGTCCCCATCGTTGTCGACCAGGGCCTCCTCGAATACATCGATCAGCGCAAGTAGGCGGGAAGTCTCCATCGCTTCTCTCATCGAGTAGCCACGAAGAAAGCTTAACGGGGATGTCGGACCGATGGGTTGCCCATTCACGAAGGAGAGCCGAGAGGAAGACACGCCTCGGGCCCTCTCCGGAGATGCGATCCGGAGATATGCCCTGGGCTCTCGAGCGGTGCCCCTCTCGAAGATTCTTCAGGGTCCGGGCGAGCGCAGATCCCCGTTCGTCTCGATATCCAGGGGAAGCGGAGCGATATCGATCTCGGGTGGCGGAGACCCTTCGTCCGGGATCGCTTCGGAGCCAGGCTCGTCGCGCTCTTCGACCTCCCCCTCTGAGCCCGACTCAGCCGAGACCGATTGGGCGACTTCTGCTGCATGGACGTCCGAAGCCTCCGGCTCCGCCGTCCGCCGATCGATAAAGTGCGCAACGGTGGCATGGCGCAAGGTCTCGAAGGCCTCGCGAACGTCGGCGACGAAGTCTTGCAGGTCGGGAACGAGTTCGTAGTCGGCGCTGAATCCCCAACAGAGCTTGCCGTCGTAGCTGAAGAGCGCCACGCCCAACCCGGCACCCGGCATCAGTGGCACCAGGGGATAGAGTGCCAGAAGTCGGGCGCCTAGCATGTAGAGGGGGATCTGCGGTCCGGGCACGTTGGTCACGACCATGTTGACCGGGCCCGTGCTCTGCATCCGACCGAGTCCGCGTGCCAGCAGCGGTGCCGGAACCCACTCGGCGAGTTGCGTAATCGCGTCGACGACCAGAGCCGATTCCGAAGTCTTGCGCAATTCGGTTTCTTTCTGGACCGCCCTGACCTGTTCGAGGGGATCATCGATGTCGAGAGGAAGTGGAATGATCCAGGTCGCCACGTGATTGCCCTGGCGGGCATCGTGTTCGGGTCGGCGCGTGTTGACCGGCGCGGCGACACGAAATTTCATGTCGCGATGATCGACACGTCGCCTGAAGAAATAGCGTCGCATCGCCCCCGCCACCGTGGCGAGAACGACGTCATTCACGGTGCAATTGAGGACCTTCCGAAGATCGCGGACATCTGCGAGCGGCATCGTCAGCCATTCGAGTCGCCGGTGCGGGCCGAGCTCCCCATTGATCGGTGTTTCCGTCGTCGTATGCAGGACCTGACTCATCAGGTCCTTCATCGCACGAAACCGTTTTTCCAAACCAACGGCCGGCGTCTCCAAAGGCGAGGACCTTTCTTCGATCGATCGACTGGGCGAGGGACGGGACGAAAGCGCAGCCTCGCGCAAGATCTTGAGCGGTCGGCTCAGTCCAAGGCCAATCGAATCACGCAGAAGCTCGGCCGACGTCGGCGCCGGGCGCGGCATATAGGGCAAGGGCTTACTTGGCTGGTCGGTCGCAGAGGTCGACAACAAGATCTGTGACAGGTCGGCGCCTGCCGCGCCGTCGATCATACAATGATGAATCTTGTTGAGCAGCGCGAATTGCTCTCCGCCCTCGACACCCTCGATTACCCAGACCTCCCAGAGCGGATGCCTGCGATCGAGAGCGCGCGCGTGGATACGCGCCGCAATCTCCTTCAATTGCTCCCGGGTGCCAGGCTTGGGCAGCGCGATATGTCGGAAGTGGTAACCGATGTCGAAATGACGGTCGTCGACCCAGATCGGCCATCCCTCGATCGGCGTCCATACGATCTTCTGTCGATAGCGCGGGATCCAGTGAAGTACGCCTTCGACGGCGTCCCGATATCGACGAGCGTCGATACTCCCGTCCCTGCGCCGAAGCGATCCCGCATCGAAAATGGCCAGGCCGCCGATATGCATCGGCTGATTCGGTCCCTCGGACCAGAGAAAGCCCGCGTCCAATGCGGAAAGTCGCTCGTAGGCATAGCGTGCCATTTTTCGCCCTCCATGAGTTTTCGCGGGGGCGGTCAGAGCGATTCGTATACCGTCATTCGACTAATCTCCACCCCCTACCATTCAAAGTCACATTCATGTATTGCAATTTCGATGCCATGCGAGATCGTCTCGCCAACTCTCTCACATGACTCTTGGACGAGGGCGAGGGCTGGCGAGGTGAATTTCTACGCAGTCGAGGCATGACATCGGGCAGCCCCTATCCCTCGTCCAAGTTCTAGAAAACCACTGCCTCGCTCTATGGGAACTGGCGCGAAACGCGCACGCCTAGAGCGGAGGTGTCACATAAATGTTCATCGGGCGGCTTGGTTCTTCGACTTCACTCGCCGCCTGACTCTGGAACTTCGCCATCAGCAACCGCACGACTCGCGCCGCGACGATCGGGTAGGTGTGATCGAGGTCCCAATCGCAGTCGTCGGTCATATGCTCTTCACGAATCAGTTCGCGAGCGCTGCGATGGGTATATCGAACGATCTCGAGCCAGGTCGAATGCTCCTCGGCCTCGGCGAGGTCTTTCAGCCAACCCAGAAACATCGTCTGCGCTTCTGGATCGAGCGACTCGAGCAACATCTGGCTCAACCAGGCCTGGGAATCGTAGTCCTCGGGCGTGGGCTCATGCAGTTTCAGTTCGCGCGCGATCTCGTGGCAGACCTCACGGGTCACGAACGTATCGCTTGCGGGATGACCGATGAACCCGGTCTCGAACCGACGCAGACTCTTCTCTGCGACGTTCTTCGCTTGGATCCAGGCATCTCGATGTGCGTGTTCCCTGGCTTCCTTCTCGCATCTTTCGAGAAGTGCATCGGGGTCGGTATGAATCTGGTCAGGATGGCGGGTGAGCCAGTTTTCGAGTTCCAGGCGTTCCATGGTCGTCCTCCCTCGCCTCTCGGGGGGCCTGGTGGGCCTCCGCGGGGCAGTGCAAATACATGCACCTCTGGGTTCGACGCCGAAACGATCAATCGGAACAACACCGCAACACTGCTTCACAACTTCAGCAGACGAGTCGGCGCCGGCGAGCGCAAATTCTCCGCGAGTGTACCACGGGTCCGCAAGGGACGAATCCGATTCGGGCGTCGCCGACCCCGATTCACGGCAACCGTCGCCGAAGATCTGCGAATTTCCTCGATTCTCGTACCGATCAAAAAGTTCACAAGCAACCCGATCGTCACAATGGCAATCAGGCGCGGTATCGACGACGCTAGATTCCATCGCCTGCGAACTCCGCCGAGGAATCATTGATGCAAGGCAATGGTCTACTTTCGTTCCGGTCCAATCGCTCAGCCGTCCTGGGCCAGAGATCGGCGAGTCGGTTCCCGCGCCTCGCGATCTCCTGATCTCGGCCCGACGAGGCGCACGACGTTCGCTCCGAGCCGCAGCAGCATCCGATGCACGTTTTCGAGCTCGCCATCGTCGAGGATCAGGATCGAAGATTGAATCGTCATCACTCTTCAATCGACCACGCGAGGCAACGACTGGAGAAGGCTCTAGAGCGTCGTCCAGAGGCGATCACCGGGTGACGGGCGACGACGCAAGACCGTTGGCCGCCCCGTCCTACCAGCCCGCCAGATCCGCCGCGCGATTCTGATGAACGCGTGGCGTTCCCAGGAACACACGATCGAACATCGCCCGCTTGAAGAGGATCTGCGTATCGCCTTCCCAGGTAAACCCGATTCCGCCATGCGCCTCGGTCGCGTCGCGCGCCACTTGCTGAAACCGTTCCGTGATATGGCTCTTCGCGATCGCGGCGGTTCGCTCGCTCTCTTCCGGAACGTGGTCGAGCGCGTGGGCCGCATACCAGTAGAGGGCCCGAGTTGGCTCGATCTCCACCGCCATATTCGACAGCTGATGCTTGAGCCCCTGAAAATGCCCGATCGTCACCCCGAATTGTTCGCGGTTCTTGGCGTATTCGACGCTCATGTCGACGAGTTTCATCGCGCCGCCGAAGGCGTCAGCCGAAACCAGCACGAGGCCCACGTCACGAACGCGAGTCGCTGCCTCGTCACCGCCCTCTTCGAGGAGTTCGATCGGAGTCGAGTCGAAGCTGACCCGAGCGATTCGACGCGTTCGGTCGGCGCCTTCGATACGCTGGATCTCGACGCCCGTCGCGTTGCGATCCACCACGCCGAAGCGCCCTCCGGCCAACCCGACGACGAAGAGATCCGCGTGCTCGCCGAATTCGACGATCTCCTTGGTTCCCGAAATCGTCGCGCCGACTTCGATCGTCCAATCGTCGGGAAGCCAGCGGCCCCCCTCCTCCGCGAGCGCAACCGTCGCAAGCGTATCTCCACTTGCCAGACCGGGAAGCCAACGTCCCTTCTGATCGTCGCTGCCCGCGAGCGAGATCGCGAGACTCGCCAGGGAGTGGCTCAAGTAGGGTACCGGCGCGGACAGTGAACCGAGCGTTTCGGCGGCGACGGCGAGGTCGAGGACCTCGAGTTCGCTGCCGCCGTATTCGCCGGGCAGATGGATGCCGGCCAGACCCAGTTCAGCGAGACCCTTCCAAAGGACGGGATCGAAGCCGACTTCGTCGTCGTAGAGTTCACGAAGACGCGCGGGCGGACATTCGTTGTCGATGAATTGCGCGACGGTTTCCTGGAGCAGGCGTTGCTCGTCCGAGAGATCGAAGTCCATTCCTAATTTCCCTTGCTTTGATTGGCGGCGGCGTCGCGCGGGAGTCCGAGACCGCGTTCAGCGATCACGTTGCGCTGGACGTTGGCGGTCCCGCCGGCGATCGCGATGCCGAGCGATCCCATGTATTGGCTGATCCAATTCGCGGCGGACGGCCGTGTCCCCGCGGTTCCGAGGCCCGCAGCGCGAGGCGCCCCGAGGCCTTCATCGCCGAGAATCTCCATCGCTAGATGGGCGACCTTGTGTCCGATGTTCGTTGAATTCAGCTTGTTCATGATTCCGATGAGGCCCGGGTTCTCGCCCTTCAGTCTCTTGGACGTCTGCAAGAAGCCCGAATACTGATGGGCCCGGATATAGCCTTCGATCCGAACGAGTTCGCGACGAACGCCGGGATCCTCGATGGCCGGTTTTCCGTCGATGTCTCGGGATTTGGCGAGGTCGACGAGCGCGCCGAGAAGGCCCAATGACTGAGCCGCGTTGCCGATCGAGTTTCGCTCATGCTTGAGTGTCGTGCGCGAGACGAGCCAACCCTCGCCGCGCTTCCCGACGATCCAATCCTTGGGTGTGCGCACGTCGTTCAAGAAGACTTCGTTGAACTCGGAAGACCCGGTCATCTGCCTCAAGGGTCGAACATCGATGCCCGGTGTCTTCATGTCGATCAGCAGATAGGAGATCCCCGCGTGCTTCTTTTCGGCGGGTTCCGTCCGAACGAGACAGAACATATAGTCCGCACGCTGTGCGCCGCTGGTCCATATCTTCTGTCCATTGATGACCCATTCGTCGCCGTCGATCTCACCCTTCGTCATCAGACTCGCGAGATCGCTGCCGGAGCCGGGTTCGCTATAGCCCTGACACCAGGTGATCTCACCGCGAATCGTGGGTCCGACGAATTTTTCCTTCTGCCATTCTTCACCACGATCTAGCAGCGTCGGCACGAGCATCATCGTCCCGATCCCGGCTGGTTCCATCGGCGCATGCGCCATGGCGAATTCCTCGCGAATCACCTGTCCTCGAAGCGCATCGGCTGCCTGCTCCGAGCCGCCGTATTTCTTCGGAATGTTTCGGCAGAGATAGCCCTCGGCGATTGCGCGCTCGCGGAAGAGCTTCGTTCCATCCTCGCGAGACAACTTGGCGTCGTCGCCCTTGAGCGGCCAGTTCGCGCCAAGAAATCGTTTCACCTCGCCGCGATAGTCTTCGGTCTCTTGGCCATACGAGAGATCCATCCAAACCTCCATTCCGTCACCACACCACGCGGCGCCAGGAAATTGGAGAGCTCGTCGTGGGTCGGAACTAGGAGTCTCGGACGCGTTGACACGAACGTCAATACGGTCGGGCGCCGACAGAATGGGGATTCGGGCGGGCTGGCTAGCCCTCTTCGCCGAGGGCCTCTTCCAGGAAGGCCTGGAGCTGCGCGCGATGGATACGCGGGCTGCCGGCGGCCGGGCTCGCGGCCTCTTCTCGTCCGGCGTATTGCAGGCTGCTCTTGTCGCCGACGACGGATTGGAGCCGATCGCGGATGAAGGTCCAGGCGCCCATGTTGCGCGGCTCTTCCTGGCACCAGATGCGCCGGTCCGCGGAGTCGTAGCGGCCCATGACCTCCGTCAGCATCTTCTCAGGCCAGGGATAGAGCTGTTCGACGCGGATGACGGCGACTTCATGCTCGCGTCCGGCAAATCGCTTCGCGCGTTCTTCGACGAGATCGAAGTAGACCTTGCCGACACAAAAAATCAAGCGACGAACATCGCTTGCGCGAGCCGCCGCGATTGGATCGTCGATGACTTTTTGAAAATGGCCATCCGTGAAGTCGGCGACTCTCGAGGAAGCCTTGGGGTGGCGAAGCAGACTCTTGGGCGTAAAGACGATGAGCGGGGCGCGATAGGTCCGCCTCATCTGTCGTCGCAGGACGTGAAAGAACTGAGCGGACGACGTGCAGTTGACGACTTGCAAGCTGTCTTCGGCGCAAGTCTGGAGGAAGCGTTCGACTCGAGCACTCGAATGTTCCGGCCCCTGCCCTTCATAGCCATGAGGCAAGAGCATGACGAGTCCGCTCATGCGTCCCCATTTCACGTGAGCCGAGGTAATGAACTGATCGATGATGACCTGAGCACCGTTCGCGAAGTCGCCGAATTGTGCTTCCCAGAGAACCAGGGTGCTTGGATCGGCAAGGCTGTAGCCATACTCGAACCCAAGAACGGCGGCCTCGGAAAGCAGACTGTCGTAGACCTCGAAGCGCGCCTGGGTATTGCTGATGTGGTCCAGCGGCGAATACTCTTCGCCGGAATCCTGATCGACGAGCACGGCATGGCGGTGGGCGAAGGTTCCGCGAGACGAATCCTGCCCCGAGAGTCGGACCGGCGTCCCTTCGAGGACGAGCGAGCCGTAGGCCAGCGCTTCGCCTAGCCCCCAGTCGATCCCCGTATCCTCGGCGACGGCTTTCGCGCGGGCGT
>Ga0310122_10002935_pt1 | contig 10851 bp, 7 predicted proteins | sample CB6_Bottom_1051__FD_203503 | JGI IMG/M metagenome (GOLD analysis project Ga0310122, IMG submission 203503) | Marine microbial communities from Western Arctic Ocean, Canada - CB6_Bottom_1051 | ecosystem: Environmental > Aquatic > Marine > Oceanic | place: Canada: Western Arctic Ocean | collected...
AATTACTGCCCCTGGAAGAAAGAGCGCCGGTAGACTGCTCCATGGCAGATCTATCGAAAGTGGGGGCAACCCTACCGGTATCTCACCAACTGTGGAGCCTTCGTATCCAGAGACGATTGAAAATAGTAGACCTCCTAAGGCAGCAACTAAGACACCCGGCACCAAAGGGTGCATAGCTCTCCCACCTACAATGACAATTACAGATGCCGCCGAGAGCGTTAAGGCTAGAATTTCCCATGAACCCGGATCAGTTAAGGCAAAGAGCGACCGCCTAAGTACACCGCCTTCGGATACATTAACACCGAGTGCTGAAGGAAGCTGCGAACACACAATCAGGATGGCAGCAGCGGAAACAAATCCAGTCATCACCGCACGTGACATCAGATAGCTGACCCATCCAGCTTTCATCAATCCTACACCGATGCGTACCAGCCCACACACCACAGCCAGTAACGCAGCCAAACTGGCAAATTCAACTGTACCCGGTTCAGCCAGGGGGAGCAGCGCGCCAAGCGTCAGCAAGGCAGTGATCGTAACGGGCCCGGTTTGAAGGTAGGGAGACGAGGCACACAATGCTGCAGCGATCGGCGCGGCGGCGGCGGCGTATAAGCCATGATGACTAGAAAGCCCAGCTAACTCAGCATATGCCATCGACCCTGGGATTAACATGAGTGCGACCCCGAGTCCCGCCACGATATCTCTGAACGAGAACTGGTGAGAAGGCTCAGCGAAAATGAAGTTGGTCAAGACATAATTTTAGCGGTTATTTCTGCTCCTCCATCTGAAAGTTTTCTTAGTAATTCTGATGTTGCCCAAGCTCGATCCCGAAAAAAGTCGGCGGTAACACCGAGTAGCTCCCGGCGATGCTCATGACCCAGCGCCTGACGAGCCGCCTCGACGGCAAGCGACTGCAGGAACCCAGATGAGTCCTGCCCGAGGAGATGTTCTAGTGCGTACCGACGCTCACCGGCACGCAATCCTAGGTCGAGCTCCGAGGCAAGGCGTGCGAGATCAGCCCTAGTCAGGATGATTCCGGCTCGCACCGGAGCAAGAAGTCCGGAGATGAACGCATCCGCTCCGTCAGTCTGCGGGTCGGCAAGTGGTGGTGACTCACGGAGGTGTAGCGGTAATCGTTCTGGGTGCCCAACCCGCACCAACTCAACCCGTAAAACCTTGTCAAGGAGAACCGCCCAACCACGGTAGGGTCCCGAGGCAATCTCGATAACGCGCTCAAGATAGGCCGGAACCCAAGGAGCTATATGCTCCTGCAGAAGTGCGTCCCGTCCTTGAGTGATCAGTACAGCCTCCGCCTCAGAGAAACCAGAAAGTTCGTTTGAAACCTTTTGTTCTGGCCCAACCTGCTCGGACAGTGTCGCATATAGTCCCAGTAGGGCCGCAAGGTGATCCGGTTCCGGTGGTGGGTTCTTCCCTAAAGCTCTCCAGAATCCGGCCACACGGTTCTGTGCTTCCCCGCCCAGCATACCTTCCGGGCCGAGGTGCACAGATGCATAAGGATAAAGCTGAAAAAGAAAAATATCGGCGTATTCTGAAGCGCTCGGTAAGTCTTCAATCCCCAGCGCTTGCCATAGGTGAATGTGCTCCGAACTAGGAGCTTCCGCGAAAACTGCTAGGGTGCGGATTAGGTCCACGGGAGCCTGACCTGACTCCCCTGTGAAACCAGGGTTAGAAAGTAGGTCTAATCCCTGATCCCTCACGTGATTGTCATACTTCGACAGGCTCAGGCTTTGGAGGAAGGCGGTACGCGTCACGCTCAGGGCGAACCGGTCGGAGCATCCAGTACGGCCGCCGCGTTCCGTCTGGAGAATAACGCTCCGCTGAGCGCGTCATCGCGAGCCACTTCCTGTATGCCGCTTGAGATTTACCGGTGTCCACTGAGACATCGCCAGCCCGATCCCCTGCTTCAGCCGGGCAGATCCTCACCGCTTGGTGCCAACAGTGCATACCCGAGATCGGGTCGGGATGTACTGCGTGAGTGAGGTTCTGGTGCACACCCAGGTCCGTCCACCAAATGCGCATTGTATCGGGATCCGACGAAGCAAACGGCTTACCACCCTTTCGGGGGGTAATCGACCACTCGTCCCCTTCTTGGTTCAGTGCGACCGTTGTTATACCCAGTCGCGGCCCTTTATGCCCCTCCGGTTTCCACCGACCCATGTGATGGCTACACGCGGCAACACCGGGTCGGATGCCTTCTGTAATCCAAGACTTGAGAACAAAGTAACCCAGTTCCGTCTCGACTCTCACGAGATCACCTGTCTTGGACACCCCCACTCTATTGGCATCTATCGGATGGATCCAGAGCGGGTTCGTGTGAGCAATCTCGTCGAGCCATTTCGAGTTCGTGCTCCGGGTGTGAATCTGCACGGGCACTCGGAATGTCGTGATCAGAGGCATCTGATCAGTCTCAAGATTCTCGGGGTGAATATGGCTCTTTACGTACGTGGGTATTGCAAGTTCGGGCCAACCCCAGTCATGCAGTGTCCGTGACCAAAATTCGAGTTTCCCTGTCGGGGTGGGCCACCCCTTAAGGATCTCTCCATCTACCCTGACCCCGACTCGGCGCCGTCCGTCCTCATCTGGGTCAATCTCGGTTCCTCCTCCAGGAGCCCTGGGGCTGGGAGGTGTCGGCGCCCGGCTGTACACCCGACCCATTTCATCCACCCGGACATCTTCTAGTTCACTGTCAGGAACCGACTGCTCATAAACCTTACCAACTTTATTCGAAATCTCGAATGCCCCATAACGGCGCATATATTCGAGGGGGGTTAAACCCTCTGCAGCTGAAGCCTCTGGAAGACCCGGAACCGAGTTATCGAAAATCCAACCGTAATACTCGTCGACCGTCATTTTTTCACCGGGGATCTTCTTGGATTCGAAAAACTCTCGAATTCCGAGCGATCCGTCCGGGTCGATTCGCCACGTGAGGTCAATCCAGAACTCATTCTCTTCCCAAACTTCGCCGGGGTTCACCTGCCTTGTGTCAGTAATTTCCTCACCCAAGCGCTCACGAGCCGCACGCAGCACCGGCTGCCGGAAAGCGATCCACTGGCCGTTGTACTGCTCATAAGAAGTCAGGTCGTGGCGTTCCGAAGCGTGTCCCATCGGGAGGATGTAGTCGGCGAAGTAGGCGGTCTCAGTCCAGGTCGGCGTCATGGCAACATGCAGCCCAATCTGGTTCTCATCACTGAGCATCTCGATCCAACTGAACCCGTCTGGGTTCGTCCACACCGGGTTGTAGACACGAGTAAAGTAGACCTCGACATGGGCGCCCTGATCCCTCATTAGATGGGGCATGAGGAAGGACATCTCCATGAGCGCTAAGGGGTATTCACGTGGCCATGTCACTTCGTTCCATTTCTTTGGACGCTGGTGTGGGAGACGAGGGGGTCTGGGAGTGAACTTGTTCCACGAGTTAGGGAAGGTCCCACCCTCGGTGGCCAACGCTCCTAGCAGTGCATTGAGCAAGGTCAGCGACCTAGCAACCTGCCACCCACCTAGGTTCCCTGAGCCAGCACTCCTCCAGTTATGAGTCGCCAGACGGGTACCCGCTGTCGAGACGACCTCAGCCACCTCTCGCAGTGTCACAGCATCAATACCGGACTCTTCCGCCGCATACTCGAAGGTGAATTCAGAGTATACCTCGCGAAGTAGTTCCTCGAAGCGCTCGAAAGAGGCACCGGGCTCCCCATTCACCACCTCCATATATTCCTGCCAGTTCCACCAGCGTCGCACAAATTCTCGGTCGTATTTCCCTTCTCGGATCATCCAGTTGGCAACCGCAAGAAAGATCACCGGCTCCGAGCCCGGGTAGGGAGACAGCCAGTGGTCAGCGTGGGTCGCCGTATTGGACAGGCGGGTGTCAAAGACTATGAGCTTTGCCCCGTTCTTCTTGCCCTCGATAATCCTCTGTGCGTGAGGATTGAAGTAGTGACCAGTTTCTAGATGGCTGCTGACGAGCACGATGACTTTCGCATTGGCGTAGTCGGGACTGGGTCGGTCCATACCCATCCACCAATGATATCCGGCTCGTGCGCCGCTCGAGCATACATTCGTATGCGAGTTGTGGCCATCGACACCCCACGCCTCGAGCATCCGTTCGGTGTATCCGTCCTCACCGGGGCGTCCCACATGGTAGATCACCTCTTCATGCCGGTCCTCCTCCATTGCGGTTCGGATCCGGTCCGCAATCTCATCGAGTGCCTCATCCCAGGAAACCTGCTCCCACTTCCCTTCACCACGCCGCCCACTGCGCTTCAAAGGGTAGAGGATACGGTCTGGATCCGTGATCTGGTTCAGTGTAGCAGGCCCCTTAGCACAGTTCCTGCCTCTAGAGCCCGGGTGTTCAGGATTTCCTTCGAATTTCCGCACCTGAAGAGTGTCCCTATCCACGTACGCAAGAAGCCCACAGGCCGACTCACAATTGAAGCAAGTGGTCGGTACCAGCATGTACCGTTTCTCGACTCGCTCCGGCCATGACTTTGAGTCCAATTCCACCCAATCATTCCAACGTTCCCGCGGGGGGTACGAGGCAAGGTGAATCCGGCTCGCCCCAGGATAGAATGTTTCGCCCCGATCCTCGACCTCTGCCCTAGCGGCCGAAACCCTGTGATTCAGTTCATTCAGGTGGGTGGAGTCGCTCATGCTAACGGCACTGATTGGCCAGCCTGAACGTAGGCATGCTCGTACAGAAGGAGGCCCACCAAACCGGCTAGAGCTCCAGCTAGAGCTCCAATACCGATACTGGTACCTACCAACAGGAGAGAGGCAGCAGTTAACCCTATCCCAGCCCAATAGAAAGCAGCGTATGCCCCCCTGGTCATATTCCTAGCTGCGAGAGTTGCGTGAGCAGTCGGGTGGGCCATACTCACCTCACCCAGAGCCAGAATGAGGTGAAGCGCCAGGGAAGCTTGGAGAATCCACCTAGCGCCGACCGTTAGCTCATCCGGATTCAGCAGGATTAGGGCAGCAGAGCCGGCCAGTAATGCCTGGACGAGAAGGTGGGCAGGAAGCAAAGGACTCTGCCAAAGATCACGTGCCTTGGCCTGCGCAAAGAGATAAGCAGTATAGATCGCCGTCATTGCAGCGAGGGGGCCACCCGCCCAAGCTAGGCTTTGGGGAATGTTAGGCTGACCTCCTATAACTGCCCCCATATGCAGAGCAAGTATTCCCCCATAACCGGTGATGATAAAACCTCCCCGCACAAGCCAACTTCGCCACTGAGGCCTGGTAAGCACCATCCAGAAGCGCTCGGGGTGATCCAGATCCCAGACTAAGAGTCCACCGGTAAACAACAAGAAGGTCATTGCTACCGCCGGACCCACCAGCGTCCAAACTGGGTTCGTCCATGTGATCATCCCGCTCAAGGCAAGCAGGAGCGGCACCAAGTATGCTCCTGCCGATATCGACTTGGTGAAGGTGTACAAGCTCACACGCCAATCCCACGGTGCAGTGTGTGGAATGTCGTAACTCAGCAGGGCCGCAGCGGAACTATTCGAGGTGCCGGGATGGCCGGAAGGTACCTGGTGCTTAACGTTACCTTGCTCACTCCACATAAAAATTCCACCATCCGGTCGACGCGCAGCCAAAGGGTCGAGTGTCGCTTGGTCTGCACCCTTATAGTAGAGCTTCGGGCGAGTCTCCTTCTCAGGCCGTCGGACCGCGACAGCCTCCCCGTTAATGATTCCGCTCACTGCCGACAGTGGATCATTCATGTCGCCCACGAGGATGGCCTCCGTAGGGCAAACAACCACGCAAGCCGGCTCGAGGCCAACATCCAATCGGTGAGCACAAAAGTTGCACTTCTCGGCAGAGTGATCTTCGGGATTAATGAAGATCGCGTCGTAAGGGCAAGCAGCGATGCAAGCCTTACACCCGATGCAGATCGACTTATCAAAATCCACGATGCCGTCAGGCCGGCGGAACATAGCGGCTGTCGGACAGGCCTCCACGCATGGGGCGTCATCGCACTGGTTGCAGCGCGTGACCTGAAAAGAGCGACGCACCTGGGGAAAGATCCCCGTGTCCACATACTTGACATACGTACGTGTCACTGAGAGGGGCACTTCGTTTTCAGACTTACATGCAGTTGTACAAGCGTGGCACCCTATGCAGCGTGTATTATCGATGACCTTGGCCCAGAGCGGCTCGCGAGTCGCTGAAGGGACCTGAGTGGTCGGCATCCGGCACATCTCGATGAGGAAAGTCGGGAAGCTTGCGAGGCAAGCTATCTAAGGAAAGACCGAAGTTCCACAGGACAGTTCCTAGAACTTGATCCTCGTAGGGCGTTACCTGCTGTTCGAAGCGACTGGGGCCAAAGATACCGCACCTACAAGATTAGGTGACAAGTAGGGAGTCAACCCTGAGCATCCACCTCTGCTTCAATCTCCGTGAGAAACCGCTCGATTCGGTCGGTGAGCGACGTGCTGAAGATATGGGCGTGCCCGCGATACCAAACACCCCAAGCGGGAGCGCGAAGGTGGTGCTTTAAGGTCTCTCGGTAGGCCTCCCACATCTGGTTATCAAGCGCACCGACCCGATGCTGGTACATGAGATTGTCGAAGTGACGGAATACGGCTGTCATGTAGGAGTCCCACCGAACCCTCTCACTGGGTGAAAGCTCGTCGGGATCACGTTCGGCCCGCTCGAAGAAGGCCGCGAACTCGGAGTCGCGGAACGAGTGCTCCAACAGCCGGATGCTGTTCTGAACCATCGAGTTGAACGAAGCCGCCTGAACAGACTGCGTGTTGTAAATCGTTTGACGAGCCAGGTATATGAGTGAGATGACGACTGCGATTGCACTGACGAATTCCCCGATGTTACCCAGCGCCTGGAGTGAGAGCATATCAGAGGATGTTCCGTGATGGTTTCGCGTTCCGACCCAGCGGAGTCGGACTGACCAGAAAACTACCTCAGTTATACAGGGAGCCCAGCCCCCAGTTATGCTCCGATTAACTCATCCATCAGAAAGAGGTCGGTCAGCAACGCCCGGAAGTGGATGTTAGCGTTGAGATTGTCGATAAGCTGAGAGCTGATCCCTTCCTGGACTGAGACGAGGCGCACCGTAGCGAGCGTAGCCGAAGCGTCTCTCTCAAGCACCTCAAGTACATCTGACCACGTGTCACCGGGTTTCAAAGATTCCTCAGCTACAAGCGAGTCAAACGCGGAACGCAAACCATCAAGGGCTGTTTCTGTCTTCGAGAGAAAGCCCCGAAGCTGGCCCCCAGACTTCGAGCCCTGATCACTGGTTAACCCCTGGGCGGCGTAGGCGAGGAAAAATTCGTAGCTCTCCTCAATGGCATCGATACGCGTTTTGACGTCTTCGCGAGAGGAGGGCACGGTGAGTCTCGGTAATGGGTGTGGTGGCGTAGGATCCCGGTGGTCTTTGCTACAGCCGGCTTAGTCGTCCACGCGTGGGGCGCTCACCACTGAGTCTGCGATTGCACCTCCAGGCGCTTGCTCCTGTACACTTCCGTCACTAACAGACCATTTGTCAGGGTCAAAGTGCGCGAGGTAGTGCTCTCGATCGATCCAGCCACGGATCATCGACCAGGTGAACCACCGCTTGTCTGGCCTGATCGCAAAGTAGATATGCGCCGTAACCATAAGAATTAGCGAAACTCCTGCGATTCCGTGGATGACAAACATAAGCCCCGTCGTGGCTCCGGGCGTCAAAGATATTACTGGTTCACCCAGTTCACTGTATCCCGAGACAGCCTGGTCCACGAACGGATAATATGTGTTCGGTTCCCAGAATGGGGTCTCGATCCTCAGGGTCATCAGCACACCGGTCACGATCGCCGCGAGTGATACGACAACGATACCGTTATGATACATTCGGTGATCGAAGGGATACTTACCCGGCTTTTCCGGCGTGGGCGCCTTCGGAGACAGGACATGCCGGAAATGACTTATACCCTCTCGGACATCCTTGGCCCCCATACTCATCATGGACCAGAAGTCCTGCCAACCAATTGAGTGGATTACGTGGTAGACAATCGTGAGGATCAACACCGCGCCAGCAATCCAGTGAATTGTCACCCACGCAAACTCTAGTCCGAGTAGCGGAACGAAAGCAGTGACGAGTAGCACGAGCATCGAGGCTGCCATCGACCAGTGGAAGATACGAGAAGCCAAAGTATGTCTGACAATTCGCTCGGGGATGCCAGCCACCGATCCTTGGGCCTCAGCCACTTCCTCTTGTTTAGAGAATCCCCGCCGGCGATACCAAAACCAGTGACCGAGCGTGAAAAGTACAGCGAGCCCAATCGCCAAATACATCAGATCCAACGAAACTCCTTGGAGTACTTCCTGGCCCCAAGGGTTCGACTCGAAATCTAACCATCGGCCCATTATGCTACACTCCTGACCGCACGGCGCACGAGATTACTCATCATTGGCTGCTTGTACTCATTGTACTTCAATGCATGAGATCCTTGGATCGCGATCTCACCAGCCTCAATCGCTACCGCTTCGTCAACTGAAGTCCCCCTGACTAGCCGCTCCACAGCATCGAGCCTAACCGGGAACGGCGCTACACCGTTCACCACGATGCGAGCGTCATCAATCGTGTTACCAGAAGTCTTAAAAGCCGCTGCTACACTAACCAGTTGGAAATCCCAGGATCCTCGATCACGAACCTTCTCATAATAGAAGTGCGCATTCGCCCATTCGCCCGGAATATTGATCTGAGTAAGCAAATCACCCGATTCGAGAACTGTCATTCGTGTGATATCAGTCGCCGGGCCAATAAAGAAGTCTTCAGCATCGTAGACATTAGAACTCCGTCGACCGCGCACGATCATCTTTGCATCGAGTGCAACCAGGGCATGCGCGGTATCGGATGGGCTCACCGCCACACATCGGCTCGTTCCCATGATCGCGTGCTCCCGGTTCATAGCCTGTGGAGCCGCCGCATAGCAGGTGTTGCCTCCCGCGCGGTAACACGGCCAGCCGCTACGATAGTACCAGCAACGGGTATCCTGACTAACGTTCCCGCCGAGCGTGCCCTGGTTGCGGATCTGAGGAGTCGCTACGTGCTCGGCAGCATCAGCTAGGAGTGTGTACTCCGAGCGAACCCGCTCATGCCGAACGATTTCGGTGAGCGTCGTCATCGCGCCGATCTCTAATCCATCTTGAGCGTCACTGATGCCGGTAAGTTCGTCGATACCGCCGAGGTCAATCACCGCCTCGGGCCGCTTTATACGGTCTTTAAACCAGTCGTAAGAATCGAGTCCGCCCGCAAGCACCCATGCTCCCTGACCGTGTTCGGCCAATAAGACCAGGGCATCTTCCACCGTCGTCGGTTGGAAGAGTTCGAAGGCCGGAATCATGTCTCTAATGATCGCCATGTCTCTCTCCCTAGCCGATGTGCTGCTCAAGGGTGAACGGGGGCTCTAGTCCTTCGAGCGCAGAAAGAATGATGTCAGGCGTCAGCGGTGTGCGGCATAGACAGCGACCGCCCATCGCGTCGGCAACTGCTGATGTGAGCGCTGCCCCTCCTGCACCTACAGGAGGCTCACCGATACCCTTCGCACCAACGGGTGTCTGTGGATCGGCAATGCCTACCGCATCGACTTTCATGTCTAGCGGTACGTCGAGAATGCCCGGAGGTCTCGCCGTGTAAAGCCTATTTGCAAAAGGAACACCCCACTTGGGGTCGAAAACCCAACGCTGGGTCATCGCCTGTCCCATGCCCTGGACGCTTCCTCCAAGGACCTGAGCACCTAGGCTACGCGGGTGGAGTACCGTTCCGCAGTCAGTCACGGCGACATACTCCTTGATATCCACCCTACCAGTCTCTTCGTCGAGTTCGACCATCGCGAATCCGGCCACCCAAGAGTAGACGCCCCCACGCCCTCCGTAGTTGTCCCTAGCTACTCCCATCAAGCCCTCCCCAGCCAGCATATTCGCCGCCGGAACAGTCGTGGCGTGAATATCATCTGGAAGCTCGTGACCATCGTACTTGCCACCAAGCTCAATCGCGCGCTCCGCGACCTGGGCAAACGTCATACTCGCCCCGCCTCCGCGGCGGAACACTCGTCCGTTGTCCATATCGTAGTTGTTGGGCGACCCACCAAGAGTTCGCGCCGCTACTTCTAGGATCTTGGCGCGTGCGTCCATCCCTGCTGCGTGGTTTGCTCGGGAGTGCGCGTGTGTCGTCTGGCTCCCCGCCTGAACTGAGCTACGAGGCATACCTCGGCTTGAGTCACCCCACACGAGCTCTACCTGGTCCCAGTTGAGACTGAGTAGTTCAGCTGCCGGCCGCGCCGTATCCATGATCGAGTGCGTGCCGAGATTCCCGAGACCCTGATGGATATAGAGTTTCCCGTCCGGGCGGATTACCATGAGGCCGTCATACCCACGGGAGCCAGCGGTATAGGGCGAGAGCCCGATTCCGATTCCCGTCCGCTTAGTGCCTTCCCGTCGACCGGACAGCGCCTGCTTGCCCGCCCAATCAAAAATCTCGGCTCCTTTCTCTAGAGCTTCCTTAGCGTGCACACTGGTGAGTGTCGAATTACGTGGTCCGAACTCAACGTCGGCATCTGGCGCGTTCTTCAGATGAACCTCGAGACGGTCGAGACCCAACTCTCTGGCCGCCTTCTCCAGGATCGGTTCCATCATGATGACGATCTGAGCCCCACCCGGTCCGCGTTGTGCAGCCTTCGGGGGAGTATTCGTGTACATCGGGATCCCCCTGAAACGCATGTTCTGGGGCGTGTATACGAGATCCGCGATCATACCCGCGGTGTTAAAGTCACCAGCTCCGTATGGGCCACTCTCCTGAACGATGTACAGGTCGATCGCGTTACAGGTGCCGTCAGCCTTGAAACC
>Ga0310122_10002936_pt1 | contig 10850 bp, 10 predicted proteins | sample CB6_Bottom_1051__FD_203503 | JGI IMG/M metagenome (GOLD analysis project Ga0310122, IMG submission 203503) | Marine microbial communities from Western Arctic Ocean, Canada - CB6_Bottom_1051 | ecosystem: Environmental > Aquatic > Marine > Oceanic | place: Canada: Western Arctic Ocean | collected...
ATCGATGGCGCGAAGCCGCGCGTATAGTGGCATCCATCCTGGTACTGGGTCTAAGTAGTGTCGCAAACGCTCACCACCAAAGCCAGGACGAGGGGTCACCACTGCGCTATGAAGATCAGTCAGTACTCGTACTGGGCAAGACTGTTTATCAACAACATTGCGCTAACTGCCATGGCCGAAATTTGGAAGGGCAGCGCAACTGGCACAAGCGCAATGAGAATGGATATCTCCCGGCGCCACCGCATGATGCCACGGGTCATACCTGGCACCACGCCGATACGTTGTTGTTCAAGATGACGAAATACGGGCCGAAATCGATCGCGGGCGAAGGCTACAAGACCAGGATGCCAGCCTATGAGAACATTCTGTCAGATCATGACATTGTTGCGGTGCTTTCGTACATTAAGTCGCAATGGCCGGAAAAGTTGATCCGAATTCACAACGAGCAAATCAATCGCAGCCAGTGATTGGGCGTGGCCCAAATTTCTCGGGAAGACGCAACCCGGGGGTTGATACAACTATTGTGGACAGGTAATACCAGCCCCAACCGATGACCTTGAGATAGGTAAAATCCGTTGGTCACATCTGATTGACGCGCATCCCCGCGCTACAATAATTAAGTTTCAGCGGGATAAATGATGCGCTACCCGCACACCCACACGCTTGTGGATGGTTCTGCCGAACTGGAGACCGAGAACCGCTACGATGAATCGGAAAGCGGTGAGTTACTTGCCCAACAGATTTGAGAAAAAGAAGTAGGGCACCGCTCCTACTTTGATCCTACTTTAAAGTGGGTATCGTTTTTGGAAGGCATGCTGATCCCGCGAGTTCGATAATCGGTTTGGCGCATGCATCGGTAACCCCATGAACAGGGCATTTGGCACCTAGCATTGCCGCCCAACCTATTTCTTTCACATAACTATCTCTTTGGTAAGGGTTTTTCTTTTTCAGCTCCGCGAGTCGCTCCGCCCTGTTGGGATCCTGGAGATACTGTTCGACATAAATCGGCGCAAGAATTTCTACCACAACCTCTTTCGCTATTTACTTACCTTTGACTTCGGCAGAGCCACTTGTCACTGTCCATCTTGTCCAAAAATGACAATTACAACCGCCATTGCTCCAACTACTATTCCCTGCAACATTGGTTTAATTACGTCTTTCTTCACTTAAGTTACCTCACGTATGCAAGGTTGAATCGCAATCCCTTTGTCAGCCCGTGCAGTGTATTCAATTTTTAGAGCAGCCAGCCCCGACAGTAAAGCTTTCGATGTTGGCACTATAATTATTCTCTTTAAATTTGATACTATGTGGACGATTGCTTGCTACTTTCGGAGGAAAGGGAATGAATCTAAATCTTAGTTTTAAAGCGATTATAGCTATCGTAGTGCTATTTTTGGTGGCCTGGGTGGGAATGAATTCCTACACCACAGTTGCACCGGGTCATAACAAAGTTGGCACATTATTTGGTGAGGTTAGTGGTCAACCGCTGGCTGAAGGTTTTCACATAGTTAACCCAATATTAAAGTTTTATACCTATGATCTGCGAGTACACACTCAAACCTGGGAAAAGGTGCAAGTACCATCTCAGGATAAGCTGAAAACCTCCATGGATATCTCGGTGACCTTCAGAATAAATCCATCGCATACGCCAAGAATGCTGCAGGAAACAGGAAATCTCAATGATGTCGTTGTTAAGCTGCTGACACCCAAGGTTCGCTCCTTATTGAGAGAAGCAGGCAAAACTGTCGCAAAATCCCAGGACTTTTATCTCGATACCACTCAACGGGATATGCAAGTGTTTATGGAAGATGGCCTGACTGATTACATGTTTAAGAAAGGCATTACCGTCGAGGCAGTTTTGTTTCGGGACATTACTCTTCCTCAGGTAGTGACCAGTGCAGTAATACAGACTAAGGAACGTCAGGAACAGCTTGAGCGAGAAAAGGCCCAATTACGCATTGTTGAACAACAGGCTCAACAGCAGGTAAAACAGGCGGAAGCTCGTGAACAGGCAGCGAAGTCAGATGCTAATGCTGTACGCACACTCGCTGACGCCGAAGCTTATCAGATTGAGAAACTCGCTGATGCTCAAGCCAGGGCAAACACCGTACTGGCCAAATCAGTAACTTCTTCATTGATTAAATACAATGCGATTGCCAGATGGGATGGTGCATATCCTCAAACCCTAATGGGCGGAGGTCCAGATGGTTTGATCCTGCAACTTCCAGGAACCGGAAGTTCACCCCAATAATCGGACAATTGAAGGTGACTGTCAGTATATGCAAATAGTCGAAGTTACAAACAGGGTCATTTGGTTGTCACACCAACGCCGTTTGCTGAAATCGAATTTGGCGTCGCCTATTTTCAGAACCGTTATCTTGAACAAATCGAAAAAGCGTAGGGAACCAGGCTTTGCGTGAAGTCTTGCATAAAAGTCTGAGCGAGGTTTCAGGTCTGCTATGACACGAGATTCACGATACGCCATATTTTTTGAACCGGTGCGCATCGGTCCGGTGACGGCTAAGAACCGTTTCTATCATGTGCCGCATCTGTAATGGCACAGGCTATCGCTATTCGGACATCCTAGGTTGCAATGCGAGGTATAAAAGCCGAGGGCGGATCGGCGGTGGTGAACACCGAATGGTGTTCAGTGCACCCGTCGCCCGACACTACCCTGACCGCCAACGTCCGCCTACGGACTGATGAGGATGGGCGCACTAACGCTCTCATGACCGAGGCGGTTCATCGTTATGACGCGTTGGTGGGCTGCGAACTCGCCCATGCGGGTCTCTACGCCCATAACCGGTACACTCGTATACCGGCAATGGGACCCTCCATCTGTACTCAGCCGCCTGAGGATTCCCCCGGTCAGGACCGCGCGATGGACAAGACGGATCTACGGGCGATACGCCCGCTGGTACCGGTACGCCGTCAGCAGGAGGGCCATTGAAGCTCAATTTGGCCTCGCATACCTCTACGTTGGTCACTGACCATCTTCACCGACTTTCTCTTGCCACGAATCAATCAGCGCACTGATGAGTACGATGGGAAGTAACATCGTTTCGACAATGGATTCGCCGTGGCCGGAGCGATTTCTCATGTTGCACACTCAAGTAAACGACATGGTCACAAAAGCTGGCTGTGCGGATACAGGAGTCAAGAACGCAAAGGGCGATCACGTCAAGTCGTTCGACCTTACGGCTAACGAGGCGGCTTTGGTTGTGCTCCGGAAACTCCAGTTGCCGCTCGTCGTCGATTCGGAGGAGAGCGGGCGTCAGAAAATCGGTTCCGGAATGCCGCGGCACCGTCTCGTCCTCGATCCGGTGGACGGGTCCGACAACTGGGCACGCGGACTGCCGTTGTCGGCCTTATCCTGTGCCGTCCTGCCGGTCGACGCCCCCCTCCATCCCGATTGGGTCGAAGCAGGCCTGGTCGGGTCGCTCGAGCAGGACACCACACCTCTAATCGCGCTCAAGGGCTCTGGTGCTTGGCACGGCAACAATCGGCTTGAAACCTCGAAGGTGCGCAACATTGCTGGGGCTATGATCTCGGTCGAACTCAATCATCACGCTCCCTCGCCAGGCCTTGCTCGCCTGATGGCCACCGCTAGGGGTGTGCGGTGTTACGGCTGCGCATCCCGAGCCCTTTCCTTGGTTGCTGCGGGGGCTACCGACGCCCATGTGGACGCGCGTGGCCGTCTGACTGCGGAAAGCTACCTCGCCGCCGCACAGTTGGTGATCGAGGCGGGGGGCTGGGTTGTCGGCCTCAATGGCGCGTCCCTGGCGGCGGCGGAAAGCTTGACCAACCGCGTCAGCCTAGTCGCGGCGTCGAGCCGAGAACTGTGCGATGAAATCGTGGAAGTTTTGCACTATGGAGAACATTGATTCGGCAAACGGGATACCCCAACAGGCGGTGATCCTGGCCGCTGGACTGGGGTCGCGGCTTCGACTGCAAACTGACATACCGAAGCCCCTGACCAATATGCTGGGACTGACCCTCGCCGAACGGGTCGTCTGTACATTGCTGGACATCGGTGTCCGGCGGTTCCTCGTCACTCTTGGCCATGAAGCCACAAGGGTCAGGGCGCATTTTTCCGATATTGCACGGCGTCGTGGCGTCACCTTCGACTTCATCGAAGTAGAGGGCTGGGAGCGAGGAAACGGTGCAAGTGCCCTTGCGGCCAAGGGACGCACCGGCGAAGCACCTTTCTTCCTGGTCATGATCGATCATCTCTTTGATCCCCGGATGGCGCGGGCACTGGCTGAGGACCCGCCCGCGCCGGGAGAAATGCGCCTCGCGGTGGACCGCGATAAGGACGGCATCTTCGACCTCGACGATGTCACCCGAGTGAAGATCGACGAGGGGCGCATTACGGAGATCGACAAAGATCTTGGCGATTGGGACGCCGCTGACACCGGGGTCATGCTCTGCACGTCCGGGCTGTTCGAGGGACTGGAGGGCGCGGCGGCAATAAACAAGCACAGTCTTTCCGACGGACTCAGGGAACTGGCCCGCAAAGGTCGGGCGAGAACCCTCGATGTGACGGGAATGTCATGGCTCGACGTGGACACGCCGGAGGCCTTGTGCGAGGGCGAACGGCAGTTGATGCGCAATCAAGGACGCAAGACTCGGGATGGGCCGGTGGCGCGCAATCTCAACCGGCCGGTTTCCCGGTGGCTCAGCCGCTATCTGGTGCGCACGACGGTGACGCCCAACCAGATCTCTGTGATCTCGTGGCTGCTGTCGTGCGTTGCCGCGGGATTGATGGCCGTAAGCGGCTATCCTGCTCTGGCCGCCGGTGGCGTGTTGGCGCAACTGGCCTCGATCCTCGACGGTTGCGACGGCGAGATCGCCCGACTGAAGCATTCGCAGAGCGAGTTTGGCGGCTGGCTCGACGCGGTCCTCGATCGGTATGCCGACGCCGTCCTGCTGTTCGGCCTGATGTGGCACGAATTTGCCGCGACCGGCACGAACCTGTCCATCGTGCTTGTGTTCGCGGCGATTGTGGGGTCGTTCCTGATCAGCTACACAGCGGACAAGTATGACGGGTTGATGGCGCAACGACTGCAAGGCGCCTCATACTTTCGGCTGGGTCGGGATACGCGGGTGTTCGTTATTTTCCTTGGCGCCGTCTTGAATCAGCCCGTGTTCACCTTGGCTGTTATCGCCTTGGTGATGAATGTGGAGGTGGTACGAAGGATCATAATTTGCCGGCGCCCCCCCGTGGCATGAAGTGCTGTGGGGCCTGGGATTCTAGCTTGAAGTTTGGTGACCTCAATAGATCACCTGCAGGGTGTAGTGGCTAGCTGCGGATTTTCAGCACAATTTAAGCACGCTGAATTTCCATAAAGGGCAGTGGTCTAGCAGAATGGATTAAGTACAGGTCTAAATGGTTGGGGGTGAGAGGATTTGAACCTCCGGCCCGCGCCTCTCGAAGGCAGTTCTTTTAAACGGTGACCCCGTTAAATCAACCATTTACGCACCCCGATCCCACGCCTAAGTGACCTGAGAGGACTGGAACGGACAGGAGTCGGTCACGTTTTTCCGCGCGCATTTCTAGGGGAATATAGTCGCGGTATGAAGCGTCTACTTCAAATTCTGTTATTGGTTTTTTCTGTTGGGGTTGGGGCGGAGACTATTGAATATAGAGATGGCACTTACACCGGCGAGTTAGTTAATGGTGTTCTGCGTGGCCAAGGCACCTTCACATTCGATAAGGGAACAATCTTAGGAGAATGGATATTTGATAAGCCGTGGAAAGCGGTTTTACACAGTTCCTCTGGTAAGTGTCTATTCAGTTACAAGGATGGTGTGCCGCAAATTTAGGTACCCAATTGGAGTACGTTGGTATGACTCACTCCAGTGCGTTTAACCCAACTTCCGCGCTAAATCCTCTGCTCTGAGGTGTGTGGCGCTTTAGCATTCGAGGGTCTTTATGACCTGTAATGGTGGCTACTTCGACTGGGTTTAATCCTTTCTCGAATAATCTTGATGTGGCCTCATGGCGAAATGCCCCGTTGAGTTGCTGTCCATCAAACAGTTGTTGTGTTTGGTGTGGGAAAGAGTAGTATCGCCAACCCTCATCCCATCGATTCGACTGACAGGGGGATGGTAATTCACCTTTAGTTCTACGGGAGGCAACTTTAGTGAAAACAGAAGTAATTAAACCGCTGGTAGGGGGTATAGCGATTGGTGCTGTAGTGTTGCTCATTGTTATTTTCTGGACCGGATGGGTAGTGACAAGTAATAAAGCCGAAGTTCAGGGTGAGCAAAGAGCGGCAAAAGCTGTCGTAGAAGCCCTTGCACCGATTTGTGTCGTGCAGTTTGCCCAAGACCCCAACAAGGCGGAGCGACTCAAGGCGCTGAAAGCGAAAAGCTCTTACCAAAGAGATACCTATGTGGAAGAAATCGGTTGGGCAACCATGCCAGCCGCTGAATCCCCTGTTCGTGGGGTTGCCGATGAATGTGCCAAACGGATTCTCAAGCTCGAGGGATAAGCAGACGTTCTGAAAATGCTACCCACTTTAAAGTAGGGTCAAAGCAGGAGCGATGCCCTACTTTTTTTTCGTTCAAATTCGTTGGGACTGAGGCAACCCAAATTGACGGGCTCCACGTGTATGTCGTCAAACCAAATTGGACAGATGGCGCCCTGATTTAAGAGACAGTTCAGCTCATCAGGTGTAAATTGTTTTGCTTATCGCAATGTATCTTGCGGCGCATGGCCAAGGTGTCCAATTTAATGGTATGCCTCTGGTCCAGTATTTCCTGCCCCCGTCCATAATACACATCAGCGGGTGTCAGGTTATCCAGTGATTCATGATAGTGCTCATGGTTGTAGTAACTGATAAATCGCTGCAGATGTTCCTGTAGCTCACTGGGCAGATAGTATTAGAGAGTTCAGAAAGTTAGTTTGTTAACGCCACTCTTTTAGCAGGGTTCTGACAGTTCATTACTTCATAGTTTGATTCTCACTACTAGGGCTTTGCTGTCTAACGTCAGTGCTTGTGGGACGAACTGAGTCGATGTGATAAAGGAGTGTAACTGGCTCATCGTAACCACTGAGGAGTGATTAATGATGAAACAGAAACCCGGGTCACGAGGCAAATCGTCCGAGAAGATCGTCAAGGATATCCGTCGCGCCACAGGCAAACGCCGTTCTCCTGAAGAAAAGACCCGTATTGTGCTGGATGGTTTACGCGGCGAGGAAAGCATCGCAGAACTGTGTCGCCGGGAAGGCATTGTCGAGAGCCTTTATTACAGCTGGTCGAAGGAGTTCCTGAAAGCCGGCAAGAAGCGGCTTGCCGGGGACACCTCGCGTGCTGCCACAACAGATGAAGTGAAGGACCTGCGTCGGAAAGCCCGCGACCTGAAGGAGGTCGTGGCCGAGCAGACACTTGAGATCCGCCTGCTCAAATCCCATGACCTGATCACCAGTCGGGCCTTGATCGTCATCAAGGCTGCGAATGAGTTCAAGGACAACAGCACAGCCGTCAATCAGCCGCAGACTTAGCACTGCCTGCAACTGTTTGAATTTCAAGCCGCAACTTTTGTTCGTCTGAAAAGTTACCGTCAAACCTACCGTCAGTAACACCGCATTTGGTTGGACATGATTGGACGGCGTCGGCAGCACCACCACCACCAGCACTTGACACTCCTCCCTGATGATCTCCATGGGAAATATGTTAGCGGTTGGGCTCGCGAGCCCAGACGGGTCATTCATGTTCGCCAGATAGGTTACGAACAATACGCCGAGCACCGACTTGTCCGTCCGAAAGTCTGTTATCCCCGTTTTTTCGCTTGAACTCCCGATGACTAAATCATGGTTCAGTGCTGCTCTCCGCTTTGTCCCCCCACGCTTTTGCAATAGCCCGGCTGGCCGTGTCAGGTCGTATTCGGTTCACCCAAAGGGGGCTACAATGGCCGGCATGAAAATTGCGGGCATCGAAGGATTTCGCCTCTACCCGAGAGCCATCAAAGAAGCATGGGTGGAAGATGAATTCGTATGGCCCAGTCATCCGCCATCGTTCTTTGTCAAAGCGACAGCAGAGGATGGCACTTACGGCGTCGGGGAAAGCGCGAGCCAACAGTGGTATTTGGGTGAAACCGCGGACCAGATTGCAGAATGCCTGAGGCTCTACGACGGCGCACTGCGTGGGCAAGACCCAGCCAACTTCGCCTACTGCCACCATCTAATGCGGGCCAGCTATGGAGGCGGTATGCCCGGGGGGCGTAGTGCCCGCTCCGGCGTAGATATGGCGCTTTATGATCTGGTCGGCAAGCAGCGAGGGGTACCGGTTCACAGCCTCCTTGGTGGTGCCTATCGTACCGAATTCGAATTATTGACCAACCTCTACCATAAGACCCCAGAGGCGATGGCCAAAGGTTGCGAGGAATTTATCAGCCGAGGCTTTACTGGACTCAAAATCAAGGTCGGTGATGAAGTCTTGAGCCAAGGATGGAGTAGAGCGAACATTCTCAAAGAGCTGGCAAAACTGGATGCGGCGCTTGAGGTTACCCCCAGGGAGGTTTACATCGATGCCGATGCCAACCAGGGATGGGAAAGCGCGCAATGGACGCTGAGCTTGCTTCGGGCCTACAGCCAATTTGATAACCTGTCGATCGAACAGCCGCTGCCCTACGCGGATCTAGATGGCGCGGCCCACGTACGGGCGCACGGGTCCGTACCTGTCATTCTCGATGAATCAGTGTGGTCGGCCCGTGCCATGATGCAGATCGCGAGAATGCAAGCCTGTGACCGGATTGTGCTCAAGCTGAACAGGCTGGGGGGATTCTTTGAGGCCTTGAAGGTGGTGTCGATATGTGAGGCAGCGGGAATTGGTGTGAGTGTTGATACTAACCCCTACACCCTCGTTGGTGATTCCGCCGTGTGCCATATTGCCGCTACCTGCCGGACACACTACCCGGTCGACTGCGAGGGACATGAATCATTCCTTAGTTGGGGGGACGAACCATTAGTCATCGGTGGCATTCATATCTCCGATAGCCGGGCGCGTCTTCCAGATGCAGCGGGCCTTGGACTCGACATCGATTGGGATGCACTGGCACGGCACCAGCACGCAAACCAACGTCAGCAATAAACGGGGACCGCGCATGCCATTTAATGATGGCATGGTGGTCAGCTAGGTGGTGGTGTGAGACGCTGTATCAGAAAGCGTTGCGATTGAGACCGATCGGCGCCGAATATTGGCCATTCGCTTACTCCTTGTGACACCAGTGTGGCCACAAGAGGCAGTCGGCTCCGACCGCTTGTGGTGTGCCGTGCTAAGTCGGTGGAATGACTTTAGTTAAATGGTGGGCGCGACTGGGATTGAACCAGTGACTTCTGCCTCCCGAAGGCAGTTCTTTTAAACGGTGACCTCGTTAAATCAACCATTTACGCACCCCGATCCCACGCGTTAGTGATCTGAGAAGACTGGAGAGGACTGGAACGGACAGGAGTTGGTCACGTTTTGGTCACGCTACCCCCCAACCCCCCTGGTGGGTAACGATATCCAGCCATTTTCATCTCACCGTTTCACACGGCTTTGCCGTCTTCCCTGCGCTTTTCTAGGCGAATATAGTGTCGTTATGAAACGTCTTCTTCCAGTTCTGTCGTTGGTGTTTGCTGTTACGGCCACTTGAGTTACGCTGTCGCAGAATTCCTGATAGAGATTTCGACCCTGAGGGCGAGAAAGTGATGAATACCAAACGGCTGGGTCGTACAGATCTCGAGATATCAGAAATCGTTCTCGGCGGTGGCTATGTGGGGGGGGTGTTTCTCCATGGTGATGATGATACGCGACGCCGGGTCTTGCGCATGGCTCTCGACAATGGAGTGAATTGGGTTGATACGGCGCCATCCTACGGCGATGGCCAATCTGAGAGTGTCATCGGTCGGTTGCTTGGTGAATTTGCTGCCGATGATCGTCCCCGTATATCTACGAAGGTTTCCATAGATGCGAGTACCGGTGATATTCAAGGTCAGATACGTGCGTCACTAGAGGAAAGTTTTACGCGTCTGAACGTGTCGCATGTGCCCTTGTTGCAGCTTCACAACCCACTCGGTAATGGCCCCAAACAGTTGCCGATAGATTCGGTGCTGGGACATGGCGGTGTGGTCGATACTTTTTCCATGCTTAAGGCGGAGGGAGTGATCGATTATGCAGGTTTCACCGCGTTGGGCTCTCCGGAAGCTTGCATCGAAGCAGTCGATTCAGGTTGCATGGATACAGCACAGGTGTACTTCAATCTTATTAATCCGAGCGCCGGGGTGGCAGTCGCCTCAGATTGGCACAGTGAAGACTACCGCGACCTGCTGGCCCGCTGCCACGCGCAAGATGTTGGTGTTTTGGCAATCCGTGTCTATGCTGCTGGCCTCCTTGCTAGTCGTGATCGTCATGGCCGCGAGATCCCAGTCACATCTAATGCTGCATATGAGGCTGAACGGCAACGAGCCGATGCGATCTCCATTGCTATCGCGCGCATGCCCGGGACACCGGCTCAGAAGGCCCTCCGGTTCGTGCTCGATCACCCGCACGTTGATGCGGCGGTCATTGGTCTAGCGGATGTCGATCACCTTGAGCAGGCCCTTGCCGTACCTGGGATGGCATCAGTCCCCGACGATGTTGGTGCCGCATTGGACACGCTTTGGCAGAATAACTATCTCCAATCCCTTGGCAGACATAGTTGAAGCGTCGGGGTGATTATTAACCTGACTTCAGAGGAGGCATCCACTCCGTTTACCAACGGCTTTATGTATAGATGTTGTAGTCATACAGCGAAGAAGAAAATCTGGGTTTACATTGTTCATTGGGTTACGGGCTTCTTCCATCGCGCCCAACACCAGCCCT
>Ga0310122_10002939_pt1 | contig 10848 bp, 11 predicted proteins | sample CB6_Bottom_1051__FD_203503 | JGI IMG/M metagenome (GOLD analysis project Ga0310122, IMG submission 203503) | Marine microbial communities from Western Arctic Ocean, Canada - CB6_Bottom_1051 | ecosystem: Environmental > Aquatic > Marine > Oceanic | place: Canada: Western Arctic Ocean | collected...
AAAACCCCGCTTCAGCGGGGTATTTTTTTACACAGCAAGGGGTACGGCAAGACGCTCCTTAATTACCTCAGCCCAACAATCTTTTAAAACAATGTATTGATAAAGATCAAGGTCATCTTTTTTAAAAGAAAATCTATCAGTATCAAAGCCGAAAAGGCAAGACTTGTGTTGACTAATTCGTAAAATATCTAGCCCATCAATATATTCTCCAAACAATTGGCCGAGAATACAATGGTTACAATCTTCAATGGCTAGCTTATCTAAATCGATAGCTTCTTCCCAATTGGGAAATTCTTTGTCTAAAAGCTCTATGCCATTGAGTACACGTTTTGTGGGGTCGAAATCATTCATTCATTTTCCTTTCTATTCAAAGAACTAAGAATATTATCCATTATACCAGATTTTTTATAAAAAAGAGCCCCATTTTTAATGAGGCTTGATCAGTTGTTAAGGAGCTAGAGTTGCTAGCCTGTTTTGAATCTGTTTTTTCCAGCAGGTATTGAGGTTTTTGTAATTACTTTCTTCCGCATTTTCAAAACCTAGGCGGGAGGCGTTTTCAATGCTAATAGCGAGGGTTTCGATACCAGCGCTATAATCACCAAAAATCTGTCCCATGACACAGTTTTGACTGCACGCGATGTCTAAGGCTCCGGGATTCACAATTTCTTCCCAGCCAGGACATTCCTTATCAAGGAAGTCCATTCCTCGTTGTACGCAGCCAACCACTGATGAGTCAATCCTTTTTCTTTCACCCATGACGTCCTCTCTTTCCTACGGGATGTTTTCAAAGAGACTATCGTAATTGTATCATGGACAATTTTTGAATAATAGACTATTTTATTAATTAACTAATGCTCTATGACTGTAAAAAGACCTATCAAAAAAAATACTTCAAAAACAGCAGTAAAGAAGACTCGTTCAACGGGTAGTAATTCTAATAGAGCTAAAATTAAGGTGGTTGGTATCGGAGGCGGTGGCGGTAACGCTATCTCTAGAATGAAGGATGGTTTTATAAGAGGTATTGAGTTTATCGCTATTAATACTGATGCTCAAGATTTAGATTATTGTAACGCACATAAGAAGGTTTGTATTGGCAAAACCGTGACTCGGGGTTTGGGCACGGGTATGAATCCTGAATTAGGTAGAAAGGCAGCAGTGGAGAGTAAGACCGAGATAGCGGAGGTTCTTCAGGGGGCTGATTTAATTTTTATTACTGCTGGTCTGGGAGGGGGCACTGGCTCAGGGGCCTCACCTTTAATAGCTGAGATCGCTCGGGAAGTGGGAGCTTTGACGGTGGCGGTAGTTACCAAACCCTTTACCTTCGAAGGTGGTCAGCGGACCAAGATAGCTGATGAAGCTTTGGCTAAGATCAAAGATAAGGTGGATACGTATATTGTTGTACCTAATGACAAAATTTTTGAGATGATTAGCAAGGACACCTCTATTAACAAAGCTTTTGAGGCGATTGATGATGTTTTGCGAGGCAGTGTTCAAGGTATTGCTGAGCTGATTGCTATGCCGGGTATCATCAACGTTGATTTTGCTGATGTGAGAGCGGTAATGAAAAACTCCGGGGCGGCTTTGGTAGGGATGGGTATGGCTTCGGGTAAAGATCGAGGTTTGATCGCGGTTGGCCAGGTACTTAACTTTCCTCTGATTGATGTCTCGATCAATGGTGCTAAAGGCATCTTGTTTGGTATTTCTGGTGGTCGAGACGTGACTATGGCTGAGATTAATGAGGTGGCTAAGAATATTGTTGAGAATGTTGATGCGACAGCCAAAGTTATCTTTGGCGCTTATTATAATCGAAAAATACCTAAAGGGAAGATAAAGGTAACCTTGATCGCTACCAATTTTGAAGCTAGACCCTCCTCGTCAGCTCAACCAGAGGCTGACATGATAACTGGCAAGAACTTGTTTGAGGAGATGGATAAGGAGATGGTAGATGTACCTTTAAAGTCAGCAAAATCTAATAATTATATACGGCCGGTGAATAATTATAAGGAACCTCTTTCTGTTGAAGATAAAGAAGATGAAAAGGAGAGGCTCACCATTAAAAAGGAGAAGAAGGACAAGAGCAAATCATCAGAGATGTGGGATATACCCGCTTTTCTTAGAAGAAAAAAAGATAAATAATTGAAATGACTGTTTTTGAGAATCTTTTTGAAATTAGAAATAATTGCCCTATTTGTTTAAAATCAAATCCCAAAATATTATTATCTAACAATTTATCAGAACCTAAATTCAAGAAATTTATAGATGATTATTATAATCATCTTGTAGATGAACGTGTTATAGAAAAAGGAAAATTTGAGTTAGCTCAATGCTTAAGGTGTGATTTTGTTTGGCAACGTCATATTTTAAATAAAGATTTATTATATAAGCTTTATTCACAATGGATAGATCCTAGGCAATCTTTACTTAAACATTTAAAAAATCAATCCAGATTAATAGTTCTTTTTGGCTTGTCTCTACAGATTAAATTAATGTTATTTCTAATAAATGATATTTATCAACCGAAGGTTTTAGATTATGGTTGTGGTTGGGGAAAATGGTGTTTAATGGCCCAAACAGCTGGTTGTGATGTATATGCTTTCGATATTGTTTCAAGTCGTCGGAGGTTTGTAAGTAGTAAAGGCATAAAACTATTTAATTGGAATGATAATAATCAGATAGAATTTGATTTTATCAATATTGAACAGGTGCTTGAACATGTTTCAGATCCAAAAACTTTTTTGAATAAAATATCTTCAATATTGAAATCAGGAGGTGTTGTTACAATCTCAGTCCCTAAGAGATTGACCAAAAAACAATTAAAAGAAATACCTGCAAAAAATTCTGTTCAGCCACTAGAACATATAAATTGTTTTGAGCCTAGTAATTTGGAATTTTTAGCCAAGGAGGCAGATTTAGAAATATTAAAAATTAATTCTTCTTCTTCTCGTTTATTGAAGAGCTTTAAATTAGATAATCTAGTCCTAGCTTTTTATTGTGTTTATTTCTATTTGCGGACGCAGAGAATTTATTTGAGGAAGAAATAATTATATTTCTGTATTAGATTTATAAAAAATATTGTCAATATATTTTTTTTATAAATAAAATAGTATCTACAACGGCTTATCCACAGGCCATATTTTTTTTAAGAGTTAAAATGAAAGTACTTTTAGTCGTTTGACCTCTTTAAAAGAGAAAAAAGAAATAAAAATAGCTTAAAAAAATGATGACACCGAAACCTGTTACCGCTGAACAAATCGATCCTAAAGTTGCTCAAATTGATTTTGAATATATTAAAAAACGTGATGGAAGATTAGTACCCTTCGATCAGAACAGAATAGTAATGGCGGTTTTAAGTGCGATGAGTGTTCATCATGAGGGTGATGAGGCTGATGCTCGGAAGATAGCTAATGAGGTGGTAGTGGCCTTAACCAAGAATCATGGCGGAGAGGTGGGCTTCACACCAGGCATCGAGCATATTCAGGATTTGGTAGAAGAGAGCCTTATTTTGATGGACTTTCCTAAGACAGCTAAGGAATATATTATTTATCGCAACGAGCGTTCTAAACTCAGGGAGGTCAAAGAGGATATTCCAGAGCATGTTAAGAAGCTAGTCATGGAAAGCAAGAAGTACTTTAGAAGTCCTTTGTGCGAGTTTATTTATTACCGAACCTACTCTCGTTGGATTGAGGGGGAGGGAAGACGAGAGACTTGGATCGAGACGATCGATCGTTTTATGAATTACATGTCAGACAAGTTGGGGAGCAACTTGTCGAATGAGGAGTATGCTGAGTTAAGAGAGGCTATTCTTAAGCAGGAGATTATGCCATCAATGAGATTATTATGGTCGGCTGGCAAGGCGGTAGAGAAGAGTAATGTTTGCGCCTATAACTGCTCTTTTATCGCTCCTCGTAGCCTTAAAGATCTAGCAGAGATAATGTACATCTCTATGTGTGGTACGGGAGTGGGTTTTTCGGTAGAACAGCAGACGGTTCATGCCTTGCCCCAGATCAAGCGTCAGACGGAGCGTAAGCTTCCTACCCACATCGTTGCCGATAGCAAAGAGGGTTGGGCTGATGCTTTCTATCTCGGTTTGCAAACCTGGTTTAATGGCGAGGATATTGATTTTGACTTTGATCAGGTACGGTCAGAGGGTAGTCGGCTGCATACGATGGGTGGCCGGAGTTCTGGACCCCGACCATTGATCGAACTATTAGAGTTTGCTCGACGAAAGATCCTAACGCGCCAAGGCAGCCGATTGAGCAGTCTTGATGTTCATGACATTATTTGCAAAACAGGCGAGGTGGTAGTGATGGGAGGGGTGCGACGGAGTGCCATGATCTCTCTTTCAGATCTTAATGATACTGATATGATGAACTCTAAAAAAGGCCAGTTCTATCTCTCCGAACCACAGCGGAGTATGGCTAACAACTCGGCTATTTATAACAACCGGCCTAGTTGTGAGGAGTTGATGACTGAGTGGCTGTCACTAGCCAAAAGCGGTTCTGGAGAAAGAGGCATTTTTAATAGAGGTGGAGTGGCCAAACAACTACCAGATCGCCGTTGGAAGGTTTTTGCTAAAGATTACGATACTTGTGGTACCAATCCTTGTGGAGAGATCATATTGAAATCTAAGCAGTTTTGTAATCTTTCAGAGGTGGTGATGAGAGTTGAGGATACCGAAGAGTCTTTGATAAGAAAGATACGTTTGGCCACCATTTTAGGCACTTTTCAATCAACTTTAACCGACTTCCCTTATCTTTCTAAAGATTGGCAGAAAAACTGTGAAGAAGAGAGATTGTTGGGTGTATCATTAACTGGTCAGTGGGACTCTCCATTATCACAAGATGGCAAGTTATTGAATCGATTGAGAGAGGAGTCTTTGAGGACCAATGAGAAGTATGCTCGACGGTTTGGGATTAATGCCTCAACTTGTGTTACCTGTGTCAAACCCTCCGGAACCGTTTCTCAGTTGGTAGATGCCTCTTCAGGAATGCATGCTCGTCATGCCAAATATTATATTAGAAGAGTTCGCATCTCAGCTACCGACTCATTGTTCCACATGCTAAAAGATCAGAAAATTCCTTATTTCCCAGAAGTGGGTCAGGCCAAGGAGTCAGCCACTACCTATGTATTAGAGTTTCCGGTAGCAGCTCCTGAAGGGGCGGTGGTGAGCGAAGATCTCTCAGCTCTTGATCAGTTAAATCACTGGAGGAATGTTAAAATCAATTATACCGAACACAATCCCTCGGTAACGGTATCGGTGGGTAATGATGAGTGGATTAAGACGGCTAACTGGCTTTATGAGAATTGGGACATCACCGGCGGCCTCTCTTTCTTACCTAGAAACAATCACGTTTATGCTCTTGCTCCCTACGAAGCTATTACCAAAGAAGAATACGAAGAAAGGATGAGTAAGTTTCCTAAGGTAGACTTCTCTCAAATCCTCTTGTATGAGAAGGAAGATGAGACTGAAGGGGCCAAGACTTTGGCCTGTGTGGCTGGTCTTTGTGATATTTAATATCAAACTACGTGATTAACAAAAAAACAGCTCTGAGAGCTGTTTTTTGATGAAAGAATAAGTCTCTGTGTCTATCGATAGGCTGTTAATCAGTGAGGAGTGACTTGAAGATCGATCGGAGCTGTCTGATCTTGTCCACAATACCACTCATCTCTGGAATAGAGGAGCCGAAGCTTTCAGAGATGTTGGCCAAGTTGTTTTGTTGGAGATCATCCTTAACAAGCTCCAGGTCGATTGGTGCGCTAGAAATCAATTGTAGTTCTTTGATACGCAGGATAATGAGGTCGATAGCTTCTTCAATTAGTGATTTGAGAACCTGCTTGAGAGCAGAGAGGGCTAGTGGTTTGTGACGAATAAGTCGAGCCTCCTTTTGAAGAGTGATGATGCCGTAGACAACGTCTTTGACATAGATGGAGAGGGAGAAGAAGCCATCTTCTCTAATGATTGTTACTGGTGTAGCGGCTATTCTGCGGAGGAGGGCGAGGATAGGATCTTCAGCACCATCAACAATTTCTGCTGGCGCTTCTCCGGTCGCATCTTCTAGGACAGATGGCTGAGTATTAGCGCCATAGGTCTCAATAACAGTTCGATATTTTGCTAATCTGATATCATATTGATCGGCATGGGTGATGCGGAAGCAGTAAGCATCATCTTCAGAGGCGGAGTTATTAACAAGGGAGAAGTTCCATAGAGCAACGTGATTGATTGGTACGTCAAACGGGTTAGAAAAGTCATTGGACTCTGAATATATCTGATAAACCATTGGATAGCTGCCGTAGGCTAGGTCACCGTTTCTGGTAATAACGGTTTTGTCTCCAGGAGTATCGTCATAAAATCTAATTGGGGTAGCGATTGAGGATGGAGTGTCTGGATTTGATGTAACATTACGATAAATTTCACCTTTGAATTCCGTGTCGCAAGCCCCAACTCTTTTAGCTACTTGAAGCTTAAGTGTAGCCTTGTTCTTTTCCAACTTTTTTGTTTCATCAACATAGACCAGCACTCCTAAACGAAAAGGATCACTTGGAGCTGGGAGCTTGAAGGCGTTATTTTGATTAGCTAAAGGAGCGCCGGGACTAGCTTCATCTGATTTATTAAAACCCCGATAAACAACCTGATTAAGAGAGAATCCTAACCGACCTCCTTCACCGGGCAGGAAGGCTCCACCTCCTCCACCTCCGCCACCACCACCGCCATGACTAGCGCCATAAGCGATCTGACTAGTTAAAGAAAAGCTAGGACCATTAAAAATAACTAAAGAAGTAATGAACGTCGCCATTACTAAAAAGCCAATCATTGTATGACCCTTTCTTTCGTATTTTTCAGTCTCGTGTCTCATTATTTTGTTTACCAACAAACCGACTGTGAGAACAGCCTGCTTTTATAAGTATAACAATAATATTGACGCTGGTTATAGTAACTAAGGTGTTGATAAGATTTATTGGTATGCCCAAAAAATTAAGAAAAATAAGCAATAAAGGAATGAGAGTTAATGACAATATCACAGAGACAGCTGCTTTTTCAATAAAGTCTATTTTTGGTAGAAAAATAAGGGATATTAAAAAACCTGGTAGAAAAATTATATAAATTGTTTTGATTAGTATTAAAATCATTATTTCTGATAATGCCAGATATGTTTATTAATAGGTTTAAGATTTTTCTTAATAATTACATCTTGAAGAGTAGAAGTTCTTTGGCCAATGTAAATATAGACATCCTCTTCATTTTTTAATATTTTGATGAGAGATTCTGGGTCGTAAGCCTCTAAGAAGTTGCCTCTATAATATCTATTAATAATTGGATAATAGCGAAGATCGGTAATAACTAAGACTTCTTTTAACTCGTTTAATGATTTTATTTCTACTAATTCTTCTCTTGTGGTTATCAAAGGCTCTGCTAGCCAGGATTGATAGAAAGCGAAGTATGTGGAGGTGATTAATAAAACTATCAACAGCGTCTTGCCTGTTAGAGAAGGTCTTAATTGATTAAAGAAACGAGCAAGAATTGGTCCAGCAATCATTATGGCAGCAATATCAAACAAGATAATGAAGCGGTTGTAGAAGTAGAAATGAGAAATAACTAATAAAAACGTGACTATCAACAATAAGATGGATAGAGACTTTTTCTTTCTGATAGATTCAATAAATCCCAAAACAATAAAAGGCAAGTAAATTAAGATTAATGATCTATAAAGTTTAAAATTAATAAAATGACCGCTTAAATCAGCAGAAGGCTGGTTGCTATAAAAAATAGTAAGAGAGTTTTTAAAAAATAAGTTGATTAGGTCCAGAAGTTCTTTGCCATAAATGGCTAGTGATAGAAATACTATTGCTAAGATGCTCCATAAAACGAACCTTTTCTTTTTATTAAAAAACCAATAGAGCAGAATAATTAGGACAAATACGGCATAAACAGCAGGATGGATTGGAGCGATTAAAGCAACTATAGGTATAACTAACCACGATTTTTTCCTCAAGAGATAAAGAGCAATTAGAGCAAAAGACAAGGCTAGCATCATCTTCCAATAGAAGGACCAATAAAATAAGAATTGAGAGCTAGAAATGGAAAAAATTATTAAACTGAAAAAAGCTGCTTCTTTGTTAAACTCTTCTTTGACTACTATATAAAGAGCTAACGCTACAAAAACATTTAAAAATATATATAGAAGAGGGACTAAATAATTGATTGACCAACCAGCTGAATAAAAAAGATGATTGACTAAGGTTAGGATGTTTCCTGGGCACCAACTTTGATTTTGACTGCAAATCAGAAAACTTTTTTCATAAGTAGCATAATCGGCTCCCAGAGGCATAACTGGCCAGCGGAAAAAGGGTAATAGTCTGGTACCAATTAAAATAGAAAAGGGTAGCAGAAGCCACCAATCGCTAATAGATGTTTTCTTATTTGATAAATTATCTTTAACTAGCCAAAAAATGTAAGTAGCAAAGATCCAAAAAGTCACTTTAACTAACCAGTATAGAGATATTGGAGTTGCTAAGAGTATTATTAAAAAATATACTAGAGTGACAATCTTTCTATTTGATAAAAGTTTATCCAGTTTAGATTCCATAAAAATTCTTCTTGCCGAATGGTATCAATAAATAAAGAAAAACTAAAGTTATGATAGTAGCAATTATTCCAGCTTATAATGAAGAGTTAACAATCGGCTCAGTTTGTGGTCAGGTAGCACAATACGTTGATCGGGTCATTATAATAGATGATGGTTCTATAGATAGGACTAGTCAGGAGATAATTGATCAGCATAATAGTAAGTTCTGTCTATTACGTCACCAAATAAATTTAGGAAAGGGGGCGGCTCTAAGAACTGGTTATGAAGCGGCCAAAAGATTGGGGGCTGAGATAGTTGTTTTGTTAGATGCTGATGGCCAACATCTGCCAGAATACGTGCCTTATATAATTGATGAATTAAAGAATAAAGATAAACAGGCTGTCTTTTGTTTTAGAAAAAAAGAAAAAAAGATGCCCGTGGTTAGAGTTCTGGGTAATTTTCTTATTAATAAAACAGCCTCGGTGTTATTTAAAATAGATCTTCGAGACATGCTGTGTGGCTTCAGAGCTTTTAAGATGGAGGTCATGCCTTATATTATCTGGCGGGACAGTGGTTATTTTGTAGAAATAGAGATGGCTTTGAGGTTTAAATCAAAAAATTTTTCTTATAGTGAGATTGAGATTCCTACCATTTATAATAATCGATTTAAGGGAGTTACTTCCGTCGATGGATTAAAGCTATTGTTACAAATGATAATTTGGCGTATAAAACTATAGTATGGCACCTATTCAGTTATTAGGATTATTAATTGGCTTATTAGCCCTTCACATCACTTTTATTTATTATAAGAAGTCTGAGTTGGAGAAAGGTGATTTATTAATTTGGTCATTTATTTGGGTGGTTTTTATATTTATTTCTTTAAATCCCAATATTCTTAATTCCGTTACTCAGCATCTTAATTTAAGTAGACCAATGGATGCGATTATGATCGGCGCTTTCATTGTCTTATTAGCAGTATCTTTTCATAACTATGTAGTTAATAAGAAAAATAAAAAAAACATTGAAAAAATAATTAAAGAATTAGCATTAAGAGATTTTGATCAATACAAATGAAGATTATAATATTTGCTACCTTCTATCCTCCTTATAAAGGAGGATATGCTCATAGTGTTTTTGGTCTGGTTAACTCGTTGAATAAGCAAGGGCATCAAATAACAGTTGTTAGTTGTAATACTAATCAACAAGAAGAAACAGAAGAGAGAGAGGGGGTTAGAATATTGAGGGTTTCTTGTTGGAACTCTAAAAAGCTTAATGGCAGCTATCCTATTCCTAAGTTTTCTATAATAAAAATACTTTGGAGATTAAGAAAAGAAAATTTTGATATAGTTTCTACTCAGACTAGATTTTACACATTAACTTGGTTAGGGTTATTTTTTTCTAAAACGAATAACATTCCTTGTGTGCATACTGAGAGAGGATCATCGCACTCTGTTTCAGAGTCTAGTTTGATAGCTTGGTTAAGTAAGTGCGTAGATCATACTTTTGGTTATCTAATCTGTCGTTATTCCAATTGCGTTGTAGGGGTTTCAGAACAAGCTTGTCAGTTTGTTCGGCATTTAGGAGCAAAAAAAGTAGTAAAAATATATAATGGTGTAGATACTGATTTTTGGAAATCTAGTGATGTTGATAACGGCTTAACCATTTCTTTTGTTGGCCGATTAGTCTATGCCAAAGGAGTTCAAGATTTATTAAGAGCTGTGGCTTTGATTAACAATAAAGAGACTCTTGTTAACATCATCGGTGATGGTCCTTACAAAAAAAATCTTATTGAATTGAGTAATGATTTAGGGATTAATCATCAAGTTAAATTTTGGGGTGAGTTGGAGTTAGAAAAAATAAAAGATATTTTTCTTCAGACTAGTATTTTTGTTAACCCGTCCTATTCAGAAGGTCTTCCAAGATCAGTGTTGGAGGCGGCTGGAGCAGGCTTACCAATCATTGCTACTAATGTAGGGGGTACAGGAGAAATAGTATCTTCTGATCATGGTTTTTTGATTGATCCTCGTAATGTTGATTTGTTAGCCAAAAATCTTTCTTTTATATTATCAAATAGAGATTTGGGTAGAGTTAAAGGGCAGAAATTAAGAGAGTTTGTTAATAGAAATTTTAAATGGGATTTGATTGCTCAGCAGTATCAAAAAGTATTTTTGGATGCTAATAAGTAGACTTGCCAAATTGGCTATTTTGTTTTAATATATAGACCACTTAATTAGATTAAGTTATTTTTACTATGAGTAAAAGATCAATCATTTTTTTAGGGACA
>Ga0310122_10002940_pt1 | contig 10848 bp, 8 predicted proteins | sample CB6_Bottom_1051__FD_203503 | JGI IMG/M metagenome (GOLD analysis project Ga0310122, IMG submission 203503) | Marine microbial communities from Western Arctic Ocean, Canada - CB6_Bottom_1051 | ecosystem: Environmental > Aquatic > Marine > Oceanic | place: Canada: Western Arctic Ocean | collected...
CGTCGTATCCTTTTTCCACCAAGAAATCTGTCGCGGCATCGGAGAGCGACAGGCTGAGATCCTCCTCAGCCAGCCGGTCCTCGATCTCTTTCATGAGGATGTGAACGATCTGTCCGATCTCGCCGCGGTCTAGGGTATGGAAGACGATGGTCTCGTCCACTCGATTGAGGAACTCCGGATTGAACGCCCGCTCGATCTCTTGGCGTACCTTCGCCTGCATCCGCTCGTAGGAGGTCTTCTTTTCGCCGTCGTGAAACCCGAGACTGCCACCCTTGGAAATGTCTCTGGCCCCGAGATTGGACGTCATGATGAGGACCGTGTTCTTGAAGTCGATCACCCTGCCGTAGTTGTCCGTGAGGTGCCCTTCGTCCAGCACCTGGAGCAGGATGTTGAACACATCCGGATGCGCCTTTTCGATCTCGTCGAGGAGGACCACCGAGTACGGACGGCGCCGGACTGCCTTGGTAAGGGCGCCGGAATCTTCATAACCGACATATCCGGGGGGCGCACCGATCAGCCGTGACACGGAGAACTTCTCCATGTATTCGCTCATATCCACTCGGATGAGGGCTTCTCTGTCGCCGAAGAGAAATTCTGCCAACGCCCGAGCGAGTTCCGTCTTCCCCACTCCCGTCGGTCCAGAGAAAATAAAAGATCCGATCGGCCGCAAAGGGTTCTTGAGCCCGGCACGGCTTCTTCGAATCGCTCTTGAGATGGCTTGAATGGCATCGTCCTGGCCGACCACGCGCTTGTGCAGCTCGTCCTCCATGTGGACCAGGCGGTCGGTCTCGGCCTGCTGGAGCCTCGTCACCGGGATCCCTGTCCACCTGGCTACGATGAAGGCGACGTCCTCGGATTCGATCTCGGGGCGATGCTGCTTACGCTCCTCTTCCCACTGCTCTTGTTCGGCCCTGATCCGATCCTGGAGCGCGCGCTCCTGGTCTCTCAGCTCAGCGGCCCGCTCGAAGTCCTGGTCCCGGATGGCGCCTTCTTTTCGGTCGGCGATCTCGGCGAGCTCTTCTTTCAGCTCCTCGACCTGTGGCGGCGGTACCTGCGCCGCGATGCGTGCGCGCGCACCTGCCTCGTCGATGACGTCGATGGCTTTATCGGGAAGGAACCGGTCGGTGATGTACCGATCGGCAAGCTTCGCGGCCTGGCGGAGCGCCTCATCAGGAATCACGATCCGATGGTGGTCCTCATAGTGCTTTCTCAGACCCTGAAGAATCTCGACGGTCTCATCGACCGTCGGTGGCTCTACGATGACGGGCTGGAAGCGACGTTCTAGGGCGCCGTCCTTCTCGATGTACTTCCTGTATTCGTTGAGCGTCGACGCGCCGATACACTGAAGCTCCCCACGAGACAGCGAGGGCTTGAGCATATTGGACGCATCGATGGCGCCCTCCGCGGCACCGGCTCCAACGAGCGTGTGAAGCTCGTCGATGAAGAGTACGACGCCACGGTTCTGTAAGATCTCGTTCATCACGGCCTTGAGCCGCTCCTCGAACTGACCACGGTACTTGGTGCCCGCGATCACCGCCGCCATGTCGAGGGCCAGCACCCTGTTATCCTTCAGGGCGTCTGTAACCTCGTTGCGGGATATGAGTTGGGCCAGCCCCTCGACGATGGCGGTCTTGCCGACGCCGGGCTCCCCGATGAGCACCGGGTTGTTCTTCTTCCGACGGCAGAGGATCTCCACCACACGTTCGATTTCAGTCCTGCGGCCGATCGTGGGGTCCAGCTTCCCCTGTCGCGCCAGGTCGGTGAGGTCCCGGCAGAAGTGGTCGAGCGCGGGGGTCTTCGACTTCTTGTCCCCCTTCCCCTTCCCTACAGGCGGTGTAAACGATCCCCCACCGATTCCCGCCGGCTGCGCCGGGCCCACGTCGGACCCGAGGACCTTGAGGGTCTCCGAGCGCGCCTCTTCCATCCCGATACCCAATGAGTTGAGGACCTGAGCCGCGATCCCCTTCTCTTCCCGCAGCAACCCGAGGAGGAGGTGCTCCGTGCCGACGTAGGAGTGGCTGAGTTCTCTCGCTTCGCCCATCGCGAACTCGAGCACCTTCTTGGCACGCGACGTGTAGGGGAGCTCGCCGAGCGCGATCGTGGCCTTCCCCTTTTTCACCGACTCCTCGACTTGTTCATGAATCTGGTCGAGATCGACGTTCAGGTTCGTGAGCACCGCAGCAGCTACTCCCTCGCCCTCACGGATGAGGCCAAGGAGGATGTGTTCGGTGCCCACGTAGTCGTGCTGGAGGCGGATCGCCTCTTCCCTGGCCATCGCCAGCACTTTGCGGACCCTGTCGGTGAAATTGTAATTCATGGCGAGAGTCGTCTACCCCTCTTTCGGTGAACCGGTCTCTTCGATCCCGTCACCTGGGGCTACCGGCCCCTCTTTTGACAAGATCCTCCTCACATAAGCCGCCCGGTGTGCGTCGCACTCCGAAGGCGGAAGGTCGCGTTCGGCCGCCTGTTCGAGATGAGCCGTCTGCGTGAAAATCATGAGTTTGTTCAGCGTGTATACCCGGAGTTCCGGTAGGAGTTTCAGGCCCACCCCCAGGCGAATTCCGGACAATAAATTCATCAGTTCTTCGAAGGAAAGAGATCTGGCATACCGTAGAAGCCCGTAGGCACGCCAGATCTTGTCCTCCGTGATCTGGGATGCATCCCTCAGGAGCACCTGGCGAGCCTGGTCTTCGTACTGAATTACCTGGCGGACGATTTTGTCGAGGTGTTCGATGAGCTCTTCTTCGCTCTTCCCTAGCGTCGTCTGGTTCGAAAGCTGAAAGAAGTTTCCGACCACCTCTGAGCCCTCGCCGTAGAGGCCGCGGAAGGTGAGACCGACCTGCCCGAGTCCCTGGAGCACCTTCCCGATTTCTTTTGTGAGGACCAAGCCCGGGAGATGCACGAGAACCGACGCGCGAAGCCCGCTCCCGACGTTGGTGGGGCAACTGGTCAGAAAACCGAATTCGTGATGGTAGGCGAACGGGAGTTCTTGACCCAGTTCCTCATCCAGACGATCGACGAGGTTCCACGCCTCCTTGAGGAGAAGTCCGGATACCAACCCCTGAAGGCGGAGGTGATCTTCCTCGTTCACCATCACGCTGAGCGGGTCCTGGGAGGCGAGCAGGACAGCGGTGGCACGGGACGGACCTGTCTTCACATCGCCCAGTAATTCCCGGGAAGCGAGTCGCCGCTCGAGAAGCATCCCGCGGCTTCGAGAGTCCAGCTCCGGTAATTCGAGCAGTATCGACCCGGCGAGGAGTTCGACCTTGTCTTTCGCTCGGCGGGTCTGCTCGAGGACTGCCTCGCGGTCGTTGACCCGTGCTCGCGGTCCGAACGCGTGTCCTTGCAGGTTTCGAGCGAGTCGAATCCGAGTAGAGAGCACGACGCCGGCGTGTTCTCCGCTGGCGTCGAGCCATCCGAGGCCGTGGTTGGGAAGGGTGTGAAGGTCACTCATGGTGTGTCGCTCCCCGCCGGCTCCATCCCCCGGATCTTGTCACGGAGCCCTGCCGCCCTCTCGAAATCCTCGGAGTCCACGGCCCGCTGGAGTTTGTGCCGGAGAACCTCCACCTGCTTTTCTACTTCCGAAGCGGCTGGATCCGGAGGCAGGTAGACCTTGCCCACGTGTTGGGTGCTTCCGTGTACACGCCGGAGGAGCCCTCTCAGATAGGACTCATACGTTGTGTAGCAGTGCGGACAGCCCAAGCGGCCCGCCTCGCGAAAATTTTCGAAGGTAAGGCCACAGAAAGTACATGGGCCGAGGGTCTCGGGGAGATCCTCGGCGTCCGGTGCGTCGGCCAGCTGAGCCAGGAAACCTGTGAGAGGAAAATTAGTGGGTTCCTCCCCTCCCTCGATGCCCTTAATCGCCGCACACTTTTCACAGAGATTGGAGGTCTTCATCTCTTTGTTCACGATCTGTGTGAGGTGCACGACGGAGTCGGCGGCGCCACACTGATCGCAGGTCTGTTTGGGCTCCTTGCCTTTCATCGATCGTCAAGCTCGAGCGGCTTCGTGAAGCTGGCCGTCCCTCAACTCGAGGATGCGGTCGGCTCGACTGGCCAACTCCCGGTTGTGCGTTACGAGGACCATGCCCAAGCCCTGGCTCACCCGAAGGCGAAACAGAAGATCGTGCAAATCCTCACTCGTCTGGGTGTCGAGGTTACCCGAAGGTTCATCGGCAAGAAGCAGCGGCGGCTCGGCCGCAAGGGCCCGTGCGACCGCCACACGCTGTTGTTCCCCACCCGAAAGTTGTGTGGAGCGGTAGGACATGCGTTCATGGAGCCCGACCACTGTGAGCAGTTCGCGGGCCCTCTCCTCAGAAGCAGGTCGCGTCCGTCCGGCTATCAAACAAGGCATCATCACGTTCTCCAACGCCGTAAACTCTCTCAGGAGGTGATGGAACTGGAACACGAAGCCCACTCCGCGGTTTCGCATCCTCGCGAGTTCGTCTCCGTCTACCTCCGATATGTCGCGTCCTCCGAGGAAGACGGCACCGGAGGTGGGGCGATCGAGTGCACCTAACAAATGTAAGAGCGTGGACTTCCCGGCCCCACTACTTCCCACGATGGCTACGGTCTCTCCCGATTCAACTCGAATATTTACCCCCCCTAATACCGTGAGTTCATGGCCGTCTCCACCGACGAACACCCTATGTAGGTCCCGGGCCTCAACGGCGGGGGAAGCGAGCCCTTGGACCGGCATGTCTGGCTCATTCATGGCGGATCGCCCGGACAGGCTGAAGCTGCGATGCTTTCAGGGCGGGATAGATCGTGGCCAGGAAAGCGATGAGCAGGCTGACACCCACGATCATCCCGATTTCGGTGGGGTGGATCGAAACCGGTAGCTTCTCGACGAAGTACACTTCTGCCGGAATGGTGATGATCTCGAAGGTGTCCAACACCCAGGAGAGCACCAAACCGAGCGTCGTTCCCAGGGTCGTACCGATGATTCCGATGGAGAGACCCTGGATCATGAAGATCCGGAGAATCATCCGGTCGGTCATGCCCATGGATTTGAGGATGCCGATTTCCCGGGTCCGGTCCACCACGACCATCACCAGGGTGCTCACGATGTTGAACGCTGCGACCACTACGATCAGCGTCAGGATCAGGCCCATCGCCAACTTCTCGAGCTCGAGCGCCGAGAAGAGGGCTCGGTTGGTGGTACTCCAACTGACGGCCAAGAAGTCATAGCCGAGCGCAGCCTGGATGACCTCCGCCACCGGCCCCGCCTCGTCGGGATCGTGGACCCGCACACCGAGCCCGGAAACCCGGTCGCCGTCCAGGATTCCCAACTGCTCCTGCGACGCCTCGATCGGAACGTAGATGTTCTTGATGTCGTAGTCGTACATGCCGGTCGTGAAGGTCCCAGCTACCTCGTACTGACGCATGCTCGGGGAGGGCATCCCCATCACATCCACCGTGAGGTTCTCGAAGGCGATCAGTGTGAGCGTGTCGCCATTGAAGACCTGCATCCGCGCCGCGAGCCGGCTTCCCATCAGAACGGGCGGGAGCCCCGACGCCGTCGGACCGAGGTCGTGAACACCTTCTTGGATCCGTGCCTCCATCTCGGTCACAGGCGACACTCCCGGATCGAGGGCCACCCCGTACATGTCGGCGGGCTGGGAGTAGTTCCCACGCAGGACGCTCACCTGGGTAAGGACGAACGGCGCGACCGCGTCGACACCCTCGATCTGGCGGATCCGATCGGCGGTGGCTTCCCAATCGTCCATCCGTAGGCTGACACCCTGCTGCAATACCAGCACATGAGGAGAGGACTCCAGGATCTTTCCCAACAGATCTTCCTGCATCCCCGACATCACACCGATCACGACCACAAGGGCGCTGACGCCCACCGTGACGCCGCCCAGCGCGATCCAGGTGATGAAGGAGAACAGGCGGCCTCTATGCCTGGACGCCATGTACCGTTGCGCGACGTACCACTCCAATTTACGGCCGGGCGAAGGAGAGGACATCACTCGTCTCGGAGCGTGGGGAAAAGGATCACGTCGCGAATCGAGGGCTGGTCCGTGAGGAGCATCGTCAGGCGATCGACCCCCATGCCCAGGCCTCCGGTCGGAGGCATACCGTATTCGAGGGCCCTCACGAAATCCTCATCGATCGGATGCGTCTCGTCATCGCCGGATTCCTTGAGCCTGGCCTGCTCTTCGAAACGCTGCCTCTGGTCGATCGGATCGTTCAACTCCGAAAAGGCGTTGGCGATTTCCCCGCCCGCCACGAACAGCTCGAAACGCTCGCTGAGCTCGGGGTCGTCGCGGTGGACCTTCGCGAGGGGGCTGAGCTCCTTGGGATGGTCCAGTACGAACGTGGGCTGGATCAGCCCCGGCTGAACCAGCTCCCCGAAGAGTTTATCGATGAGCTTGCCCCATCCGGACCCCTCAAGGTCAGGCACCTTGAGGCGCTCGGCATGGATTCGCAAGTCGGCTGCGGAAAGTCCGCTGACATCAGTTCCCAGGGCCTCGGAGAGGCTGCCCAGCATGGGCACACGCTCGTAGGGTCCGGCGAAATTGATCTCATGGCCCTGGTAGACGATTTCGAGAGAACCCGTTATAGCCTGAACCACGTGCGCCAACATACGCTCCGTCAGGTCCATCAAGCCCTTATAGTCGATGAAGGCCTGGTAGAACTCGAGCATCGTGAATTCGGGATTATGGAAACGATCGATGCCCTCGTTGCGGAAGTCTTTGCAAATCTCGTAAACACGCCCCAGGCCCCCGACGATGAGGCGTTTGAGGTAGAGCTCGTCGGCGATCCGAAGATAGAGGGTGCGGTCCAGAGCGTTGTGCTTGGTGAGGAAGGGACGCGCCGCCGCCCCACCATACAGGGGCTGAAGGGCCGGCGTCTCCACTTCCAAAAAATCCTCCCCGTCCAAAAAGGCGCGGAGTTCCGAGATGATCCTGGCACGGGCCCGGAATACGTCCCGGACCTCCGGATTGACCGCGAGATCCGCATACCGTTGCCTGTACCGGGCTTCCTTGTCCGTAAGCCCGCTGAACGTGCTGCGCTCACCCGTCTCCTCATCCGTCTCGGTTTTCCCGAGAGGGAGTGGCCGTAAGGACTTCGAAAGCAGTGTCCACTCCTGCACCCGTACGGTGACCTCTCCAGTGCGAGTCCGAAAAAGGACGCCTGCCACGCCGATCCAATCGCTCAGGTCGAGAAGTTCCAGCGCCTCGAATGGCTCGTCTCCGAGCACGTCCTCGCGGAAATAGATCTGCACCGGACCTGAGCGGTCCTCGATATGTGCGAACGCGCTCTTCCCGTGGGACCGGTAACTCGTGATACGTCCGGCGACCGAAACCAGGTCTCCGTTGCCGTCCTCATCGAGTCCCTCGGCCTGCTCGGCCTGATCGAAGAGCGAGATTGCTTCCACCGCGAGATGGGTCCGGTCGTAGGTGTAGGGGTACGGCTCGAGGCCCCGCTCGCGGATCGCCGCTAGCTTGTGCTGGCGGTGCGCCCTCACCTGACTGAGCTCTTCGGACGCCGGTCCCCCCGCCTCACTACTCCGCGAGAGTTCAGTCAATTCCCGGCTCCCTGGCCGGCGGATTGTTTCAGGAAGGCCTCGATGAACGGATCGAGGTCACCATCCATCACCTTGTTCACATCGCCGACCTTCAATTCGGTCCGGTGATCGTTGACCATCGTATAGGGCTGGAAGACGTAAGACCGAATCTGGTTCCCCCAACCGATCTCCGTCTTCGTAGCTTCGAGCTCCGCCTTTTCTTTTTCTTGTTCTTCCAGAGCGCGCTCGTACAGTCCGGCTTTGAGCATCTTCATGGCGGTCGCACGGTTCTTGTGCTGAGATCGCTCCTGCTGGCAGGAAACGACGATTCCCGTGGGAACGTGAGTGATCCGGATCGCCGAATCCGTCTTGTTCACGTGCTGCCCGCCTGCGCCGGAAGCACGGAACGTATCGATGCGCAAATCCGACTCGTCGATTTCGATCTCGATCTCGTCGTCGACCTCCGGATACACGAACACGCTCGCGAAGGACGTATGCCGCCGGGACTGCGCGTCGAACGGCGAGATACGCACGAGCCGGTGTACGCCCTTCTCCGCCTTCAGGTAACCGTAGGCGTCCTCCCCAGACACTTCCAGAGTCGCGCTCTTGATCCCTGCCTCCTCTCCCGGCTGCATGTCGAGCACGTTGACACTGTACCCGCGGCGTTCGGCCCATCGTGTGTACATGCGCGTGAGCATCTGGGCCCAGTCCTGGGACTCGAGACCGCCCGCGCCTGGGTGAACCGTGAGTAGGGCGCCCCGATGATCGTCGGATCCCTGGAGCATCGTCCGGACCTCGAGCGCTTGGCTTTGACGGTCGATCTCCTCGACCTCGGCGAGCCATTCCGCCTCGAGATCATCATCCGGCTCTGCTTGCAGGAGCGCTCCCAATTCGACTAGGTCGGAGGCCTTGCCGTCCAGTTCGTTCCAGGGGTCGACCCAGCGCTTCAGGCGATTCGATTCAGCGATGACTTCACGCGCCTGATCCTGATTGTCCCAGAATCCGGTGACGGCCATCTCCTTGTCGAGCTTCGCGATCCGAGCGCTCTTCCCGACGACGTCAAAGGTACCCCCGAAGGTCGGAGATGCGTCCGCGGATCACGTCCAATCGCTGGAGGCCTTCTTTGCTCAACGCCACGGGGTTTCTCTCGTCCTAGTTGTGTGGTGGTCCAGAAGTGTGTTCAACCTAAGAAGGGGCCGTCCGCAAGGACGACCCCTCAACTGCCGTGAATATATTCCAGCCCGAAAGAGGTCTCAAGCAACAGGCCTTTTATTTGTCGAGGCTGAAGATGGTTTTTCCCCCGGCCAGGATCGAGTTGAGGGCATCGTTGAAAAATGAGCCTTCAGCTATCACTTCAGGCTCTACCTGTTGCTGATATTCCTTCAGGGACTTCTCTATCTCTTCGCTGAAGACTTCTTGCAGGTTCCCACCCGCGACGGCCTCTTTGTGTTTTTCGGGGTTATAGGCGATCAGGTCTGACACCAGGCTTCTGGCCAGGCTCTTCGCTTTATCCGCGGGGCTACGCCGACCGAACCGGATGGGAGCCGCACTTCCCGCTTCGACGGCCACCGCCGAGTCATCCGCGGTCTCGGCGACCCCCTCACTCGCCCCTTCGATGGGCGGAAGATCCACCGTGCCAGTTTCCAGGGGATCCACTGTTTCGATGGTGTCGGCCATCGACTCGGGCGGTGGCGGAACTTCGGGTGCCGCCTCACTCAGGCGATCTACATCGAAGATTTCGGGACAGACGCTGCACTGCGCACGCACGCCCTCCGGCGGAACCTTGGCCGGGTCGATCGGAAAAGACGTGTCACAGGACGGACAAGAAACCGTAGTGGTCATGATTGTTCGACTTCTTCTTTCAATGGCCGCCTACGGTCCACTGCGTAGACCGAGCCGGGAAGCGATTTTGTGTAGGCCTTCATTTCCGCAGCCAACTCACTCACCTAGGCCGTGTGCGTAAACGGCTGTATCTGGTTCGTGACGACGCCGATCGAAAGAGTCATCAACGGCACTCGTCTTATGCTGCCCCGGCGGTCCTTCCCCAGAAAATAACCGGCGCGACGGTCCTCCACCGTGTATTGATAGGGGATGAGTTCATCGAACAGATAGATGATCTCGTCGCAACATGCTTCAAGATACTCCATGTTGACGATGAAGATAAAGTCATCGCCCCCGATATGCCCCACGAATCCATCCGGAGCGAGCCGGCGGACCACATCCCTGAGGATCCGCGACAGCAGCAGGATCACGTGATCTCCGTGGTTATACCCGTACCGGTCGTTGAACTCCTTGAAGTTGTCCAGATCCGTATAACATACGGCGAATTCCTCCTCCAACAGGAGACGGTCACCGATATTCCGCTCGATCTGGACGGTGCCCGGAAGCCGAGTCGTGGGATGTACGGCGACATCGCGTTGAGCGCGCCGGACCACGAGCTCAAGGCGTAGATCTTGTTCCCGTTCGGAGTGGGTTTCGGAGACGACCTCGTCCGCTCCGGCGGCCAGCCAGTCTGAGATCAGGTCCGTTTGGTCGGCTAGAACGAGCACGACGATGGGTACCACGGCAGTGAACGGGTCCTTATTCAGATCGGAGCAGAGGGTGAGCGCCTCCTCCGTATCGCTCGCACCCTCCAACACCAGACACGACGGGAAGGTACGGTTTACAAAGGCGTGGACTTCCTCAAACTCTTCGGCGATCTCGATTTGAAGTTCATGTCGAGCGCAGAACCGGGAAAGCAGATCCGACCACTTTCCGGGCCACGAGCCCTTGTACACGATCGGCCGTCCGGACATGCCACCTTGCGATTAGCAAGATGGAAGCTATGACGTTTCTTTAGAGTCTACAAGGACGAAGTCGATAAATAATTCCTCTTTATCGACACGGGCCACCCGTATTTCCAGACGGTCCCCAAGACGGAAGGTACGGTGGGACCGCTCTCCGACCAACAGGTAGCGATCCTGGTGGAAAATGTAATAGTCGTCGGTCATGCTGTTCACGTGGACCAGCCCCTCCACAAAGACATCGTCGAGGAGAACAAAAATCCCGAAGGAGGCGACGCCGGATACCGTGCCGAAAAATTCATCCCCCAGGTGCCGTTCCATGTATTCGACCTTCTTCAGGTCCACGCTTTCTCGTTCGGTAGCCTCAGCGACTCGTTCGCGTACGCTGCAACGCTCGGCTTTTTCCTCGAGGCCCTCACCTCTCCACTCCTTCGGAGCTGCGCGACCCTCGACGAGGGTGTGCGTGAGAACCCGGTGCAGCCAGAGGTCCGGGTACCGCCGAATAGGCGACGTGAAGTGTGTGTACCAATCCGACGCGAGGCCGTAGTGG
>Ga0310122_10002942_pt1 | contig 10837 bp, 10 predicted proteins | sample CB6_Bottom_1051__FD_203503 | JGI IMG/M metagenome (GOLD analysis project Ga0310122, IMG submission 203503) | Marine microbial communities from Western Arctic Ocean, Canada - CB6_Bottom_1051 | ecosystem: Environmental > Aquatic > Marine > Oceanic | place: Canada: Western Arctic Ocean | collected...
GCCGGCCCCCCGAAAGAGTCCGCCTGTTCTCTTGCGGTCTCCTCGTTGACATCGCAGAACGCCTGCAGCACCACCTCCCCCGCCTCCGCCAACGGCTTCAGAGCCGGCAGGTGCGCCCTGACGGTGATATAACCCAAACCGATAAATCCGAGTCGAACGGGTTTCATCTGCTTCCTCCTCCTCCCGTGTCCGGTCGCATGGATCACCTGCAGATTTCGGACGTCTGAGATCCGTGAAGACTTCGAACGTTCAAAAGGTGAGTTGTTGCTGCGACGATTAATTCTCTTCGATTAACCGTATCAGTTCGTCGTCGAGGTAACGGCCGTCGGAGACCGCCACCGAGCGCTCCAGCTCCTCGACGCTGTCCACACCCGACAGGATGATCGACACTCGCGGGTCCGACAACAGATAGCGCAGCCCCGCGTCCACGGGGTCCAGGTCGCGCTCCTGCAGCAGCGTCTCTACCTGTTCCTGCCTCTCGAAAAGGTCGGCAAAGCGCCCTTGCTGACGCCAGTGATCTCGTTTGGATCCCAGCAGACCACCGTGCAGGGGCGACGCCGCAATCACGGCCACATCCCGTTCGTCCGCCGTGGGCACGAGCACATCCTTAGCCTCCTGGACCAACAGGTCGTATTTGCAGAAGGTGATGACCGAGACGAAGTCGTCCGACTCCGCCAGGATATCGCGCATGAGCGGCAGGTCGGACCCGGTGAGGCCGATGAAGGTGGCCAGGCCCTGCTCCCGGATCTCCAGCAGCGCCTCCAGGGTCCGTCCCTTGCCAAAGACCCCCTCCCATCCCGCCTGCTCCGACTCGTGGATCTGCACCAGGTCGACGCGATCCCGCTGAAGACGCTGAAGGCTCGCCTCGAAACCGCGCCACACCGTGTCGCGGGTGTAGTCGAAGGGCTCGGGGAAATACCCGACCTTCGTGGCCAGATAGTAGTCCTGGGTCACACCTTTGAGCGCGTGACCGAGAACTTCCTCGCTGCGTCCCTTGCCGTACAGCGGCGCCGTGTCGAAGTAGTTGACTCCCAGCTCCAGCGCCCGCTCCACCACTCCCACGCCGTGGGACACCGGCAACAGCCCCATCTCCGGACGCCCGTAGAACCAGGATCCCCCCAAACCGATCTCACTCACCTGCCAGTCGGTCTTGCCGAAGCGTCGATATTTCACCGCTTTCTCCTGTGTCAGTGATACAATCTCAAGGATTACAATCAATGCACGACCCCGACGAGGCGCGTTCCACCGCTGCCGCACCGGAGGTGAGACTGTGCCGGACGCGGGGTCCGCTTGCCACTTCGCCAGATCTCCACCCCTGGCGACGGACAGGCGTCTGTATTGGCGCTGTCCCGATCGACCGGGGCCTGACCGAATCTCAATTCGGGCTGCGTTCGCCTCTATCTAGGCGGGGCATCCCCGTCAGCAACGGTAGCGGTCGCACCCCTGCCCGTCAACTGCCTGGGAGACTCCTTGACGGTGCTGCCTGCAAACGCCGATCTTGTCAGCTGATATGGCACACTATCGCGGTGTTACAATAGCAGGCGAACCCGTCGAAGTAAGCGTCGACGGCACCAAGATCGTCTCCGTCCAACCGATTCCCGCGGCGGCAAACCTGCCCCTCATTGCCCCGCCGCTGGTCGACCTGCAGCAGAACGGTGCCCTCGGCCTCTCCTTCAATGGAGCCCACGAGCACCCGGAAGTTCTCGATGTCGTCGCCGATCACGCCCTGCGCCACGGCGTCGGTCGCATCCTGGCCACGGTCACTACCCAGGCCCTGCAAGACAGCATCGAATCCCTGCGCGTCATGGCCTCCCGGCTCGACAGCGACGCGCGCCTTGCCCGCATCTACCCCGGCTTCCACTTCGAGGGAAACTATCTTTCACGAGAGTTCGGCTGGCGTGGGGCACACGCCGCGGAATACATGAGAAATCCGGAGTGGCGGGAATGGCAGGCACTCGACGCCGCCGCCGACGGTCGCATCCGCATCTTCAACATCGACCCCTCGCTGCCGCACGCCATGGAGACGATCCGTCAGGCTGCCGCGAAGGGCTTTGTCGTATCCATGGCTCACTGCGGGCCCGACGCCGACACCATCCACGCCGCTGTCGACGCGGGCGCGCGAATGGTCACCCACCTGGGCAACGGCGCGCCGCCGACCATTCACCGCCACCACAACCCCTTCTGGAGCTGGCTCGCCGAGCCGCGACTCAACATCGGCCTCATCGCCGACGGCTTTCACCTGCCCGGCGATTTTCTACTGGCCGCCATCGCCGCCAAGGGACGCGACCAGGCGTTCCTGGTTTCGGATTCGGCCCACACCGCCGGTCTGCCGCCGGGCCGTTACCAGGACCGCGAGATCGAGGAGGGCGGACTCACCCACGTGCTCGACAATCGCGAGATCCTCGCTGGCGCCTGGCATCAGGCCGATCGCTGCGTCGAGCGCATGTGCGAACTGGGATGGTCGCTGGCAGACGCCTGGCGCCAGCAGAGCGTGGTGCCGGCCGCGATTGCGCAATTGGAGCTACCTCGAATCGAAGCGGGCGAAGATGCCGAGTTCGCCATCAGCCGCTGGACGGAGGAGGGTTTGCGGTTGGAGCAGGTCGTGTTCCTTGGCGAAGAGCTGCTGCGCGAGCCGGTCCACCCGCGGATGGCGTAGCGACTGTCGGGGCCTGACCCGCCAGAACGTCATGGTCTGCGCTTGACGTGTCCCGCCTCCCCCCAGACATTTAGCAGGCATAGAATGCATCACAAAGGAGGCGTAAAGTGAGGCAGATTACCGTCCGAGGGATTCCGGATGATCTTCAGCGAGAAATCCAGTCCCGCGCGCGAGGACGAGAGCCCCTCAAAGTTCGCCTGGAGGAGGCGTATACCGTCTACGTACCAGCTACGGTGCTGGGGGAGCTTTACGCCGGCTTCGAGATGGGTTCACGCCTGCGCAACAACGCAGCTGAGTTGCACGAGTTTCTGGAGCAACCGGATGTCTCTGTGATCCATACCAGCGAGAACGTCGCGGAACGCTATGGCAAACTCGTTCTGCAGCTGAGGGTGCAGGAAACGCCTATCCCGACCAACGACATCTGGATCGCCGCCGCCGCACTGGAAACCGGGTCCTGTCTGCTGGGGTACGACACGCATTTCGAGCATGTTCCGGGTCTGATTGTCGAGTCACCCTGAATTTCGTCAGTCACCGGATCCGAGTGCGGCGATGCACACCACCGTTGCGAATCCGGCACGCTGCGATGGAAAGGAAGGAAGGATCGCAATGGATTTTCTCTGGAGCGGCCTTTGGCAGGTCGTAACCCCCTTCCTTCATCGGGTTGAAGAGAATCCAGAGCGGATGAAGAACGCCAGTGCCACCAGACCGCCGACCACCCCCACGGGCCAGAAGCGCGCTAACTCCCCCTGAGTCGCGGCAACATCGACGGCGTAGCCCAGCAGGGGCGCGACGATCACCGTGGCCAGCCGTCGCCCCTGGCTTTCCATCGACAGCACGGTGGCCCCCTGCTCCGGTTTGCTGAGCCGGTCGACGCGGCTGACCAGCACGGGGCGCCAAAGGTTCTGCAAGACGTACAGCGCCACGAACGCCCCGATCAAAACGGGCACGGTCTCGTGCAGTGCCGCCGCCGCCATCGCTGCGAAGACGACCACCACCAGTCCCCACAGCAGGCGTGTAGCGCCCTCCTCACCGCGGGTCAGCTCCACCACCCGGTGGGCCCTGCGGCTCGCCGCCGCCGACAACAGGTGCAGAACGAGATACACCGGACCCACCAGCAGCGCCGACCGCTGAGTGTCGGTCAGCTCTTCGGCGATCAGAAGCTGAGCCGCCGCGGCCACGGCCACCGCCTGGAGCACCGGCTGCAGGTAATCCTTGGCGGCGTGAAACATTCCCTCGAATCCCATCGACTCCAAGATCAGCCGCCGCAGTGCACCGACCTTGAATGCGGCCCCGAAGGTCTCCCGGACGTGGGCGACCAGCCTCGCTAGATCCACGCCCGGCTGAGTCTCGCCGTCCAACTCCTTGGGGTAGGACGCCAGGTTAGCCATGCTGGCCAGGCAGGGAATGATGCTGAGGTAGAACACATAGACGTAGCTGTCGCTGAGCAGAACGAAGACGGCGGCCAGGATGACGGAGAGGGCAGAGCCGAGCTTGCTCCAAGACCTCGTAAATCCGTATACCTTGCTGCGCTCCTCCGGCCGCCCGATGAGCCGCAACCAGGTAAAGATCATCGATTTGTGGGTGCCGGTGCGGAACGCCTCCCCAACGGCAAAACAGAACATGGCGGCGAACAGCAGAGGCAGGCTGGCGGCGAGACCGAACAGGAGGAAACTGGCGATATAGGCTAGGAAGGAGAGCATCATCGACCCTCGCCGACCCCACACGTCGGCGATCGCCCCCGACGGGATCTCCATGAGGTTGACAGCCACTTCGCGGAAGGCCACCAGCAGCCCGATGACAAAGAAGCTCAGCCCCTTCTCCAGGAAGGCGAGTACCAGGAAGGACTCGTAGTAACGCTGGTTTTTCAAAAAGCCGTAAAGACAGAATTTGAATAACACGTCGGCGGAGCACCTCGGGCTGGTCGTCCTGGACGTCACACGCTCACCTGCATAGCCTAAGGTAGGGCCCGGACACAGAGATTACCTGCCAATCTCTCCGGCGGGATGGGTCGACGCACAAGAGGTACGGTGTTTATGCGACGGTGTACTGGATGAGCCAACGTCACCAACCACTCTCAATTTGGGGCAGCCCGAGTCGACTGTCGGGCTTTCTGCCTCTTGGGCCGACATGCTGAGCGTCATCTGGGACACGCGCAACTACTTCTTCTGGCTCCTGGTAGTCTCGCTCTTGTGCTGGATCCTCGAGCGCGTCGTTCCCTGGCGCCGGATTCAGCGGCCCTTCAGAAAACAGATCGGGCAGGACTTTTTCTGGCTCGTCTTCAACGGACACTACGCCGGAGTCCTGGTTGCCTTTGCTTCGGCCTGGCTCATCGACCGGGCTCTGGCGTCGGTTGGCGGTCTCTCTCTGCCTTCTCCCGAATCCGTTCGCCTGCTGAGCGCCCTCCCGCTGTGGACCCAGTTTCTGCTCTTTCTGGTCTTCAAGGACTTCATTGAGTGGTGCGTGCACAACCTCCTCCACCGCGTCCCCTGGCTGTGGGAATTCCACAAGCTTCACCACTCCATTCTGGAGCTCGACTGGATTGGCACTTTTCGTTTCCACTGGATGGAAATCGTCGTCTACCGGGGATTGACTTACCTGCCCCTGGTCATTCTGGGCATCGACGGTCGGGTGATCCTTTGGGTCGCCGTGGTGGGCACCCTGATCGGCCACCTCAACCACTCAAATCTCAACTTCGAGTGGGGGCCCCTCACCAAACTGATCAACTCCCCCCGCGAGAGGAGGACCGAAGGTGACAACCATCGACTGGACTCCCCTGCTCGCCCACCTCGATCGACCCTCGGCTTTATGGCCGAAAAAGATCGAACTCGACGACGTCGGACTTCAGTTCGAGGGGAAGCCGCCCCTCTTCGCCGGCCTGAACCTCACCATCGATTCCGGCGACTTCATTCTCATCCAGGGGCCCTCCGGCAGCGGCAAATCGAGCCTGCTTCGCCTCCTGAACCGTCTCCAGGACCCCACTACCGGTGACGTCCTCGTCGATGGCGCGTCGACTGCGGAAGGTGACATAACCCGCCTGCGCCGGGCCCTGGCCTGGGTGCAGCAAACGCCGGTGGTTATCGACGGCAGCGTCGCCGACAATCTCACCTGGGCGTTTGGCTTTGACATCGCCAAGCGAAAGTCGCCTCCCGATCGAGAGACGCTTCGCGGCTGGCTGGACGCCGTCCTGATGGAGGATGTCGCTCTCGACGACGACGCCTCCGTCCTCTCCGTCGGTCAGCAGCAGCGCCTTTCTATCGTCCGCGCCCTGCTGACGGGCCCCACCCTCCTGTTGTGCGACGAGCCCACCTCCGCCCTCGATGACGCCTCCCGGGAAATCGTCCAGGACTGGCTCGAGCGGGTGAATATTGAAAAGGGGATCGGCGTGGTCATGGTCACCCACCTCCCGTTTACTCCGCGCCGGGCCCGTGTCCGCAGGCTTCTCCTCGAGGCGGGCAGTCTGATTGAACAGCAAAGCGAAAGGGGGGCCGAGGCATGATCGAAATCGGTCCCCTGCAGCTCGTTCTGTGTCTCATCTTCGTCGTCGTCGCCGGGACCGGCTCGGTGGTCCTGCGCCTGGGCCTGGAGCGCGACCTGGCGTGGGGCACGGTGCGCACTTTTGCCCAGCTCTTCCTGGTGGGTTATGTGCTGAAGTTCGTCTTTCAGATCAGCCATCCCGTCCTCGTGCTGCTCGTCTTCGCCTTCATGATCTTCTGGGCCGCCCATGCGGTGCGCGGGAGAGTGAAGGAGAAGCAGGTCCGCCTCTTTCTGCCCACTTTCGTCTCCATGCTGGTGAGTTACACCGCCGTAGCCTGGGTAGTCACCGCCGTCATCGTGCAGGTGGACCCATGGTATAAGCCACAGTACTTCATCCCCCTGGGGGGGATGATCGCCGGCAATTCAATGAACGCCATCACCCTCGCCCTCGAACGTCTGTTCGCCGACCTGCGCGACGGACGCGCCCGCGTCGAGCTGGCGCTCTCCCTGGGTGCGACCTACCAGGAGGCCACCGCCCCGATGGTCCGCCAGGCCATCAGGACGGGTATGATCCCATCCATCAATGCCCTCATGACCGTGGGACTCGTCTCCCTCCCCGGGATGATGACGGGCCAGATCCTGGCTGGCAGCGACCCCGTTGTCGCCATCGAGTACCAGATCGTCGTCATGCTCATGCTGGTGGCCTCCACCGCCATCGGCTCCACCATCGTCGTCCACGTGGTGCGCCGGACCTGCTTTACGCGTTCCTCTCAGCTCATCCTTCGGTGAGACGACCGCCCTTCAAAACGCTCGACCCTATCCCCGCTGCCTGACACTGACCGGCACAACGGACTGATTGGCGCTCGGCTTGCAGCGGCCCAGCGACGATGGTACCTTGATTACTTTGCCTCCAACACACATCTGCTCGCCCAGACAGTCCCGTCCGCTTGCCAAGATCCTGGCCGGTGGTCGGCGTGCCAGGGCAATATCGACTGCGACCTGAACAGCTCGTTGGGAAGAGGTTTACATGGTGGATGAAAAGGCGCCGCTTGCCAGGATAGCCCGCGAGGTCGTGCCCGACCATCTGCGCGAGCTCATGCGCCAGGCCGGCGCCGATGCCATCGACATCCGCGAGTCGCGACAGGACATCGCGGCGGCGCTCGACACCGGATGGGGCGAGACCGCCTTGGTGGAAACCGAGCTCGTGTTCCCCGCCATGGGCGACCCCGACCTGTCGTGATGCACCGGATCTTTCCCTTTATTCTCTGGCTTCCCCAGCTGCGGCGCCGAGAGGTCTGGCGGCGCGATCTGATCGCCGGCGTCACCGTCGCGGCGGTTATCATTCCGCAGTCCATGGCCTACGCCAGGCTCGCGGGCCTGCCGGCTGTGTACGGCCTTTACGCCGCCTTCATTCCCCCGGTGATAGCCGCTCTCTGGGGATCGTCGCGACACCTGGCCACCGGCCCCGTGGCCATGGCCTCGCTTATCAGCGCCGCCACGGTGGGCGCCCTGGCAGCGGCCGACAGCGACGCCTACATAACCTATTCCGTCCTCCTCGCCCTCATGGTCGGGGTCATACGCCTGCTCATGGGCGTACTGCGTCTGGGCGACCTGGTGAATTTCCTCTCTGCCCCCGTGGTCATTGGGTTTGCCAATGCCGCCGCCATCGTCATCGCTACGTCGCAACTGTCCAACGTTCTGGGCGTGCGAGCGGAGAGCGGTCAGTATCATTATCAGACCGTGGCCAATGTCATCGTCGCCGCCATCGCCGGGATCCACGCGCCCACTGTCGGCATGGCCGCCCTGGCCGCTGCTATCCTCATTGGGCTCCGTCGCCGCTACGGAAAGATCCTCCTGTCCGTGGCGGTCACCACAGTGTGCGCCTGGGGACTCGGTTTCGATGGCGAAGTAGTGGGTGAGATCCCGCGCGGGCTACCTTCCATTCGCCTCCCCCGGATCGATTTCGACATCGTGCCCCAGCTGTTCATGGGCGCGATGGTCCTGACCCTCATTGGACTGATGGAGGCGATGTCGATTGCCAAGACCATCGCCACCAAGAGCAAGCAGCACATCGACGTGAACCAGGAGCTCATCGGCCAGGGCATGGCCAACCTCGTTGGCAGCCTCTTTCAGAGTTACGCCGTTTCGGGCTCCTTTTCACGCTCCGCCATCAACTACGATGCCGGCGGCGCCACCGGCTTCTCCTCCGCCATCTGCTCCCTCGTCGTCATGGTGACCCTCCTCTTCCTGACCCCTCTGCTCTACTACCTGCCACAAGCCACCCTCGCGGTGATCATCATTCTGGCGGTGCTGGGCCTGATTCGGGTAAAGCCGCTGTTGACAGCGTGGCGCGTCTCCTGGGCTGACGGGGCCACGGCGATGGTCACCTTTGCCCTCACCCTGGCCTTCGCGCCGCAGCTGCACATCGGCATCCTCATCGGCGTTTCACTCTCCATCGGCCAGTATCTGTTTCGCACCATGCGCCCCCATGTGGCCTATCTCGCCCGCCATCCGGACGGCCCGCTGGTGGACGCCGACGCGCACGGCCTCGCCCTCGACCAGCGTATCGCCATCATCCGCTTCGACGGCAGGCTCTACTTCGGCGCCAGCAGCTTTTTCGAGGACAAGGTGCTGGAAGCGGTGGCCAGACTCCCCGACCTGCGCTACATCATCATCGACGCGGGGGGGATCAATCGCATCGACGCCACCGGCGAACAGACCCTGCGACGGGTCGTCGAAGATCTCAGATCCATCGACGTCGAGGTCTACTTCACCAGGGCCAAGCAGCAGTTCCTCGAGGTCATTGAACGCTCGGGTGCCATCGAGTACATCGGCAGGGACCACTTCTTCGATTGGAACCAGCACGCCCTGGAGCACTTGTGGGATCAGATGGAGCCGGCGTACAGAGCCCGGTGTCCTTTGAACGTGCCCAGGCCGCAGTCCGAAGTGGGGTCGTATGTGATATAATACAGCGGCTGCCCCCGATCGCGCGCCTGGCGCCTGACCGACTAGCAGTAGCGCTCCGGGCTGAGGGGCCTCAGATCGAATCCCGGATCCTCACCGCACACCAGCCGGGACACGACGCTGCCTGAAACCGGCCCGAGGGAGAGGCCGACGGTGGCGTGCCCGGCGGCCACCACCAGATTCGCGTACTTCGCCGAGCGCCCCAGGAATGGCAGCCCGTCCGGAGTGCAGGGACGCAGGCCGCGCCACACCTCTGCCGTCGACAGGTTTTGCGGGTCCAGCTCGGGCAGATAGGCGGGCACCGCGGCCAGCATCGCCCGCACCCTCCGCATGTTCACCGACAGGTCCATCCCCGCCAGCTCGAGTGTGCCGGCAAAGCGGAGCAGATCTCCCATAGGCGTCACCGCCACCTTGGCTTCGGTCAGCATGAGTGGAATGCGAGGACAGCGCTTGGGCTTGTCGAAGGTAACGCTGTAGCCCTTGGCCGCCTGGATCGGCAGCTCGAGTCGCAGGTCTCGAGCCAGCGCCGGCGACCACGCTCCCGCCGCCAGCACCACTTCATCCGCCTCGATACGGCCCCGTGTTGTCTCCACGGCTCGAATCCGCTCGCCGGAGACCTCCATCTCCAGCACCTCGGTCTTGGCATAGATAACCGCGCCCCGGCGCTGTGCGCTCTGTGCCAGCGAGCGCACGAAGCGGTCCGGCTGCACGTGGGCGTTCTGCGGGTAATAGGCGCCCCCCGTAACCTCGAGTCTCGAGCCGGGCTCCAGTTCCCGCACCTGTTCCCCATCCAGGATCTCCACCTCGAGGCCGTTGTCGAGCACGAGGCGGGCCTCCGCTGAAACGCTCTCGAACCCCGCGTCGGTCCTCGCTACGTAGAGCGCGCCCCGCTGGCGGTAACCGAAATCCCCCATGTCCGGGCGCAGCGCGAGCTCGCCAAAAAGCCGCAGGCTCTCCAGTTGCAGATCCCGCAGCAGCGGCATCGACCGACGCACGTGATCGGCGTTGCAGGCGCCGCGAAATCGCCACAGCCAGGAAATCAGCTGGCGATCCAACCGTGGCCTGATACAGAATGGGCTCGACGGATCCAGCATCCAGCGCAATCCCTTCCGCATCACCCCCGGCTCGGCCAGCGGCACGCAGTGGCTGGGAACGATGAGCCCCGCATTGCCGTACGAGCTCCCCGAGCACACCTCTCCCTTCTCTACTACGACCACCTGACGCCCGGCTTGGGCCAGGTAGTAAGCGGCGCAGACTCCCACTACCCCGGCGCCGATCACCAGAACTTCGGTCTCGCTCCTCATGGGCGGTCTGATCTCTCGTCCTCGAGACGATTCTTGCCGATGACTTTCGCCATCTTGATATCCGGCAGGAGCGGCCGGGTGTGGCTGTCCGAATACCACGCGATCAGGCACTCTGTCGAACCCAGTCTGGGCGAATCCAGTCTAGGCGAATCCAGTCTGATAGCGGAGGTGTAGGCTCCGTCTTTCTGGTGGCTGTCCACTTCGAGGCGCTCTCCGAAAGTCTGCCCCCCGTCGACCGACAGGTAGACGACCGTCAGCTTGCGCTCGAAGTCCCTCCCGGAAAGCAGATAGGCGGTCTCCCCAAGATGCGTCAGAAACGGCCGCTGCAAGGTGCAGTCCAGCATCTCTCGAATGCTCTCGCGGGCGCTCCAGGTCCGGCCACCGTCACCAGACCAGAGGCGAAACGAATCGGCCCGCTGGCGATCGCGCTGAATGCAGA
>Ga0310122_10002943_pt1 | contig 10835 bp, 9 predicted proteins | sample CB6_Bottom_1051__FD_203503 | JGI IMG/M metagenome (GOLD analysis project Ga0310122, IMG submission 203503) | Marine microbial communities from Western Arctic Ocean, Canada - CB6_Bottom_1051 | ecosystem: Environmental > Aquatic > Marine > Oceanic | place: Canada: Western Arctic Ocean | collected...
ATCCATTACACCTGCTTTCGATACTGAAAGCAAAAGAAAATATTCATCTCCGCTATACCACTGGTCATGAAGGTTAATATCTTTTAAAACCAGGTTTGTGTATGAGCAGATGTCTGACTCAGTGTTTTCCGAAAAAGAAGAATGATCATCCACAACCTGTTCAGTTGAGACTGTTGTCATTTTACTTGAGATCCTTACCAAGGCCTGGGCAGCTATATCAGCCGCACCTTTTCTGCGCGCTGATTCGAGATCTGAACCTATACCTACGGAAACAAAATATTTTTTTGGACTTAAATTTTTATAAGGACTATAAACCCAATCAGGATAATCAAGTTGCTGACCAGTCATAGCGCTGCAGAATACAACTCCAAAAAATATTATCTTTAATAAATTATTCTTCATCAAATATTTTCTATTTCTAATAATAGGCATATAATAGAAACTAAAATATTGCATCAAAGAAATCCGTAATAAGTCCAAAACTAGAATACCCTAAAAAAATAACCAAAAAATATACACCTAATGTTACAATATGATTATTTGAGTAAAATTTCAGTGCGGAACCACTGGCTTTGTTGGGCACAAAAGGAATTCCCTTCAGGTTCACAACGGAATTTAATTCATCCAGAATTAGATGCGACAGGTAGCCAATCCCTACGGCCAGACTGGTAGCCATTTTCATTGGGGCATCTAGGTCAAAATTATTCAAGATCGTAAGTGTGACCAGCATTGCTAAGATAGCAGCGGGAATCGAATGAAAAATACCCCGGTGATGGGTCAGTTTTTTGAAAATACCGCCCAGGATAAAGTAAACGAACAGGAACGCACCAATTGTGTATACTGCAAACAGCTTTAGCTCTGTCTGGCCGGTTTCCAAAAGGTATAAACCTGCCATTGCGGCCCCAGCTGCGCCTGTACATAGCAACAATATTCTCAGGGGTTTCCCCGTATCACTGTCAAGATCCGGTAAAAATGCTCCAATAAATCCAGCAAAAAAAACAATCGGTGCTATCCATAATGTGATCAAGGATAAAGCTATCGCAACAGCTGTCCAGGCAGCTCCGGTCAGCATCCCAAAGGCCATGTGTGCTTTAAAACCTGCCATTGTTCCCTGTATTGAAGAATATTCTCATTTGTTTTTAATCCCCATCAGCATCCCGCTGCCGGTTCCATTGAACCCAATCTGATTGGCTGTCGGCTTCCGTATCAATTTTGGTCCGAGTAAAATGTCCGGATTTGAACTCTTCGAAACCTTTTAACTGATCAGCCTTAAAATCATCGAAACCTTCTGACTGCTTCTTCTTGAACTGCTCAAAATCCGACTCCTGTTTTTTCCGGTATTCCTGCAGTGCCTTTTGCTGCTCTTTTTTGTATTTTTCAAAATCCTTAACAAAAGTGAACGATTCTCCCTTATTAACGCTAAAGGATGTGTCTTCAAGTGTGATTCCATCATCCTTGAATGGTATCACTTCTACGCTCCCATCATATACGTTATAAGTGGAATGATTATCCGTACAATCCAGTCTGTATATCGTCCCCCGGATCGCAGCAACTGCTGTCGGAGTTCGAACCCTGACCTTCTGCCCTTTTCCGGGTTTTGCGTTCAGCCAGACATGGCCTGATTCGATGGATATACTGTTGTCCCCATCTGTGGGATCTGCTAGATGAATTACCGCATTTTCACCTATCCTTACGATTTGAGTTTTACCAATCTTCACTTCACAACGAGATTTTGCCAGTGTTTTGATTTTCTCGTCTTTGAATACCTGCTGATTAACCCTGGCTTTTTGCCATGCGTCCTTTGAAGTCTCCAGCACCAGTACCTTTCCAAGGGGAAGAGTAACCTTCCCAAATGATATCTTTTCTGACCGTAGTTTAGTAACAAAAAAGATGTTAAATAATATTAGCGTGGTTATAGAAAACTGGGCCATGCAGCAATAAAATTTATTTCCCTGGTTATGTTTCAGATTCCGCATGGCGTTTGAACCAAGTTATTTCAATTCTTTTCCAATGTCTTTTCGACTTCTTTTATCTTTTTATTAATATCTTTTTTCGCCTTTTTAAGGGATTTTGAAATCTCTTTTTCAGCTTTTTCCGCCGAATTTTTTAACTCATCGACATCTACTTTATCCATAATTTCTTCAATAAAATCAGGCGGTTTTTCACCCGTGTAGTTTAGATATGCAATATAAAGGACCAATGCTAAGATAGAGACAATAATTAGCTTGAACACTTTCTTGATCATGCTGAAGATGATAAATATTATAAGGACCAGACCAATAACCAGGGATACGGGATCACTGGTAATTTGTTCTATTATTTGTTCCATTTATTTGTTCCATTTATATTGAATAATTAAAGAAAATAGAAGACTTACTCTTCTTCTTCATTATCATTCTCATTGGTTACAATATCTTCAGAAAATATATAGTACCGGTAGTTACCCGTCCGATTTATTGTACCCTCGTGATATAATTCTTCACATATTTCTTTTATTAAATCAACATCAAAACTATTGAGACGAGCATCAATATCTGATGCTGTGAACTTTTCAGTATTATTTTTTAATAATTCAATAATATTGCTTCTTAATTCTATTTCCTTTCCAATCTTTTCATCTTCAAGCGCTTGTTGGCTTTCGTATTCTGCTTTTTTATCATATACTGCATTCTGTTCAATCCAGTCATTCCATGCTTCATAAATATGTTCTTTGTCTGTGCTGCAAACATCTCCATCATCATCGATAAAATAATAATACCCACTCTCTTTATCTATTCCATCAGCTACCAATTCAGAACTGGAATCCTCGAAATTATTTTTCAAGTCTTCATTAAAGATTGCTGATGCTCTCCAAACCCTCCCATCATTACCTATCCAATATTTATATCTACTATCCATAAAGATATTTAACTCTGATATTTTTACATAATCATCCTTTGCATCTTGAGGAGGTGGAACATTCCACGCCCCTTCCACAGGATTATTATTTTCTTTCTTTTTCTCCGGTTTTTTGGCTATTTCATCTGACTCATCATCTTTTAAATCTTCTTCATCTTTATCAGTACTTTCATCTTCTTTATCATCATTCGAATCAACTTCATGCTCAGATTCTGTAACTTCAATTATCGTCTGGGTATCAACTGCAGCATCGCTCTGGTCAGATGTTGAAGTAGCTTCTTTTCCACCCTTTCTCATTATGAGTACGATCACAACAAGTGCAAGCGCCCCAATTATAATGTATAATAGATTAGATGATTCTTCCGGTTCTGTTTTGGGAATTTCAAGTGTTTTACTTTTTTCAGCAAGTATCTTCGGTTTAATACTTTGCTGTGATGATGGCTGCTTTTTAGTTTGCAGATTCTTTTCTGTTATAGACTTCAGACTCCCCTTTTGAGACTTTGCTGATGTGTCTGCTTTAGCTTTTTTCTTTACGATCTTTGCCAGACTTCCTGACTGTTGCGGGGAGGCTGCTTGTAAATTTGTTATGGATGCTATAAATAACCCAAAGGTAAATAAGATTAGAAAACGCTTTACCATCATTACACGGCTTCTTTTTTAATTAATACTTCTCATATATTCTAAGATATTGTGTGCCGTTAACATCCACAGACATGATCAGGTTGGTACCGTCCACTGTAAAGGGTAGCGGATAGCTGTTATTTACAAGAAAACTCTCATTATTCACGCTCCAGCTGCCTGTAATACCTACATCGCTAAAGGTGCGGTCACCTGAAATTGTGAAAATACTGCCAGCCCCGCTATAATCCTCATCGTCCGTATTTGGATTAATAGTCCCCAGATAATTCCAATCACCAACCAGTGAATTCTCTTCATTCGTTAGTGGTGCGGAATTTGACTCTGTCTTTTTACCCTGTTCTTCAGCCAAGCGTGCAGCAAAGGCAATGGCGTTTGTTTTGGCTACTTCAGCATCTGCTTCTGCCACAATAATTGATTTCTGGGCTTTCAATTGGTCCAGCTTCACATACTCGGTTTCCTTCTTCACCTTTTCAATAGCGATCTTAGACTCTTCTGCCATGGCAGCTGCTTCGGCTGCTCGGGCATTCAGTTCAGCTTCATCAACACCATATTTTGCTACCATAACATCTGAATCGGTAGCCAGTTTTGTGGCATCTACCAATGCTTGAGCAGAAACCTTCTCAGCATCAGCTGCAATGTGGGCAGAACTGACTTTTGCATCCGCGGAGATTTGAGCAGAAGACACTTTAGCGGCTGCCAAAGTTGTGGCTTTTTGAAGTTCGGCTTGCTGTCGGACCCTTTCAGTTTCAGCTGCTAATTGAGCTAAAGCCATCTCTTGTTCGCGTTTTCTTCTTTTTTCAGCATCGATACGTGCAAGCCTCTCTGATTCAATCCTATTGATCTCAGCCTTTATATCTCCAATGAGCTTTATAGCTTCTTCTACCTGACCTTCATCATGAGTTACCTTGGTAAGTGGAACGATGGCTTTCTTAAGTTTTCTCTGATCATAAAGAGCCTTTCCTTCGCGGAGTTTCTCAGCCGACTTTTTCTTGAAAATTCTTTTTAATTCTTCATCGGCTTCAGACAGCATTCCTGCCAGGTTCTTCTTGGAAAGTTTCAATTTTTGAAATGCTTTTTTATTGGCATCCTTAATATCCTTTTTAGATAATCCCTTACCCCTTGCATCAAAGCTCGCGACTTTTTCACCATTCATTTTCACAACCATGAACATGTCCAGCTCAGCAGTAACCAGGTACTGCCTTCCGCTCTTTCCGTCAACTTCCTTTTCATCAATAATGGTCACATTGCCATTTAGGGCAAGCTCAGCGTCCGGACCCACTGAATACCCCATTTTCTCAATGCTCTTTATCAGTTTATCTTCCACCTTGTTGAGCCTGGTGCCTCCTTCATCCACAACCGTCAAAGTGAATGCAATCGGAGGTGAATCAGTGATCTTATAGGTAGCAGATGCTTCCGCGTTTTTCAAGTATCCCTTGTAGAACGCTGGCAGGCCCGTAAGATTGGGCCTGGCAAATACTTTACCACCTTTCTTACCGGTTGGATTTGCAGTCACATAACTTTCAATATTCCCATCTTCATCGGTAGTGACCCTTTCAACAACTTTCCCATCTTCATATTTTATTATAATAGGCATTCCCGGGATCGGGATCTTGTTTTTCTTTTGTTTTAGATAAACATTAAAAACCAGTGGATTGGGCAACGGACCACCGATCAAAGCAGATTGTTTGTTTCCAGATTCAACTTCGATCTTTACACCGGATAAAATATCACGCATCTCTGTTAATATATTCCCCATAGTGATATCCTGTGAGATTCGGAATGGTATCGGCGAAAGTGCATCGTAAAAAGCTTTCTTGGTATAAAAGCCTGGGATAAACTCCTGCACATCCATGTAATTCTCAAGCGCAGGAAAGATTCGTCCTTCTTTTGTAAATCCACGAGCATCGACCACATAGCTTGAGATCTTGGTCCACAACTGATCCAGTTCTACTTTCAGGCTGTTCATATACCGTGTTTTATTCAAAACTGCAAAAACGTAATACTTGCCATTGGATTTTAGTTTTTTAACAACTTCTATGCCTTTGACGGATTGATTGATCGTAGACTCAGTGCTTTGTTTGAAAGTATCACGAAAGTAGGATGAGTTCTCAGTTTCAATGGCTTCAGTATGCATTTCTATGGTAGATGCAACCGTAACCTCAAGCTGGGCAGCAATGGCCGCCTGGGCGGCACTCTGTGCTGTGGAAAAGGTTGTTCCTTCTCCAACGCCCACAAAGTTATATCTTATTGAATACTGTGGCAGTTCCCCTGTTGCAAACCACGTGGGCTCACCAACAGCAAAAACAAGAGAAAGGCTGATGACAGTACTAAAAATAATTTTCATAATCAAACCTGTGATGTTTTAAGGTTTACTCATAATCAACTTTTAAAAGAATCATCTTACGGTTAACATTTACCTTTCTGAGGGTACCTTCTGTTTCTTCCTTTTTGAAGTATTTCTTTACATAACGATATACCTTGGAAGATTTATCATATTTCTTTGGATCACACCAAATTAAGTAATCAACCGTTTGATTAGTGACTATGTTTTCTTTTGAAGATTTCGACATTTCTTCTATGGCATCCATCAGAGCGAACTGAATCTCTTCTATCTGGTCTTCGTCAAAATCTGTTGAGATATTAAAAATAAGTTTATACTGGATCCCTCTGTCTACATCTTTTTTCCAATAATTTGTTATCCTGGAAAGGACATTATCAATGGCATCATTCATGGCTTCTTCAACAGATACCATGAGTTCACCTTTCCTTCCCTGACTATACCCGGTCTCTGTGCCTAGGAGTCTGGCGGTGGTAGTCTCATACGCTCTTACAGTAATGGCATACTTTTTTGTACCATACCCTGCATCTTCCTCTATACCTGAGAATTCGATATACACATCACTACCAACAGACAGTGCCAATTGGTAGGCGTAGTCTTCTTCTCTGTCACCAAGATCCATTTGTGCAGCATTCAAAGATTCCATGGACTCTTGTTGCTCAGGAACAATAACGTCATATTGTCGTGCAGTGAGGTAGCTTTCCACTACAGCAGCGGCATGCTTGTATGCCGGGTTCGTCCGCAGTGCATCAATAGGACTTTTGCCTTTTTGAACGCTGGGCAATACCATGATAAATGGATTACCAAGGGTTTCTGCAAGATCGGAACGTGCTGCTAATATACTGCGTGCTTCCAGATCTTTGGTGAGTAATGCCTTATTGACCTTAAACCGCTTAACTAGCTTTAATCCCTTGCCCCCATCAATCTTAACTTTCTTGATAACCTGAATGTCTTCATACGTTACATAATTGGAAACATTATCCTTGTTAAAGAAAAATCCTTCGTGTGCACCAAACTTCTGCTGTTCATCTACAGTGCTCAGCAAAGGGTCGGTTCCACCAAACAGGACGAAATATACAGCAGATTTTTTTGCATCCATTGCTGCACCGGACATACCATTTTTTACAACGTCTTTTTTCTTTTTCCGATCACTCTTTCCTTTCCCTTTATATATACCAGTCGCTTCAATCATGACTTCCGATGAAGAAACTGATTCCACCAGCGTTGCCTGTTTAGACACCGGAAGTTGAGAAAAAGCAAAACCATTAATAAAAGATATTAATAAGAATGTTAGCGCTATTTTATTTTGTTTCATTTTTCGGTTCCTTTACTCTTAATCATTGTAGTAAATAAGGTCAATTTAATCTTCTCTGTAAAGTTGTTTTTTCGATCAACGTTCTTCATAAAACAACAATGGGACAGAGCCGTCTCTAAAGTTAAACGACAATCTGCCCCATTAATAGTTCTGAACTAAGAAATCAAATCAGTGTTTCTTGAACGGATCCAAAAATCCAAAAATATTGATGGGCAGTTCGCCGAGTTCATAAGAAGCACCAATTGTCAGGGAAAACCCACCCATATTTAGTTCTTCGTACGCTGATAGATCCGCTATATCATATTCTACTTCATTCCATGTTATAGTACCAGCCATTGGTGGTAAACCCAGTTTGAAATTTGCACTTGCAGTCAGTGAAAGATCCGGTGTTAACATCATCCCCGCTTCACCACCTGCCTTAAAACCAAGAGCCATAATTGCTAGTGTATAATCATATTCAGTACTGGAATAGGTATACGTCCCAGCAATTGTTAGCATATCAACACCGATACCCAGGGTTGCACTAGCATACATTTTACCACCGAATTTTTTAGTCAACCCAAAATAAGGCGAAAGAACGAATGCGGCAGAAGATGGTGTTTCTCCTGAAGGCACATCGTATTCAGCCAGCGGTATCGAGAAACCTATATCCGTATCTATAAAAGTTTGAGTAATACCAATAATAGGCGCCAAGTTGTATGATAGAATTAAATTACCAGCAAGTTGACTTGTGGCTTCCTCTTTAAGTACATTTTCAGAAATACCAACTACACTAAGGGAAGTGTGCTCTGGTGTTATGGAGGATCCCATGGTTAATCCCATGTTCAATCGTGCTTGCATTCCCAGTCTCGGGTGTTCCATTACAACTGTCCCTTCAGACACCCTGCTACCCAAAAGTTGTTGAGCATAAGTATAGTTATTAGGGTCTTCCACATTATCACCCGTTCTTGAAACGCGAACAAACCCTTGTCTTACCGCAACTTCATTCCCTTCGTCATCTTCTTCATATTCAACAATATGAAAACCGTCATCTAAATGAACACCTTCGCGAAATCCTAATGGGAATCCGTATTCCTTCCCGTCCACTTCAACAATCTGTGCAGATAATTTGAATGCGTCGATCTCCTTGGTTTTCACACCAAGATTCTTGCAGAAAGCCAGCATGGCATCATTCTGAGCATATTGTTCTGGAGTTGTGGCCCACTTTTCATTACCAAACCTAAACTCTCTATACATAGGTTTATCAGTCAACGGATTCTTAGCATTGGGATCAACGCTGGCAAGACCGCTGGTCTTTGCCTCCAAGACTTTTTCAACAGAAGCATTACCATCCCCATCAACTTTCAACTGCCACCATAAAATTCCACCGTAGATAGTTATGCTTAGATATTTATCTTCTGTTTCCTTCTTTGCTGAATGAATATACGGAAGATAGATATAGGCTGAATTCATCAATGTTTTTAGTTCATCTGTGGTTATACCTAAAGACTTGGCTTTGGTAGCGGCAAACGACTGAAATGCGGATTCATCTTTCAGAGCTGTTCCACGTTTTTGCATCACATCAGGATCGTTCAAAATATCTACTATCTTACTGGTTACGGTACGTTCCAATACCTCGGAAATAGCATCAGCATTTACCGAATCAATTGAATTTGCTTCACGGCGAAAATCTTGTATCAGATTACCCGGCAAAACATTGTAATCAAACCTATCAACTTCGACATAAAAATCTATGAACTTGTCAAAGGTTTTTGAATCGAACTTCATCCCGGAAACAGATCCAGGTTTGAACCAAACTGATTCTAATGAACTCACCGACTTTCGGACATATTTTCCTTGTTGGCCAACCAGTAATGACAACACTGATAAAAGAACAACTAGATTTTTCATTGAACTACCTCATGATTTGGTTTTAGGATATTTATATGTAGGCTAGTTATTCATCCAGCGCTTCATCTAACCTATTAAACGCCTGGGTTTTTTTAAAAGTCGCATACATGGCTTCTTCTTGATTTTCCTTTACCTTCGACACAATAGCTTGGCTCGCTGCATTGTCAAATGGTGCTTTTTTCAAGCCCATCAATACATAGACCCTGTAACCACCGCTACTCATCTGATAAGGATATTTCTTGACCACAGTGGCACCAGAGAGCGTTTCATTGCTTACTGACTTAGACGCTTCTGAATAGAATTCTGTAATTTGTACATTTTCTCCCATACCAGCTTCTTCAACCATTGACTCGATCAGAGATTGAACTTTTGCATTGATCGACTGTCCAAGGTTTGCCCTTGCTTGTTGTGTTGCTTTTTGCATAGCAATATTCATCTTACGGGAAGTTGCTTCTCCAGTAGCATATACTGCATACTCATCATCCGGTTCCGGGGTCATCATAAACCAATTAGGCACATCCATTGGGGTCTGTGGATTGGCTGCCTGAGGCTGGGATGGCATATCCACTGGAGCACGGGGTGGGGTACTACCACCGCAAGCAATAATTAATACCATGTTAAGTGTTATCGTGTAAAGTAGCCTGTTCATTTTTTGTCCTCTTTTTTTTAACTATTTAGATTGCGTATTCAAGCCTTCCCAGAGTCCGCTTGGAAGATTCTTAAAAATGCGTGTGGTTTGATAAATAAATGATATAAGGAATCGGAAGAAATCTAAATAAGAAAAGGATGAATTGGTACTATTAAATAATTTATAGAATATCTTTTTATCCCTTATCCGGCTATCATCTTTATCTGCTCTATCCTAGAAACACTTATCAAGGAAACATTCATGAATTAAGAATATCTTATATAACATTGGTTTCAATAATTATTAATCTTTTCTACATCGAATGGTTCAATTAAGTATCAACAAGATAAATCAAGGAGAGAATATGAAACAGATACAAAGTGTGATCCTATTATCCAGTTTATTAATATTATCTATCTTTTCTGCGGGGTGTGGACTGCTTTACGACTGCGAAGCTGCTGAAACTGAGATTATCGCCATGCAAGTTAATCTTGCTTCCCAACCTTGGGTAGAGAATGCGACCTTTACTAAATGCAATAAGAGTATGATTACTTACCGATAGACGAAATTAACTTATTACAATTCTCTAAAACTAATTTGGCTTCCATAGCAAGTTCCTTGATTTCTCCAGGTAAAGCTTTAAGTGGTCCACCTGCAGATTTAATTGCTTTAAGCCCTTTAGGCGCTTTTAATTTCATACTTGCTGCTTCTGCAGGTAGCTCAGGTAATACTTTCAACAATGCCTGGACTTTTATCTTTACATTATCCAGACCCTCTTTTGTGTTTTTTGCACTTTCAACCATTCCGTAAATCTTTCCTTTCAGCGCTTCAATAAGTGCATCTACGTCTAATTGTTTTGTTGCATCTTTAGCCTTAGCCAGAGATCTCATGATATCTTCTTTCATCCATTCGAGTGGACCAACAGGATGGTTGTTGATATCTTTAAGAGTGGCATTTATTTCTGCTAAACTCTTTTTCATCCCTTCCACTTCTTCAAGAACACCAAAAGCATCATCGACAAACTGGTCAATTTTTTCATTGCCAGTCTTAGCCGGTTTTGCAAGAGCACCTGCTTCTACCTTTGGACCAGCACCAGATTTAGATCCGCCACATGATATAAGCCCTGA
>Ga0310122_10002944_pt1 | contig 10834 bp, 6 predicted proteins | sample CB6_Bottom_1051__FD_203503 | JGI IMG/M metagenome (GOLD analysis project Ga0310122, IMG submission 203503) | Marine microbial communities from Western Arctic Ocean, Canada - CB6_Bottom_1051 | ecosystem: Environmental > Aquatic > Marine > Oceanic | place: Canada: Western Arctic Ocean | collected...
CGTCGGCATCGCGAGTCGTCACGATTTCGAGCGAGACATCTTCGCGCAGTGGCATACGCAGATCGATCAGCGCTCCGTCGATGCGGCCGGCGAGGGCCGCCTTCGCGAGTCCCGGACCAATCTTCTCGGCGACGTCGAGCACGGTCTGGCCGGCTTCGAACTCGAGGATCGTGCCATCGGGCAAAGTAACGTTGATCGCGCTCATCGCTGAGGTTGCGCAAACGGATGGATGATTTTGACCAACAACAAACACCTCGAATCGTCGTCTTGTCCCGTCCGAGCTTGATGGGCTTCCCGGACTTCACGGACCTGTTTGACCGACTCACGATCAGTTCTGCGGGGAGTTCCCCCAGCTGGTAGGCACGGGCGGAATTGAACCGCCGACCCCCGCCATGTCAAGGCGGTGCTCTAGACCCCTGAGCTACGTGCCTAAACCCAGCTAAGGCGCCGGTTTAATTAGCCTTTTGGAAGAGCGGTGTCAAACTTTTTCCGCCGGGGCGAAACGCTGTCGGGATTTCCGGGTCGAGACCCCCCGAACGCCACGGATGCGATGACAGAAGACTGTCGGCGGAAGCTAGGAATCGCTGCCCTGTTCCTCTTCGTCCGGCTGCTCGGGTTCCGGAAACCATCGCCCCATCAATCGAATTCGGCGACCACGGGAATCGATGCCGATCGGTTCGAGAATCAGCCGCGAGTTTTCGAATCGGGCCAGTTTTGCCGAAAGCGTGCGGGGCTCGAAGGGCCCTTCGACCAGGAGCACCTGCCGCTCGCGAGAGAACTCGACGGTGCGGACGCGGGTCGCCCCGAACTGCTCGCGTAGCGCGACGAGCAGGACTTCGACGGCCTCGAAGCGCGACAGGCCGAGCAGTTCGACTGAAATGGCCTCTTCGGAGGGCACGGCCGCGCTTCGCGCGATCAGGCCCGCCTCTTCCAGCGCCGACGTCACCCGATCGACATCGACCAGGACTTCGACAACCACCACGTATTCCATCACCACTTCGGGGTCGTCCCGGATGAAGACCGGGACTTCGCCCTGATCGTCGAGAATCCGGTAGCTCCGCATATAGGGCAGAACATCCTTGCCGAGCGCCTTGCGCAACTCAGCAATCTGATCTTCCGACGGCCGGTCCGGATCCTCGACGAGCGGCTCCTTATCGACCGGTGGAAAAGACGGCGCCCGCGCCCCTTGGCCGGGGTCCCGGGAATCGATTGGCGGCAGAATGGGCTGGCCCGGCCGATGTCGAATCGGAGGCGCCGTTTCAATTCCAGGTTCGGCCGATTCGCCCGAATCGCTCGACGATTCCGGCTCGGACGGCGCGGCTTCGCCGATCAGCTCGAGGGCGACCCTCGAAACGCCTTCCCAACGTGCCTTGGCGATCGCTTCGTCGCGAGCGATCACACGCGTTCTCGTCGGCTCTCGAATGCCGTAATTGCCCATCGCCTCCACTCGCTGGAGTTCGGCATCTGCGAGCTGCGGCGCGATCAGAAGGAAGGCTAGACAAAGGGATGTCGCCAACCCGTGGCCGAACCGGATGTCTGCTTTTCCCATCTCGAAACTCCTCGCGCCGGGTAGCGATTCCCCGCGTATCCGTTCCCGCGCTGCGATGCCTGCGACCTAGATCGCCCGCTCCGCGACCGGCCTCCCGAAGAGACGATCCACTTCCTGACACAATTGGACCGACGGGGACACTCCGCGAATTCCGCCGACGCCAAGAATCGTCTCACTCTCGCCCGGGATGGTGATGTGGAGATAGACACCGCAGTCCCCGGCATGGGAGCTGAGTAGTGTCTTGAGCGCCAGCAAGCGATCTTTCGTCACCTCGGGCGATTGCACGCGTACGCGTAGACTGGCGGCGAGCTTTTCCTCCGCAGCATCGAGTCTAGTGACGTCTCGCACCAGGATCTTTGGAGGATCGCCCTCCTCGAGAGTCCCGTGAATGATCAAGGGAATGGGCCCACGCTCTCCGTCCTCACTCGTTTCGTCCTTTGCCTGACGCAGCAGGCTGATGTGCGTTTCGAAGGGCTCGGTGAATATCACCAGCTCAAAGCTGCCTTCTAGATCTTCGAGTGTTCCAAAGCCCATGCGTTGTCCGCGCTTGGTTCGCGTTTCGCGTAGGCCCGTGAGAAGCCCGCCCGCCCGAATTTCTCGCCCTGCCTTTCCGGCTGCCGTGAGCGAAGTCGTGTCCGTGAAGGAAGCGAGGAGCGGTCCGTGGGAACTCAGCGGATGTCCCGTGACGTAGAAGCCGAGCAGCTCCTTTTCGAAGCTCAGCCTTTCGCGCTCGTTCCAATCGGTCTTTTCGAGAAGTTTCGGTGCGTCGAGCCCGCCGTCATCCGTCATTGCACCGAACAGACTCTCCTGGCCGACCGCTCGATCCCTCTGCAGCGAGGCCGCGCGCTCCAGTGCCGTATCGATCGAGGCCCAGACCGAAGCCCGACCCGCGTGGAGCGAATCGAAAGCGCCGCATTTCACCAGCGCTTCGACCACCCGCCGATTGACCTTCCGTGCGTCGACACGATCTGCAAAATCGAAAAGACTCTCGAAGGCACCCTCGCGACGCGCTTCCAGAATGACTTCGATGGCGCCCGCACCCACGTTCTTGATACCCGCGAAACCGAAGCGAATCGCCCCGTCGACAACGCCGAAGTCGAGGTCCGACTCATTCACGTCCGGGGCAAGAATCTCGATCCCCTTTTCGCGTACATGAGCGATGTAGCGCGAGAGTCGATCGTGATTCGACGATTCGATCGTCAGAACCGAGGCGAGATATTCTGCTGGATGATTCGCCTTGAGGAAGGCCGTCTGATAGGTGATATACGCGTATGCGGTCGAGTGCGCCTTCGGAAAGCCGTACCCTGCGAATTCGACGATCAGGTCGAAGACGCGACCGGCCTCAACGCCGTCGATGTCGTTGGCGATCGATCCACTGATGAATCGTTCGCGCTGCTGCTGCATGACGTCGGCCTTTTTCTTGCCCATCGCACGGCGCAGAAGATCGGCCTCGCCCAGGCTATAGCCGGCCATCTTCTGCGCGATCTGCAGCACCTGATCCTGATAGACGATGACGCCGAGGGTTTCTTCGGTCAGATCGACGATCGTTGGATGGAGGTATTCGATTTTCGTGCTTCCGCTCTTTCGGGCCACATAGTCATCAACCATGCCCGATTGAAGCGGTCCGGGGCGATAAAGCGCCACGAGGGGAATGATCTCTCGAAACGTCGACGGCTTCAGTTTCAGCACCAGGTCGGTCATGCCCGAGGATTCCACCTGGAATACGCCTTCGGTATCCCCGCGGCAGAGCAGTTCGTAGGTCGCGGGGTCGTCCATGGCGACCGCATTGATGTCGAAATCGGCCATGCCAGGCTTTCGCCTGATCATGCGTTCCGCATCCGCCATCAGCGTGAGTGTCTTCAATCCAAGGAAGTCGAATTTGATCAGTCCAATCTGTTCGACGCAATTCATGTTGTACTGCGTCATGACGTCGCCGGACTTCGGATCCTTGTAGAGCGGAACCATCTCGATCAGCGGCCTCGTACCGACGACGACACCCGCTGCGTGCTTCGAGGCGTGGCGCGTGATGCCTTCGAGGTTTTGTGCCGTATCGAGCAATCTCTTGACCTGTCCGTCGCTCTCCATCAGCGCTCGGAGTTCCGGCGACCGCGCGATGGCGTCCTCGAGTTTGATTCCGAGCACTTCGGGAACCAGCTTCGCGATCCGGTCGACATCGCTATACGACATGCCCAATACGCGACCCACATCACGGATCGCGGCCTTGGCCTGAAGCGTTCCGAAGGTCACGATCTGAGCGACCTTCATCGCGTCGTAGCGCCCCTTGAGCGAGTCGCTCTCTGGCACCTCGCCGTCGTATTTCTCGGCCACGTAGCGGATGACCTGCTCGCGACCACGCATGCAGAAGTCAACGTCGATGTCCGGCATCGAAACCCGTTCGGGGTTCAGGAAGCGTTCGAAGATGATGTCATACTCGATCGGATCGACGTTCGTGATATTCATTCCATAGGCGACCAGGCTGCCCGCCGAACTGCCGCGTCCGGGACCTACGGGAATGTTATTCATCTTGGCGTAGTTGATGAAGTCCGCGACGATCAAGAAGTAGCCGGGAAAGCCCATTCCCTTGATCACTCCGAGCTCGTGCTCGAGGCGTTTTCGATAAACCTGGCGATCGCCGTCGAAAGGCTCGTCGACTTCCATGCCGAGCTTGTTCCGCAGACCGGTCCAGGCCTGCTCCTCCATCACTTCATCGAGACTCTTGCCCGCCGGAACCTGATAATCGGGCATGTGATACTCGCCCATCGGAATCTCGACGTCGCAGCGCTCGGCGATCTCGAGCGTCGTCTCGACTGCCTTGGGCACATCGTGAAAGACTTCGAGCATGGCATCGCCGTCTTTCACATAAAATCCGTGTCCATCGAATCGGAAGCGCTGCTCGTCACTGACATTCGAGGCGGTCCCGACACAAAGCAGCACATCATGGTCGTCGTGGTCATGTTCCTCGAGATAATGAGCATCATTGGTCGCGACGAGGGGAATTCCCAGATCGTGATGCATCTTGAAGAGTTCTTGATTCACGATCTCCTGCGCGGGAATGCCATGGCGCTGAATCTCGAGGTAGTAGCGATCGCCGAAGAGACGCAAAAAATCCTCTGCCATCGTCCATGCGCGATTCGGTTCGCTGGCCAGAATCGATCGCGGCACGGGCGCGGACAGACAACCCGAAGTGCAGATCAATCCCTGGTGGTAGGTCTCGAGCAGCTCCCAATCGATTCGCGGCTTGTAATAAAAGCCCTCGAGATAAGCCTTCGAGACGAGGGCCATCAAGTTCTGATAGCCACGAGCATCCATGGCCAGCAGCAGCAGATGATTGATGGCGTCATAGCCGGTCTCGGCGCGCTGCTTCTTTTCGCGATCAAAGCGTGATCCGCCCGCGAAATAGACTTCGCAACCGATGATCGGCTTTATGCCGTTTGCGCGTGCCTTCTCGTAGAACTCGATCGTTCCGAAGAGATTGCCATGGTCCGTTTGAGCGACCGCGGGCATGTTGGCCGACTTCGCGCGTTCGAAGAGCGGATTGTGTTTGATGGCGCCGTCGAGAAGCGAATATTGGGTGTGAAGATGGAGATGGACGAAGGGGGCGGGCACAAGCTACTCCCACTCGATCGTGGCAGGCGGCTTGCTGGAAATGTCGTAGACGACACGGTTGATCCCGCTGACTTCGTTGATGATCCGATTCGATATTCGAGCAAGGACCTCGTGCGGCAGATGCGCGAAGTCCGCAGTCATCGCATCGGTGGACGTGACACAGCGAACGGCCACGACATTCTCGTATGTTCTTTTGTCGCCCATGACGCCGACGCTCTCGACCGGAAGAAAGACCGTCAGCGCCTGCCAGATTTCATCATAGATGCCCGCGGCGCGAATCTCTTCGATCATGATCGCATCCGCCTCTCGCAGAGGCTCCAGACGTTCGCGAGTCACCTCCCCCAGGATTCGGATTCCCAGCCCGGGGCCGGGAAAGGGATGACGTCCGAGCACGCGGGCCGGCAATTCGAGCTCGCGACCGACTGCGCGGACTTCGTCCTTGAATAATTCACGCAGCGGTTCGACCAACTTGAGACGCATGTCCTCGGGCAGACCACCGACATTGTGATGCGTCTTGATCGTGACGGATTTGCCCTTGACGGAAACGCTTTCGATGACATCCGGGTAGAGGGTGCCCTGGACCAGAAAATCGACGTCGCCGATCTTCGCGGCCTCTTCCTCGAAGACCTCCACGAAGAGATTTCCGATGATCTTTCGTTTCGTCTCGGGCTCGCTGACACCCACGAGGGCATCCAGGAACCGATCCGAAGCATCAACGGCAATCAAACGCACGCCGAGAGTCTCACGAAAGAGCGCCTCGACCTCCTGCCGCTCATTTTTTCGCATCATTCCGTGGTCTACAAAAATGCACGTCAGTTGGTCGCCGATCGCGCGATGAACCAACGTCGCAGCGACGGAAGAGTCGACGCCCCCGGAGAGACCGCAGATCGCCCGCCCCTCGCCCACCTGCTCGCGAATCGCTTCGATCGTGTCTTGCGCGAACGAGGCCATCGTCCATTCCGGTCGACAGCCGCAGATTCGATGCACGAAGTTCTCGAGCATCTGCGTGCCGCCCTCCGTATGTACGACTTCGGGATGAAATTGGACTCCCCAGAAGGGCGCGCGATCCGAGCGGACAGCAGCGAACGGCGATCCACCCGAACTTGCGATCACGATCATGCCGTCGGGCAGATCGAGCACGCGATCGCCATGACTCATCCATACGATCTGTTCGCCGGAGCCATCACGACTCGAGTTCAGTCCCTCGAACAGCGGGTCGTCGCGCTCGATCTTGAGCGTCGCCCGACCGTATTCACGGTCATCGGCCCGCTCGATTCGCCCCCCAAGACGATGCACGAGCAGTTGGAGCCCGTAGCAGATGCCGAGAATGGGAATACCCAGTTCGAGAACACCGCCGTCCATGTCGGGCGAATCCGCGTCGAGAACCGAACTCGGGCCCCCGGAAAGAATGATCCCGGTCGGCGCAAAAGCCTCGATCTCGCCAAGCGGCATGTCCGCGGGGTGAAGCTCGCAGTAGACATGTCCTTCACGGACGCGTCGAGCAATCAATTGTGAATACTGAGCTCCAAAGTCGAGGATCAAGATCCGCGAATCAGAAACAGCCGGACGAGAAGACATGAGGGGTCCGTTCAGGAGTTTTGGCTCGAACGATTGGGGGAGTCGATCGATGGATTGAATTCAACTTTTTCGGGGCAGTTTCGGAGTTTCCATGACAGTTGGCGAAAAAGGACAGTTGGCGAAAAAACATTTCTCGGACTCAGGCGGCCAATCGTGCGCGCGTGGCCGGATGGCACTCGTGAATCGCATCGCTCGTCGCGCTCACTCGAGGCGATAATTCGGTGCCTCCTTCGTCACGATCACATCGTGAACATGGCTTTCATGAAGACCCGCCGAAGAAATTCGCACGAATTGCGAATCCTGGCGAAGCGCGTCGAGGCTTGCGGCACCGCAATATCCCATCCCGGATCGGAGGCCGCCATAGAGTTGATGAAGGGATTGTGAAAGGCTGCCTCGGTAGGGAACGCGCCCTTCGATTCCTTCGGGCACCAGCTTTTCGTTCTCGACGTCGGATTGAAAATATCGATCGCGACTGCCATCGGCCATCGCCCCCAAGGAGCCCATCCCCCGATAGACCTTGTAGGAGCGACCTTGAAAGAGCACGACTTCACCGGGCGCCTCATCGGTTCCCGCGAATAGCGAGCCGACCATGATGGTCGCGGCACCGGCTGCGAGGCCCTTCACGACGTCCCCCGAATACTTGACGCCTCCATCGCCGATCACCGGGATTCCGGATCGCGTCGCAACCTCCGAGGTGTCTCGAATGGCGGTAAATTGGGGCACGCCGACTCCCGTGACGATCCGGGTCGTGCAAATCGAACCTGGCCCGACGCCGACCTTGACTCCGGAGACACCGGATTTGATCAAGGCTTCCGTGCCCTCGGCCGTCGCGACATTGCCTCCGATCAGTGGCAGCTCCGGAAAATGGCTCTTGATCTCGCGAATCGATGCCAGCACATTCGCCGAATGTCCATGCGCTGTGTCGACGATGATCACGTCGACGCCAGCATCGACGAGCGCTTGAGCCCGTTCGAGTCGATCGTTGCCGACACCGATCGCGGCTCCACAGCGCAGCCGACCGAGACCATCCTTGCAGGCGTCCGGGTAGCGTTCGGTCTTCTCGATGTCCTTGATCGTGATCAGCCCGCACAACTTCCCGGCGTCGTCTACGACGAGCAGCTTTTCGATTCGATGTTCGTGGAGAAGTTCCTGCGCCGTCGCCATGGTCGTGCCGGGCGGAACGGTGACAAGATTCTCCGTCGTCATCACGGAGGAGATTTCTGCCGTCACATCCTTCACGAACCGAAGATCGCGATTGGTCAGGATTCCGACTGCTTTTCCATCCCGGGTCACGGGTACGCCCGAGATCCGGAAGCGACTCATGACTTCGAGCGCTTCGCGAATGAGTTGTTCGGGTCGCATCGTAATCGGGTCGACGATCATGCCCGATTCGGAGCGCTTGACCTTGTCGACCTCGGCGGCCTGTTCGGCGACGCTGAGATTCTTGTGGAGGATTCCGATGCCGCCGTTGCGCGCCATACAGATGGCGGTCTCGTATTCGGTCACCGTGTCCATCGCGGCGGCCACAAGCGGCGTATTCAACTCAATTTCAGTCGTCAGTCGGGTGCGAATGTCGACTTCGCTGGGGAGCACTTCGGAGGCGGCAGGCACAAGGAGAACGTCGTCGAATGTGAGACCTTCGCGAATCTCCGATTGACCCATGCTCTACGTCCTCGCCCCCGTTCCCCTATTTCTCGATTGTCCGGTTCCCCGGTCGCTCCTCGGATAGCATTCCGCGGAAGCGGCGAAAATTGCGGCGACGGGCCGAATTCTGCCGTCTCGCGGGGTCTTCCTCGGGCTGTCCTCGAGTGTTGGGGCCGGAGCATAATCGCAGCGTCTATCGGGGTCAACCAAACGCGTAGGGGGAGCCGGTACAAACTGCGGTTCTACTCGAGGTCCGCCTCGACCAGACAGTCCAGCCCGGTTCTCATCAGCCCGGCGAGTTCACCGGCCGTCGCCGCGGCGAGCTGATACGCGGCTCGCGGCGCATCATCGAGGAGTCGCGCAATACCGGCTCGCGGCAGGATCCAGACCTTGCACGGGCTGTCCGCCAGGGCCGTCACTTCACGCTTGCCAAAGGCAAACAGCGACACCGCGCCCAAATGCTGCGGCGCTTCGATCGAGCCCACGACCCCACCCGTGCGCCGACTCTTCAACTTGAGTCGCCCGCTTTCGAGAAGTACGAGTCCTTCCGCTTCCGAGCCTTCTCGAAACACGCTCTTGCCGTTGGGAATCGAGCGCTCCTCGAGTAGCTCGGCGAGAGCCTCGCGTTCTTCTTCGCTGAACTCGGCGAGCAGCGAATAGCGTTTGAGGGAACCCGGGCTCATGGGACGATCCTCGCGAACAGACTTCGCAGCAGGGAACTCGGATCCTTGCCGGGCTCGAGAGGCAGCAAGAAGAGACTGGCGTCCTCGATCAGAGAGAGGTTGTCGCGAAGCTCGTCGGGAGAGAGACGCTCACCCGGCGCGAGCATCACGACATGAAAAGTCCGGGCGGCGCGCCGACTGGCGAGGGTCGATCCGATCGGAGCCAGCCCCGCCGCGCTGGTGCTGACTTCGGCATCCAGCAAAAAGATGGTGCCCAATGCGCGGTGGCTGGCGAAGCTCCAGAGGGGCTGGTGGCACTCGGCCTTGGGGAGGTGAATCAGATCGATGCCGAAATCGCCGTCGACATCGATTCTCGCGATCAGCTCCAGGTCATTTGGACCGACCCCACCGCGATCGAAGAGCGAGGAGAGTTCCACGCCGGGCACTTTGGCGAGCAAGGCGCCGAATTGTTTCGCGACACTCGAACTGGCCGCCGCGACCAGCAGCTTCACGCTCTCGGCTGACGGCTCGCGAGCGCCGTTGGGCGCCGCAAAGCCCTTCAAGCGTCGGCATTGGGCCTCGTTGAAGAGAGCGTGCCCGGTGGGCTGCACCGGGATGATATGGGCTCGTCCGAATTCAATGATGTCGCGTTCGGCGAGGGTATAGAGAGTCCGCAGGACCTGGTAGTCGGGCTGGCTGCATTGATCGACGACGTCACCCACGCGGTCGACCTCTTCGAGCAACGCGAGGACTTCCTGGGTCAGAGGATGCACCGTCTTCGGAAGTTCATCGCGCTTCACCCGAAGCGTCACCGGAGATCCGAGCGGGGGTAGCTTCGGCGCCAGCCGGTTCCATTCGTCGATCTGTCTGAGGCCTTCGGCCAGAGCGGTCCGCGTGGCCGTCCGGATTTCCGCGGTGCCCTCGATCAGCGTCTGCTCGAAATGAAATTCGCCGCAACGCCAGTCGAGCATCCGGAACAGCGCCTTCTCGGCATGGACGAGTCCTGTCGCGGCCGAATGGATCTCGCCATGGACGAGCACGATCGAGCCGCTCGGAGAAGTTCCATCCTCGAGTTTCGGCGTCAGTGTGAGACGCCCCGTCGCATTTCGTACATGCAGCATGTGGAGCAGCTCGGCCGGCGGTAGTTCGCGCAGCGATCCTTCGAAGTCATGATTCGTGTCGGCTCGAGCTTCCAGCCGCTCGATGCGCGCTTGCCGAGCGAGCAATTCCTCGACGGCCTCGGCGATCGTCTCGATTCCAGCGTCCGCATCGACATTGGCATCCCCGACATCGCCCAGCGCGATCCGACGGCTCCCTGCGTCGTCGGCAACCAGAAAGAGAAAGCGAACACAGCGGGTGCGCGGGTTGGCGCGCAAGATTTCTGCCAGCTTTCGTGCATCGACCAGTGGCAGGTCGCCCTGTGCGACGATCACATTGGGACGATCGGAGAGCGCGACTTCGAGTCCCGCCGCACCGTGCGCGGCAACACGACAAGCATGGCCGGCCAGCGTGAGCGCGGCTGCGACGCGCCGACCCCGACTGATATTTCCATCTGCGATGAGGATCCGCTGAGTCGACATTTCGTTTTCGTCCACGGCTAGACCGAGATCAGAATTCCGAGCTCGCGCTGGAGCTCGAAGGCCAGGTGTTCGACGAGGCTGCGATCGGTGGTCTGAAAAATCGGCACATTGGCCGCAACCATGGTGGAGGAGCCGATCATCGCGAAGGCGGGTCCTTCGCCGTAGTAGGCCAGGAAGGGCCGGCGATCATCCAAGGAGGATTTCGAGATCCAGGT
>Ga0310122_10002945_pt1 | contig 10831 bp, 8 predicted proteins | sample CB6_Bottom_1051__FD_203503 | JGI IMG/M metagenome (GOLD analysis project Ga0310122, IMG submission 203503) | Marine microbial communities from Western Arctic Ocean, Canada - CB6_Bottom_1051 | ecosystem: Environmental > Aquatic > Marine > Oceanic | place: Canada: Western Arctic Ocean | collected...
GCGGTTGAGTTAAACGCAGTTTGAGGAGTTTCAAATTTTCAGTTTCAAGTTTCAAGTCAATCGGCAATGAAGGTTTTCTTCAAACTTGAAACTTGAAACCTTTTTTCCAAAGCGGCGCACAGCGCGCGCACTCCAAGACGCTGGCGCGGAAGCCCCGCTCACTGCTTACTGCTCACTTTTTCTCCGGCTGAAACTCGAGGCGCATGATGGAGCCGGGCTTGAAGGTGGCGCGGCCGAAGCTCGGACTTTGCGCCTCGACGCCGGCGGCAGCCCAGCGGTTCAGCACAAAAGTAAGCCGGCTACCGTCGCTGAAGTGGGCGCGCACGCGGTGCTTGAGCGGCATGTCGGCGGCGGTCTTGCTTGTCGCCGGCTCGATCTGTTTCACGCGGTCGAGCGGCACGGGGAAACCGCCCTCGGCCGTGGTGACGTTGAGTTTGTCGCCCTCAATTCCTTCGACGCGGCCCTGCATGCGGTCGCTGTTTATCAGCTTGACGAGGTCGTCCTTCGCGCCGATGGGATGGGTCGGCGGGCCTTTGAACCGGCCGTCCCATTCCTCGACGCGCAGGTTGCTGATGCGCACGGCACCCCGGCCCTGGTGCACGATGCGGATGCCGCTGCCCTCGCCGGTGAAGCCCTTTGGATCGAACCATTTGCGGATCAGCTTGCCGTCGATCGCCACGGCGATCAGACGCTGTGCCTTGTTGGCAAAAAACTCGAGGCGTGCCTTGGTTTTATTGCGGAAGCTAGGGACGGTCGCCTGGCCGAGGTAGGTGAGCGGCGTGTGTTTTTTGACCGGCAAAAGGTTCACCGAGTAGCTGTTGACTTGGATGCTGTAAAAGCCGCCGAAGTCCGGCTCGTTCTCCTTGGTGGACAGGCTGATTGGTTGCAGCGTGTCGGTGTACAGCGCGAATGCCAGGTGCATCGCGCCACTCCACTCGAGGTCGAACGAGATGTGCGAGCTGTCCGGCAGGCCCAGGTCACGGGCGATGGAGGCGGCGGCCTTCGCGTGGAACCCGCCGTTGTGATAACGCCAGTTGCCGGACTCACCGATGGTCTCGTTGCTAATCTTGCCGTGTGTCCAGCCGTCGTCACTTTCCGGCCCCTGAAAGATCGTCTTCAGCCCCTTGGGCAGCGGGGCGATCTTGCGGACGGTGCTGCGCAGCAACTGCATCCGCCCGGCGTGCCAGGTGTCGAACAGGAAATGTTGCGCCGTGGCACCGGCGAGGTTGCCGCGGAAGTGGTCGCCGTTGACAAGTTGCACCTCGCAGAGATTGCCGGCGGCGAGTCGACCAACGGCGGTGCCGTCCAGCGTGATCCCGGTGAGTTGGCCGGTGTTGAAGTGTAGCGGAGCCGTCGCGTCGGCGTGGCGCCACGTCACGCCGACGGCCGGGTCGTATGCGGCGAGAGCGCCGCGCAGCCAGTCGCCGTTCTTGAAATGGATGGTGGATTTGCTGTCGCCGGCCGAGCCGGCTTGGCCAAGGGCGGTTGTTGCGGCCAGGATGAAAACCGCGAATGGACGCCAAGGGACGCGAATGGACGGCTTGAACTGAAAACTTTTTAAGACACGGATGAACACGGATTTTGAACAACTTGAAACTGAAAACTTAAAACTTGAAACTGATAAAAAAAGCGGCGCAGAGAACCGGACTCCACGACGCTGCCGCGAAGCTTTACGCCCTTTTTCCTCTGCGGCCCTCTGCGTCTCCGCGTCCTCTGCGTCCTCTGCGTTTAAAAATAAACCCGTGAAAACACGAGAAAGCCCACGACGCGGCCGCGAAAATGAATGTCTCATTTCGTCAATCATCCCAGGGCCAGAGTTGGTCGGCGCCGCCGGCGTTGGTGTCGCTGGTTTTTTGTGAGATGCCGAGGTTGAACTGCAGCCGTCGGATGTACTGCGAGTCGAATGTCACCGGGCCGAAGTTTCGGCTGCGGCCGGTGAGGGTGCTGCCCTCCCATTGCTGGAGGTCGAACGACACGGCCGCGCCGCCGGCGAAGTGTGCGCGCACTTCCCACGGCCGCTTGGCTTCCGGCTTGGCTTCCGGCTTGGTGAGCGCCACGCGGGTGATGCGCTCGAGCGGAATGGTGAGGTCCGCGCCGAGCGAGTTGATCACCACCGTCCGGCCGTCCATCGACTTGAGCTTGCCGGGCACCTCGTCGCGGTTCTTGAGAAAAACCATGTCCTCCGGGCCGTCGTTCACGGCGAGCTGGACCGGGTCGGAATGGCCGTCCCATGCCGACACGCGCAGATTGCTCACCCGCACGATCGGGCCGTTGAGCTGCGAGAAAAACGCCATGCCCGAGCCGGTGGCGGCGAAGCCGTTTGTGTCGCGCCATTTGCGGACGAGCTTGCGGTCGATGTAAAGTTCCATCTCGGCCTTGGGCTTGTTGACGCGGATCTCGACCCGCACGCGGTTCTTCGACTGCATCTCGGGGATCTGCCCCTGGCCAAGGTTGCGCACACCGGCGCCCTTCTGCACGCGCTGCAAACTGACGTAGCCGCGGCTGATGTAAAACATGTACGAGTTGCTGCGGTAATCAAACCGGTCAAACGCCGAGGTGTACACCGGCACGATCAGGCTGAAAGTGCCGTTCCATTGGAGGTCGAACTCGATGCGGGACGAGCCCTTGAGGCCGAAGTCGCGGCCCAGCACGCCGACGCCCTCGGAGATGAAAACGCCGTCGCGGTACTTCCACGCCTTTGGGTCGCGGCCCAGCTTCCATCCAGCGATGGTGGTCGGCCCCTCGAATAGAATCCGGAAGCCCGGCGAGAGAAACGCCAGCGACTGCAGCACGCCGCGCGGCGCGGACAACTGCTCGTTGAACCAAGTGGAGAACTGGACGCGCTGCTCGTCCAGCGCAATCAGGTTGCCGAGCACCTCGTCGCCGTTGTGAAAGCGGATGTGCACGGTCGGCTCGGACGGGCGCTTCACCGGGCGCGCGCCCTCGAAGCGAATCCAAGCCAGGTTGTCCGGCCGAAAATCGACCGGCTTGGCCAAGTCGGGCCGCGCCCAGCGCACGCCGTCGCCGAGGCTGACCTGCTGCAGTTCGCCGTGAAGCATCGAGCCGTCGAGGAAACGCACGAGATCGTCCTTGCCAGCCGCCTGGCCAAGCGCCTGGCCAAGGCCAAGCGCGATCGCCGCCAGCCAAAGCGGCCGGCGGAACCATCGCCTTGGCTGGGATGGATTACCGCTCATAGATCGGCAGGAAACGGTAGTTGAGCGCAAGCGAAAGCAGCGAGGCGGAGGTGGCAAACGTGGTGCCGAACTGGCCACTCCAGCTTCCGTCCTCGTTCTGGTTTTGCTTGAGCGTGGCGATGTTTTTGCGGTTCCACTTGGCCCACTCCGCCGGCGAGGCGTGGAAGAATGCCTGCGCGCCATAGTACAAATAATAGTTCCGGTAGCTCGACGTCTCCGGGGCCTTGCGGAGGTAGCCGAATGATTTCCGGAAAGTCGCACTGTCCTTCTCCTTGGCCAGGGCGAACACCAGCGTGCCGATGGCCGAGCGGGCGGCGTTGGGGCCTCGGTTGGACGTGTAGCCGAAACCGCCCTCGGGCGTCTGGCACGTCTTGAAATATTTCAGGCCGGTCTGGATGGCCGACTCCGGCACAGTCAGGCCGGCGTTGCGCGCGGCGAACAACGCCACCATCTGCGCGCCGCTCACGGTGGTGTCGGCGTCGGTACTCTCCGGCGAGTAGCGCCAGCCGCCGCGCGGGTTTTTTTTCTGCGCGTTGATGATCAGGGCGATGGCTTTCTCGAGCGCCGGGCCAAGCCGGTCGTCCTCCACCGCGCCATACGCCTCGGCCAAAGCCAGCGTCGCAAAGCCGTGGTTATACATTGTGGTGCCGATGTAGCCGGTGGTCTTGTTTTGCCGGCTGACGATGAAGTTGAGTCCACGCTTGATCGGGCCGCTGTACGGGCCGTGGACCGGGTCGTCCCCGTGCGCGAGCATCGCCACCACGGCCAGCCCGACCACCGCCGGCGACGTGCCGTACGGCTTGTCCTTGAAATTGCCGCCGGCGATCTGGGACTGCACGATGAACTGCAGGCCCTTCAAGTACATACGCTCGATCTCTTTCGGCAACAGGTCGCTCGACTCCTCAAACAGTTTTTGCGCCTGGGCCGGAACGGCCACGGCCAGGCACACCGCGATGAGAAGCGAAAGCCGCGTCCGCCTCATCGCTTCCCGTCCCCCTCCATCGCCTCCACCGCCTTGAAATAATCCTGCAACACCTCGCGAAACTCCTCCGGCAACCGTGCCGCCGCGCCGCTGCCCCGGCTGATGGCGCGTTCGCTGTCCTCGCGGCCGACGGCGTCGCCGGTCAATGCGGAGGCGGATTGGCTGGTCGTGCCGCCGGCCTGGCTGCCGCCGCCGCTTTGGCTCTGCTTCATGCCCTGGCCCATCTGCTGTTTCATCGCCATCATCGCCATCATGAACGCCATTTCCTGCTGGGCCTGCGATTGGCCCTGCTGGCCGCTGTCGCGCTTGACCTCCTCGTTAATGAGGTTGATGACGTCGGACATGGCCCGGATGGTGCCGGTCTGCGCCTCGGTGGTGACCGAGTCGGTCTGCGGCTTGTCGAGCAGGTTGTCGGTGATCTCCATCGAGTCGAACGTCTCCTGCAACGGGTCAAGCATCGCCGGCTCGACGGTCTCGAACTGCATCCGGTTCAGCTCGAGCATCGAGTCGGCGTGCATTTGCACCACCCGCTCGAGGCCCTTCGCGTAAATGCCGGCCTCGCCCTTCTGCTGCTCGAGCAGGGCGGTTTGCTGCCGGTGCAGCAGCTCGCTTTCACGCAGGCGCAGCATGGAGAAAAGCAATTTCATCAGCTCGTTCACCTTTTTCTCGCCGCCCTGGCCACCGCCCTGGCCGCCGCCGTCTGAGTCCTTTTTGGGTGGCTCGAGTTTCTTGGCCCACTCCCCGAAATTGCCGGACCAGTCGCCGAGGTTGCGGATGGCCAGCATGGAGATGTTGGAAGAAATCTGCTGCTCGATCTCCGCGAGCGACTCGCCGGTTTTCTCCGTCTCCATCTCGCGGCTGACCTCACCGTACTGGCCCTTGCCGGTGCGCTCGTAAAAGCGGCTGATCTCGCCCTGCAGCTCGACCGCCTTGGCCTGCGTGCGGCCCTGCGACTTGGTGAAGCGGCCGTTGGCGCGGGTGTGGCGCTCCGGCAGATCGTCCGGCGTCAGGCCGATGGTTTCCTGGATGATGTCCTTGATTTTTTTGCGCAGTGCCATTTCCTCCTTGCTGATTTTGCGCAGCCGCTGGGACAGCGTGAGGGCCTGAAGGTTGTCGAGGTCCTTGTTCACCTTGTCCTGCAAATCGGCCAGCTCGTCGAGCGCCTCCTCCTCCTCCTCGAGCGCGTCGGCGAGCTTCTCTTTTTTCTCCTGCGGCTCGCCGCCCTGCTGCGCCTCGCCGAGCTTGGACTGGGCCTGCTTCATCTGCTGGTCGGCCAGCTCGTTCATCTTCTGCATGTTCTGCGCCCAGTCGCGCAGCGTCTGCTCGTCGAAGGCCGGATTGCGCATGGCCTCCATCAACGCCTTGGCTCCCTCCTTCGCGAGGTCTTTCAAGTCCTGCGCGTTCTCCCTCTGATCCTCGGCGGTTTGCTCGATCTTCTCGTTGGTCTTCCGCTTGGCCAAGGTGTCGTCGTCGGCCTTGGCCAACTCACGCGTGTCCTCGGCGATGTCTTCCTCGGCGCGCGAAACCTCCTCGAGGTTCTCCAGGATTTCCTCCAGTCTTTGCCGAACCATCTCGGCGTGATCCTCGATGCCGAGGATGTGCAGCCGATACGGCATCGTGCGGCTTGGCTTGCGACCGGGCAGATGGTCGGTCGCCCAGGCGGCAAGCTCAACGGTGGTGTCCCTGCCGATGCCAAGCACCGCCGGGCTGAAATAAAAACTCGCCTCAAACTCGGTCTCCTGCGTGCCGTTGGCCAAGACCGTGAGCGCGGCGGCGATTTGCGGCGACTCCTCCTCCGCCTGGCCAAGCGCGCGCCACTCGAGGCCGGCCTCCTTCACGCCGAAGTCATCGCGCACGGTGGCGTTCAACTCGAGCACCTCGGTCTCGAGGATGGCCAGGTCGCGGCCCAGCGTGCCGAGGTCGGGACGCGGCGCAATGTCGTCGATCGCCTCGACGTTCAACTGCCACGCGGCCGCCCCGGCGAGGTCGTGTTTGTCGCGCCAAGTGAAGGCAAAATGCGACGTGCCGCCCACCTCATGCGCCGGGCTGGAAAAATTATCATTGCGAACGCTCATCGGCTTGGCCACCTCGTCAATCGTCACCTGCGCCTGGTTGAGCTCGCGAGAGACACGGCCCTGGAACGACACCGTGCTACCGCGCAGCACCGGCAGGAAAGCCGCCTGCACCGTCTCGTTTTGCACCGGGTGCTGCAAGTACGCGGGCAGCTCGATGCGGGCGTGCAGTTCGCGCATCGCCGGGCGTTGCACCGGGCGTATCTCGACCGCATGCCGGGCGTCGCCGACCTTCACCGTGAGGGCGCCGTCCTCGACCTTGCCGGAGACGGTGAAATTCACGTTGGTGCCGGCGATGTCGGCTCGTATCGGCTTGCTGTCGTTGAACCGTGCCGAGGCGGTGCCGGGTTTCCAAAACGAGCGGTACTCGACCGCGCCGTTGACGTCGAACGACTCGCCCTTGGCCACGACCATCTCACCGGGAAACCCGGTGAGCCGAACGAGCGTGTGCCTCGAAATGTCGGCCGCCGGCAGACCCCATCGCTGAAGCGTGTTCCAGCCAGCCTGCGGGACAACCGCCCAGCCGACGACCGCCACCGCAACAAGACCCGCCGCGATGATGGCCCGCTGCCGCGCCGGCCGCGGGCTGACCGTTTGCTTGAAATCGAGCTTCAGCGCCTCACCGGCGACCTGGCTAATCGCCGCCTCGTAAAGCGCAGGGGAGAAAATAGCCGGGCGTTTTTCCTCGTCGGCCAACTCGACGATGCCGAGCAGCCGGTCGCCGAGTCGCCGATACCGCCGTTGCACCAGCTTGGCCAAGGCGCGCGTGTCGCGTTTGTGGAACACCCATCGCGAGAGCCACCAAACCACCGAGGCGACCGTGATGCCAACACCGGCGGCGAGCAGGCTAAGCCGCAGCCAGCCCGGGCTGTCCCATAGGCGGTCGGAGAAAAAAAGGACGAGATACGAACCGAACAACCCGGCCGCAGCGAGGCACACCGCCATCGCCGTCTCGACACGCCACAGCCGACGCTCCACCACGGCGAATTGCTGACGCAACTCATCCGGGAGATCTTTGCGGGAAAACTGTTCCTTGCGGCTCATGTCGACAAACAAAGCAAGCGGTGCGGCAGTTTAGTCATACACCGCCCCGACGCAATGCGGAATTTGCCTTCGAGAGTGATTAGAGGCTAAGGGACGGATAGTGCGTCCTTCAGCCAAACTCGGAGTTTTTCGCGGGCTGGGCTGGGGCGGAGAAGCCATGCGTCGTTGTGGTTGCGGAAACCGGTTTCGGCGAAAGTGATGTTTTCAGTAAGATCGGTGGATTCGATCCATTTTTTTGTCGCCGCAAGGTTGAGTTGAGCGCCGGTGATTTCGTGGCAGATGAATTGAGGGCGCTTGGCTAGGCGCTTAAGTCGGGCGAGGGCGGAATCGCGGTCGGAGGCAGGGTAAGGCCAAGTGCGGATACCATCGTAGTGACTGTATGGAATGAAGGCCCGCCATAGTTTGGCGGTTTCGTTATCGTACAGTCCAAGGTAGTTGCAGGCGATGGCACCGCGTGAGAATCCACACAGAATGACGCGGTCAGGGTCGCCTCCGTATTTTTTGCAAATCCACGGGACGGCTTTGTGGCAGTAATCCAACGTCGGCCGCGCGGTGCGATTTTTGGCGTCGCCCCACCAAGTGAGTGCAATGTCATCTCCCTTAACGTTGAGGTAGGGCAGGCATACCCAAATGAAGCCGCGTCCGCCGGAGATTCCGTAACCCATCTTGCTGCCTTCAGGCCGGCCGGTGCTAATGTCACCGTTGGCTCCGTGGTGTTTGTTCCCGGCATATTCGATGAGCACCGGATAGCTTTTGCCTTGTACCCAATCAACCGGCAGATAGGTGACATGATAAACGCCAGTCTGCTCGTAGCCGGGGATAGTTTGCTTCACTCGCCTGCCGGCATCCGGTTGGCCGGTTTCCAGCCTAGGGATGGTGAGATCCAGTTCGACCGAGCGGATATCGGGCACCTCCGCGCGAGCCAAGGACAGGGCAGCAACGAAGCCAAGCAGATTGAGCCCAGTTTTTGTCGAAAAAAACATCACGATGGAAGCAGCGCTTGGCCAAGCGTGCCCTTTGAGGAAGAAGCAGAAAAGCCTGCATTTGTAGCAAAATATCCGGTTGCAATCGAGGTGGGGGGTGGTAGGTTCTCGCGCCCGCTTCCCGGCGGAGAGACTCCAAATCGTTTATTTTTTAAGAAAATGTCACAACATCCCAGCCTGAAAGTCGGTGGTGCCGCTGAAGCCAAGCGCACTGTGCTCACCCGTTATGAGCGCGTGGAACTGCTGCGCAAACGCGGCGAACTCAAGGAGGACGACCGCATCACCGGCCTGAAAAAGACCAAGCCGGGGGAATAATCGCCCTCGGTTCCGTTGCCCGCCCGCCACTGACCGCACCGCATTTGCCTCCCCCGTGGTGATGGTTCGCCTGCAAAAATTTCTCTCCGAGGCCGGAGTGGCTTCCCGCCGTGAAGGCGAAAAGCTGATCCTCGCCGGTCGCGTCACCGTCGATGGCCAAGTCGTCCGACTGCTTGGCACGAAGGTTGATCCCACCCGGGACGAAGTGTCGCTCGACGGCCGCCCGATCCGGGCCAGGGCCAAGCGGTTCGTCGCCCTCAACAAGCCCCCGAAGTTTCTCTGCACTCGCCGCGACACGCACGATCGCCGGACGGTGTTCGACCTGTTGCCGGCGGACTGGGGGCACCTCTTCACCATCGGCCGGCTCGACGCCGACAGCGAGGGGCTGATCCTGCTGACCAACGATGGCGAGTTTTGCCAGAAGGTGGCGCACCCGAGCCACGGCCTGCTCAAGACCTATCGCGTGACGCTGGCCAAGCGGCTCGAGCCGGAGACACTGAAGCAGCTCACGGTTGGCCTGCGCGACAAGGGGGATTTTCTGAAAGCCAAGAGCGCCCGCCTGCTCTCCGCCAACAACACCCGCAGCGAGGCGGAGCTCGTGCTGACCGAGGGCAAAAACCGCGAGGTGCGCCGGATGTTTAAAGTGCTCGGCCTCCGTGTGTTGCGCCTGCAACGGGTGGCGGTCGGGCCGGTGAAGCTGGGCGAACTGCCGCCCGGCAAGTGGCGCATGCTAAGCCGCGTCGAGGTCGCGTCGTGCCTCAAGCCGCGCGGAAAATCGCCTCGACCCCCTCGGCGGAATTGACACCGGTGGGGCGACGTTTCACACTCGTTCCCCATGAAACCACTTGGCCGTTTCCTCATCCCCGCGCTGACGTTGCTGGTTGCCGTTTCAGGCTTGAGCGCGAAGAACGTCGTCAGCGAAGTCACCCCCCGCGAGACAGGCACCGTCTCGGCCGACCGAGTCAACGTCCGCGCCCGGGCCAGCCTGATCGGCGAACGCGTGGCCCAGCTTCGCAAGGGCGACCAAGTGACCGTTCTCGCCAAAGTGACCGTCGCCCCGCCGCGCAAGGGCGAGCCGGCCGCCTGGCTCAAGATCGCCATGCCGGCCGCCGGCCAGACATGGGTGCACATGAGCTTCGTCAAAGAGGGCAAAGTGACCGCCAAAAAACTCAACGTCCGCGCCGGGGGCAGCGAGCGCTTCAGCATCATCGGCCGCCTGGCCAAGGGCGATGCCGTGAAGGAAAAACGCACCGCCGGCGACTGGATTGAGATCGAGCATCCCGCCGGAGCCCATGCCTACGTCGCGGCCAAGTTCATCGAGCTTGGCCAAGCCGCCGAGGAGGCCAAGCCGGAGAAAACCCCCGAGGCCAAGCCGACTGAGGTGACCGAAACGGAAGAGCCAAAAGAAACTCCCGAGGCCAAGCCAGCCGCCGAGGAGGTGACCGAGGCGAAGGAGCCGGAGGAAGCCAAGGGCGAGCCGGAAGAATCGAATGAAACCACCGAGCCGGGAGACTTGCCGGAGCCGCCAGCACCGGAAGTCGTGGTGGTCGATGCCCCCGAGTCCGGCGATGCGCAAAAGCCGCCGATGGGCAACCCGGAGGATGCCGAGGAAACCAAGCCGGAACCGGCCCCCGCCGTCACCGACACGAAATTGCCGGTGCCGCCGCCGCGCATCGTCACCCGCGAGGGCACCATCAAGCGGCGCTTCTTCCGCAGCCCGAAAGCCCCAAGCCGGTTCGAGTTGCTCGACGACAACGGCCGCACCATCAACTATCTCTACTCGTCCGACTCCGGGCCGCTCAAGTCGGCCAAGGGCGAGGACGGTGAGCCCATCACCTTCAATCACCTGATGGGCATGCTGCGCAACCGCAGGGTCGTTCTCACCGGCATCGAGGCTGTCGATCCGCGCTGGCCCTCGCTGCCGCTGCTCGACGTGCGCACGCTCAAGACGATTCCCTGATGCCGGCTGATAACCTGATAGACGGCCGCGCGATCGCCCGGGAGGTTCATGCGGAGACCGAGACCCGTGTGGCCGCGCTGAAAACGGCCGGCGTCGAGCCGGGCCTTGTCTTCGTTCGCGTCGGGGAGGATGAGGCGTCGGAGGTTTATGTCCGCATGAAGGAGCGCACCGCGGCCAGGCTGGGCATCCGCTCCGAGACGACCGTACTGCCGGAGGACACGGCGGAGGCGGACTTGCTCGAGCTGCTCGGCAAGCTCAACGCCGATGCCAGCGTGCACGGC
>Ga0310122_10002948_pt1 | contig 10826 bp, 8 predicted proteins | sample CB6_Bottom_1051__FD_203503 | JGI IMG/M metagenome (GOLD analysis project Ga0310122, IMG submission 203503) | Marine microbial communities from Western Arctic Ocean, Canada - CB6_Bottom_1051 | ecosystem: Environmental > Aquatic > Marine > Oceanic | place: Canada: Western Arctic Ocean | collected...
TTCGGCGATGACCGGAAGCTGGCCCGGAGTACCGCCGTCCTCCTCTCCTACGTCGAGCTCTGCCGCTGTGTGTACGAAGTGGCGGACCTCTTCGCCACCTGCACGCTCACCTCGCTGGAGGATCAGGGATCACTGCGGGCGCTGCTGGGAGAACTAGCGCGAGCCGGCGAGAGCAACGTCGCCGCCATCCGCTCGTGGCGCGCCGGGCTCGGTCCGGAACCGTGGCACCATCGCGTCCACGACGCCATCGCGGCGACCGAGGATACCGTGAACGCGATCCAGAATCATATTTCGGAGCGCTATTTCTACTGAGAGCCAGCTGGATCGTCGTCGTGATGGTTGGCGGGCGATACCAATTCCTGGGCATCTCTCTCGTGCCTCCCGTCTCAGGTCTGAATCCGTGAGACGCTGGAGTTGCTTGCGGCCCTAACAGGAGGAATCACGTGCCAGAACGCAAGAAGATCGCTGCCATCGTCACCGCCTACTACCCGCGCTCCCACGCCGACGTGCTGGCCACCAAGTTCCTCAAGGGATTCCCCACCGATGAGGGCTTGCTTCCACCCGAGGTCGACGTCGTCTCCATGTACATGGATCAGATCCACGACCGCGACATCGGCCGGGAGCTGGCCGCCCAGCACGACGTGCCGCTGTACCAGAGCATCCCGCAAGCGCTGACGTTAGGCGGCAAGGAGTTGGCCGTGGACGGCGTTCTGGTGGTGGGTGAGCACGGTGACTACGCCTGGAACGAGAAGGAGCAGCACCTCTACCCGCGCAAGTACTTCTTCGAGCAGATCTGCGGGGTCTTCGCCACCTCGGGTCGCGCGGTACCCGTGTTCAGCGACAAGCACCTGTCCTACAACTGGCACGATGCGCGTTGGATGTACGATCGGTCTCGTGAGCTGGGGGTGCCCTTCATGGCGGGGTCATCGCTGCCCATGGCCTGGCGAAAGCCCTGGATGGAGTACGAGCTGGACACGCCCCTCGAGGCCGGTCTTTCCGTGGCCTATGGTGGCCTGGACTCCTACGGCTTCCACGCTCTGGAGACCCTGCAGTGCATGGTCGAGCGCCGCCACGGGGGTGAAACGGGCATCGTGGCGGTACAGTGTCTGGAAGGCGACGCCGTGTGGCAGTCTCAAGGCTGGGACCGCGAGCTCTACGCAGCCACCGTGGAGCACATCGAGGCTAAGGGGCCGGGGGAGGCCCGGGACCACTGCGCCAACCCCGCCCTCTATCTGCTGGAATACGGCGATGGTCTGCGGACGGCCACGCTCATGCTCGGAGGCTATCTGAAGGGCTGGGGCTTCGCCGCGCGCCGCGCAGGAAGCGTGGAGGGCATGCGCGTGCTTCTGCCGGACAACCCCCACGCTCACTTCAGCTACCTGGGCCTCAACATCCAGCGTATGTTCGTCACCGGTCAGGCCCAGTACCCCGTCGAACGCACGCTGCTGATCTCCGGAGCTCTGGAGGCCCTGCTCGACTCTCGCCATCAGGGCGGCGTGCGCCTGGAGACGCCCCACCTGGGAGTGGCGTACCGCTCCTACGAGAGCATGCCCATCCGGCCCACGGGCACTGATCCGGTGGGGGCCAGTCTGGTGCCGTTGGGGTAGGGGCAATTACGTTGAGAGGCGCTCAGGCCGCCCGGCGCGGGAACTCACCTTCGGGGTTGTCGCACATTTCGTGCAGGGCGGTCATGAAGCGGCACAGACCGTCGAAGGTCAAATGGGCTGGATGCCGTGGTCGCCGTTGGGGAAGTACCTCCCCCGCTCCAGAAGTGAGGGGACCTTGCTGACGATCTCGGCGTTGATCACGGACTCATTGCCCTCGCGTTCACCGTCTCCTTTTCCAGCCAGCCGAAGAGCACCAGCTCCGGGAAGCGCCGGCGGAGGGCGAACAGGTCGTTGCCCGCCTTGACCTCGGGCCATGGCCATGAAGATCGTGGCGGCTCTCACCGAGCCAGGCTCGGCCAGCGCCTACCTCGAGGGTGTAGGTCTGCCGTCTCGAGCCCCGCCCATCACACGGGCCCACCTGGATCGTCAACTCGAATTCGATGAGGCCGCCTGAGCCGCCGTGACGCGGTACCAGAGGACATCGTTGTGCCCGAAGCGCAGCGGCGCGTTAACCGCTGATGCCGTCCGGCACCCCCCACCCATCAGAAAACGGCTGTGCATCGACAGGATGGAAGTCCCGGAAAGAAATGTCACTTGCTAAGGGTCAACCAGACTCACCATAAGGCCCCTTGTAGTTCCTATCCGCCGTTGGCCTGAAGGCGAATCGGAGAGGCAACCGGCGGCAACCAAGGCGGCATGGCGTGCATCAGAGCCAGAGTTGGCATCAATGGCGAAGCGCGTTCCGAAGGTCTCTCGCGCCAGCGGTTCGAACGCCCGCACGCACGCCTCCGGCAGACTGGCTAAGTGGTTGGCCAGGAATGGACCTGCGGCTCTGCTTCAGTGAATCTTTCATCTCCATCTTCGCTCCTGTTCGGCTAGTCTACAGGCGTGATCGATCCCACCTCAATCCATGTGCCTTGGATCCGGAACGTCGACGGGTTGGCCCGCCTGCTCTGCCGACAGATGTGCACAGATACCGGGCAGAGTCATGTCGAGACCGGCATAGACATCGATCGGCATGGGGTTGCCATCGACCACTGCTGCCAGCCATTCGTCCACCATGTACCACTCGGAATTTCCATGACCGCCCTGGACGGCGGCCGCCGGCACGAGACGTTCGGCTGCAGGCACCACATTGGCAGCAGGACCGGCGGTCTGCTCGCGCTGTGCGGCAAGAAAGCCGCGATCCGGGCTGTCAGCGGTTCGCCCTGATTCGAGCATACCTCTGGTCCCATAGACACAGTACCAGTGCCTGCCAGGTTCGGACATGACACTGAACCCGCACAGGATCTTGAAGACGCCACCGGCGGCGGTGCGGAAGATGCCGACTTCCATATCTATCGTGCCCAGATCGGGGCGCAGGTGGCTGCCGGTGTGCATGCCAGTCACTGAGACACATCGGTCGCCCGTCCACGCCAGAAGTGGCCCAAGACTGTGGGTGCAGTAGTGGATAGGCGGGAGCGATGCTCGCCAGGTGGGTGTGCCGTCAGGGTGGGTGAACAGCGAGCTGCAGTCGTGGACGTATTCGGCTTCCGCATAGTGTATCGTGCCCAGCTGGCCCTCGTCGATGAATCGCTGCCATGCGAGGGTGCGATCGAAATAATTCACATTCTCAGCAAGCATGTAGCTGCCAGAAGAGCCCTTGACGGCCTGCACGAGTGCCTGCGCTTCGTCCAGGCTGGCTACCGCCGGCACCTCGCACAGAACGTGGCGTCCTGCCGACAGCGCCGCGATCGACTGAGCCGTGTGGAGCGGTGCAGGGGTCGCGATGACGACGGCGTCCAGATCGATTCCAAGCAGCTCGTCGTAATCAGTGCACTGCACGGGCACATCGTATTCTGCGGCAGCGTCGTTGCATCGTTGCATGTCTGGATCGGCAATAGCAACAAGCTCCGCCGACGGATGCGCGGCGAGGACACTGGCGAATCCCCAGCCGCGTCGCACGCCGGCGACACCTACTCGTAACTGCATGCACTGTCTCCTGCGGTTCGGTAATGCGTGAGCCTCTCTATGATAATGGATGATAAACAGGTTTCCGAGACCGTGCCATATGGAAGGCCCGGGCAAGCGTGAGCGGACGGGACCGTATCGCTGCTGCTGAGCCCCACGGAACAGATCGAAAAGCTGGCGGCACTGGTGCCGCCGCCGCGACTTAACCTGATCCGCTATCACGGCGCAAGAGATCCGCAGGACCTCAGGCACCGGCCGCGCCTGATCGTGCCCAGATCGTAGCAGGTCCCAGTGCTGTGACCGCGACGGGAGGTATCTCACCCATGTCGGTCTGCCGTCGCACGCCCCGCCCATGCTCGATGGAGGGGGTTGCGCGCTACCACGGTGTGCTGGCGCCGGCCTGCCCGGACCGGGCACAGATCGTGCCTGGTCCCAGTGCATTGACCCAAAACGAGGGGTGTGAGCACGGGGCCGCAGGTGGGCATCGTGTTCATCGCGTTTCCTGGGCCAAGCTGCTGGCCAGAGTATTTCAGTACGACGTGAGGGTGTGTCCCCGTTGCTCAGGCCACATGAAGATTTTGGCGGCACTAACCGAGCAGGGTTCGATGAGGGCTTACCTCGACGGCGTCGGTCTGCCATCTCGAGCCCCGCCCATCGCCCCGTCGCACCTGGATCGCCAGCTCGCATTCGAAGAGGCTGCCTGAGCCCGCCTGCGTCTGTTGACGGCCGTTGGAGAGGACACGCCTTTGCCCAAAGCGGCACGCGGTTGCCGCAACGCGACCGCTTCAGCACGTCATCGGCACGATCTACCCAGCCCCAAGGCATCGACCGGCGAAATGCGTCACATTCTGCTTGCTATGCATACACCAGACTCACCATAATGAGTCCTTATCCTTACTATCCGCACTCCCATACGCGCATGTAGGAGGGTGCGAGGCAGATCTGGTCGCAGACGAACGTCAGAGGCCATCGGTTGATTCGGCGTAACAGGTGTTCTGACCGAGGTCTTCGTGTTTGGTACCAGTGAATCCGGCGCCGTGGTAGAACATGCGGATAACTCGAGCCTGGTGGTCAACGTGCACGTCAGGCGAGGCAATATGTCGCTCGAACAAAGTGTCTGCGATCTGAAGCACGCCAGGGGTGTGGACCTTGTAAGGACCCATGACATCATCCGCATATGCCATGCGAATGAATTTGCCCTGGTGATGCGCGAAGTAGAGGTAGTAACGGCCGAGCGGATTCTCAACCCAATCCGGCATGCGGATGAGGGAAGGACCGTTGATGTTTCCGAGAATGGCTTCGTCGGAACCCGGATGGATGATCGGGTTGTGGGGGCTGCGGGCAACTTTGAGTGGCATTCCTCAAGCTCCAGTGAAAAGATAGCCACTGAGGACACGGAGGGTGAATCAGGTCTCAGCCCCGGATGGGGCGGTCGTTATTAGCCAGGGGCGGCAGCCCCTGGAAAAGGCGATAGACACTCGACACGCGCCGAGATCACGCATCGGTCTCGAAAAAACAGACCTTTCGGCGCTTCTCGAGCCAGTCGTATCCGGCAAGTGGCCGTCGACAACAAACGAAGGTGATCTCGTGACTTAGTTCAGTGTCCCCCGAAAAGGGCAGACAAACTTCAACATCCAGATTCCTAACAGTACAGAGGGATTTTCAAGTCTCAACGGAGACGTTCATCGCGTGGGGCGCATCCGGTCGCTGAGGGAAGAGCTTTTCGACTCCGGGGCCCATCAAACTCCGCTGGACGCTCATCTTTCCCGCGAGAGATAGCCTAGAAAAACAGTGGAGCCGTCACGTCTATACTCCCTAAGATGGTCGTCGAACGTTTTTGTCTCCCCGTCCTCACCCAACGACTTCCGTCCCTTCGACAAAGCCGCTGTAATCCGTGATTCCCGTCCCGGGGCCCTGGGGTACGGACATCATGCCGTTCTCGATCTTCAGGGCGGGATCGAACAGGTCGGCGACTTTTTCGATACCGCGCTTGTATTCCTGGTAACGACCGATGTCCGGTGTGAAGGAGGCGAAGATGAGCATGTAGACGAAGCCCATGCCGCCGGAGATGTGAACCGTCGTCGGCATGTCAGCCAGAGCCGCCATACGGGAGACACGCGCAGAGCGGATCAGGCCGCCATAGTAATGAAGGTCGGGCTGCGCGATGTTGACGCCGCCGTTCTGGATCATCCAGCGGAAGCGTCGGTCGCTCGATTCCTGCTCGCCGCCGGATACGGGGAGCGACAGGGCGTCGGTGACGACTTTTGTGTCTTCGAGATGGTCGAAGGGACAGGGCTCCTCAAAGTAGACGGCGTTGATGTCCTCGAGCATTCGGCCGACTTCGATGGCCTGCAGGGGATCGTAGGTACTGTTCGCGTCGGCGTGGATGTCGATCGCATCGCCAAATTTCTTGCGTGAAAGCTCGATCAATTTGGGTGTTCTGCCGGGAGAGCCATCCTCGTTTCGGCTCATCCTGCCGCCGACCCTGAACTTGATCGCGGGCGCGTGGGTCTCGTCGACCAGGCTCTGGAGATACTCGACTTCCTCCTCGGGTGTGCTGTCGCGACGTCCGCTTGCAACGTAGAAGGCGGCTGAATCACGGACGGCGCCGCCCAACAGGTCGGCGATCGAGCGGCCGGCGATCCGTCCGAGCATGTCGAGGATGGCGAGTTCCACCCAGGCGACCGGGCACCAGAGCGCCTGACCTAACACTTTATAGTTGCTGCTGTGCCGGTAGACGCCCCACAGATGCTCTTCCAGGTCACGGGCATCTTTACCGACGAAGTAGGGGATGATCAGGTTGTTCAGGATCGGGTAGTAATGCTGCGCGCGTCCGTTCGTAAACCCCAGGCCTTCGGCGCCGTCGGTCGATCGGACGCGGACGTAGTATTCCTTGCCTTTTCGAAGGAGTTCAAGCGATTCGATCGTGACGGGTTGGTCGATACACGAGGCGTCGAGGACGGGTCGGGTGCCGGCGGCTTCGAGTTCTTCGGCTGATACGGTATGCGTTGTTTTCATTGTTCAGATCTTTTTCTTGAAGGTTTGGCGCGCCGGAGGTCATCGATAGGTCAGTCGTTTCGTAATGGCGGCGCGTATCGGACAAAGCGTTCGCGTATCCCGGGGCTTCCGCCCCGGGCTATTGACGTGTCGCCCCGTTGGGGCGCAGACGCCGAATCCGTTTCCTCTACGGAATAATAAGGGTCTTGAGGGAGCTCTGGTGATCATCCCGGACGGTCGGATTTCCCGAGTCCGGTTGGCGACCTTGGCCACTGTCCGCAATGACGCCTTCCCGCTACCGCCGAGGCTTAAGTGCCAGCCCACATACACCCCTGGCGCCACCGGTTTACGACATCGCTCGACATCGCTACGAACCACCGAATTGGTGGGCTCTGTGTCCCTCTCCGGTGCCCATCACGATGTCCACCAAGCGCCGAGAGCCCCTTTGCCCTCGTCAGGTGTTACCTGGCGAGGGGTAGCTTTTAGGCTACCTCGGAGGGCGTTACCCCTCTTTCCCTGCTCGTACGGGCTCATGCGCCAGACCAAACCCCCTCCCACCAGCTCGGTTTCCCTTGCCGATGGGTCTTTGCAGGTTGTTGCCAGTCCCTGCTGGGAGATGGCCCTTCCCGACGTTATCTCTGCGCGTCTCTCCTTGGATGCTTGGACCCGTACCCGGTCCCGTTTTGCAGGGAAGCGACGAAGCGGTCGCCAGATGCTGGGCGAGAGCGCAGTGAAGACCTGGCCGTGCGCGAAACGGCCAGGGTGGCCATCTTCAGTATCGAGGCCGGCAAACGCGCGTATTGGAACCGGAACGCCTGGTAAACCTGGAATGGACCTTGCTCCAAATCCCCGAGGCCTACGGCCTGGAGCCGGTCCAGCGACCCCGAACGCATCGTCGGCGGCGACGCCATCTCAAAGGCGATCAGATAGGAACAACCGAATGAGTGCGAACGACAGTGAAGGGGTGCTGTGGGCCGTCATCCTCGAGATGGTCACCGCGCTTGAGCAATCCGGCATCCCCTACCAGATCGACTCCTCGACGACGCTCTTCGTCCACGGCATAGATGTCTATATAAAAGATGTTGATATTATGATTCAAGTCGACCATTTTGAAGACGCTCACGCGCTGGTACGACCATACAATCCACCGCCGATTACAGACACCAACGGATGGATCCAATTCCACATCTTCCCCCAGGACGTCGACGTCCACTTCCTGACGACTAATAAGATGACCGACCTGGCAGCCAATACCGACCGGGTTCGCGTAACCCACCAGGACACGACCTTCTGGTCGCTATCGGTCGACTGGTGCCGCCGGCACACGCCCGACGATCACGAACGGGCACCTCTAATCGATCAGTATCTAACCGAGCGAGACCAATCTCGAACCCCTTAGACTTTTGCAGACAACCAACCACCAGAGAGGACCAACAATGAGCTATCGAGTAGGCATCATCGGCTGCGGCGGCATGGGCCATTCGCACGCCAAAGCCTGGGGCCAGCGCGAGGATACCGACGTCGTGGCGGCCATGGATATTTCGCAGGAAGCCGCGCAACGCCTGGCCGAGGAGCACTCCGTACCCGCCACCTACACCGACTACGACGAAATGCTGGCCAAAGAGGAACTGGATATCGTCAGCATCCCCACCTGGCAGGGCGCGCGGGCGGCCCCCACCATCGCCGCCGCCAAAGCCGGAGTCAAAGCCATCCTCGGCGAAAAACCCATGGCCGACAATCTCGGCAACGCCGACGATATGATCGCCGCCTGCGATGCGCACTCCGTCAAACTGGCCATCGGCCACCAGCGCCGCTTTAACCCCGCCGCCAACGAAATCCGCCGCTTAGTCGCCGACGGCGCCATCGGCGAGCCACGGATAGTGCACCACATCGCCAAACCCAACGCCGGGCTGCTCAACACCGCCACCCACGCCATCGACGGCTGGCGCTACTACCTCTCCGATCCCGAAACCCTCTGGGTCGTCGGCCAGGCCAGCCGCACCACCGACCGCTGGGAGCGCCGCAGCATCTGCGAGGATTTGTGCATGGGATTGGTCTGTTTTGCAGGTGGGACACGCGGTATCTACGAGGGCGACCTGCCCGACCCGCGCATCACCCTGCCCGAAGTCACCGGCACCGCAGGCAAGATCGCCCTGGGCGAGGAGGGCAAAGTGCTCCTGCAACAGGACGCCAAAGGCGGCTGGCGGGAAATCGAGCCTGCTCCCGTAGAGACGAATCAATACCAGGAGATGATCGACTGGATCGCGGGCCGGGTCGAAAACCATCGCGGCAACGCCAAACAGGCGCGCTATACGCTGGAAATCATGATGGCCATCTTCGAGTCGCTGCGGATCAAAAATGTCGTGACCATGCCGCTGACGACCCGCGAGTGCCCCCTGGATATGATGGTCGCCGACGGCAGCTTGCCCGTCTCAAAGGAAGGCCGCTACGACCTGCGCACGCCCTTTCCCGAGCAGGAGAAAAACTAAGGCCCCGTCCAGCTAAACGGCCGCGACAATTTCAACACCCGCTCCGCCGCCGCATACCAGCCCTGGGGCAAAAACTCGCTGGTGTGCATATAGCACCCGACCCGCACCTCGTCGCTGCCTTCCGCAAAGGTCAACAACCGGCTCTTGGGCACATTGGCCGGGCCGTGGTGGCGGCTCAGACAGGCAACGTTGATAAAGTGCGTGCCGCCCCATTTTGTTTCGATATGCGACTTGCCGCCGTGCGTGTCGTCCGGGTGGGTATGGGTATGCCCGCCGAACCACAGGTCGACCGCGCCGGGATGCGCAGCTAAATAATCTTCAAAAGCACCCTAATCGGCTCGACTACCAACAAAATACAGATACGACGCCCCGATCGGCGCGCCCTGCGGCTTATAGCCGTGGTAGTGGCTTTTCCATTGGCCATCCTCGTCCTTGCGCATCCCCTCCCAATCGCCCGAAGAAGCCACCGTCGTCTCCTTGAGCATATAGTGGTGCGCCGAGACGATGATATGCTCCGGATGGGCGGCTACCATCTCCCGCCACCAGGCAAAGGTCTCCGCAGAGACCACCCCGGCCGGATTGCCGCCCAAATCGCCGCGCCCAATAGTCTGCGATGGCTCGTTGATATCGCTCATCAGCAAAAAGAGCACATTGCCGACCTTAAACGCATAGCGCTCCCAGGTCCCCTCGATCGGATAGGGCCGCTTGGTCGCATCCACCCCGGAAAATTCGCTATGCTCCCCCGTCGGATCGACCCATTTCCGCCACCACCACGCCTGCGGCTCATCCAGACCGCTGCGATCGTGGTTGCCGCAGATATTGTAGATATCCTCGCGACGGTGATCCTCCATCGCGCCGAGTTGCCGCACCACCTCCTCGCCCTCCTCGTCGTCGGGCACCGCCTGCCCCCCCGACATATCGCCGATATCGATCGCAATGTCCCATGCGAAAGGCGGCCCGCCTTCGTCGCCGCCGCGTTCAGAAGCGCGCAGCGATTCGGCCAGGCTGTGGCGACCGCGTTTGAGATCGGTGCCGATGTGGGCGTCGCCAAAGGCCCACAGCGCGAAAGTATTTTCAGCCATCCTCGCCCCTCATTCGTATTGCGTCTTGATTTGACTGCACGCCTTGCCCTTACCCCGAATCATATCGTCGCGTTGCCACTCATCTATGGCGCGGCAGATATAATCGTCGTCGCCGAGCATCTGTCGCAGGTCGGCCTGCCCAAACCATTCGCAGCGCCCATCCACCGCAGCCAGCGCCCCATTCCCGTCCAAATAACCATACACGCGACAGGTATCCTCCACATCGGCGATATAGGACATCCACGGAATCTCCACCCCGAGTTGCTCGCTTGCCAACGCCTGCATCGATCCGATCCGCGCCCCGACATCCCAGCCAACACCCTCTGCTTCCTCCCATCCCCCGCCGCCGGGCAACTGCCAGCGGTCCGCATCGCGCTGGAGCAGAAAAAGCGATTCGTCGCCAGAGCGCTCGATGAGCAAGCGCGTTTCTTCTAAAGGTTTGTCCGAATGCACAGCCAGCAGGCGCTGGCCCTCGTCACTGAGGGCATCATACGCCGCCTGGTCATAGCGATAATGCCCCGCGGCGGGCGGCGCATTCACCGCACAATACTTATTGAATATGCCGCAGCGGTCTTTACTCGTCGTGCCCGCCGGTGGCTCGTGCCAGCTGTACATATTCAGCAATAGCAAATCGCCGGCTTTCAATTCGGGATCGACAAAGGGGCCAACCGCTCGCGGTCCGGTCGCGTCACATCCAATAT
>Ga0310122_10002949_pt1 | contig 10825 bp, 7 predicted proteins | sample CB6_Bottom_1051__FD_203503 | JGI IMG/M metagenome (GOLD analysis project Ga0310122, IMG submission 203503) | Marine microbial communities from Western Arctic Ocean, Canada - CB6_Bottom_1051 | ecosystem: Environmental > Aquatic > Marine > Oceanic | place: Canada: Western Arctic Ocean | collected...
TGCCCGTCGCGAAGCGTTTGGCGTGATGGTCGCCGAGACCAGAGGTGAGGGGACGTTTACGCTCGGGCGAGGGGGTGCGTCGGATGCGTTTCTCTATGAGGCGGCGTCCGAGGAGGAGCTGCAGCGTCTCATCCGGCTGATGGAACGCGGGCTCGACCAGGGTGGCCTCGGGTTCGGTTTCGGCATCAGCTACACACCGGGCGCTCAACACCTGGAGCTCTGGCGCCTGTTCGCCGCCGCGGCAGACCGACAGGTGCCGGTGTTCATCCATCTGCGCTCCGCCGGGGCCTTCCGCGCCGGCGGGGCGATCGCGCCGTTCCAGGAGGCGGTCGCGAACGCGGCCGCCACCGGGGCCTCGCTGCACATCGTGCACATGAACAGCAGTGCGGGAGAGACGGCGCCCTCCGCGCTCGAGCTGATTCGTGGGGCGCGCGAGCGCGGGGTCGATGTCACGACCGAGGCCTATCCCTATACGGCCAGCGCGAGCCGGATCGAGTCGGCGTTGTTCGATGGCTGGGATGACCGCACCGACGAGGCGTATCAGAGACTGCAATGGGTCGAGACCGGCGATCGGCTGACCCGGGAGACATTCCGCACCGCTCGCGAGCAGGGCGGGTGGGTCATCATGCACGGCCGGTCCGAGACGACCAACGAATGGATCGTCAGCCAGCCGGATGTCATTGCCGCCAGCGACGGTATCCCGTTCAGCGAGGGGCGGGCGCACCCGCGCGGCGCGGGTACCTTTGCCAGGATTCTGGGGTACTACGTGCGAGAGCGCGGTGTGCTGTCGCTGATGGACGGACTACGCAAGATGACCCTCATGCCGGCTCGGCGGCTCGAGACGGTCGCCCCACAGATGGCGTCGAAGGGCCGCGTCCAGGTCGGCGCCGACGCCGACCTCACCCTCTTCGACCCGGCGCGGGTCATCGACCGGGCCACGTATGACGCGCCGGATCAGTTCTCCGCAGGGATTCGGCACGTCCTGGTGGCCGGGACCTTCGTCGTCCGCGACGAGACGCTGGTCGACGGCGTCGCTCCCGGTCAGGCGATCCGGGCGCCGAGGCCGTAGCCGTCCTGACGTCGCCCTCAGATTCGGTCGCCTGGCACCTAGCGCCACCGCTCGAGGTCGCGCGGGTCGAAGCGCCCGCGCATCTCGACACTCGTCGGTCCGTCCGGCCCATCGACGCGATGGTATGCCACCACATCGAGACCGCCCTGCAGGACCTCGATCGGAAACACGGCGATGACACCGAGATCGCTGAATGGGACCTCGGCCCCGAAACGCGCGATCACCTCGGGGTTGTCGGTCATCCAGAGCGGTCGGATCACCGTGGGTTGGGGGTCGAGACAGCAGGTGGCGGTGTCGGGGCGTATCGCCACGACCGCGGGTGTTCCCAGCACGTCGGTCGCCGCCGACGGCCTGCGGAGCGCCAGGTAGACGACGGACGACGCCAGCCAGGACGGCACCTCGTCGACGCTCAACGGTCGCCCGGCCGCTTCCCTCGCGTGCGCGGCCCATGCGACTCGTAGAAACGGCGTGTACACGACGCCGGCCGGTTCGCTGGAGGGTGTGGGGTCGCCCGCCGATGGGACCCGGTTGAACACATACGACTCAGGGGCTCCCTCGCGACCCCGGGCGACGGCGGCTTCGAGCTGGGTTCGGTCCAGGCCCACCTCCGGGCGAGCCGCGAGCATACGCAACGTTGGCATCCGGTCGGCCGGGCGCAGCGCCGGCGGCTCGACCAGTAGCACGACGACCATGATCGCGGCGACCACGGGTGCCGCCAGACTCAAGGAACGGAGCATGTAGAGCACCCAGGGTAGTGCTAGGACGGTTGGGAATCCAGCAGCGCGTCGATGCGGTCTGTGGCTGCGTCGGCATCCGCCTCGCCGATCTCCATCAGACGGGCAATGTAGTCGGCCTGGAACATGAGCAAACTCAGCAGGTCCGGGCTCGTCGTTTCCCGCGAGCCGAGGCTGCGTGTCAGATGGCGAAAGAGCCACGGGAGCTGGGGTTCGAACTCGCCGGCGAGTCGACCGAAGTCCTGTGACGGCCGGATCACGACGAGCTCGATCGGGCGCAGCCCCCGACGGCGATCCGGGGGCACGAAGTCGAGCAGGTCGTTGAGCCGTTGGAGGTTCAACCCGTCCCGATCGAGGTCATCGAGGAACATCGCCTGCATCAACTGGCCGGCGATCTGCGCGGGCGGCGGGTATCCGCGGATGAGCGTCTGGTCGGCTTCCTGCATGTTCCCACGATACCGGTTCGAGATGGCGAGGATGCGTCGCGCCCCCAGGTGGATGGCGGGCGAGCAGGGGGTCACCATGCGGATACCGCCGTCCCCATACCACCCGTCATGCAGACGGATGGCGGGGAAGAACAGCGGGAGTGCGGCCGAGGCCATGATGTGCTCGACGGTGATGGCGGTCTTGCGACTGCGGCGGTTCGGCCGCTCCCAGTTCTGGATGTCGCTGCCCTGCACCCAGATCACTGATTGGCCTGTGCTGTAGCTACTCGTGGTGATGGCCAGCGCTCGCAGCCGGCCGGCCGCGATGTTTCTAGCGATCCCTTCGATCTCGCCATTCCCGGCGGGATGCAGCGATGCGAGCAGGAACCTGCGCAGCGGCGCCGTGTCGAGCAATCCCTGCACATGTGGCGAAATCCGACTGTCGCCTGACACTAGACTGATCCCCCACCGCAGCAGATGGCTGAACAGGGACCGGCTGTCGACCCGGAAGACCCGATCGACCGTTTGGGCGCTCCAGAGCCGCACGAGTCCTTCGACCGCCTCGGCCACCGAACCGCTGCGGCTCGCCAGATACGCCGCGTTGATGGCCCCGGCGGAAGTACCGGTGATGATCGGCAGGCGTATATCAGGATGCCGTCTGACCAGGGACCGCAGGAACCCCACCTGATAGGCGGCACGGGCGCCACCACCCACCAGCACAAGCGCCAGGTCGCCGCGCTCATCCGCCGCCGTCTGGGTGGAAGCTTGTTCAGCGACGGTCATCCGCTCACACTTTGCTGCGTGCAGGGCGCTGGACAAAGAAGCGGCCCAGAAGGATCCACCCTTCGAGGGCGCGCACGTGCGCGCCCCGCGGCCGCGGCGTGGGGCGAAGGGGCCCCACAAGCGGCCGCGGGGGTTCGGGGCGCAGCCCCGTCTCGGTACTAATGCGCGAGTGGGTCGGGTCGCATCTGGAACTTCACCAGGTTGCCTTGGGTTCCCTTGCCCCCTTCTGTGTGCCAGACCGCGTTGGTACCGTAGTCGGCCCAGACCCCGCGGCCTTTCCAGCCGGTCGTCGGGTCGTCGATGCGTCCGTCCATGCCGCGTGAGTAGAACCCCAGCGGATAGGGGACCCGGAGGATGACGAATTCCTCCTCTTCCGGCAAGTATGCGAGCAACGAGTCTGATGTGCTGCCGGTGGCGATCGGGATGTTGTGGCCGAGACCCAGCGTGTCGTGCTGATCTACCCAGCTGTAGTAGTGGAAGTCGGCGCTGCCGTGATCAGTGACCCCCTGCATCTGTGGGCCCGGTGTCGCATGCAGAGTCCAGCCCTCGGGGCAATGCTGCCCGGTGGCGGTCGGGCCATTCAGGACGGCGCACTTGCTGCGATCGAAGCTCGCCATGTGGCCGCTGCCGGAGAGCGCGGTCCAGATGATGCCCTCGGTCGTGATGTCGATGCCGCGGGGCGAGTATCCCTGGATGGGGGCGTTCGTGTTCTCGAAGGGCGGCTGGTAGTACTCGGCGATGCAGGTCTCGGGCGGGTTGCTACCGAGATCGAGCCGCGCGATCTGTCCCGGTACCCCACCCGAGGCGGCCCAGACGACGCTGTCTTCCGTCGGGTCGGGCACGATGCCATACCAGCCGCCACCCATCTCCTTGTCCTTGCTCGGGTCGAGCGCGTCGCCCCGGCTTGCCCACTCGGTAATCCGGCCGTCGCCGTTGGTGTCGACGATGACCGGACACCAGCCCTGCGCCGCCTGTGCGTCGCCGGTGTCCTCGTAGACCTCGACATCGAGCCAGCCAATGACCGACGCGACCGAGCTGAGATACAGCCGCTCGCTGTCCTCGAACCCAAACTGCAGGTGGTGCGTGTTGAAACAGGTGTCAATCAGCTCGACCGCCTCGCTGGCCGGGTCGTAGTAGGCGATGTGACGTGCCGCGCGTGTCAAGGGGTAGTGCTGGGCATACGGGTTACTCGAGCCCTCCTGGCACCACGCCGGGTTGCCCGGGCCGCGGATCTGGTGGGTCATCCAGACACGCCCCTGCCCGTCCATCATCGGGTTGTGCGGGTTCCCCGGGTTGTCCCAGATGAGCTCATCGCCCCAGTAGATCGACGGCTCCAGATTCTCCTGGTCGATGTAGGACCTGAAGTCGCCTTCGCCGGGTGTCTCGCGCACCGGAATCGTGACCTGCCGTGCCACGTTCGTGGTCGGGTCGACCCACACGAGCCCATCGTTGGCGAACTCGACACCGTAGATCGGACCATCAGCGTTGACCCGCGGGTTGCGCTTGTCGGTCGCCACCTCGTCGTGGATGTATCCGGTTGGTCCGCCCCATTCCCACATGGTCAGCACGACGTTGCGCTCGCGTCCCTGTGGACGTGGTGGGACCGGCGGCAACTCGCCGGCCATGATCCGGTCGGTCCAGCTGGCATACATCGCGACCACGCGGTCGGCGCCGAACCGGCGCAGCCCTCCGCTCATCAGGGTCCCGCGTTGGCCGGCCTGCACACGGTGGGCCCAGGCCGCCTCGGTCGAGTCGAAATCGGCGGGGTTCAGCACTTCCCGGGTCGCCTGATTGCCTAGCTGGTGACACAGCTGGCAGCCTTGTTTCAGTCCGTCAATCCAGGCTGCCTGAGTCCGCATACGGGGCGAGATCCCGTTGCCGCTGTCCCCGGTGCCGGGGAACTCGCTCTGGGCCGGCACCTCGACCATCGAGTACCAGTAGTTGGCGGGGTAGACCTGGGCCGCTTCCCGCGGGTTGGCTGCCTGTACGGCCCGCAGGTCAAGCGTCGTCCCGGGGATACCGGTGACCGGGTTAGAGTCCGTCAGACCGTAGCCGCGAACCCAGACGCGGTAGCGGGCGTCCGGCAAGTCCGGCACCACATAGCGGCCGGCGTCATCGGTCACCACGGTCTTCCGATAGAGGGTGTCAAAGTCCTCTGTTTCGGCGATGACCCAGACACCGGCTTCCGGGCCGTTCGCGCTGCGCACGATACCGCCGATGTCGTCGCCGTCAATCGTCACTTGAGCCGTGAGCCCGGGCCCGATCCGGACCAGCCCCGCGGCCAGCAGCACCGCTGCCCCCGTCACACCGAGTCCTCGAATCACTCGCATTCGCATGGTCAGTTCTCCCAATAGCCTGTTCGGTTTTTCAGACGGGGCTGCGCCCCGAACCCCACGCGGCCGCTCGTGGGGCCCCATTGCCCCACGCCGCCGCCGCGGGGCGCGCATTGTCGCGCGCCCCGGCTCTGGTACTTCGGAGCAGCCCCCACTATCTTCTCATCGTCGCACCGCGAACGGCCGTCGACCGAGGGCGCGCTGCATCACCTCGTACTGTATCGACATCGAGTGGCCAATCGCTTGCGTCCAGTAGCCCGGGTTGTGCCCCCCCGGCATCTGCATGAAGTCGAACGGGATGTCGTTGTCGAGCAAGAGCTGGATGAACGCCTTGGCGGCGTCAATCAACCTGTCCTCGGTGCCGCAGTCGATATAGATGTGCGGGAGCTGCGCTGGCGGCACGTCGCGGATCAGCGTGAACGGGTCATACCGGTTGGCATCCGCTACGGTGACGAACGCTTGGCCTCGCGGGGTGCGGTCGACCTGGTTACTGAACCCGGTGATGCCGATCTCGGGGTTCGGCTGGCGTCGGCGCGCGTCCTGTTCAGGGGACCGCTGTCGATCCCGCGACGGGGCTCCACGAAGAATTCGCTCCCGGGTGCCGCTGGCATACTCGAGGGCGCCGCTGTGACTGCCGATCGAAACGAAGAGGTCCGGGTGCCGGAGCCCGAGCGTCAGCCCGCCGTAGCCGCCCATCGAGAGCCCGTTGATCGCCCGGCCCTCGCGTTGGGCGATCGTGCGGTAGTTGGCGTCGACGTGCCCGATGACGTCGCGCACGATATGGTCCTCCCAGTCGTTCTTCTGCCCGCCGTCGCTCTCGGCCCAGTTGACATACCAGGAATTGCCGGCGTCCGGCATGACGATGATCATGTCGAACAGCGGCGCGTAGAAGCTGACACCCTGCCGCCCCCACGCCTGGTAGTTCTGACTCAGCCCGTGCAGCAGATAGAGGACCGGGTACCGCCGATCGGACGACGCGTAGCCACGTGGGATCACGATGTTGTATTTCGTGGTCCGTTCGACCGACTCGCTGAAGAACTCGACGGTCTGAATGTCCGCCTGGGCCCAGGCGGTGGTCGCGGTGGTAAAGAGCACCGCAGCCAGTACCGTCACACGGAACGTCTTCGCGCGCATCGTGACTCCTCTCCGGCGTTACCGTTTCCGTATCACCACGTAGTTCCGGTTTGGCATCAGGGGAATCTCCTTGATCGGTCTAGACAGACGGCCGCCGTCCGCCCAACGTCTCGCTCGGCGACGCCACTTGTCGGGACATCGCGAGGGTTGTATCACTTCCGTCCGGATGATTCCAGTGAGTCTCGCCAGCCGCATCACCGGCAGCTGGCGCCAGGGTGGCCGCGGGTCCCACGCGAATTGCCGAACGATGAGCTCGGTGTCCAGAGCAGGAGCACCGTCCGAAAGCGAGAGCCGAAGCCGATCCGGCCGCGCACCTGCGGCGCGGACGCGGCGTGCGGGGCGCAGCCCCGTCTAAGTAAGAAGCTGCGGGCGTCGTTTCCAGAAGCCGGTGGCCTGTTCAAACGCGTGCGCGAGCTGCAGCACGCCCAGATCATCAAATGGGCGTCCCACGATCTGCAGCCCCACCGGTAGACCGTCGTCGGTGAACCCGCACGGCACCGACACGGCGGGGAGTTGCGTCACGCTGATCTGATAGCAGGACTTCATCCAGTCCAGATAGGTCGGCAGCGGCTGGTCGTTGATCCGGGTGACATACGGCTGGTCCACATCGAACGGCGCGACCTGGGACACGGGGAGCAGCAGGAACTCATACTCGTCCATGAACCGGCGTACCCGGTGATACAGCGCGGCGCGTTTCCGTTCGGCGTCGGCGAGTTGTGGGCCGCCGAGCGCTCGTCCAGCCTCGATATTCCAGACCACGGTGTCCTTCAGCATGCCTCGGTGTTGATCCAGCACCGACCCGAACGCCAGATCGTAGTACCACGCCCGCCACGTCGTGAAGATCTCGTCCGTATCTGCCAGATCAGGGTGGGCCTCGTCGGTGAGACAGCCGAGTGCCTCGAAGGTTGACCGCTGGCGATCGAGCACCGACGTCACGGCGGGGTCTACGGGGAGTCCACCGAGGTCGCGGCTCCAGGCAACACGCACGCCGCGCAGGTCCCGGTCGAGCGCCCCGCTGACATGGTGTGTGGGGACACCCTGCGACAACGGTGCCCGCACATCCGGACCGGCGATGGCGTCGAGCAGCAACGCGACGTCGCCGACCGTGCGTGCCATCGGTCCATGGACGTTGAACGCGAACCACGGTGCCGGGCTCGGCCAGCGGGGTACACGGCCAGGTGACGGTCGGAGTCCGACGACGTTACAGAAGCTCGCCGGATTGCGCAGCGAGCCGCCCAGGTCGCTGCCATCGGCGATCGGTATCATGCCGGTCGCGAGCGCGACGGCCGCCCCGCCACTGCTGCCGCCACAGGTCTTGGTCAGATCATACGGGTTGCGGGTGGCGCCGAAGACCTGGTTGAAGGTCTGGGACCCGGCGCCGAACTCCGGGGTGTTGGTCTTCCCGATCGTGATGGCACCCGCCCGCCGCTCTCGTTCGACGATCAGGGCGGTGGTGTCCGGGACGTGGTCCGCGAAGGCGAGCGACCCGAAGGTCGTCCGTATCCCGGCGGTGACGAAGAGGTCCTTGTGCGCGACCGGCAGGCCATGGAGTGGGCCGACGTCCACACCCCGCGCCAGCGCCGCATCGGCGGCGTCCGCCGCGTCGAGCGCTGCGTCAGCGACCAGCGTGACGATGGCGTTGACCGCAGTGTTGATCTGGCCAATCCGCGCCAGATGCGCGGTCATCACTTCGCGGGCGGAAACCTGCCTGTCGCGCAGCAGCGCGACCAGTGCGCGCGCCGTCAGATCACAGAGGTCGTCGGGTGCGTTGGACATCGGTCGGCGGTGCCTGTCTGACTCGTCAGCCTCGAGTATGACCTGTCAGGCACTTCCTCACTTTAGTCCAGTCCGGCGTTGACAGCGGTTCGCCGAAAGGGATAATAGCGCGATTCGGCCAGGACCTGTGTCCGTCGTGTGGCTGACTACGAGAATGAGAGTCACGTCGTGACCTGCCCCTCTGCGGCGACGCAACCGTCCCTCGTGTGGTGCATAGGCTCACTCAGCGGTTGCAGGCTCTGGTAGGGAGCTCGGCTGTGGCCGGAGAGGCTGTCGATCTGAGAGGGGTCTTTGAGGGCATTGCGGTGCCGTCGACTGTGCTGGGTGACCTAATCGTTCGGGGGCTCGTGTATGAGTGGTTGACCAGGGCAGGCCTCAGGTATCACATCCGCAAGACGACTGGACCGGGTGCCCGCTATGAATTGGTGCTTCCGGAAACGTTGTCGAGATCGGAGCGTGGTAGGAAGACCGGTACCGCGATAGTGGAAAGGGCCCGCAAGTTCATGAACGAGAGGTATGGCGAGTCTCTGACGAACGAGATGATCGCCCGGCACGTCGGCTGCAGTCCGTCGTATCTGGTCCACACCTTTCGGTCCGCGTTCGGGCTCACTCCGGGGAAGCATCTGCGCGACATCCGGGTCGGTGCCGGTCTGGAACTGTTGCGGACGACGGTACTCAGTATCGAGAACCTCTCTCAAAAGGTGGGCTTCCGGGGCAAGTCGAACTTCTATGCGGCGGTCCGATCGACCACGGGGGAGACACCCGGTGCGATCCGGATGGCACAGCGGGGGTCGGGCATCCGAGGGCGGACCGACGAGGCTGACGACGGTCTCCGGGCGGCATCGTTAGCACAGACGCGATAAGATGCGGCCCTGACCGAAACAGATGTGCCGTTCTGGGTGGCTCTCTGTTGCGTTACCGTGGGCGCGTAGCCCTCGTGGAGGCCAGCGATCATGCAGTCACACAACACCCTGTTGCTTTCCGGCGCCCTGTCTCTTGGGCTGCTGTGTGTCCTCGGCCAGGGCAAGGTCGACATCTTGGCTCAGACCAGCCACGACGTGACCCAGGCGATGGTCGAGGGGTGGATGACCGAACTGTCGAACTGGGGACGCTGGGGCGATGACGACCAGCTCGGCGCCCTCAACCTGATTACGCCGGAGAAACGGAAGCAGGCGGCGGCGCTCGTGCGGGAAGGGATTTCGGTCTCGATGTCGCACAACTACCTGACCGAGCGGGCCGCGGACGCGACCTCGCCGCTCGAGCACGAGATGACGGGGGTCGGTCGGGGCGGCACGTTTATCGGTGACCGCTATTCGATCGCCTACCACGGCTACGCCCATAGCCACATGGACTCGCTGTGCCACATGGCCGACGAGGGTGTGATGTACAACGGGTTCACGCGGGCGAACGACGTGTCCGAGGCCGGGTGTGGGAAGCTCGCGATTCTCGATGCGAAGCAGGGCATCATGACCAAGGGTGTCCTGATGGACATCGCTCGGCTGAAGGGGGTGGACTACCTCGAGCCGGGCACCCAGATCTATGTCGAGGATCTGGAGGCCTGGGAGCGGCAGGCCGGTGTCCGCGTCGAGCCGGGGGACATCCTGCTCGTGCGCGCCGGTCGCTGGAAGCGGCGCGCCGAAGTGGGGCCCTGGGCGACTGGGCGCGAAGCGGCCGGGTTGCACGCATCTGTTGGGCCGTGGCTGCGCGAGCGGGACGTGGCGATGATCGGCAGCGACTACACCAACGACGCGCTCCCGTCCGGGGTGGACGGTGTCACGCAGCCGATCCACCTGCTGGCGCTGGTGGCGATGGGCGTGCGAATTTTCGACAACCTTGATCTCGAGGCGGTTGCCGAGGAAGCCGCCAGACAGAACCGCTGGGAGTTCATGCTGACTGCCGCACCGCTCGCCGTGACGGGTGGTACCGGCTCGCCACTCAACCCGATCGCGACGTTTTAATCGGGGCGCTGCCCCGAACCCCACGCGACTCGCGGGGCCCCCTTCGCCCCACGCGGGGGGCCCCATCGCCCCACTCCGCGGCCGCGGGGCGCGCATTGTCGCGCGCCTGGACACGCAGCCTGCGGGTCGATGCCAGACGTCGCGAGGCTGCGTCCTTGTAGCCGAGAAGCGCGGCCCTGAGCCTAGTGCGCCCGAAGCCCGAAGCCTGTAGCCCCAAGCCCGAATTCAGTTCCCGACGGCGATCAGCTCGTTGGAGGTCCGAAAGTACCAGGTGCCGTCGACCAATGCCGGTGAGGCGAGCATGCGGGCGCCGATGTCGTTGATGTGCAGCAGTTCGAACTCAGCACCGGTCTTGAGCACGAACGTCTGCCCATCGTCGTTGGTCACGAAGAGCTTGCCGCCGACGACGATCGGCGAGGCGGACACCCCTTCTCGCCTGGGGCGCCCCAGACGCTCCTGCCACACCGCTCCTCCGGTCTTTGCGTTCAGGCAGGTGATGATGCTCGACATGTCGTTGATTAGATACAGGTAGTCCCCGTAGACCAGCGGTGACGGTACGAACGGGGAGCCGCGCGTGGTCTTCCATTCCACGTGGGTGTCGGTGACGTCACCT
>Ga0310122_10002950_pt1 | contig 10821 bp, 5 predicted proteins | sample CB6_Bottom_1051__FD_203503 | JGI IMG/M metagenome (GOLD analysis project Ga0310122, IMG submission 203503) | Marine microbial communities from Western Arctic Ocean, Canada - CB6_Bottom_1051 | ecosystem: Environmental > Aquatic > Marine > Oceanic | place: Canada: Western Arctic Ocean | collected...
TTTTTCGACAGGTCCTTCCGCCGATTCCGGTTGGGTTTCCGGTTCCGATTGCAGCGAAAGCTTTTCCTCCGGGTCTGATTTGAATTTCGATATCAGTCGTTTGAAAAATCCTTTTTTCGGTTCGGACTCTTCAATTTTTTCGACTTCTTCGACCGCTTCGACTCCGTCGACCCCTTCGGCAGGTTCCGAATCAGCAGAAACCTCGGGTTTCTCATCTTCCTCATCCTCTAACTGTTTTTGGGGAATCTTTTCAGCAGATTTTTGCGCTTCATCCTCCACGGCTGTGCCGAAATCGAGGAAGTTGCCGAACGAAAAAATATCCCGGCGGGACATCTCCCTGGGTTCTTCCGCGACCGGTTCTGGGGTAATGGTTTCTTTGTCCAGGCTCAAGATGTTCGTTTCCACCTCAGCGCTGGACTGGTTTCCGCGTTGGTCTGGATCGATTAGATCTTCAACACCCCGTTCGGTGTTCTTCTTTTTACCTTTAAAGGTCTCTTTTGCGAGGTTATGTCTAAACTTCATAATTGATTCCGGCCCTCTAGCGAGGGATACAAATGGGCAATGACTCGTTAAGCCGCTTATACCTCCTGCTTGCCAGCGAAAGCTATTGAAATCTGCCCCCGGCCGCTGGCCGCCCTCTAGCGAGGGAGGCAGATAGCAAGAACTCCTCAAGCCGAGCAACCCATTGTTCGCTCATAAAAGCTATTGCCAGTTGGCCCTACGCCTAGTAGTTAGAGCCAGTTATTTTCTTTGGCGATATTATTATAGTCATGCCAGTTTTGCGCATCTGCGTTTTCGAGCATGTATTCGTCCATGGCCAGCACCAAAGGGTGACCCTTGTTGACAAAGGACTGCACCGTAGGGAACCTCAGGATGAAAGTTGTGACTGCGGTTTTACCCAATGTCATGATATTAGGGTCTTCAAAGACGGTATTGAGGACTTCTTCGGCATTTTCCAGAGTGATCGACTGGAACAATTCCGCTGTTTTGTCTTCCAGTTCGGGGTGCTCATCGCAGGCGATAGCAGCATTCATCTGCAACTCGAGAATCTTTTGATAATCGGCTTCATCGTATTCCCCTTCCATCCGGCCTTCTTCCCAGGCCGACCCTTCCAGATTGCGTTCTCCCTTGCTGTCTCTACGTTCAGACGTTTCTGAAAATGCCAGATTTGCTTCATCCAGCAGGATTTTGGCTTTAACTTCCGCGCTGGTTTCAGTGGTGGACATAACTTGTTTCGTGCTCCATTTAACTATGAGGTTAATACCGGGTTATTGTCGAGCTTGGCTGCCTGAGGTTTTCAGGACGCTTTGCCGATCCCTGCCCGATTTTGGTTAATGTTATAGATGGCAATATGTTAGCATTAACCCTCTAGATTCCAAAAAATTAAAAGCAAATTATCGAAAGAACCCTAATATGAAGAAGGTCATGTTGATATTTCCGCCGGAATGGGTGCCAACCGCCCCTTATCTGGCACTGCCGAGTTTGGCGGCGGTTCTGCGCCAGAATGGCATTGAGACCGTCCTTAAAGATATAAACGTGGAAATGTTTGACCATTTTTTCACGTCCGGATTCCTGTTGTTTGTCAAAAGCAAAATACAGGCCCGGTTGAGGGCGTTGAGACAGAGAGAGCAGGGAGAAAGGTTAAGTCCTGAAGACGCCGAACTGAAACAAATGCTCAGCGACTATCAGCTTATCGACCTGGACCACCATATCACCAAAGTGGCTCGTGCCAAGAAGATCATGCGGGGGCCGGAATTTTATGAGGTCGAAAAAGCCGAATGGGCGCTCAACGCTTTCCGGGAAGTTATGGAATATATTTCGGTCTGCTACTTTCCTGCCAGCATCAATTTTTATCCGGTCGAGAGCAACCTCAACGTTTACCGGCCCTGGGTATCTGAAGATCTTTTGAAAGTTCCCTACGACAAGCATGTCAATGTTTATGCCGACATCTGCCGTCAGTTGGTGTTGAGATCCATCAAAAAAGAAAAACCCGATGTCGTCGGCATCTCCATCGGCACTCCAGTGCAATTGATGGCGGGTATCACCTTTGCCACTTTAATCAAAGAGGCTTATCCCGATATTCATGTGACCGTTGGCGGCAATGTCATCACCCGGCTCAAAGACGAATTTGCCAAATTGCCACATTTCTTTGGCAAGGTGTTCGATTCGATGATCACCTATGAGGGCGAGCACGCCCTGGTCTGGCTGGTAGAAGCCCTCTCGGGCAAACGAAAATTGTCCGAAGTCTCCAACCTCATCTATAAAGATGAAGAAGGCAACATGCATGTCAATGACACCTATCAGGAAAATGTTACCGAATTGCCGCCGCCGGATTTTGACGGCATGCCTTGGGAAAAATATTTTTCGCCGGAAAAACTCGTGCCCTACCTTGGCACGCGCGGTTGCTACTGGGGCAAATGCACATTCTGCGATCATGGCGCCGGTTATATCGACCAGTTCCGCGCCAAGCATGCCGAGCAGATCGTTGATGAACTGGAATACCTGAAAAACAAACTCAACGCCAAACATTTCATGTTTACCGATGAGTCGTTTCCTCCGGCCTTGTTCATAAAACTGCCGCCAATGATGGTCGAGCGCGATCTCGATATTTACTGGACCACGCTCATCCGATTTGAATCGCAATTACTGGAGCCCAAGTTGTGGGACATGGCGCATAAATCCGGTTGCCGATCCTTGTATTACGGGCTGGAGTCGGCTAACGAACGCATCATCAAACTGGTAAAGAAAGATACCGATATCAAGGCCGCGAAAATCAACCTGGAGCAGGCCAAGCGGGTGGGCATCTGGAGCCACGTGATGTGTTTTTACGGGTTCCCCAGCGAAACTCCGGAAGAGGCCGAAGACACGCGACAGTTCCTGATACAGAATCAGGACATGATTCCATCGGTGGAAATGTATTTTTTCGTGTTGTATAAAAGCGCTCCGGTGATGTTCCAGACCGAGGAGTACAAAATAAAGGTTAAGGAAAACCCCGAGCACGACCTGGCTCTGGATTTTTATTACACCCCGGATTCGGGCCAGACCACCGAAGAAGCGATGGCGCGATACGAAGACTTTTACCGTAACGATTTTGATCCCTGGGCATTGCGCATCAACGCCCGCGAGCATGTTCTATTATATATCACGCATTTCGGCACCAGCGATTTACCAGACCTCTACGTGAAAAACAATCGCGAAGCGCATGAAACCAACCTCGCCCCCGAAGTAATGTTGTGACGATCACGTAAAACCCTTTTCAGCCACAGATGGACACCGATAGACGCAGATGGGTTCAAACCTCCCCCTTGTCAGGGGGACGATAACTTTTCTACTAATTTGACGTGATATGATTTTCGCGGCTCGTGAACGATAGTGAGCGTTTGCCGCGCCTTCGCCGCTAGTTAGGCCTCTTAAAGCCGCGCATTTGTGGGACGGTGCCATCGAATTCGCCCTCGGTAGATTCAGGAACGGATTGGATTTCTTTTTTAGCTTCCGGTTCTTTTTTTTCCAGCAGGAATACGCAGAGTTCGGGGTCGACTTGATTTTCCGGGCACATTTTCAGGTGTTGCCGAAAAAACGGCATATTATAAACTGGATCGTTGTAAAGTTTATCCAGTCCGTAATGCTCAAACAGGCCTTCCAAGGGGCGCGGCCCTATCAGGTAGAGGAATCCGCCGGGCAGAAGGGCTCCCGACAAAGTTTTCAGCATATTTTCGCAGGCTTCGCGGTCTTGATGGTACATGAAGGGAAGCCATTTAAAGATCAGCCCGTATTTGGAGCTGTAGGCGTCGGCGATATGGTCCTTTTCCGGCAGAAAAGAAACCTTCTCCAGATTTTTCAACTGGTCGCGTGATGCGGCGTAGTTCCACAACAATTGCGCGTTTTTTTGTGCGAACTCCGGATCGCTGTACAGGACGGTGTATTCACGTTCTTGGGTGCAATCGATGCAACCGGCCAGTACCGTGTCAAAGGTGTGAATGAGAACCTTATTTATTTTTTCCAGCCGGTGAGGCATGGCCGGGACCATTTCCATGTAGTGGAACATCTGGTCGAGCACCATCGGTTGCAGGGAGGACTCATCAATATCGGCTGCGCCTTCGGGATAAAACGGAACCGTATATTGCGCCTTGACCGGATCGACTGCCGGGGGTTCCCCGTTGAAAAACCATTTCCAGGTAAACGGGGACTTGGGCTGCATTTTGGTCGGATCCGTCTGGGGACGGAGTCTCCAGATGGGATCGAAAGGAATTTCCCTGCCAAGTTCCCCTTCCACCAGGCTGAACGTTTGCGTTCCCACCGTGACTTCCCGCTCGATGGGCGGTTTTTTCACCCCCCCGCAATTGATGAAGGGAAAGGTGATCGGGTCATCATAAACGGTAACTTTATAAAGGTAGCCGTCCTGCGCGGTGATGACTATTTTATGGCTATCACTGAAATAACGTGCTGGGGCATGTTTTTGCGGTGTCCAGGTGATCTCATGGGAGGTCATGGGGTCCATGAATATTTTTTTGATGTCTTTGCCTTCCGGTCCCTGTGGTTCAAAAAACGCCGAAAAAATATTGAATGCCTCTTTCGAGGGATAAGTGGGAAGACCACGATACCTCAGGGGCGGCAATTCCTCTTCCCGCGACTGGTCGTTATAGATGCCCCAGATGAATTCGAACACTGCCCCGCCGGTTCCGGGCAAGGTGGACTGGAACAGTTCAACGACCGGAATCAGGTCGAGCCGAGCCCAGTTGACCTGAAACATGAAACTGATGAAAATAGATTTATCAAAACTTCCTTCGTGCAGGGCGTAGAGTCCATCTTTAGTTAGTTGGATATTGTATTTGCCGTCTCCCTGATGAACCATGTGTTCATCATCATAAAAATATTTTACCTCGGAGAAGGGGACGCGCCAGGCTTCGGCGGCTTTTTCGCGCAGGGCATCGAGCGGTATTTTTTCCCAACCGTCATGACTGCTGATGTCGATTTGCGTCTGGAAGGTTTTGGCGCGGGGCTTGATTCCGACCCATTGCCGGCTGTCGAGTTGTACCCTGGCCTGTGCCAGTTGTGTCTCACCGGTATTGTCATCGTGGGCCCATAGGGCCTCGTGCAGAGGATGGCCTTCCGGGTCGGTATAGAGAAAACGCCTGCCCTTATCGTTGTAAAAGACTATATGCCCGGTCGGATTGACGATGACACGGGTATTGCTCACGTTGGCAGAGCCATTTTCGAACCACAGGGTGCTCCCTTCATGCTCCTGGGATTCCAGATGGGGAATTTTCTTTTCCAGCTCTATGGCAAACTCAAGGTTCTCGGCGAAGGTTAGCGAACCTTCCCCGGTTAATGCGTTGATCAGCTTTTCTGTTTTTTTCATTTTTTCACGTAAACTCCTCTTTGCGGAGAACCTCCGCAGGCAAACTGCAATGTTTTTATTTTGCGGGCAAACGGTTTCTCGGCTCAACGAGCCATTGCTATCTGCCTCCACGGCTAGTGGGAGGCCAATTTATAATAACGCTGGCGAGTCCGCAATATAAAGTTGTATCCCACTGGCCAGACCGGGGGCTTCCGCCTTGTTGACAGGGGGCGGTCAAGCCTTTATAATTCATAACCTAACTCCGTGAAATATAAACTGTTTTCAGCTGTTTCCGGTTTTTCAGGGTCGAGGTAGACGGCACCTTGCGGCTCGGGAGATATTTTTGTTTTCAGGGTATTGCTAATAATTACAAACTCATTTTTGTGAAGGTGGTATCAGGTATGGATGAGGGTAGAAATTTCGAGAAACTCGGTTACGAGAATTTGCAGAAAAACAATATTGAAGATGCGAAATCCAATTTCCTCGAGGCGTTGAAGCATATGGAAAAGGCCGGGGACGATACGGGTCAGGCTTATGTGCTGGGGAACCTGGGCAATATTTTTTTCCAGAGCAAACAGTTTGATAAGGCGGAAGATTTTTATTCCCGTTCTTTAACCTTTATGGAAAAACTCAAGGATGCTAAAGGCATCGAAAGTTCCCTTGGCAACCTCGGTAGTGTTTATTTTTATCAAGGCAGTCTGGAAAAGGCGGAAGAGAGTTACCAAAAAGCCCTTGAGATCATGGTTGAGACCAACGACCCGCTTGGCCAGGGAATTTATAACGAATATCTGGGCAACACCAGTCTGAAAAAAGATGACTTGAAACAGGCCATTGATTTTTACCAGAAAGCCAAGGAGTTCATGGAACTGGCGAAGCAGGATGAACGAAAAATCCAGCAACTGGTAGATAGAGTCGAGTCCCTCAAAAAACATCCCACCTATTTGAAGAATAAAGAATCCGCCTTGCTGGCCGAAGTAGACTCCCTCACATCAACCGGACAAAAGACCAAGGTCATCGCCAAACTACAGGATCTGGAAGAACTTTATTTCCAGTGGAAACGGATGGACAAGGTGGTGGAAACCATTCAAAAAACCATAGCCGTGCTGGAAGACAAGAACGACAAGATATCAGCCGGAGTCTGTTACGCCAATCTGGCGGGGATTTATCTGCAAATGGCCAGCGATGGGCAGACGGAAAAAGTGGATGAGGCCGAGGCCAATTTCAAAAAAGCTTTGGAGGGGGTGGGTGATTCTGACAAGCGCAGAAACTCGTATCTCATGGGAAGTCTGGGGAATATTTATCTCAACAAAAACCAGCTCGATCTGGCTTGGGAATATTATGAGAAGTCCCTGAAGGCCATGCAGGAATTGGGTGACGGGATGGGGGAAGCCAGAGGTTATGGCAACCTGGGCAACGTCAGGAGTTTACAGAAAGACTGGGATGGTGCCAAAGAACAGTATTTCAAATCTCTGGAGCTGATGGAAAAACAGGAGAACCGGCCTGGAATCGCCCAGCAATGTGAATCGCTGGGAGATATTTTTATAAAAAAGGAAGAGTTTGATCAAGCGGAAGATTATTTGATGCGGGCCAGTGATTTGTATGAGGCCATGAAAGAGGTGGGGTCGGTTCAGGAGGTGCAGAACAAGTTGATGCTCATTTTTTCCCAGCCCAAATACCTGGAAAATAGAAAACAGCAAATTCGCGAAGCCCTCAAGAAGCCGGAGGCCGAGAAAGACAGCAAACTCAAGCTGGCTTTGTTGAGCGATTTGGGAAATGTTTTATTCATGGCTAATGAGTGGGATGAAGCCTGCGATTTGGCAAAGGAGACTCTTGCCATACATGAAAAGTCAGGGGACAAGGCGGCATTGAGCGCTGCCTTGGGAAACCTGGGGAGTATTTTTATGCAAAAGCAGGATTATGCCGCATCAGAAGAAAACTATGCCCGCGCCATTGAGCTCAAGCAGGAGTTGAAGGATCAAAAAGGTCTTCAGGATATGTATGGCAGTTATTTGAATGTCCTGATTTTGGTGGGAAAAATGGATAAGGCGGAAAAGCTGGTCAAAAAATCCTTGAAAGCTCACCAGGACAGCAATAACAAGCCGGGAATAATGTCTGAGCACCGCAACCTGGGAAATATTTTTCTGCAGAAAACCGATTGGTTTAACGCCGAGAAAAATTATTTGAAGGCCCTGGAAATCAATACCCAGTCCGGAAACAAGCCAGAGATGGCGGAAGATAACCGAAATATTTATCACCTTTACCTGCAAAAGGAAGACTGGTCACAAGCGGAAAAATTTGCGCTAAAATCCTTGGCAATTTCTGAGGAAATTAAAGACTACAGAAATGCTTGTGCGGATTGCCGTGTTCTCTCGAATATCTATGTGGAAAAAAAGGAACGCACCAAGCAGGAGGACTACTACAAAAAGGCTTTGGAAAACTCCCGAACTCTTGATGACCCGAAGGAGATTGTCATTGACCTGAGGTTTTTGGGTAAATTCAATATGGGTCGGGGGTACAAGGAGAAGGCCGGTGAATACTTTAGACAAGCTTTTGATCTCTCCAGTCGGTTGAACGACAAAAAAGAAATAGCAGAAGATTACCGTAACCTTGGCAATCTCGCTTTTAGCAATGGCGAGCGTAAAAATGCTGAAGATACCTATCTCAAAGCTTTGGCACTGACCCGTGAGATTGATGATTATCAAGGTGCCGGTCAGGACTTGACCTATCTGGGTAACTTGAAGTTTAAAGACCACTTGTTTGAGGAAGCGGAAAATTATTTCAACCAAGCCAGCAGTTGCTTTGAACAAACCAAGAGCTGGACTAGCCTGATCCAGTTTTATTTGACGGTAGCCCGGATGGAGATTATGGTTTCACGATATGACCCGGCGGATGTATTTATCGCTAAAGCCAGGAAAATTGCCAAAGATTTAGGCGATCCGGAGCAGATCATGAAGGCGCTTCAGGATATCGAAAAATTCAAAGATACGGTCGATAAGAAATAGTTATTGTCGTTGTCGCTCGAAAACCTTTTAAAATTTGAGGTTTTATAAATTTTAAAGGTCAATCTGGAATCACTGGGGTGCCCAGGTTCATGAATGCGAAATGAAAGGCTTTTTCAAGGCGTAACGATATAAAAATTAAAGGTCATTTGTCTTGACACAGACCTTTAAAAGGAGATAAATTACTGGATCCTTTGATCTTAATCTGGGAAAAGACTTTTGCCCTGTTAGCGGGGTTTATCAAATCTTTTAAGCTTTATATGGTGTGAAAAAGAATGAAGATTAATTATAGTGCTCAATTAATGGAAGAGTCTGCTTTTCGGCATCTTAACCATTTGGAAAGGTCCGGCTATCGTGCTGATTATGACGAATTCCATTCCCTCGCCGATCCTATTTATGAACTCCCTGAAGATGACCGGGAGGCCGCCTTTGAAAAGGTTAACCGTCTATTTTTTCTTGAGAGATTAAAGCTGGGAGATCACGTGTTACGTGCTCTGGAAGCGGTAGGTCTTATTCCCAAACGCAGGCGTACTGTTAAAAAGTCGGCCCTGCTTCAACAAAACGAGGAACCTGAAAATCAGGAGTCTGTTCAGGAAGAGGCACAGGTTGAAGCCAATGGAGAAGAGGAACAGGCGGATGCGGAAGAGAGCCAAACCGCAGTTACTGAAACAGATGGTGAGGAAGAAGAAGAAATTGAAGATGACGACGAAAAAGAGAACGAAATCTCTTATGATCTAGCCCGCGAATTTGAGGAACGCATCAAAGAAGTGACGGTGAAACGGGCGATCAATAAAGTGGATGAAGGTTCCAATGTTCTCAATCGTGTTTCCGGGAACCCCCTCATTGAAATGAGAGTTCTGGCGAGCCGGTTTAGCAATCCCGAAGAAGCTCAGGAGCTCGATGCCTTCCTGATCTGTGAATTTATGCATGCCAAAGATATGGTCGACCCTGAGTTTGACTATGAAGACGCTTTTATCCCTGGCAATCCATCAGTGAAGAACCTCATAACAGCGAGGTTCAGGCTTTTGTGGAATATGTATGTGGACTCCCGGTTGGGGCGAATGGGCGTTGTTGCTACTATACCTAAGGAAGGCAGGTACCGTGAATTCGATAACTTTTACCGTAAAGTCCCGGAAAAGCAGAGAAAGGGAATTTTTGAGGGGCTGTGGAGAGCTGAGAAACTGACGCACGAAGAACTTCTGTCCATGGCCACCGATCTCGATACCCTGATGAGCAAATATGTGGATCCGGGAGAGATGACGGATGAAGACAAAGATTATATCCATCTGCAAGGGTCCCCTTGTCCGCTTTGTAAATTCCCGACTTATAACTGGGTGGACGACCCGGAAAGTATTTGTGATGAAATGGTGATTGAAGCCATTCAAATCGATTTTCCGGACTGGGAAAGCAGAGACGGGGCTTGTGACCGTTGCGTTGAAGTTTATGAATTAAGGGCGGGTGTTGGTTGACCAGCCTTTTTTTATGTTTTGGTTTGTAAAATAAAGAAGGATTGATTGAGTTTGTTTGTATAAAATTAAGTTAGGGGGTTGATTTTTTTCAACGTCTAACCAATGTTAATAAGGAGGTACGATAATGCCTGAAGTCTATAACTGGCAACTAGGTCGGATGGCCACATACGTCTACGACGAAAAGCATCCGAAAGAGCAGTTCACATTCGTATTTAATACGAACCGTTGTATTGCTTGTCAGACCTGTACGATGGCCCACAAATCCACCTGGACCTTTTCCAAGGGCCAGGAGTATATGTGGTGGAATAATGTAGAAACGAAGCCTTACGGTGGCTATCCTCAGTTTTGGGATTGGAAGATCCTGAAAATGCTGGAGCAGTCCAATCCGGGCCAGAATGTTTGGAACGTACGTAAGACCTCTAACAAAGCGATCCATGGTGTCTACGAAGGTGTGACCATCTTCGAAGCTCCTGCAAAGATCGGTTTGAACCAACAAGCAATCGGTTATGTACCGACTGATGAAGAGTGGCGCTTCCCGAACTTCGGTGAAGATACCGCTCATGGTCGTGAGTTCACCCAGTCCCGCGAGGGAACATTTGGTGGTGATAACGGCACACGGTCCGTATTGCCGGAGCATAAAATCTGGTTTTTCTATCTGCAACGCATCTGTAACCATTGCACGTATCCTGGTTGTTTGGCGGCGTGTCCTCGTAAGGCGATTTATAAGCGCCAAGAGGATGGCATCGTTCTGATCGATCAGAGCCGTTGTCGTGGTTATAAGAAGTGTGTAGAGCAGTGTCCTTACAAGAAGCCGATGTTTCGCGGTACGACACGGATCTCCGAGAAATGTATTGCCTGTTATCCCCGTATTGAGGGTCTCGATCCTCTGACGGAAGGCGATCAGATGGAGACACGTTGTATGGCGGCCTGTGTTGGCAAGATCCGTTTACAGGGTCTGGTCAAGATCGGTGGCAATGGTGAGTGGGCGCATGATCCTGATAATCCACAGTATTAT
>Ga0310122_10002952_pt1 | contig 10818 bp, 5 predicted proteins | sample CB6_Bottom_1051__FD_203503 | JGI IMG/M metagenome (GOLD analysis project Ga0310122, IMG submission 203503) | Marine microbial communities from Western Arctic Ocean, Canada - CB6_Bottom_1051 | ecosystem: Environmental > Aquatic > Marine > Oceanic | place: Canada: Western Arctic Ocean | collected...
TGATGAATAATCGCGGACTGCTTGGTGATAACCTGCCACGGGGAGGCAAGCGTGTCGCGGTCAATGTCACAATGTTGATCGCGCTGTTGGCGGCGTCCGTCGGAGCCGGTTGGTCGATTTGGAGCAAGGCCGGTTGGGTCGGAGTCGGACTCGTCGCCGCATTCATGGCTCTGACGGTCGTTGTTCACTTCGTTCGGTCAAAACCCACCGCGGCAGATCCCAAAGGAACGGCTTGACCTTCAACGAGCAACACCTATTCCTCGAAATTCGCGAACGATGCCGCCGTGTTCGTTTTCTCGGCACGCAACGGTTTCAGTCACCATCAAGCTCGATCTCTATTTTCCTGCCCACATTTTCCTGCCAGATCCCAACAAATGCAGCACTTCAAGAATTGAGCCAACGTACGATACAGCCCGTCGCGTCACGCTGGAGAACACTGTGCCAAGAAACATAAATCGAACCAACTCAACAAGAACAATTACAGCCGTCGTCGTCTTATTGTTGCTAAATTGCATGAACACGACTGTTTCGGCGGCGGCATCGCGTCCCAACATCCTTCTCGCAATTTCCGACGACCAGTCGTATCCCTACGCCAGCGCTTATGGCGACAAAACAACCAACACACCGGTGTTCGACCGGATTGCTCGTGAGGGAATTCTATTCACGAACGCTTTCTGTGCGTCGCCGGGATGCAGTCCTTGCCGGGCGGCGTTGCTGACCGGCCGTCACACGTGGCAAATCGAACAAGCCGGCACGCATGCCAGTTCGTTTCCGAAAAAGTACCGCGTTTATCCCGACATCCTGGAAGACGCTGGCTATTTTGTCGGATACACGGGCAAGGGTTGGGGACCAGGCAATTGGAAAGTCAGCGGCCGCACGCGTAATCCGGCCGGCCCGGTGTTCAGCAAACACAAGGCAAAAGTTCCGCGGGGAATCTCGAAGACCGATTACGCGCGCAACTTTCAAGACTTCCTCGAACGGAAGCCGAAAGACAAACCATTCTGCTTTTGGTTTGGAGCAAGCGAACCGCATCGCGCCTATGCGAAAGGCCGCGGACTCACGATGGGAAAGAAGTTGGAAGACGCTCACGTGCCACCGTTTCTGCCCGACACACCCGAGATTCGCAGCGACATTCTTGACTACTGTGCCGAGATCGATCACTTCGACCAGCATCTCGGGCGGATGATTCACGAATTGGAAGAACGCGGAGAACTCGACAACACGCTGATCCTCGTCACGGCCGACAACGGCATGCCGTTTCCTCGTGCGAAAGCAAACGGATACGAGTACGGCATTCATGCTCCAATGGCCATTCGTTGGCCAATTGTCGTCAAGAGTGGGCGGACGATTGACGATTTGATCGGCTTCGTTGATTACGCGCCGACATTTTTGGAAGCTGCCGGACTGGATGTTCCCAGTGCGATGCCAGGACGCAGTCTGATGAATATCCTGCGTTCCGAAAAATCAGGACGCATCGATCCCGGTCGTGAAATGGTCTTTTCCGCGCGCGAACGACACTCGTCGTCGCGCTGGAACAATTGGACTTACCCCATTCGCAGTATGAGGACTCACGACTATCTTTTGATCCGAAACTTCCGCCCCAACCGTTGGCCGGCCGGCGATCCCGCCGGATTCCAAGGAGCCCCGTTCGGCTATTACGACATCGATGGCTGCCCGTCCAAAACGTTCTTGATCGAACATCGAAAATCGCAATCGTTTTCCAAGTTCTTCCATTGGGCCATCGACAAGCGCCCGGAATTTGAACTGTTCGATGTGAAGAATGATCCGGGTAACCTCAATAATCTCGCGAACGATGCGAAGCACGCCGCACTGTTGAAAAACCTCCAACACAAAATGGAGAACTACCTGAGAAACACCGGAGACCCGCGTGTCATCGACGGCGGCGATATCTACGAAGAATACAAGCGATATAGTCGCATCCGCCAATTCCCGAAGCCCCCAATCATCGATTAGGATATGTTGGAAGTCGAGAGGACAGTCGCTTTTTCTGAGATGGGCTGTTGAATTGTGAGTGAGTTAGAACAGAACTCAGCGAGCACGAACCAAGTGGCAGCCAAATGGTGGGCGATTGCCGCTACGGTATTCTTTCTTCTTCCGTTGATATCAGCAACGTGTCTGTTGTTGTATATTTCGCTCGCCGAACCGTTGATGAGTACAGTCCCATTAGTTTTGTGGCTCGTCATTCCAGCAATCGTCAGCACGATTGGCCTTCGCTTTTGTGTTTGGCACATCGACGAGCCTGCCGAATAGCCATGATTCTCTCGGCTGGCGAAATCTCTGAATCAGCGGTGCGATGGACCGACTTGGTCGGCTTGGCGTAGCAGTTGTTTGATTTGATCGGTGTGCTGCATTTGAACGAGGCCCGCATCGACCAAGGAGGCGTACGTCACAAACACCAAAAGCCCGTACGCGACCAGGTTAGCGCGGACACCTTTTCCAAACATCTTGACCGCGCTGCCGGCGGCTTTGTTCAACTTCAGGCGGATTCCCGACCATTCCACGCTGTACATCTCGTCGAGAATCAAGTGCGACAAGAATCCCAAAGCAACACCAGTGGACATCAGAAGTTTCACCTGAAGGTCGTCACTTTTGTAACACAGGAATGTAATCTGAGCGGCGATCAGCAGAGCGGGAATGCTGTGGAACATTCCTCGATGCACGGCCAACTTTCCGAGGACAGCCGCACCGCCGAATCGAATCGCGGCGTACAAGAGGATGCTGGCGAGCATCGTCCCTTCGTGACTTCCGGCAAACTCGACGATGCGTTCCATCAGCACGATGGGAACGACAGCACCGACCAGCGAAAATAACTCGCGCACCGGACGGCCGCTTTGTGAATCGAGATCGGGCAGCATCCCGGCGACTCCGGTCAAACACCCTGCCAGGGCGCTCTGCACGGGAGTGAATCCGAATGCAAACGCCGCACCCAGACCGTATCCAACGCCCAACATTCCGCTGACGCTAATGTGCTCGCGATAACCTGCCATGTGCGATGTTCCGTGAAAATGGCGGATTTAGAAATGCAAGAAATGGTAACAACTTTCAAAACAGGTCGTACCACAACTCGCACCATCGCGTGAACCCCTCATTGGAATCCGGCGGATTCAGCGTTGCCGTGTCTCACGGCTTCAAATACACTCCCGCCCCGATTTCTCTTCGAGGAGCCCGGTTGCATGTCCAAGCTCGTCGTCTCTTGTTTGTCGATGTGTTGCCTGTGCGGAATCGGCTGTGTCGCGGCTGATTCCGGTGAATCGAACTCTTCACCGGCGTTTCGTGTCTCGTTCGATGACCACGACGATGATTGTTGTTGCAAGAAGTGCCGGCATCATCATCACGACGACGATGACAGTTTTGTCGGCAACGTGCTCGGCGCGTTGATCAATCATGCGATCAACCGTGACGACGACAATGATCACTGCGACCATTGAGGCTCAAAGAGATGTACGTGCCCTCTTCGTTCCGCGAAACTAATGCGGACACGCTGTTTGAATTCATTAAACAACACAGTTTTGGAATGCTGGTTTCGCAAGTTGACGAACTTCCTTTCGTCAGCCACCTGCCGTTTTTAGTGGATCGCGAAACTGGCGACCACGGACGATTGATCGGACACATGGCGCGCGCCAATCCACAGTGGATTGATGCGGCCGGCGATGTGCTTGTCGTCTTTTCCGGGCCACATGCCTACATTTCTCCAACTTGGTATGAAAGCGACAAAGTTGTCCCGACTTGGAATTATGTGGCCGTTCACGTTTACGGCACGCTGCAAATCATTGACGACGAGGAATCGTTGATTGGCATCGTCCGCGACTACGTCGACACCTACGAGAAATCGATGCCGCAGCCTTGGGTACTCGATACACTGTCGGGTGATTTCATCCACGCACTTGTGCAACAGATCGTCGGCTTCGAGATCTTGGTCACACGCATCGAAGGCAAGTGGAAACTGAGTCAAAACCACACAGTCGAACGGCGACAAAAGGTGATTGGTGTGCTGGGTGAAGCCGATGACGACGATTCTCGCAAAATCGCTGCGTTGATGCAGCAGACTTTGTCGCCCGACCTCAGTAAAGGCGCGTAACAGGCAGCTCACATTGCGACTAATGTTGACCGAGCGACTAAAAGTGTCGCGACTGTGCGACGGTTCGGAACCGGATTATTCACGGATCGGCCGAGATTAGGCGTATCTCGTGAATATCACGATGTTTTCATCACACGATCAAAAAACACTCTGTTGGCGAGCGGTTGGCGTAAGCCGACCGGTTTCAAGCGGCGATTCTGGAACCGCCGGGCTGACGCCCACCGCTCGCCTGAATAATCCGGGCTAACGCTCTCCGCTACGAGCCTGCCCCGTGTTGCTAAACAGATACTTTAGCCGTTGTGTTGCATCCCACCCCCCACGCGCTTTTCGTCAAGCCTTGGGCGCTTTAGAATGAGATGCGATCAATTTGCAGCGAAACATCCACACCGATTGACTCATAATCAGGAAGCGACAATGAACCTCTCATCCCGGCTCCCAAACATTTCAGCTCTTGTCGTAATTGCTCTTTCTGTTTTGTTCTTCGTGAACCGCGGCAGCGCCGACGACAAGAACGACGGTAAGAAAGAAAAAGGCTTCAAATCCATTTTCGACGGCAAGTCGCTGAAGAACTGGGACGGCAACCCGGGCCTTTGGCGAGTGGAGGAAGGCACGATTACTGGCCAGACCACGAAAGAAAAACCTACCAAAGGCAACACATTCATCATCTGGCGTGGTGGTGAGTTGGCCGATTTTGAATTGAAGTTGGAATACAGGATGGTCGGCGGCAACTCCGGGATTCAATACCGCAGCTTTGAGGTCAAGGACAAGAAGTGGGTCATTGGCGGTTACCAGGCCGACTTTGAGGCCGGGACCACGTACTCGGGGATCAACTACGGCGAACGAACCGGGCGCGGCATTCTCGCCGGTCGCGGGACGCATACCAGCTACGACGCGGACGGCAAGAAGACTGTCAAACGGTTTGGTGACTCGGCCGAGTTGCAGAAAAAGATCAAGCATGAAGACTGGAACAAATACCACATCATCGCGAAGGGCAATCATTGCGTTCACAAGATTAACGGCGTGAAGATGTCAGAGTTGACTGACAATGACAAACGCCGGCTGACGAAGGGGCTGCTTGCCCTGCAACTGCACGCCGGCCCGCCGATGAAGGTGCAGTTCCGCAAGATCCGGATCAAGCATCTGAAGGGCGAGAAAAAAACGTCTCAAAACTCGGCCGCCAATCAAAAGCGAGTCGCCTTCATCGCTGGCGTTCGCAGTCACGGTTACGGATCGCACGAGCACAAGGCCGGCAGCATTCTGCTCGCGCGGAAGCTCGAAAAGGCAATGCCCAACGTCAAAACGGTCGTGCACCTCAATGGCTGGCCGAAGATTCCTGAAGATCTCGATGGCTTCGATTGCATTGTTATGTATTGCGACGGCGGCGGACGGCACATGGTGAACGCAAATCTGCAGCAAGTTGACCGATACGCGAAACAAGGTGTCGGAATCGTCTGCATCCATTACGGCGTCGAGGTTCCGAAGGGACCGTCCGGCGAGGCGTTCCTCAATTGGATTGGCGGCTATTTCGAGCCAAACTGGTCGGTGAATCCGCATTGGACGGCCGATTACAAGTCGTTTCCGAAGCATCCGATTACAAGTGGAGTCAAACCGTTCGCGGTCTACGACGAGTGGTATTACCACATGCGGTTTCGCAAAGAGATGAAGGATGTCATTCCGATTCTGACGGCGCTGCCTCCGGCCAGCACTCTGGTCAAACCCGACGGATCGCTGGCCCGCCCGGACAACGCCCACAACAACAACCCCCACGTCCGCAAAGCCGTTTTGGAACGCAAGGAACCGCAGCACATGGGCTGGGCGGCTCATCGTCCAGACGGTGGCCGTGGATTTGGATTCACAGGAGGCCACGTCCATTGGAATTGGGGCAATCCCAATCAACTGAAATTGGTGCTGAACGCCATCGTGTGGTGTGCGAAGGCCGAGGTTCCCAAAGACGGAGTTTCCGCTGCGGAAGTGACTTTGGACGAGCTGAAAGCCAATCAAGATTACGATCCCAAAGCCAACTTTGACTTCGAGTCCATCCAAAAAACGCTCGACGAGTGGAACGGCCGCAAGACTGTGGCTCTCGTTCCGGCCGCGACTCCCGGCGCTAAAAAAAAAGATAAGTCGAAGCCGACGAGTGCTCTCTTTCAAAGCGCCGTCATTAGCAAGGCCACAAGCAACCACTCCGTCGACATCAGCGTCGAATTGAAGAATGCGAAGAAGCTGTTTCTTGCTGTTACCGACGCAGGCGATGGATACGGTTGTGACTGGGCCAATTGGGTCAATCCGCGTTTGATCGGACCAGACGGCGAAAAGAGCTTGACCGAGCTGAAGTGGAAGTCCGCATCGACGAGTTACGGAAAGGTCCACGTCAACAAGAACGCTGTCGGCCGGGCCGCCGCGGTTGATGGTAAGCCGGTCGATAAGTGCATCGGTACACACGCCAATTCGCTGATCGAGTTTGACGTGCCTGCCGGCTACACACATTTCAAAGCGCAGGGCGCATTGGACAACGGCGGAACGAATCAAGGCTGCGGTTCGACCGTTCAATTTGCCGTCTATACATCGAAACCGACGCTTGCGGGACTCGCACCAAGTGCCCTCGCCGCTGGCAGCCGCGACAGGAAAGACGCATTGGCACAACTCGATGTGGCCAAGGGGCTGCAAGCGTCGATCTTCGCTGCCGAGCCGTTGATGGCCAATCCCGTCAATATCGACATCGACCACTTGGGACGCGTGTGGATTGTCGAAGTCGTCAACTATCGCCGCTTTCGCAACAAGGACTTTGCTGGGAGAGAGGCCGGTGACCGCATCTTGATCCTCGAAGATTCGGATTCTGACGGAGTCGCCGACAAGACCCACGTGTTTTATCAGGACCCCATTCTGAACAAAGGACATGGCCTGTGCCTGCTGCCGGGCCTCGACGGTAAATCGTGGCGAGTCATCGTTTCGTGTGCCGACCAAGTCTTCTCACTGTACGACGACGACGGCGACTTGAAGGCCGATCGCAGAGAGCCGCTGTTCACCGGAATGCCGGGCACGGATCACGATCACGGCCTGCACGCCTTTGTGTTCGGTCCCGACGGCAAGCTGTACTTCAACTTCGGGAACTCGGGAAAACAACTGCTCGACAAAAATGGCAAGCCAGTCGTCGACATGGCCGGCAACGTCGTCAACGACAAACGCAAGCCCTATCAAGAAGGCATGGTCTTTCGCTGTGATCTGGACGGTAGCAACGTCGAAACGTTGGGCTGGAATTTCCGCAACAATTGGGAAATCAGCGTCGATTCGTTCGGAACGCTGTGGCAGAGCGACAACGACGACGACGGCAACCGCGGCACGCGAATCAACTTTGTGATGGAGTTCGGCAATTACGGCTACAAAGACGAGTTGACCGGGGCCGGCTGGAAAACTCCGCGCACAAATCTTGAGAAGTCGATTCCGCTACAGCACTGGCATTTGAACGATCCCGGTGTCGTTCCCAATATGCTACAAACCGGAGCTGGCTCGCCCACGGGAATTTTGGTCTATGAAGGCGACTTGCTGCCGGAAGTCTATCGAAATCAAGTGATTCACTGCGATGCCGGACCCAATGTCGTCCGTGCTTATCCGGCACAGCCTGACGGAGCCGGCTACTCGGCCTACATCCAACGGATCTTGGAAGGCACACGCGACAAATGGTTCCGTCCGTCCGACGTGTGCGTGGCTCCGGATGGCTCACTGATCATCGCCGACTGGTACGATCCCGGCGTTGGCGGCCATCGCATGCAGGATGTCGAGCGCGGCCGGCTGTTCCGCGTGGCGCCCAGCGGTTCGAAGTGGTCGGTTCCCAAAGTCGACGTCTCGACGATCGACGGCGCAATCGAAGCACTACAGAGTCCCAACCTGTGCACGCGGTACCTCGCCTGGCAGAAGCTGCACGGCGAAGGCGAGAAAGCCGAACTGGCCCTGCAGAAACTACTCGCCGAGAGCGACAGCCCGCGCATGCGTGCGAGAGCGTTCTGGCTGCTTGCGAAAACGCCTGAGTCGGGACTCGCGACTGCGTTTGACACACTCAGGAACGACGATCCAGACCTTCGAATCGCGGCACTTCGAGCGGTCCGACAGTTCGCAAACTCGGACGAGATGATTCAGCTTGGCTCAGGCTGCAAGCAGTTCGACGTGCCGTGTTCGCAGCTGCCCCTGCTTGCCGTTTCACAGCTCGTCAACGACGCCAGTCCGCGGGTGCGTCGCGAGTGCGCAATAGCTCTGCGATTCCAGCATTCCTCCGACAAAGCACGATTCTGGGCACAACTGGCCATTCAACACGACGGAATCGACCGCTGGTACCTTGAAGCGCTGGGCATTGGAGCCGGCAACGACTGGGATGCCTGTCTGCTTACGTTTGAAGCACACTTAAAGGAATCGCGTCTGCATCAGCGAAAAACTAATCAGGCTAAGCAATTGGATATCCTTTGGCGGTCACGTAGTTCGAAGACGCCAACACTCTTGGCCGGCGCAATAGCCAGCAAGCGACTCTCATTTCGCGACGTTCCACGACTGATGCGCGCCTTCGATTTTCTATCGGGTGAGACAAAGGACGACGTCTTATTCGACCTGGCATTCGAGTACTCGGCGCAAGGCGATGAGCAACGAGCCCAATTCGTCAATACTGAAGCCGTTAATCGTCTGGGAAGTTTCGACATCACAAAGAAAGATGGCGGTGTCGAGACCCTCAACAAAATGCTCGACAAGGCCAACGGCACGTCGCTGTTTGTAACGCTGGTCGACAAGTTTGCGATGGCGGATCGATATCCGGAATTGCTCGAGCTGGCCGTCGCTCGCCCGGACGAGCAACTCGGCGTGGACGCGATACGCACCCTGTTGCAAAAGGGGCAAGGCGAACTGATCAGCCGTTCGCTGCGCAGCGAGAAACCCGAAACGGGAATCGCTACCGCACGCGTGCTGGAAGTATCCGGCGACGGACGTGCCTCCGGTCTTCTGCTTCCCATCATCAACGACAAAGACGCACCAACCGAGCTACGCCGCGCATCCGCACGTGCGACCGCCGCGTCCAAGAACGGAGCACAACGGATGCTGGCGCTGGTCAAAAGCAACAAACTCGACAAGGTCCTGATTCCGGCGGTGGCGTCGAAATTGCATTCCTCGACTCAAAAAGACATTCGGGCTGAGGCCGTCAAGCTGTTCCCACTTCCGCCGTCAAAAAACCAAAAGCCGTTGCCGCCGATTGGCGAACTCATGAAACGCAAAGGAAACGTCGCCAAGGGCAAAGTCATGTTCAACACAACGGGCACCTGTGCCAAGTGCCACAAAGTCAACGGCGAAGGCAAAGAGGTCGGCCCCGACCTTTCCGAAATCGGTAAAAAGCTGAGCCGTCAGGCCTTCTGGGAATCGATCATCTTCCCCAGCGCCGGCATCAGTCACAACTACGAGAATTACATTGTCGTCCTGTCAGACGGCAACACGGCCACCGGCCTAAAAATCAATGACACCGCCGATTCCGTCACGATCAAAGGCGCAGACGCGATCGCCCGCACATTCAAGAAAGACGACATCGACGAAATCGTCAAACAGAATACTTCAATTATGCCGGCGGATATCCAAAAGCTGATGACGGAAGAAGAATTGGTCAACGTGGTTGAATACATGACGACGTTGAAGAAAGCACGGAAGAATTGAATTCTCCGGCGCCATTTTCCTGCCCACATTTTTCTGCCATCCAGCCTCTTAATATTACTTGTTGCACGCTGATTGCCTCATTTATACTGACAAGTACCCGTGTCCGAATTCCAAACGACCTGCAGTTCGGGAGATACCAGGTGCTCCGCATCTTGGGTTCGCTGAATCCGTTCCACCAAACGCTCAACCGTCGCGAGGCTATGCGCATCGGCGGATTGGGCGGAATGTCGCTGAGCCTGCCTGAACTGCTGAGACTGCAATCACTGCAGGCCGGTAACAACAGCGGCCTACCGGGTTTCGGTCGCGCGAAGCAGATCATGTTGCTGTATCTGCAGGGCGCGGCGACTCAGTTCGAAACGTGGGATCCCAAGCCGGAAGCTCCGGCCGAGATTCGTGGCGAAATGTCCGCGATCGACACGGCTGTACCGGGTATCTCGATTTGTGACGGACTGCCGAAGCTCGCCAAAGTCATGGATCGCATGGCGATCGTGCGGTCGATGACGCACAAGTACAACAACCATTCGAATCTCTACACGATGACGGGATATCCGGCTGTTAATTTTCCGAGCGAGACGAATCCCCAAGACAGCCGGCATCACCCCTTCTTCGGCAGCGTGCTCGACTACCTGGAAGACCAGAAACATCCCCACGACGTGCCCGACGTGCCGCGGAACATTGGTGTTCCGTTTCGTTTCAGCACGTATTCGCCCATCTTCCGCCGCTCGGGACCCTACGGAGCATTTCTCGGTCACGGCTACGATCCGGTATGGACGGAATTCGACGGGAAGCCGACAAAGAAAGTAAAACGCGCGTCGTTCTTCCGGCGGAAGGACGTCGTCGTCGAGGATCCTTTTCTGGGAATTACTCCCGAAAGCCGCCTGAAGATTGCGAAATCGGCGCGGTTGCGTCCCGAATTGACACTCGACCGGCTGGACCGACGCCGCAGTTTGCTCGATCAGCTCGAAACCGAAGTCCGAAACTTTGAAGAGAACCAAGCCGGCCGCAGCCTGGGACGCTTTCGTGACATGGCCTGGTCGATG
>Ga0310122_10002953_pt1 | contig 10817 bp, 8 predicted proteins | sample CB6_Bottom_1051__FD_203503 | JGI IMG/M metagenome (GOLD analysis project Ga0310122, IMG submission 203503) | Marine microbial communities from Western Arctic Ocean, Canada - CB6_Bottom_1051 | ecosystem: Environmental > Aquatic > Marine > Oceanic | place: Canada: Western Arctic Ocean | collected...
CCCGACCACTTTCACCAGCTGCCGCTCGAGCAGCGTCCCAACGACCGAAGCAGTATTGACCCCGCGTATCTCGGCGATCTCCGGGCCCGTGATCGGCTGCTTGTAGGCGATGACCGCCAAGGTCTCGAGCGCTTGCACCGACAACCGCTGCTTGGAGTGCTCGTGAAAGAGACGTCGCACCCACTCGTGGAACTCGGGTCGGGTACAGATCTGGTATCCACCGGCCACCTGCACCATCTGCAGTCCGCCTCGCTCCGCGTAGTCGGCCCCCAACCCCTCGAGCGCCCGCTCCACGTCTTCCTGCGGCTCCCCGTCGAGCAACTTGAAGAGGGTCTTGACGGTCAACGGGTCTGGCGACGCGAAGACCAAGGCTTCGATGATCGGTTTGAGTTCGTCGGACATGGGCCTACTCGTTCTCTCCTGCCTCCTTGGTGGGCCGCTTACGCAGATAGACCCGGATCGCTCCGAACGCGCCGGACTGGAACACCCGGATCAGCTGCATGCGAATCATCTCGAGCAGCGCGAGGAACGTCGTGACCAGATCGCCGCGGCTGAACGCTCCATCGAACAGCTCTTCGAACCCACACGCCTCGGTCTCGGACAGCCGCTCCAGGAGCTGACGCGTTCGGGTCTCGATTGAGACCTCCTCGCCCGGCACCGGCACCCCGGGGCGCTCGCGCGCCCGCTTGAGCACCGCTTCGAACGCCTGTAGCAAGCCGAACAGGTCGACCTCGAGCTCGCGCTCGAACGGTGCACCCTCGATGTCGCTTATCCGCTCATCAGGGCGTCCCCACTGGGCACTCCGCACCGTCTCTCGATCGTGCAGCAACTCGGCCGCCGCCTTGTACCTCTGATGCTCGATCAGCCGTCGCACCAACGTATCACGCGGGTCTTCGGTGTCGCCCTCGTCCTCCGGCTCGTTCTCGAGACGCGGCACCAGCATGCGCGCCTTGATGTGGATGAGCGTCGCGGCCATCACCAGAAATTCGCCGGCGGCGTCGAGGTCGAGCTCCTGCATCAGGTCGAGATATGCCAGATACTGCTGGGTGATAGGCAGGATCGGAATGTCGTAGATATCGACCTCGTTCTTCCGGATCAGGTGCAACAGCAGGTCGAGCGGCCCCTGGAAGTGATCCAACTTGATCGGATAGCCCTCGAGCACCGATTCGAAATCGGGGGCAAGGAGGGAGGGGTCAGACATGGGACCGTTTTCTCACAGGAGACAGGAGACGGGAGACAGAATGGAGCCGGTGGGCCGTCGCGCCGCATGTGGCCGCATCGAATCAGTCCGACTCCCTATCGTTGAAGCTGGCGAAGCCATCCAATGATCTCCTGTCTCCTGGCTTCTTCGTCCTCACGGGTAACTCAGCTTCAGCGCGTCCCGGACCTGCTTCATGGTCTCCTGGGCAATCACCCGCGCGCGGCTCGACCCATCCATCAGAATCTCCCGTACTCGTGCGGGCTGCGCCAGCACCTCGGCCCGGCGCTCGCGCATCGGGTCGAGCACGGCGTTGATTGCCCGAGCCAATTTCTGCTTGACCTCGACATCACCCACCGTGCCGGCGCGATACCGTGTCTTCAGGTCGTCGACCTCCGCTACATCGGGGTTGAACGCGTCGTGGTAGAGAAACACCGGATTGCCTTCCACGGTACCCGGAATATCGGCGCGGATCCGCTTCGGATCCGTATACATGCGCATCACCTTCTTCTGCACCGCTGTGGCGTCGTCCGACAGGTCGATTGTGTTGCCGTAGCTCTTGCTCATCTTCCGGTTGTCCAGCCCCGGCAACCGGGGGAACCGGGTCAACAACGGCTGCGGCTCGGGAAACAGCGCGCCGAAGAACCCATGGAACCGGCGGACCACCTCGCGAATGAGCTCGAGGTGCGGCACCTGATCGTCACCAACCGGGACAAACTGCGCCTTGTAGATCACGACATCGGCGCCCTGCAGCAGCGGATACCCGAGAAACCCGAGGGTCGAGAGGTCTTTCTCCGACAGCTGGTCGATCTGCTCCTTGTAGGTCGGCACCCGCTCGAGCCACGGAATCGGCACCACCATCGACATCAGCAGATACAGCTCGGCATGCTCGGGCACCAGCGACTGGATGAACAGGGTGCTCTGCTCCGGGTCCACGCCGGCGGCAATCCAGTCGGCGACGTTGTCATACGCGGAGGACGTCACCTGCGCGGTGTCGGCGTACTCGCTGGTCAGGGCGTGCCAGTCGGCGACGAAATACATGCAGTCGTATGTCTCCTGCAATTCGGCCCACTGGCGGAGGGCGCCCACGAGGTGGCCGAGGTGCAGCTTGCCGGTCGGACGCATGCCGGAGACGACGCGTGGTTTCACGGTTGCAACCACCTCATGAGAATGGAATACGGCGGATCGATGAGCCGATAGAGCCACCCGGACGCCATGAGCACGATCAGAATCAGGAACCCGTAGGGACGGATGAGCCGATCATAGCTGACGGCCAGCGACTCGGGCAGCACACCCGCCAGAACGTTCCCGCCGTCGAGCGGCGGAATCGGCAACATGTTGAACACCGCCAGGATCAGGTTGAACTGCACCATGAAGAGCAAGAGCGTCGCCAGAACGGAGGGAATACCCTCGGCGGCGCCCAGCCCACCCGGCACGAGACCGAGCAGGGTGGACGCGCCGATCGCCATGACGATGTTGCTGGCCGGGCCCGCCGCGGAAATCATCAGAAAATCGCGGCGTGGGTTCTTCAAGTTGGCCGTGTTGACCGGCACCGGCTTGGCCCACCCGAAGATGAACCCGCCCAGGTAGAAGGCCATCAGGGGTAGCATCAAGGAACCCACGAGGTCGAGGTGCACAAGCGGGTTGAGCGAAATCCGGCCCAGCCGCCGCGCGGTCGGGTCGCCATACCAGTCCGCGGTCACGGCGTGGGCCATCTCGTGGATAGTCAGCGAGAACAGCAGAACGGGGAGAATGATGAGCAGCTGACCGAGGTCTGGCAAGACTAGGTGGCCTGGATAGGGTGAATCAGTACCGTTCGCCTGGCGGGGCATCCCACAAGGGCCGGCGCCTGGCCATTCATCACAGGGGTCGATACTGCCGGTATGCTCTCTCGTCGCGCCCAGCAATGGCCGGGCGCGGCATCGTTACGACAGCGGCAACTGCCACTGATGCACCCCATGCAGACCACCATCAGGATATGACGTGTAGCCCGTGCGGGGCAAATCAGCCCATGTCGGCGTGCCGACCGGGGGCGTCCGCAAAATGGGCGAGAACCGCGTCGGCGACCCGGGCGCCGAGGATAGGGACCAGTTCCTCGCGGGTCGCCCGTCTGACGTTCGCCACGCTGCCGAACCGTGTCAGCAGCGCCTTCCGACGACGAGCGCCGACCCCAGCGATGTCATCGAGCTCCGAGCGAAAATCTCGTCTGGCGCGCGCACTGCGATGATAGGTGACGGCGAAGCGATGCGCCTCGTCGCGCATCCGCTGCAACAGCAGCAACGCCGGACTGTTTGGTGGGAGAATAATCGGGTCCGCGGCGTCGCGGGTAAAGATGAGTTCCTCCTTCTTGGCCAGCCCCACCGCGACCAGGTTGGCGAGCCCGAGCGCGCCGAACGCCTCGTAGGCGGCCGAGAGCTGCCCCTTGCCACCATCGATGACGACCAGATCTGGCAGCGGACCGCCGTCGTCGAGCAGCCGGCGACATCGCCGCCCCACCACCTCGTGCATCGCCGCGAAATCGTCGAGCAGCCGGTCCGCCGGCATCTCCGCCCGTCGCCGTGATCGGCTCCGCCGTGCGCCCGGCAACGCCGTGCGCTCCTTGCCCCACCCGCCGCCGCGCACCAGATACTTGCGGTACTCCTTGCGCACGAGCCGACCGTCTTCGCAGGCCACCATCGACCCGACGGTCTCGCTGCCTTGGATGGTCGAGATGTCGAAGCACTCGATGCGTCGCGGCAACACCGCCAACCCCAGCACCTGTCGCAGCTCCTCGAGCGCCGCGCTCCGCCCCCGGGCCTCGTCGCTGTAGCGCGTACGGTACCCCAGCGCGGCGTTACGGGTCGCCAGGGCCAGCAAGCCGCGTTTATCGCCCCGTTTCGGCACCGTCAGCTTCACCTTGCGCTTGGCGCCCTCACTCAACCAGCGCTCGATCGCCTCGCGGTCCTCGACCTCGACCGGCACATGGACCTCCGGCGGCGCGACCCGCACTTCGTAGAACTGCTGCACGGCCGCTTGCACCGTTTCCTGCTCGTCCGGCGTGTCGCCCGAGGCTTCGGCCACCAGCTCGACCCGCTCGATGACCCGCCCCCCGCGCATCTGGAACACCTGGATGACGGCGCCGGCCGGTCCGGTCTTCACGCCGAACGCGTCACGGTCTCCGAGTCGGACCGTCGACATCTTCTGCTGGCGGTCGCGCAGCGTCTCGACCGTCTTGATGGCGTCCCGCGTGTGCGCCGCTGCCTCATACCGCTGGTCGTCGGACGCCGCCAGCATCTGGCGCTTCAGCTCGACGATCAGCTCATCGTTGCGTCCGTCGAGAAACATCCGGGTGTGTGCCACCGCCTCGCCGTATTGCTCCTCCGTGCAAATCGCCTCGACGCAGGGGGCCACACAGCGGTTGATGTCGTACTCCAGACAGGCCCGCTCGCGCCGGCCGGTGATCACCTCGTTGCACGACCGGATACCGAACAGCTTATGGGAGAGCGACATCGTCTTGCGCGCCAGGGTCGCCGGCAGGAACGGGCCGGCGTAGTAGTTACCATCGCGGGCGACCCGTCGCGCCACGAGCACCCGGGGAAACGCCTCGGTGGTGGTGAGCTGCAGATACGGGTAGTTCTTGTCATCACGCAGGAGGATGTTGTATCGCGGTGCGCGCTGCTTGATGAGGTGGGTCTCGAGCGCCAGCGCCTCGACCAGGGAATCGGTGACAATGACTTCGAGCCGGGTCACCTCGTCCAGCAGGGCATTGGTCTTGGGGCTGGAGCCGTAGGCGCTCAGATAGCTGCGGACACGGTCGCGCAACGCCCGCGCCCGGCCGACATACAGCGTGTCGCCGGCGTCGTTGAAGTAGAGGTAGACCCCCGGCTGCTCCGGCAGTCGACTGATCTGTGTCTTGAGATCGCGAATGGCCATGGGCTACACTTCGCCAGGTTCGTGCCGCCGACGGGGCACGCGGCAGAACCCCGGCCGTGCGTCCCTGACGGCATTATAGCTTCCCAGCATGACGTTGACGGGTGCCATCGGCGCCGCTTGCATGTTCCCGCTCCGCGCCATCATCGGCGCGTGCGTCGCCCTACGGATTCACCCCAACGTGCTCACCCTGGTCGGGGTGATCATCAACTTCGCCGCCGCCTGGCAGTTCGCGATGGGCCGGTTCGTCACCGCCGGTTTCATCATGCTGGTGGCGAATATCTTCGACTTCATTGACGGCAAGGTGGCCGAGGCGGCACACCTGAGCTCGCGGTTCGGCGGATTCTGGGACTCGGTGATGGACCGGTTCTCGGACCTGTCGCTGTTCATCGGCGTCATTTATCTCTACGCCCAGCTGGCACGCACCGACTACGTGATGGTCGCCGCGTTCGCCATGATGTTCTCGGTGATGACCAGCTACACGCGGGCCCGCGCCGAGTCGATGATCGAGAAGTGTAAGGTCGGGTTCATGGAGCGCCCCGAGCGGATCGTGCTGGTGATGATTGGCGCGTTCACCAACCGGATGGCTGGGATTCTCTGGGTCATCCTGGTGCTCTCGGTCGTGACCGTGGTCGACCGCATCTACTTCACGTGGCGGGCCCTCCAGTCGCGGGAGGCGAGCCCAGGCTGGCTGGGGCAGTCACTCTTGACATTGCCACTCCGCGCCGTCTGGCACGCCCTCTACTGGACCTTCGACCGCGCCACCTGGCAATACGACCTCATGGTGGTGGCCATCCTCGCCTTCGTCTGGTTCATACCGCCCGACTGGATCGGCGACCCGACCGCCAGCGGCCCCGGGGTGATCGGGATTGTGCTGGAACAGCTTCGCTAGCTCCGCTGTTCCAGGCTACAGGCTTCGGGCTACAGTCTTCAGGCGCACTGGCCGCTCTTGACGACCGGCCGTCGGCTGGACTGACCTGCCTCTTGATGTTCGTAGCAGCGGGTCTTCAGACCCGCCTAGAGCGGCCGAAGCCCGTAGCCAGGCAGGACAGCGCGCGATCACAGATTGTCGGGAACCACGGGGTCGGTGCGACGCGCGAACAACGGACAGCTAGGCGCGCGACTGGTATTCGCCGGTCTCGGTGTTCACGCGTACCTTGTCGCCGTCGCTGATGAACGGCGGGACATGTACCACCAGGCCGGTCTCGAGCCGGGCCGGCTTGAGTTGCGCGTTCGCGGTGGCGCCCTTGATGGCCGGCGCCGTCTCCTCGACCGTCAGATCGACGGTCAGCGGTAGGTCGAGGCCGACCGCCTCGCCCGCGAACATCGACACCTTGATGGTCGCCTCCGGGAGCAAAAAATGCGCCGAATCGCCCAGCGCCTCGACGCTCATCTCGATCTGCTCGTAGCTCTCGAGGTCCATGAAGTGAAAGGTGTCACCGTCGCGATAGGTGAACTGCATCTCGCGGTCGTCCATCACCGCGCGTTCGATGGAATCAACCGACCGGAACTTGTGATCGAGCAACGTGCCGGCCCGAACGTTGCGCATCCGCGACTGCACGAACGCCCGTCCTTTGCCTGGCGTGATGTGCTTGACCTCCAGCACGCGACACAACGCGCCGTTCATCTTGACCAGCATGCCTTTGCGCAGGCGCGTGGCTTGAACAGATTCCATGGGAGTAAGATGCGACGCGACGCGAAGAAGTCAGCACTCAGAAAGCGGTGCAGAGCGTACCACATCTGAAGAAGCCGGCGGAGCCCGCCCCACCCCCTGCACTTCTGCCTGCTGCCTTCTACCGGCCCCAGAGCACACAAGCAGCCCGTGGCAAAAGTCCACCTGCATTCGACCGGCGCTGCATCCCGCCTGGCTGCGTTGCTTCTCGGTCGAATACTGCCGGTATTCTCCCTCGTCGCGCCTTGCCAGACGGGCGCTTCACCGGTCTCGGTGCGACGGCGGACTTTCACCACGGACTGCTAGGCATACGCGTGCGCTCGGCCGCCGGACAGCAGCGGTCGTAGATACCGGCCGGTCAGAGACCCGTCGGCCATCGCGATCTGCTCGGGTGTGCCCTCGGCCACGATCTGGCCCCCGGCCTCGCCGCCCTCCGGGCCAAGGTCGATGATCCAGTCCGCCGTCTTGATGACGTCGAGGTTGTGCTCGATGACAAGGAGGCTGTTGCCGGCCTGGATGAGTTTGCGGAACGACGCCAGTAGCTTGGCGATGTCGTCGAAGTGCAACCCGGTGGTCGGTTCGTCGAGGACATACAGGGTGCGGTCGGTCTTCCGCGACGACAGATGCGAGGCGATCTTGATTCGCTGCGCCTCGCCACCCGACAGCGTCGTGGCCGGCTGGCCCAGCCGCAGATAGCCCAGCCCGATCTCGTCGAGGACGTGCAGCCGTCGCACAACCTTGGGCGCCGTGCTGAAGAATGAGAGGGCCTCCCGCACCGTCATGTTGAGCACGTCGTAGACATTGCGTCCACGGTAGCGCACCTCCAAGACCTGCGGTTTGTAGCGTCGGCCGTCACACTGGTCGCAGGGGACGAACACATCTGCGAGAAACTGCATCTCGACCCGCACGGTGCCTTCCCCGTCGCACTCGTCGCAGCGGCCACCCGGCACGTTGAACGAGAAGTGGCTAGCGGTCAGACCGTTGGCCCGAGCGTCCTTGGTCTTCGAAAACAGCTCGCGGATGGGGTCAAACGCTTTGAGATAGGTGACCGGATTCGAGCGTGGCGTGCGTCCGATCGGCGCCTGGTCCACCAACGTGACATCGGTCACCAGCTCAGCACCCTCGAGTCGGTCGTGTGCACCGACCGGCTTGTCCCATGCCCCCTTCGCACGTTTGATCGCCGCGTAGATCACGTCGTGGACCAGGGTCGACTTTCCCGACCCGCTGACCCCGGTGACACAGGTCAGGGTGTTCAGTGGGATGGCGACATCGATCCCGGTGAGGTTGTGCTGGCGGGCACCGGTCACACGGATGGCCAGCGGTGTGTGCTTCCGGCGCGTGGCCGGGAGCGGAATCGTGAGGTCGCCCCGCAGATACTTGGCCGTCAGCGACTGTGGCTCCTTGAGTAGCGACTCGAACGAACCCGCGTGAATAATCCGTCCCCCTTGCTCGCCCGCCCCGAGGCCGAGGTCGACGATCAGGTCACCCACCCCGATGGTGTCGGCGTCGTGCTCGACCACCAGCACGGTGTTACCCTGATCGCGCAACTTCCGCAAGATGGCGATCAGACGCTCGTTGTCGCGTGGATGCAGGCCGATTGACGGCTCGTCCAGCACGTAGAGCGTGCCCACCAGTGACGAACCGAGCGCGCTGGCCAGATTGATGCGCTGCGCCTCGCCGCCCGACAACGTCGACGACAACCGGTCGAGCGTCAGATAGTCGAGCCCGACATCCCGCAGGAACGACAGCCGACGCGTGATCTCCCGGGCAACCCGGTCGGCCACCTCCTGCTCGGTGGGGGTCAGCGTCAGGGTGTCGAAGAAGGCGGCCGCGGCGCCGACGGTGAGCCCGCTGATCCAATCCACCGTCTGCCCCCCGACGAAGACGTCACGCGCCTCGCGACGCAAACGTGTCCCGTCGCACTCCGGGCAGGTCACATAGCCGCGGTATCGGCTGAGAAACACGCGGATATGCACTTTGTACTTCTTGCGTTCCAGCCCGCTGAAGAACCCCTTGATGCCTTTGTAGCCGTCGCCGTCACCCTCGACAATGAACTGTCGCTCCTCGTCGGTCAGGTCCCGCCACGGCGTCGTCAGCCGGATCCCGCAGGCGCGAGCCGCACGCTTCAGATCGACCAGTTGCGACCTGTAGTGCGGCTTGGTGAACGGCTCGATGGCGTTCTGCTGAATCGACTTCGACTGGTCCGGCACCGCCAGGTTCAGGTCGAGCTCGATGACATTCCCGAACCCGTGGCAGGTCGGGCAGGCGCCGAACGGACTGTTGAACGAAAACAGCCGGGGTTGCGGCACCTCGTAGGCAATGCCGCAGGGGCGGCACTCAAACCGCTCGCTGAACCGGTGCACGATCGGCGCGGCCGACACCGGGCCGACCTCCATCGCAAACGCCGACCCTCCACCTTCCCGGTAGGCGGTCTCGATCGAATCGGTCACCCGCCCCAGCAAGTCGGGACCCACCTTCAGGCGGTCGACCACGACCTGCAGGCTGGTGCACTCGGCCAGCGCGTCGAGATCGACTTCGTCAAACCCGACCGCGCGGCCTTCGATGATCACGCGCCCGAAACCCGCCTTCCGCAGCACCCCGATCGCAGCCGCGACCGGCGTCTCCTGCCCGTCGGTCGCCGAGGTCCCGGTGTCTCGCGCCGCCGTCTCCCCCCCCCCGTCGGCGGGTCGTGGCACGACCGGACACGCGAACCCGAGCAGCAGCCGGGTCCCCTTCGGCAGCACCAGGAGCTGCCGAGCTGCTACCTCGGCCGACTCGCGAATCACCTGGTCACCGCATTGCCGACAGACCGTACGCCCGACCCGCGCGAACAGCAGCCGGAGGTAGTCGTGAATCTCGGTGGTTGTGCCGACCGTGGACCGCGGGTTCCGCACGCTACTCTTTTGCCGGATCGCGATGGCAGGACAGATACCGCTGATCTCGTCGACATCCGGTTTCGACATCCGCTCGAGAAACTGCCGGGCATACGCAGAGAGCGACTCGACATACCGCCGCTGTCCCTCGGCGTAGATCGTGTCGAACGCCAGTGATGATTTCCCCGAGCCGCTGACCCCGGTGATGACGATGAGCTGGCCCTTCGGCAGGACAAGATCGACGTTCTTCAGGTTGTGCGTACGGGCGCCACGGATGACGATGTTCCGTGTCGAGGTCGCGTGGGAATCTGGCATACGAGCGCTCGGCGCCGAATTCCGACGGCACCGTAACTTCCCAGTTTACTGCGTGTCGCGCACACCAGTCCAACCGATATACTCACGGCATCGACCGTCCCTGGGTGGAGGCACTATGGAGCTGCACGTCAAGGTTCTCGCGGCGTTTCACCTCATTTCGGGGTGCTCGGTGTGATGGGGTCGCTCGTGGTCGCGCTGCTGTTCGGGGGCGTCGCCGGCATCATCAACATGGCCACCATCGACGACCCCAACGCCTTCCTCGCGGTGCCGGTCGTCGGCCTGGCCGGCAGCATCCTGGTCGTGTTGATCTTCACGCTCTCGATCCCGGGCATCATCGCGGGAATCGGCCTTTTGAGGCGCCGCCCGTGGGCCCGCATCCTGGCGATCGTCCTCTCGGTGCTGAACCTGATCGTTGTTCCCATCGGCACCCTCCTCGGCATGTATGGGCTGTGGTCCTCCTGTCACGCAACACCGCCCCACTCTTCGAGATGACCCCGGCCGTCACGCCGGACGCACCGCCAGCTCCGCCGGCTGTGTGAGTGACTCGCCGAGCACGTCACGGGAACACGCCTCGTCCACGCTGAAGGCGCACAGGCCTGTGCTAGGATCGGTCGGTTGGGCTCGTGGCGCGGAACGCCTCACGGCGGGCGCACGTCCGACACCCCACCCCAGGCCGGCGTAGCTCAGTTGGTAGAGCAGCTGATTCGTAATCAGCAGGTCAGCGGTTCGAGTCCGCTCGCCGGCTCCAATAAACACCAGTAAATACGGTTCTTATTCGACTTTCTCCTGACGCCTGTCGTTCTCTGGCTACCACATGGCTACCACCTGGATATGACTCGACCCAAGGAGA
>Ga0310122_10002955_pt1 | contig 10812 bp, 8 predicted proteins | sample CB6_Bottom_1051__FD_203503 | JGI IMG/M metagenome (GOLD analysis project Ga0310122, IMG submission 203503) | Marine microbial communities from Western Arctic Ocean, Canada - CB6_Bottom_1051 | ecosystem: Environmental > Aquatic > Marine > Oceanic | place: Canada: Western Arctic Ocean | collected...
TGACTCCCACTATTCCGCCCGCCAATCAAGAAGCCGGCCTCCGCATGGAAATGTTCATGCAGCTGACCAACATCCGGCGGTACGTAGCAGAGAATGGACGCCTTCCCAGCGACCTTGCGGAGGTGGACGACGGGCCCGCAGAGGTGTTGTATACGCGTGGGGCCGGAGACACCTTTAGGCTGACCGGCACGGTCGGGGACATTACGGTGGACTTCACCTCCACCGAGCCGGTAACGGCCCTCCTCGGCGACGCGATCGCGATCGTTTCCGGGAGGGCATCGTCACCTTCCGGAGCAGCACCGGCCTCATGATCGAGTGGACGACCAAAGACCGTAAGGGCGTGACCATGATCGAGCTCCTCGTTGTGATGCTGATCCTCAGCATCATTGCGGCCCTCGCGCGGCCCAGGCTCAGCGGTGTCATCGTCAAGGCCCGGGCGGCGGATGCCATCAGCGACATGCAGGTCGTTCGGCTGGCCGTGTACAACTACCAGACGGACCAGCAGTCTTGGCCGTCCGACGTGGATCGCGGCATCGTCCCGCCGGGGCTCAACGTGTACCTTCCGGAGAGCTTCGACCTCGTGAAGGAAGACTACACCCTGGACTACGACAATTGGGGCGGAACGCCCTTCATGATCGGGGTCACCCTGATCACGTCGGACTCGATTCTCGGCCGCACGGCGTTGGAAATGCTGGCTTCGCCGAAATGGAACTCCGGGGATAAATACACCTGGGTGATCGAGTAAATTTGTCGGCCGTAACGCAGGTGTGTAGAATGGGGAAACGCTAGGCGTTTTCGGACCCCACCGGGGGACCGAGTTCCCATCTCCACAGGCGTCTCAGACCGGACACTCGTGAGCTTCGTCCACCTCCACACACACTCCGAGTACTCGCTCCTCGACGGAGCCAACCGCCTCACCGACCTCGTCCGCCGGGCCAAGGAATTCGAGATGCCCGGCCTTGCGCTGACCGACCATGGGTGTCTCTTCGGCGCCTGGGCCTTCCACAAGCTTGCCAAGAAGAATGGGATCAAGCCGATCATAGGCATGGAAGCGTACGTGGCGCCGGGTGACCGACGGGACCGCTCCAAGGCCGGTCAGGGAGAGCGAGCCTACTACCACCTGGTGCTCCTCGCTCGGGATATGGAGGGTTATAAGAACCTGGTGAAGCTGTCCTCCATCGGGTACACGGAGGGCTTCTACCACAAACCGAGGGTGGATCGGGAGGTTCTGGCGGCCCACGCCGCGGGGATCGTGGTCAGCTCGGCGTGTCTCGCCGGAGAAGTCGCGCGTCACCTCAGGGCGGACAACTGGGACGGCGCCCGTGAGGCGGCCACGTGGTATGCCAAGATCTTCGAGGACCGCTACTACCTGGAAGTCCAGGCGCACGACTCCGAGGGGCAGGCGGAGCTCAACGAGAAAATTTTCAAGCTCTCCGAGGAGATGGACCTCCCGGTGATCGCGACCAACGACGCGCACTTTCTTCAGGCCGCGGATCACGATGCGCACGACGTTCTACTCTGTATCGGACTCGGGAAAGACCGCAGCGACACCCGCCGAATGCGCTACGACGAAGGCCTCTACTTCAAGAGCGCTCCGGAGATCGCCGAACGATTCCCGGATCGGCCGGACGTGCTCCAGAACACCCTCAAGATCGCCGACGAGGTGAACCTCGGCTTCGAGAAGACATACCACCTGCCCGCGTTCCCGCTTCCCGAGGACCACACCGACGAGAACGAATACCTCGTTTTTCTGGCTACGGAGGGTGCGAAGCGGCGTTATGGAGATCCTCTTCCCGAACCGGTCCGGGAGCGCCTCGACTACGAGTTGGGGGTCATCACCGAGACGGGGTACGCCGGCTATTTCCTGATCACCTGGGATTTCATCGACTGGGCCCGTCGCCACGGTATTCCAGTGGGTCCGGGCCGGGGTTCATCCGCTGGCTCGATCGTCGCTTATTCGCTTTGGATCACGAATCTCGACCCGCTGGCATTTGGCCTCATCTTCGAGCGTTTTCTGAATCCCGAGCGGATCTCGATGCCGGACATCGACATCGACTTCTGCTATGAGCGGCGGAGCGAGGTCATCGAGTACGTGAAGGAGAAGTACGGGAAGAGCGCGGTCGGGCAGATCATCACGTTCGGGACCATGAAGTCCCGCGCAGTGATCCGTGACGTGGGCCGAACCCTCGGGATGGAGCCGTCCGAAACCGACCGGATCGCGAAGATGATCCCCAATACGCCGGGGCAGGCCTTCACCGTCGAAGAGGCGATCGAGAAGCTCAAAGAGGTGAAGGATCTCTATGAAGAGGGGGGCCGATACAAGCAGCTCTTCGATTACTCCATGACGCTCGAGGGTCTGTCCCGCCACTCGTCCGTACACGCCGCCGGCGTCGTGATCGCGCCGGGCCCACTCGACGACTACGTGCCGGTCTGCATCCAGACGGGAAAGAACGGCTCAAACGGAGACGCCTCCGAGGCGATGTACGTCACGCAATACGACATGAACTGCCTCGAGGACGTAGGAATGCTCAAGATCGATTTCTTGGGCCTCAAGACGCTCACGGTCATCCACGACGCCGTGGAGGCGGTCAAGGCCAGGATCGGCGAACTCCGGCACCCGGAGACCGACGCCGTCTTCGAGTCCATGGACGACGTTCCCCTCGACGATCCGGCCGTATACAAGATGCTCGCTAGGGGTGGGACGTCGGGAGTATTCCAGTTCGAGTCGAAGCTGGCGATCGAAAAGCTCAGAGCCATGCGCTGCGACCGCTTCGAAGACCTGGTGGCCACCAACGGGCTGATCCGCCCCGGTCCGCTCGACTCGGGCATGGCCGACGCGTACATCCGGCGGAAGCTAGGACAGGACGAAGTCCGCTACGACCATCCCGACCTCCAGCCGGTCCTCGAGTCCACGTACGGCATCATCGTGTACCAGGAACAGGTGATGCGGATCGCGAACGTCCTGGCCGGCTACAACCTGGCCGAGGCCGATGTGCTCCGGAAGGCGATGGGAAAAAAGATCGCCTCACTCATTCGCGAGGAGCTCCAGCAGTTCATCACGAGGGCCGTCGCACGGGGCGTGGAGAGGAGGACGGCCGAGAGCCTCGCCGAGCAGATCGAGACCTTTGGACGGTACGGCTTCCCCCTCTCGCACTCGACCGCGTACTCGGTAATCTCCTATCACACCGCCTGGTTGAAGGCGCACTACCCCGCCGAGTTCATGGCAGCCATGCTCTCGGCGGTCGTGTCCAATACCGACGACGTGGTCAAGTACATCTCAGAGTGCCGGGAACTTCCCCGGTATTTGCCCAGGCTGGACGATGGCATTGTGGTCCTAGCGCCCGACGTGAACGAGTCGGGCTGGAAATTCACGGCGGTCGGTGAGACCCACATCCGCTTCGGCCTGGGCGCCATTCGTGGCGTGGGGTCGAGCGCGGTCAAGTCGATCCGCAACGCGCGCGACGCCAACGGGCCCTTCACTGCGATGTTCGAGTTCCTGGAGCGCGTCGATCTCCGGGCTCTCAACAAGCGTGCCGTCGAAGCGCTCATCACGGCGGGGGCCATGGACTCGTTCGGCTATCGGGCGCAGCTCCTCGCCGGACTCGATACCGCCTACTCGGAAATAAGCGCCCGAAAGGCCGAAGAAGCGGCGGGCCAGGCCTCTCTTTTCGGCACCGGAGACGCGGCCCTCGATGGCAAGGACCCGGGCCTTCCCAACGTGCCAAGGTGGCCGGAGCATGAACGGTTGAAGAGAGAGAAGGAGGCCCTGGGCTTCTTCATTTCCGGCCACCCGCTCGATCGGTATGCGGACGTCGTGCGGGCCTTCGATCACGTGAACACCGCTAACCTGAAGGACCATCTAGGACGGCCGCTCGACCTGGCCTGCGTCGTGACCAAGGTGCAACGGCAGATCTCACGCCGTGACAGTTCCGAGTGGGGCAAGATCACGGTCGAGGACTTTCACGGCACGGCCACCGTTCTCGCCTTCAAGGACAACTGGCAGAAGCATAAGGAGACGCTGCAACAGGACGCCGTCGTGCTCATCTCGGGAAAGGTGAGCGGACGGGAGCGCGACGAGGACGACCCGCCCATTTTCCTCGATGATGCGCTCCTACTCGAAGGCGTATCCAACAGCGGCCAGTTGGCCCTTCAGATCGAGATGCCGATGGGCGCCGAGCTGGACGACGACGTTTTCGCCAGAGCCAAGGAGGTTCTGGAGGCCCACCCCGGAACAGCCCCCGTCGAGCTCCGCCTGGGCAGCGACAACGGGATCACGGTGCCGGTTTTTCGGTCGCGGACCCTCAAGGCAGACCCCAGCCGCGACACGATAGAGGCGCTGCAGAAGATGTTCGGGAAGGCTCGGGTACGTTTGGTGCGGGTCGGACAAACGCTGGGCGAAGCGGGCCCGGGGACGCGTTAGAAGGGCCTGCAACGGGTTGCCCATCTCATGATCACGATCATCCCGGTCCGCCGCGCTCTCGTCCCCATCGATTCGGCCGCCGCCGCCCGTATCAGCGCGCCCAACTACGACGAGTTCCAGAGCGATCTGGAAATTTGGGAGCTCCTTCAAGACAATCCCATGAGTGTGCTGCGTGTGACCATGGCTCATTGCCACGCGGACTCGCCCGAAGCGATCGGCCCTAGTGATTCACGGGAGTCTCTGGCCAAGGCCGGCTTAAATATGGAGGAGCTCCAGACGAGCGAACTGACAGCTGAGATACGTGACATCCTCTGGATCTACGAGATCGAAGACCCCAAACGCCCGGAAGTGCGGCAAATCGGTCTGGGCGGCATGGCTCGGACCGACGAGATCCGCACGGACGCGACCCCCCAGGGGACCATCATCCGGAACGAGGGAGTCCGTGAGCCGAAGGCACGCGGCCGGGCCGACCTGATTCAGGCCACCCACTCGATCATCGGCATGGTGAACAACGGAGTGGATGACGCGTCGGGCGAGTTTCAGAGCCGCCTGGAGGCACACGCCGACGGCACCCCGCCGGACTTCGAGGTGCTCGATCAACACGGGAACCGGCACAGCGTATGGATCGTCAGCGACGGGAAGGCCATCGGGCGCCTGCAGGAGCTCCTCGCAGCGGAGCCGCACGCGTACGTGGCCGACGGGAATCACCGGAGCGCCGCTGCGGCCATGCTCGGATACGAACATTTCCTGAGTGTCTTCTTTCCCGCTCGTACGATGGGTATCCGGCCGTACAACCGGCTCGTGCACACTTCAGCGCTTCCGAACGACCAACTGACCGCTGCAATCGGGGAAAAATTCGGAATCGATACACCCGCCGAGGCGGACTTCTTCCAGCCCACCGAGACTCATGACATCGGGCTCTACCGCCCTGAGCACGGCTGGCTACGCCTGCGGCCGCTTTCAGGCACGTTCGATCCGGACGACGCAGCCGAAGCCATCGACCACGGCATCGTCCAGAAGAATCTCTTCGCACAGGTCTTCGGGATTGTCGACGCCGGCGACGACCGGATCACCTTTGTCGGCAGTAATAAAGACGCCGCGTGGTTACAAGGCGAGGTGGACGAGGGGAGGGCGGCCTACGCGGTAACGCTCCCCGCGGTTACCATGGACGAATTCATTGAGGTGTGCCGCCAGAACCGGCAAATGCCACCCAAATCGACCTGGTTCGAGCCGAAGGTCCGGAGCGGGTTGGTGATGGCGTTGTTGGAGGCAGAAGGTTCCTAGCCAAGCTCCGCACCAGCATCCCCCGGCTGGCCACCGACATCTCCCGGGTGGGTCGAGTCATCCGCCTCCGACGGCTCCTCTCCGGTCACGCTCGGGTTACCCTCCGTCTGATATTGGATGGCCGCATAGAGCCGCTTCCCCTCTGACGCCTCACGCCTTCGGCTTCGCTCACGGACCTTCATGAGGTGGACCGTGGACGAAACAGCCACCAACACCGCGGTAAGGATGCCGATCCGGGAGGCCGTCTCCAACGATCCCGACGTGGGGAGGGAGGCGCCCATCAACACCATCCCAGAAATTCCCTCCAGTACCGTGAGGCCCACGCTCAGCGGCGCCGTCACTCGGGCGCGGCTCTTCAACAGCGCGGAAACAGCCGCAAATCCTCCAAAAAGGAAAAGGAGAACGAGTGGCAGAAATTCGCTCATGGCTCCAATATGGCCGCGTCTCGCGCCATCGCAAACGCCTCAGCGTGTTGAGCGACCGGCTTGCCACACCGTGGTCAAGCAGCCAAAGTACCCCCGCCATGACACTCCCTCCTGACCGTCGCGCCGTCTCCGGTGAAGGCTACTGGCGTAAAAACCTCACGTATGTGGGCATGTTGCTGGTCGTATGGTTCGTGATTTCATACGGGGCGGGCATCCTCTTCGTCGAGCCGTTGAACCGTATCCGCCTGCCGGGAACCGGCTTCCCGCTCGGATTCTGGTTCGCGCAGCAGGGCTCCATCTACGTGTTCGTGGTCTTGATCTTCGTGTACGTGTTCCTCATGAACCGCCTCGACCGCGAGTTCGGAGTCGACGAGGACGCCGAGTGATCGGTGCACGATGAGCGTCCAAGCCTGGACCTTCGTATTGGTGGGGCTTTCCTTCGCCCTCTACATCGGCATCGCCATCTGGTCCCGGGCCCACTCCACCAGCGAGTTCTACGTAGCAGGCACCGGCGTTTCGCCCCTGGCCAACGGCATGGCCACCGCGGCGGACTGGATGTCCGCGGCGTCGTTCATCTCCATGGCGGGGATCATCTCCTTCCGGGGCTATGACGGGTCGGTGTACCTCATGGGGTGGACCGGCGGGTACGTACTCCTGGCGCTTCTCCTCGCCCCCTACCTCAGGAAGTTCGGTGCCTACACGGTGCCCGATTTCGTAGGGGACCGGTACTATTCGCAAACAGCACGCATCGTGGCCGTGGTGTGCGCCATCTTCGTGTCGTTCACGTACGTGGCCGGCCAGATGCGCGGCGTGGGGATCGTCTTCAGCCGCTTCCTCGAGGTACCCATCGAGGTCGGGGTGTTCATCGGCATGGGCATCGTGTTCTTCTATGCTGTGTTGGGTGGCATGAAGGGCATCACCTATACGCAGGTCGCTCAGTACTGCGTGCTGATCTTCGCGTATCTGGTGCCCGCGATCTTCCTCTCGCTCCTCATCACCGGCAACGTCGTCCCTCAAATTGGATTCGGCGGAGTGGACCAAACGAGCGGGACCTTCCTGCTCGACCGTCTGAATGATCTGCACCGGGAGCTGGGTTTCGCTGCGTATACGTCCGGCGAAAAATCCACGATCGACATCTTCTTCATAACGGCCGCCCTCATGGCGGGCACCGCGGGCCTCCCGCACGTGATCATTCGCTTCTACACAGTGCCCAAGGTAAGGGACGCCCGCATCAGCGTCGGGTATGCGCTGGTATTCATCGCCCTGCTTTATACCGCTGCGCCCGCTGTTGCCGTCTTCGCCCGGACGAACCTCCTGAACACGGTGTCGGAGCAGCCGTACTCGGAGATGCCCGAATGGTTCTCGACCTGGGAGGATACGGGGCTGATCTCTTTCGATGACCGGAACGGGGATGGCGTCATCCAATACGTCGGTCCGGAGGCGCGGGACGCTGCCGGGTCTCCCATCGAGAACGAGCTCACCATCGATCAGGACATCATAGTCCTGGCCAACCCGGAAATCTCCGGCCTTCCCAACTGGGTCATCGGTCTGGTGGCGGCCGGCGGACTGGCCGCGGCCTTGTCCACAGCCGCTGGACTGCTCCTCGTAGTTTCATCGGCGGTGAGCCACGACCTTCTGAAGCGCAGCTTCAGGCCAGACATCACAGAACGTGGAGAGCTCATCGCGGCCCGCGTCAGCGCCGGGCTCGCCGTGATGGTGGCGGGCTACCTAGGGATCAATCCTCCAGGATTCGTCGCAGAGGTCGTCGCGTTCGCGTTCGGGCTCGCGGCGGCTTCCTTCTTCCCGGCCATCATCATGGGAATCTTCTCCAAGCGCATGAACCGCGAAGGAGCCGTCCTGGGGATGATTGCAGGGATTACGTTCACAGCCTCATACATCGTTTTTTTCAAGTTCATCGACCCGAGCGCGAACACTGCCGAGTACTGGTGGTTCGGCATTTCCCCCGAAGGGATCGGCACCCTCGGTATGCTGGTCAACTTCGCGGTTGCGCTCACGGTCTCCCGGTTCACGCCTGCGCCGCCGCCCCGGATCGCGGAGCTGGTCGAACGCATCCGCGTGCCGCGAGGTGCCGGGGAGGCCCACGAGATCAGCGCTTGAGACTCAAGTGGACTCGTAGCATTTTCGCCGTCATTGCGAACGGGTTATTGGTGCTGATTGCACCAGAGCAGGCCACGGCACAGTCGACCTACGATGATATCTGGAAGTTTGCCGAGTGGTACCGCAACGACCAGAACGAGGCGATTCAGAGCGTGCTCTTCAGCGGAAGGTTTCAGTACGAGTTTGCGGCCGTCGATGCGGACCAGGGAACGCACAATGAATGGAATGTCCGACGCACGCGGCTCGGTGTGAGATCGGAGTTGTTCGATCGGATCACCGTTCACGTGGAGGCAGACTTCAATCCCCAGGAAAGAGACCCGTTCTACAAGAGGCTCACAGATACCTATGTCGAATGGGAGGCGAGTGATCTCTTCGCGCTGACGGTCGGTAAGCAAGGGGTTCTGTTCACCATGGATGGGTCGACCTCGTCAAAGGAGCTTCTGGCTATAGATCGCAGCAATCTCGCCAACAACATATGGTTTCCCCAGGAGTACATGCCCGGCGTAAGCGCGTCGGGCGCGCGCTCGAACTGGGTTTACCGGTTGGGGGTTTATTCTGGAGGTAGTGCGAATCGAGAGTTTGGTGAGTTCGACGGGAGTGCTTTCGGGCTTCTGTCCCTTGGCTACGACTTCTCTGAGGCTCTCGGGGTTGAAGACGCGCTACTGAGAGGAAATTACGTATATCAGGACCCTGATTCGAACAACACTTTCACCCGACAGCTTCAGCACGTGGCTTCCGTGAGCTTCAGGTTTGAGGTTGATGGGTGGGGTTTCCGCTCTGACTTTTCCTCTGGGTTTGGTTACCTAGGCCAGAGCGACCTGTGGAGTGTGATGACGATGCCGTTCTTTAACCTCACGTCTCGCTTTCAGATCGTTGGCCGCCATACCTACCTCCGTAGTCAAGATGCCAACGGTGTGCGCCTGGCGCGGTACGAGAATCAGGTGACGGCTGGTCGTGGGGATCGCTACAACGAGTTCTATGCAGGGGTCAATTACTACTTCTACGGCCACAAGCTGAAATTGCAGAGCGGTGTGCTGTTCGGAGATATGAACGACAGCGCCGCGGATGGTGGGGCATACTCCGGTATCGCTTCGACGACCGGTCTGCGTGTGAGCTGGTGAAGCCGGAATTCAGCTCTCTTTATGCGGCTCCCGCTCGATCAGGTTTCGGGGGGAAGAGGACGGCCAGCGCACCAGAAGTCCTCACGGATCGAACGGTGCCAGTGGAAGCACGAGGACGAGGGAGAGCGACCAGGGACTCGCGTCATCCAAAAAGCGCTCGTCCCCGATTACGTCGCCTGCCTTCGGCAAACCGGTCGCGACGTAGTCGATAGAGATCTCCAGTTCCGCGTTCCGTAGCCAGCGACCCTCGGGCAGCCCATTGAAGAGGTGGAGCGCGGTATCCAACTCGAAATCGAGCTTGTGCGTGTAAACGCTAGCGGCGTCCGGTCGCTCGCCGGGACTGAACTTGTCGACGATGTCGAAGTGGGACGACAGCCAACCCCCCGTCTGATCGGAGTCGACCAGATCCAGGTTAATCTCGCTTTCGATCTCCACCACGTTGTCGCGGATGTCGTCGCGGCCCAAATCCGCCGCCGTCGCTCCCGTGAAGGGGTGCTCGGAGGTACTCCCGAAGGGGGCGAAGCCCACCTCGAGTGTCAGCCCCACTCGCGGGATCTCGGTGGGCACCTCCAACGCGAAGATCAGCTCGAAGACGGTCTCTCGCGCCGTCTTCTGGGTGATCCCAGCGATCTCGACCCGCGCCCGGTTTCCGAGATTTTCGAAGGTGAGGGTAGGCTCGATCTTCAGCTCCGGTACGCACAGGACTTTGCACCCGTCACCTTCTTGGGCCTCTCCCGGTGCCGCCACAAGCACACCGACGCCAAGACCTACAAGCGCAATGAGCCTGCGGTCGTAGCCCATCATCTAAACGGCAACTCGTTCACGATATGGCAGGTCCCGCAGGCGCCTGTGTAAGGAATGGGCATGGCCCTGCCCGGCGACACCCCGCTGACCCCAACATTTGTTTTCAAAGGCACATCGAATACATGGGAGTTTAGGGGGCCTTCCCAGTAGGCGTTATTCTCTTCTTCGCCCGCATTGGCATATGGAGGCGTCTCCATCATCCTGCCAAAACTGCCTGCGATGCCGCCGGCATTGGCCGTTCCCGGCATGTGACAGTCGATACAGCGTGTCAGCTCGCCCTTCATCTTAGCGTTCAGTTCCGTTTCCATGTGAGACAGAATGTCTACACGGTGACATCTCTGGCACAGAGGGGAGCTGGAGTCATCGGGATCGTGAATGAGCGAGCGTGAGTAGGGTGTGCCACCATGCATGTCATGGCAGTCCGAGCAGGTAACCAGCAATCGATCGTTTCTGTACATCTTCGACTTCAGGAAATCCGAATACTGTTGGTGAGGTTGCCTCGAGTGGATGTCGTCAGGCCAGATGTTGTTCTCCCTTCCAGGACCTTGCATGGTAGGCCCCTTCTTGATCGGGTCGGTATACTCCGTAATCAGTTCGTGGCGGCTTATTCCCGGCCTCGCGAGCTCTCCTGCCACGCTGA
>Ga0310122_10002958_pt1 | contig 10806 bp, 9 predicted proteins | sample CB6_Bottom_1051__FD_203503 | JGI IMG/M metagenome (GOLD analysis project Ga0310122, IMG submission 203503) | Marine microbial communities from Western Arctic Ocean, Canada - CB6_Bottom_1051 | ecosystem: Environmental > Aquatic > Marine > Oceanic | place: Canada: Western Arctic Ocean | collected...
TCCGCTTCGAGCACGGAATCGACGGGGCGGGGCGGCGACGGTACAGCCGTCACTTGGTTCAGCGGGAGTTCCAGAACTGCCTCGATGCTGCGATGCAGCGACAGGACGAGGTGCTCCGGATCTGGGGCGACCCACCACGAGAAATCCGAGTGCAACGGCTCTCTGGACCATCGCAACGGTCGACGGAATGACAGGTCTGATGAACGGCACACAGTCGGCCGACGGTGATTCACCGCGGTTGTTGTTGACCTCTCGGGAAGCGGCGGCGGCCCTGTCGATCTCCGAGAGGACGCTGTGGCAGCTTAGGGAGGATGGCAAGATCCCGTGCGTTCTCTTTGGACGGAACGTCCGCTACAACCTGTCGAGCCTCGAGGAGTGGATCCGTTCCAAGGAGGAAACTCGCAGCCCCCTGAGGGGCGTGAAGGAAGGGAGCAATGGCCAGCATCAGTAGATCAAAGACAGGCCTGTGGACCGTGCAGTTCTACGGCGCCGATGGGAAGAGGCGGAGCGTTCGACTCGGCAAGGTCTCGAAGCGGATCGCCGAGTCGGTCAAGGTCCGGGTCGAGGAGCTAAACGCGGCAGCCATCGCCGGTCACACACCTGACCGCGTGACGCTCCGCTGGGTTACCGGTCTCAACTCGACACTCGCCGGGCGACTTGCGAGGGCTCGTCTGATTGAGCCGCTTGAAACCGCTCACCTGGATGAGTTCATCAACGGGTACATCGAGTCACGCCGGGACGTCAAAGCCAACACGAAGCGGGTCTGGGAGCAGACGCGGCGTCATCTCGTTGCCTACTTCGGTGAGGACAAGCCACTCCGCTCGGTGACCAAGGGGGACGCCAAGGACTGGCGGCAGTACCTGATCGGTCGTCGCCTTGCTGACGCAACGGTCCGCAAGCACTGTGGTTTCGCCAAACACTTCTTCGCTGAGGCCGTTGACCGCCGGTTGATCGACGAGAACGCGTTCACCGGGCTGAAGTCCTCTCCGATCGGCAACCCGGATCGTCAGTACTTCGTCAACCGCGTGGAGATCGCGAAGGTCTTCGACGCATGCCCTGACGCGGAGTGGCGACTGATTGTCGCGCTGTCCCGCTTTGGGGGTCTCAGGTGTCCATCGGAGCACATGGCCTTGCGCTGGGAGGACGTCCACTGGGATCAGGATCGGTTGACGGTGCCGAGCCCCAAGACAGAACGGCACGCGGGTCATGAGTCCCGAATCGTGCCACTGTTCCCGGAGCTGCTCGCGTATCTCGAAGAGGCCTTCGAACTGGCCGATGTTGGTGCTGAGTACGTTCTTCGCCGGAGGCGAACAGGCGGCAACCTCCGAACTCAGTTCGCGAGGATCATCAAGCGGGCAGGGTTGAAGCCTTGGCCAAGGATCTTCCACAATCTGCGGGCCAGCCGACAAACCGAACTGGACGGTGAATTCCCCACGCACGTCGTCTGCGCCTGGATCGGCAACAGCCCGGCAATCGCCCGGAAGCACTACCTGCAAGTGACCGACGACCACTTCAAAAAAGCGGTGCGAAATCCGGTGCCGTCAGTGCCGGAAATGGCTCGCACGGCGTCGCAAACGGTTTGGCCGGAAATGAAACAACCCCCTGATATGCAGGGGGTTGCGGCCACGTGCGAGTTGGCACGAAAGCCTTTAGCGGGAGTGGATGGGAATCGAACCCACCTGGCGACTTTTCAGACGCCACACTGGGTTTGAAGCACGATGCAGCAAACCCCGTCCCTGACGGGTCAAACGCGGTTTCCGGTCTCGCGACTTGCAACTTGACTTGCAAGGTCGACATCAGTCACCCCAGCTCCGGCAGCGATTCGACCGCGGTTGCGAGTGACGACGAGAGACCGAGGACCGCGACGAGGAACGAGGCTGCGAGGATTCGCACCGAGCCCGATGCCGGCGATTTGTCGATCGAACCGCTCGTTATGCCACGTTCCTTCGCTCGCCGACGGCGTTCTTGGAGACGCTCTCGCGATCGGCAGACAACGGCTTGTCGAGCGAGTCGTCGCTGTAGAACGGACGGAGCCGATGGAAGCCGTTCACCGTTGCGATCAGGCAGTCGAGGTCAACCGGCGCGGTAATCCGTTGAAAATGATCGACCGATGAAGACAGTGGTGAGTTATAGCCACCGAGCATCGAAAACACGGCGTCGTAGTTCTCGCGAGCCACTGACAGCGACTCAGCCGAAATCTGCGAGTGTCGGCCGAACGGAAACGCAAAGTAACGAACGGGATGTCCAATCATCCGCTCCAATTGGCGCCGGCTGTCCGCGATCGTTTCTTGTAGTTCGTCACTCGTGAGATGGGCCATATTCTCGTGAGAATGGCCGTGGCTTCCGATCTCGACGTCCTGCTCCCGCAATTCACACAGTTGTTCGGGATTCATGACGGTTGCTTTGGTGAAGCCGCGATCCAAGTCGTGGGCATACCGTGTGCGCTCGGCGGCCGCGCGCGGACAAACGAAGTGAGTTGAGGGAATTCCGTAACACGTGAGATATGGGAGCAGATTGCGGTGGCAATTCGTGTATCCATCGTCAAACGTCAGGACGACGACGGTTTCATTGTTCACGCCTTCTCGTAAACGTCGCACCGCCTCCGCGAGACTGACAATCGGAAAACGTGATCTCACATAGGTGATCTGGTCGTGAAACCGTTCAAGCGGGAGCATATTGTGATTCTCACCCGCATTCCCGATGCCGTGATAGGTCAGGATGATGACCGGAGCCTGTCCACGACTCTCCAAGCGACGGCGATACCAAACAAGCCCAGCAATCAACAACGTAAAAAGTGCGAATCGAATTCGTCGGGCGAACATGATAGACAAAGTCGGCTCGCCAAGCGGACCGGTGAATCGATTCGAGAGGTCGGCCACCGCCTTGCTCGGACTCCATGCCTCGACCGGTAGTTCACCATCCGCCGTCCCATTCACCACTCTGGATACGGCCTCACGGCAGAGGTTGACCGCGTGCATGCTGGTCTTCACGCCCAAGCTAGCGACGGTCTCAAACGGCTCGAGCGGAAGATCCTGCGAAACCACCATTTGACAACTTCCGGTTTGATCTCCCGCGCGGAACAGGAGCCAACTGATTCGGATCGCACGACTGTCTTCCGATCCGATTTCGGTTGCGGCGCGCTCGTCCGTATCGACCTGCTGCATCGAGAGTGACAGAGTCCCGATGCGTGGGATCTTTGCCAGTTGCGACGGGACGTTCGCGGTTGACAGGATGACCGCGAGATCCGGTCGCAAGCGACGGAGATGAGCGGCCGTTGCGGGAGCATCAAGATCCGCCACCGACACGACTTCGACGCCAGCACGGTGGAGTCGGTCTGCAACACTCGGCTGGGACGCTGGATTCCAGGTGTCGTGCCACCATCGCCACAACGATCCGATGAGACCGGTCGGCTTCTTGACCGATCCGATTCGGCCGGACTCAGTCGATTCTTTGGTGTTGGCAAGTTTCGAGTCGAGTTGATCGGCAAGCACGACCGCAACCACGCGACTGCAATCTGATGGGAGACGGCGAGCCACCGCGTGGAGTTCAAGCGCTTGTTGCGTGCCGCCGAACAGCACGACGTGTGCGATGTCTTGGCCCATTGACACGCCGATCATGCTCGAAATGGAGGGGATCGGAGCATAGTACGAAATGGGAGCGTAGATATAGATGACTAATCGTCAGAACCGTTACCAGGGTAGGGATCAAACCAAACCCCCGTTTGTCTTGCTTGGCTGGCTCGCAAAGCGGCGGAAAAAACAGAATTGGTCATCTGCCGACCTGGAATGGCGTCACAATCGAAATGGTCGGCGCCGGTCCCGTGGAGGTTTTGACCCGACTGATTGGCACAATCGGCGCGGGAGATTGGGCTTTGTAGGTGGTTGGCCGTCGGCGGGCGAGTTGTGTCACTCTGCGTCCGCGGCTACCTCGTCGGGCGACTCAAGGTTCTCTGCCCGACCAAGCGTCCAGATCGCGTCTGGAACGTCGATCTGAGCACCGTAGCGACATCCGGGGGATCCTGGACTGCCTGGATGCCGCTGGTCCTTCCACAATGCCGGCCTGCTACTGATGGGTCGCTGCCAGGGAATTGCTGTGGGATTCTACGCGCTAGGAAAAGGTCGTTCGGCTCATCTCCGTTTCGCCGTTGAACGACGACAAGAACATGCTAGGCAACAACTGGAGCTGCCCGGCGGACTGGTTCACCAGACCTTCGAGTGCGGAGAACTGACGCAGCAGCACCATCTCTTGGGGATCCTCCGTGCCCGTTTCTGTCTCGAAGGTGTCGATCGAGTCTTCGATTTGATCCAGGAAGATCTGATCGATCGACTTGAGCCGCCCGGTGATCGGGTCAACGAGTGCGTCCAGTTGCAACCGCAGTTTGGCGGCGATGCCTTGCGTGATGGTCAGTTCGGCTCTTGGGTCTTTGCTTACCTTGGACGCAGTCAGGGAGACACGAATCACCAAATCCGCGGTCGTCGCGTTCTTCGAGTCGCCCTTCAAGAACTGGCCACTGCCCACCGCGGTCTCGGCCTCACCGTCGACAATGAACGTGCCGACCACGTCCTGTCCAAGTCGCTCTCATTACCGACGAAGCCCAGGGTCTCCAAGGCCGTACCGTGCCTGACGGTGACTTCCGAGGAGCGGCCGAAATCTCCGGATGTGAACACCAACCGATTATCGTCCGCCAGCGTCACCGAGATTCCCTGGCCGCTTAGGGCGAGGGCAGTGTTGATCTGAGATTCCAGCTCCGGCAGCAGTTGCAACGGCGTGAATGACCCCTCACGCAGCGTGATCATGCCGGTGTGAAGACCGTCGATACTCAACGCCAGCGTGTTGTTCGTGCTGCCGATGGCGATCATCTAGTCCAGCGCGTGCTCCGCGGTGATCGTCGCTTGTTCGGCGGCTTGGATGATGTCGATCAGAATGGGCGCAGTCGTTTCCTCCGTCCGGTCGCTGCTGATGATGAACACGATATCGGAGTCAGTTGCCTCGCCACTGATGACAAACAGTCGCCGAACGTCATCCAGCCTGATCTCCTCGTCCGCGCCGCTGAGCACTTCAAGCAACCTGGCTTCGTCCACCGTCAGCAGACCCGCTTCGCCGATCGTGATGCCCACGGCACCGAGTTGGTTGATTGCGAACGAAAGGCCAGGGATGACCGAAAGGACGGTTCGACGGAGGCCTTCCTGGATCCTGATCACCGAGCTATCGCCCAACAGCTGACTGGCGATTTTGCTTTCGGGAACAGATCGCATCTTATTGTCGATCAACGACGTCAAGTTGTTGAAGTCGTCGACGAAGTCCAAGATGGCCAGTCGGGCCCTTTCATCGGGATTCCCACTTTCATCTCGCTCACGATCTTGGCGGGGGCTTCCTTATGGATGGATGGGCAATGCGGGACAAACTGCTGCGGCCGCTGTCAATGCGTGCGCAAGCGAATCGGCTGGCCGGTCGGCACCAAAACTGATAGAAGCTGATCCGCGTTGCGGGTCAAATTCACGCACTGTCGTTCGAAAGATTGGGATGGCGAATTCATTCAGTGCGTCCCCGGTTGGGACATTGGTCTTGGGGGCCGGTCCCGCGGGTCTGGCCGCTGCCTATGAGTTATCTCGCTCTCAATCGCCGTCCGTCCTCGTCCTCGAACGAGCCGACGAAGCAGGTGGGCTCATGCGATCGATGCATCGTGGACCCTTCATCGTGGACATCGGGCGCAAGGAGTTGTACAGCCGAATTCCGGAAGTCAATCGCCTGTGGAGCGAATTGCTGGGCGAGGAGTACCGTTCGTACTCGCATCGCGTCGGTATCCTGTTTCGCGGTCGGATCTTCGAACGGAGCCGCCAATTCCGCGGAGTGCGTCGCGGGATGCCGTGGAGCCTGTTTCTCGCGGGAGGCCTCGATTACGTTTGGTCCGTTTTGGCGCGTGCGCCTTTTCGGCCGCGCAGCTACGAAGATTTCGCGTACCGCAAACGCGGAGCGCTCTTTACGCAAGTCCTCTCACAACCCTTCCATGAAAAATTCGGAGGACGCCGATGGGCGGACCTCCCGGCACCAGCAGCCACAAAAACCGATTTCGCGCATTGGGCACGCGGCATCAGCGACCGTTGGCGGGATGCCTTCGAACCGTCCACCTCACGCGGCCGACCCGTCGAATGGCGGCATCCCGCCCAAGGCACGGGGCAAATCTGCACCAAGCTCCAGCATGCAATCGAGGAGGCCGGGGGCCGCTTTCGTTTCGGTGCGGAAGTGACGCAGATCGGCGTCGCAGATGGACGTATCGAAACCGTGACCGCCCAGGTTGGGCAGGAGACTTGCCGGCTTCGACCCCAACACGTCATTTCGAGCCTACCCGTCGAGCGGCTGGCGTCGCTGCTCTGGCCGGACAAAACCTCAGAAACCCAGTCAACGCAAAACGTGGCTCCACGGCGGAGCACGATTCTGGTTTACCTCTTTCTGGACGAGGTGCCGCGATTCCCGCACTGTTGGCTGCATGTGACCTGCCCTGAAACCACGGCTGGCCGCATCACGAATTATGCCGCGTTTGGCAGAGACATGGTTCCAGCAGGCAAGACCTGCCTATGCGTCGAATTCTTCTGCGGCGATCAGGATCGACTGCTCGCGTGCGGCGAGCATGAAATTGAAGCGCTCGCGCTCGACGAGTGCGCTCGTGGCGGACTCATCGATCCAGCGCGCTGCTTCGACAGCTTCGAAATGCGGCTTCCCGGAACGAACGCGGCGACCAAATTAGACGACTGGCTGACAGACGATCGGCGGCGAATCGTGTCGGCGTTGAAGCAGTTCAGCAACCTCTACGACGTCAACCGCCCAGGCACAGACATGGCTTCCTACGCGGGCATGCAGGCCGCCGCGGCCGTCCTTTCCGGCGTCCGGTCGCGTTTCGACGACATCGCGGACCCCACCACGCCGAGCGCGGTATTCGACTCTCCCGCAGCCAGCGCTCAGGCGGCGTGAGCCGTCACAAGCGATCGTAATAGACTTCATGGGGAGTCCGTCCATCGAGCGCGATGTCTGGCCGGTAGACCACGCCCATGCCGCCGCGGCCGACTTCTTCTTCCATCCGGTAGCGATCAGCCAGCATCTCGGGAGGCGTCCAGTCCTCGCCGAAGGCCTCTCCACCAGAATCGGTGGAAGGGTCATTTCCGGCGGTCTCTCCCTCGCCGATGCTCTTCTCGAAAGGGCGATCCGGCTCACCGTAGCGGGTGACCTGGCCGCCAAGGCTCTTTGGAGTGTCGTCGGGAGAACCTGACATCGTCGGTCTCGAGGCACGGAGGTCGCTGGCCGTCGCGGAGACTATCGTGCCTCAAGTCGGGCGGGTTCTCAATAGTGCCATCCAGCCCCGGCGTTCAACCCGCTGGGCGACGCGAGGCGATTGCTTGTTGACGCTCTGCTCTCCATCCTCGCACGGTCGGTAGAGGCGATTGCACAGGCAAAGGGTGGCTCCTATTTGATCGGTGGCAGCTTCTGTTGCTCAAACCGCAGCGTGAGATGACCGCGGGGCGGCTGAACACCACGGCGCGGGTGGTTGTAGCGCAGGAAGCTGGTGGCGGTGATGGTGACCTTGCCGCCCTTGAACTCGTCGCGGAAGTCGCTGTGGATGTGCGCCCCGCGTGGTTGTCCGCCCTGACGGACGGCGACGCCTACGGTTGACTCGGCGAGCAGCTTGCCGTTGACGTAGATCGCAAAGCCTTCACCGGAATTCACGTGGGCGGCGCCGCCAAGCACGATGCGATAGCGGTGCCCCTTTTTCAGTGGAGGAACCTCGACAGTGCCTCGGATCAGAAGGACTTCCTTTTGCCAGAGAGTCTTCGGCTGCTCGCGACAACGGCAGAACGGCGATTTGCAAGTCTCTGACAGCGGTGCCAACTTGCCATCCAACTGCCCGAACGGTTGCAGCCCCTTCTTCCAGCCTGCCTTGGCCGCATTGAAGTCGGAAGCGGCCCAATCCTCCATTCCCCTGGGATACGTCACCTTGCGATAACGGTTTCCCTTCTTGATGGGCAGCTTTTCCGGAGGGTCGAAGCTGAAGTAATCCCACTGCACTCTGTCGAGGTCCGGGCCGAACGGACGCCAGTCATACTCGTCGATCCCGGCCGCGCGGAAACAGTTCACCAGCCCGTACATCGCGCCGCGCAGGAACTGGTTCGCTCGCTGCGGTCGTTCGCCGGCTGCCTCCTGAAGCAGTGACTTATTGTAGCGCGAGTTGGCCACGTACGATGCGGCAATCCCATCGAGGATGATTGGCCTCAACGCCTTCTGCGCAGCGGCTTTTTCCTTTTTCGACAGCTCGGCATTCTTCCGTTGGGGAACACGTTTCGGCCGAGCGGTCTGCGGGAGCGGTTCCGCCTTGCCGCCGAGCAATTTGACCATCGCTCGACCGAGTGCATCTCCGATCAGCATGTAGGTCTCGGCGTTGCGGTTGTAGTGGAAGTCCTGGCTTCTCGGCGATTCATCGACCTCGCGCCAGAATTCGCGCGTATCAACCGAGGCCACGGTGCCGGAAAACTCGGGATGCTGCTTCGCGTCGCCGACCGCCATTTGTGCTTTCAAGATCCTCAGGAACTTGTCTTGCATGTTGTGTCCGCCAAATCCGACGGTCGCGACCACGGCCGGTAGCTTCGGCGTTTTGAATTCCTTGCGGACGTCGTTGATCAAGTGGACCAGGTTCTTTTCGTAATCCGCGATCAACTGTTCGGAAAAGCTGTCTTTGTGGCCCTGGAACCAGACGAAGCCGGCGATCTGGTAACCCTGCCCTTTGTAGCCGGGAACAACCTTGTCGATGTTATCGAGGGTCTTGCGGACACCCTCGACCATCAGCTTGTATTCGGCTGATTCGAACTTGTTGCCGGGGTCGGTTCGCCCACTCGATGGTGGGCGGAAGTCGAAGCCAAGCGCGCGATTACCCTGGGCCGTCTTGATCAGCAGGACCTGCTCGTCGTGAAACGTGCCGAGCACATGGCCGAATCCGAGTTCCGGGCCGATGGACTTGCCGTTCGAGGTGGCACTCAGCGGCGAGCCTTTGCCGTTCTCTGCAAGCCGGGCTTCCTGGAAGTACACGTCTTTACGAACCGTCCAGTTGTCATCACCATCGACCAGCCACGGGAATTTTCCCTCGCGCTTGGCAACCGCTTCGAGGTCACCGTTGCCCAGCAGGTCGGTTTTCTCCATCCAGAACCTCGGCGGCATGCCTTTGAAGCCGGAGACCTTGAACGCGTAACGCTTGCCGGGTTCGAGCGTCACGTCCTGCTTGACAGGCTCGCCACCGGCGTCCCGACGGTAGACTTCTTTGCCGTCGAGTTGCATCACGCTGTTGGAACTGTCACCCAATCCGCAATACAACTGATAGACGCCGTGCTGCGGGACTTCCAGTTGGCCCTGGGCAATCGGCTTGTCGGTTCGTGTCCCATCCGGCAGGTAGACATTCAGCGTTGAGGCCTTGTAGTTGCCGGCGCGATAGATCTGAAACGGCCCGTCGGGTACAGCTGGATCCGAGCTGAGATAAACACCGGTGTAGACGTTTCTCGCTCCCCTGAGGTCGCCCATCCCGACCATGTTGGACTGGCCGGCGAGAATGTAGACCTTCACCGGTTTGGAGGCATCCCCAGGCCTGCCGTCGGGATCGGGTATTCGAGCCGGGACATCCGCGGCGGAAGCGGGAAGGGCGGACAGAAGCAGCACGAGCGCGGTCAACTGACTTGCTGGTCTCATTTTTTCTCCCTCACCCAGTCTCCCAACCTCAGCCACGGCGTTAAACCCGATGAGCGTTGTGCCGCACAGAAACTGAACCGACCCCTCACCCCGTTCGCGAGGTAACCCACGTCGTGTGTGCATGGATCGGCAACAGCCCGTCAGTCACCCAAAAACACTACCTGCAGGTGACCGACGACCACTTCGAAAAAGCGCTGCGGAATGCGCTGCAGCAAGCTGCCGTTTTGCCTCGCACGGGGTCGCAATCGGATTTCCCCCAAATGAAACAACCCCCTGTGGTGCAGGGGGTTGCGGGCGGGTGCACCTCGGTGCGAAACCCGCTAGCGGGAGTGGATGGGAATCGAACCCACCTGGCGACTTTTCAGACGCCACACTGGGTTTGAAGCCCAGGGCGGTCACCAGATCCGCGTACACTCCCGGAAGGTCGACAGAGCCGTCTGGCTGGCTCGATCGTAGAGGCCAAAGGGGGGGTGAGTCAAACTCCGAGACCCGGTGAGTCTCTGCCATCTCGCAAACCGTCATTCCAAACGAGATGACAGAGCCAGTGCCTACTTCAACCGCTTCCTGGCTCTCGACTTTGCTGATCGGAATACGTCGACCGGGTCCGGTTGGGGTGGGGGCGTGGGGACCGGTGCTGGAGCCGGTGACGGGGTGTGGGGATCGGGTGAAACGGCGGCGGTGATGGGAACTGCTGCGGCGGCAGCCCGACGACGATCGCGGGCCGGCTTCGGACGCGGTGCCGCTCGCTCAACCACCCGCGCCGTTCTGCTGAATCGCTCGCTCGTCCGCGACCACAGGCTCAATCGCCGGCCAGCAATCTCCAAGACCAACACCAGCACGCTGGCAATGAACAGCCACGGCAACAAACTGACCCGCTTGGAACTCCGCGGCGGATCCGCAAAGACACTCGTTACATCAGTCCGCTGCTCACCACCGCTGAGTGTTGCCAGCTCCATGAGTACCTCGACACCGGACGGCTCGTCGACACGCGGCACGAATTCCGGCGAATACGGCAACGTCACGATCGGACCCCGTACGAAATCCCTCGCCTCCCGCTCCCCGCTGCGCACCAGCGTGCGGTAG
>Ga0310122_10002959_pt1 | contig 10806 bp, 8 predicted proteins | sample CB6_Bottom_1051__FD_203503 | JGI IMG/M metagenome (GOLD analysis project Ga0310122, IMG submission 203503) | Marine microbial communities from Western Arctic Ocean, Canada - CB6_Bottom_1051 | ecosystem: Environmental > Aquatic > Marine > Oceanic | place: Canada: Western Arctic Ocean | collected...
ACGCGGATCTGCGCGCCGAGCAACTGATACCCCCCCTGGATGATCCAGCGCGCCCCTGCGCGCCGGCAGAGCGCCAGCGCGTCGGCTCCAGCGAGCGCGTCCGCGAGAGCGGCCCGATCGATGGCCACGACGGTGGCCGTCGCCGCCAGATCCGTCGCCAGTACCTCGGCGATCCCCTCGCCGATCCAGTTCGTGTCCGGACCGCCGGCGATGTTGCGAAACGGCACCACCACGACCTGGGTGCCCGCGAGCAGTCGGTCCAGGTCGGCCGCGTCGTTCTGTCCATGGAGCGGTGCGGCGGTCGACAGCAGTGCCAGCGCGAGCACGCCGCGGGTGCAGCCCTCCGAGACAGTCCGCCGCGCCCTCACCCCCACACCTGCCGGGTGGTGTTCATGACGAGGGCGAGCCCGAGCTCCCGCTGCCGCGCCACGACGCGCAGGTCGTGTTGGTCTTCGAGGCCACGAAGGTGCTCGGGGTCGGGCGGGCGCAGCAGGCTGCCGATCAGGTCGGCTCGGTTTGACATCTTCAGGCAAGGTTAGAGACTTCCGATTATATGTGCGGCGCTCACCACGTCATGGCGCGGTTCTGGAGCTCCGGTCACCTACACTGTCAGCGGCCACCTCAACCTGACCATGCCCGCTTTACCGTCCACCGCGCGGTTGGCCCGGCTCTCGCCGATGGGAGGCTGCGGTCTGGTGGCGATCTTCGCACTGGGTCTCGGCGCGTTCGGTTTCCTTGACACGGTTCGGCACACCCCACCGTTTCAGTGGTCCTTCCTCGGCGCCGGCGCCCTGCTGCTCGTCTGGAGCGGTGGTCTGTTCGGGTTGGCCCACCGACAGCGACGACGTCTGACGCTCGAGCTTGCCGTTCGGAAACAGCACTTCGTGCAAGCGATCGCGCAGCTTGTCTTCCTGCTGTACTGGGGGTGGTACTGGCGCCAGGTCTACGACTCGGCTTTTCTCATCGCCGCCCAGCTGGTCTTCGCCTACGCGTTCGACATGCTGCTGTGCTGGTCGCGACGGGATACCTACACGTTGGGGTTCGGTCCGTTCCCCGTCATTTTCAGCATCAACCTGTTTCTCTGGTTCCTGGACGACTGGTTCTACCTGCAGTTTCTGCTGGTGGCGCTCGGCTTCGCGGCCAAGGAGCTGATCCGGTGGGACAAGGGGGGACAGCGCGTTCACATCTTCAATCCGTCGTCGTTTCCGCTTGCCGTCTTCTCGCTGGCCTTGATTCTCACCGGCACGAGCGACCTGACGTGGGGCCAGGACATCGCAACTTCACAGTTCTTTCCCCCCCACGTGTATCTGGTGCTGTTTCTCGTGGCGCTGCCCGGCCAGTATCTCTTCGGCGTGGCGTCGATGACGCTGTCCGCCGTGGCGGTGACCTACGTGTTCGGCCTTCTCTACTTTGCCGCAACCGGTGTCTATTTCTTCTACGATTCGTACATCCCGATCGCCGTGTTCCTCGGGATGCACCTCCTGTTCACGGATCCGTCCACGGCGCCGCGGACCGAGGGGGGACGCATCCTGTTCGGTGTGTGCTACGGCTTGAGCACCGTGGCCCTCTACGCGCTGCTCGGTCGTGCCGGCGTGCCCCCGTTCTACGACAAGCTGCTCCAGGTGCCGGTGCTGAATCTCTCGATTCAGCTGCTGGACCGCGTGGCGCACTCGCGGCGTCTACGCAAGATAGATCCCGTGGCGCTTGGCCGCGGGCTGCTTGTCTCGCGCCAGCGCAATCTTGCCTACATGGCGCTCTGGGCGGGCGTGTTCGCACTGATGAGCGCGCTCCAGGGTGTGGGCGACCGTCATCCCGGCCAGTGGGTGCCATTCTGGCAGGGGGCCTGCAGCGACGCGCGACCGTCTGCCTGTCGGTATCTCGCAGACATGCAGCTGAGGTTCTGCGAGAGCGGTTCGGGATGGGCCTGCAACGAAGCCGGCATTCTTCTCGACTCGGCAGACGCCGGGGGTGCGTTCGGGCCGTTCGGACGTGGGTGCGATCTTGGCTTTGAGCCGGCTTGCCGGAACCTGACCGGGTTGACCTCAGGGCTTGGCCCCTTCGAGTTTGCCCGGGCGCAGCCCACGCTCGAGGACTATCCGATCATCCTGCGGGGCACCAAGGGACCGATCACAGACCGCTCGCCCGAGGCCCTCTATGCTCGGGCCTGCAGCCAGGGCTGGGCCGACACGTGTGCGTTTTGACAGCGTGCGATAGCGGGCGTATAGTTCAATTTTGTTGAAGAGTCGACTGGCGGGACGTTCCGGTTTCAGGAGGTATGGGGATGACGCGTCGATTGCTCGAGTCGCTCGGTGTGGCAACGGTGCTCGCCACCGTCATGGTGCTTCTGGTCAACGCTGTGCCGGTAGGGGGGCAGGCTCCCAGTGCGACCGCGTGGGGGCATCCGAACCTGGAGGGGATCTGGCTCGATGTGTATTCCACGCCCTTCGAACGGGCAACCGCGCTCGGCGATCGAGAGATGGCCACCGCTGAAGAGCGCGCCGCACGGGACCAGGCTCGCATGGTCAACCCGGGGCGGAACCGGCGCGGGGCCGATGGTCGGGTCGACGTCGCCGGGGCCTACAATGCCGTCTACACGTCAGCCAAGCCGGCGGGCCCACGCACGTCGCTCGTCGTCGATCCGCCGAATGGGAGAATCCCCCCCCTCACGCCGGCGGCCCGGGAGCTGATCGCGACCCAGCGAGAGTGGCGCCTCATGCTCTTGCGAAACACAGAAACCTGCCAGACCGGCGCGCGGGGCTGTGCCGGCGGGGAGTACGGGCCACCATCGCCGCGCCGGTTCGATGTCGCGCCGTTCTACAACACGGGGCGCATGAACCGTCACGACGGCCCGGAGGATCAGAGCTTGGGCGACCGCTGCATGTCGGGGCGCACACCCGACTTCAACGGATTCCGCCGCATCGTGCAGGGCGCCGATTCCATCGCACTGGGGTACGACACCGGGCAGGGCCAGGGGTACCAGCGCGTCGTCTACCTGAGCGGGAACCACCCGCCTGGGCAGATCCGTCTGCGGCATGGCGACTCACGCGGCCACTGGGAGGGCGAGACGCTGGTCATCGAGACGACGAATTTCTCGCCCAAGTGGCCGTTCCGTGGCGCGGGCGAGAACCTGCGACTCGTCGAACGCTATACGCGGGTCGACGCCGACACCCTCGCCTACGAGGTGACGGTCGAGGATTCGACGGTGTGGACGGGGTCGTGGACCGTCCGGCAGGAGCTGAAGCGGCAGAGTGACGAGCAGAACCGGATCTACTACGAGCCGCGATGCCACGAAGGCAACTACGGTCTGCCGGCGTTGCTCGTCGGCCGGCGTGTGGATGAGCAGGCGTTTGCGGAAGGACGCGGTCCGAATCCGTTCTCCATGGACACCGCCACGTGCGTGAATGGCCTGGAAGACTAAGGTCGGCCAGACGACAGCCAGTAGCCGCCAAGGAGCGATGATGGAATACCGGTTCAGAGGCTCGACAGTTGCCACGGCGCTTGCCGCCGCCACTGTGGGCGCCGTCATCTCGGTCGCGGTGACCGGGACCGCCGGCCAGGGCCAGGCGCCGCGTTCGGCCGAGACCCCCGACGGCCGGCCCAACTTCAATGGCGTTTGGCAGGCCAACAACGAAGCGCATTGGGATCTGGAAGCCCATGAAGCGCGTGCGGGCATGGTGATGCAGCAGGGGGTCTACCCGTACGAGTTCTCCACGGTGCCCGCGGCGCCGGTGGTGGCGCTCGGCGCCGCGGCCGGGGTGCCCGGGTCGTTGGGGGTCGTGGGGGGGGACGGTCGGATCCCGTATCGACCGGACGCGCTCCGCATCAGGCAGGAGAATTCCGCGAACTGGATCGACCGCGAAGTGTTACCTGCCAGGGATTCCGCGCGCGATGTACATGCCCTATCCCTTCCAGATCGTCCAGGGGACGGACAAGATCCAGATGACGTTCGGGTTTTCGAATGCCGCGCGCGTCATCCACCTGAACGACGTTACCGGCCCCCCGGACTATACCTACATGGGGCATTCGGTCGGACGGTGGGAAGGGGACACGCTGGTTGTTGAGGTGACGGAGTTCAACGGCAGGACCTGGTTCGACCGGGCCGGTAACTTCCATAGTACGGCCTTGCATCTCACCGAGCGCTTCTCGCCGATGACGCCGGATGCCATCTGGTACGAAGTGACGATCACCGATCCGGAGACCTTTACCGAGCCCTGGACGATGGCCATGGCGCTCTATCGCCGCCTGGAACCGAATGCCACGGTGCTGGACTATCCCTGCATCGAGTTCACCGAAGAGTTCATGTATGGGCACCTTCGCAGAGAGCAATTGGTCAAGCGATGGGAAGGCGAGACGATGATTGTGGACATCACGCGCAAGGTGCCGCCCGGCGATCGTCTGCACGAGTGGTATCGACGGTAGCGATTTGTGGCGGCAGTATGAGGGAGGCTAGACCCATGAGTGCGAGATCAGTGATTGCGGGTGTGAGTGCGGTCGCCGGGATCTGTGTGTGGCTGGTGGGAACCGCCGTGTCGGTGTCGGCGCATCACGCCTTTGCGGCCGAATTCGACGCCGACAGCCCGGTCGAGTTCAGGGGCACGGTCACGAAAGTCGAGTGGATCAATCCTCACGTCTGGATCCACCTCGACGTCGAGAAGGACGACGGCACGACGGAGAACTGGGCGTTCGAGGCAGGCACCCCGAACGTGCTGTTCAGGCGGGGCTTCACGCGGAGGTCGCTCCTGCCCGGCGCCGCTGTTCTCGTTGATGGGTATCAGGCGAAGGATGGCACGAACCGGGCGAACGGCCGGGACATCACGCTGGCCGATGGGACCAAGCTCTTTCTCGGGTCGTCCGGCACCGGTGCCCCCTGGGAACTGGCGCGACCCGGTGTCGACACCGCAGATCCCCCTCGTCGGTGAGCTCGACCAGTTCGGCGTAGCCGCACACAGTCGGTCAGGCTGAATCCGGTGGGGCGGGCTGCTCTGGCTGGCTCTCGGCCTCGGTCTCGGCCTCCGCCTCGGTCTCGACTTCCGGCCGGAAGCTCTCGTCGGGTAGATACCGGACGAGCCACTGCTCGCTGCGAGTCACCACGCCCGACAGCTTCGCCGTCACCGCCTGCGCGGCCTCGGCCCCGAGCGTCCGCGCGAGCGGCGACCCCTGGTCGAGCTCGGCGAAGTTCTCGATGTGGAAAACGTGGACATACCCGCCTGCGCCGCCAAAGGTCAGCGCGCCGTTCGTGTGATGCATCTCCGCCTCGTCGAAATGCGGGAGGACGTCTGTCGCCATCACGCGTAGATAGTCCTGCTCGCGACCCGGCACGACCGACACGATCTGGACGATCATCAGCGCCGGCACCTCGTCGTCCGGCAGCGGGTTGTCGAGACTCGGCGTCGTGCGGACGGCGTAGCTCTGTCGGCTGGTGATGACGTTCCGGATCCGGCTGATGATGGCGGCCCGGGCGGCGTCGTCGTCACCGGCCCGGTCGAGGCGCGCGAAGCTCTGGAGCGGCGTCGTGATGATGAACCGGTAGGTGTCGCCGAAGATGGCCGTGCGGCTCACGCTGCGCCACGCGGTGCCGCCTTCTTGCTCGAGGGCCGAGAGCTCACGCTGCGCGGCGAGGAACTCGTCGACCCGCGCGGGGTCGACCTGGACGACGGTCATCTCGAGCCAGGGCGGCGGGTCGTCCTGCGCCAGGGCGAGCCCTGCGGCGAGACATACGAGCGCCGCCACGGCGACGGTCCTGATCATCTGGCTGGGCGTCAACAGGACACGCAGTTGTGGTTGTTCTTGGAGCCAAGGCTCTCGAGCAGCGCAACGGTCTCCGGAATCGGCGAGACCCGCTGCACCGGGCCGTTGGCCATGTCGGCCGTGGTCTGCCCCCGCCGGCTCACGGCGGTGACATCACCGCCCTGCTCCACCAGATACAGAATGAGCTCGTTGTGCCCGCGCGCGGCGGCGTGGTGGATGGCGTTGTAGCCGTTCTGATCTCGCTGGCTGACGTCTGCGCCCAGCTCGATCAGATACTGGACCGTCGCCAGCCAGGCGTCGGGCGCATGCCGGTGCGCGTTCCCGGCAAAGCCCTCGCCGTAACCCACCCCGGACGCCGCGTGGATCGGGTAGACGCCCGGGTCGCCCTCCTTGAACGGCGGCAGACCGGACGGGTCGGGGCCCATGGTCGTCAGATCCGTCGCCACCCAGAACCCGGGCGTGGCCGGTAGCACCGCGGGCACGTCCGACTCGTCGTCGTTCTCCGCCGTGGTGCCCCTCCGGGCGCGCCGCGGCGGTGGCGCCTTGGTCGGGATGTCGGAATCGGCGCCATGCGTGACCAGCAGGCGCATCGCCGGCAGGTCGGTCGCGTAGGCGGCGCGCCAGAAGGCGGTCGAACCCTCGGTGTCGACGAGGCCGCAGTTCCGGTTGCCGCACCCGCTGTAGACCATGTACCAGGGGTGCCGCGTCAGCCGGACGTCCGGGTCGGCTCCCGCCTCGAGGAGTGCCGCCATGACGTCCAGATAGGTCGCCTGCTGGAGCTCACGCTGCTGCGGTTGCGGGAACCGTGTTCGCGGCTGCCACTCGGCGTTGATGGTGGCCCACAGCGGAGCGACGCCGTTGATGGTTGCCGCCAGGTTGGGGTCGGCGCCGCGCTCGACGAGCAGCATCGCCAGATCGAACTGCGCGTTGATCGTCGCCATCAGCAGCGGGCTCGTGGCGTCGCCTGCGCCGACCTGGTCGATGTCGGCGCCGCCGTCGAGGAGCGCCATCGCCGCCCCGATGTGGCCCTGTCGCGCCGCGTGGAGCAGTGCTGTCAGCCCGCCCTTGGTCTTGATCGTCGGCGGCCGGGCGTCGTCGTCCTCCTCGCGTTCGTCCACCTCGTCCGACAGATACCGGGCTCGACCCGCAAGCACCGCCGCCTGCACTTGACTCGCCGTCGGCGTCGTATTGTTCGCTTCGAACGCCGCGAGCACCCGTCGCTGCCGCTGCCTGGCCGCACCGACGAGCCTGCCCTCTCGCACGAGGTCGACGGTCGTCGAGGCGGTCGCGGGATCGGCCCCATGCTCGAGCAGCGTCCGGATCGCATCGACCCGGTCCAGTTCCGCGGCGAAGAGCAGGGGCGTCTGACCCCACTCGCTCTCGAGCGCGTCGACGTCGGCCCCGTGGTCGAGCAAGGTAGCGACCGCCTCGGCGCTTCCCGATGCGGCCGCCAGGTGTAGCGGGGTCACGCCGCTGGTCGTCGTCGCGGCGGCCACGTCGCCCCCCGACTCGAGGAGCAGCTCGATGAGCGACGCATTCCCCTCCGTGCTCGCGACGTGCAGCGGCGTGTACTGTCCGATGCGGGTTACCGCGTTCACCTTGGCACCGGCGTAGACCAGGATCTCCGCCATCTGGCGATCGCCCCGCTGGGCCGCCCAGTGCAGCGCCGACATGCCGTCGCCGTGCGCGCCGTTGACGTCCGTACCCTGCTGGAGCAGCGCGCGCACCGCGTCGACGTCGCCGCCGCGCGCCGCGTCGGCGACCGGCGTGGCGGACGGCGCGGCCGCGAGCACGGCGCCGATCGCGAGGACGACGACGACCGCCAGCGCGACAGCGATCGCGCTCGCCAAACGACCTGTCGGGTATCTGTGTGTCACCGGTCTGGGCCCTTTCATACCGTGTCCGACGTGGAGGGGGCCGACAGCGAGAACGTGCCGGTGCTGTCGCCGAAGCTGTCCATCTCGAGCCCCAGCGATTGCATGAGGGTCAGCATCACGTTCGCCATCGGCGTCTCGTCGGCCGCCTTGAGATGCAGGTTGCCGTGGAGATGCCCGTTGGCCCCGCCCAGCAGGATGAGCGGGCAGCGCCGGTGGTTGTGGATGTTGCCGTCGGCCATCGGCGAGCCCCAGATGACCGCCGTCTTGTCGAGCAGCGATGCGTCCCCCTCCATCGTGCTCTCGAGCCGCTCCAGGAAGTAGGCCAGCTGACCGACGCGATACTTGCAGATCGTGTTGAAGTCCATGACCCGCGCTTCGCTGTTCCCGTGGTGCGAGGCGGGATGGAACGGCCGATTCGTGCCGCTCTCGGGGAACACGCGGTTCTGGGCGTCGCGGCCGGTCTTGAACGAGATCACCCGGGTCATGTCGGTCTCCATCGCCAGCACCTGCAGGTCGAACATCAGTTGCATGTGCTCGGAGAACGAGTCCGGCACCCCCGGCGGCGCGTCGGGCAGCTCTCGTGGCTCGGCGGCGCCGTCGTTGCGGCGCTCCACGAGCTGGATACGACGCTCGATCTCGCGCACGTTGTCGAGATACCGATCCATCCGGTGCCGATCCACGGCGCCCAGCTCGTTCCGCACCTCGGAGACGTCCCGCATGATCCAGTCGAGGATGCTGCGCCGGGTCGCCCGGCGCGCGGCCCGCTCCTCGGGCGTGCTGCCAGCACCGAAGAGCATCTCGAACGCGACGCGTGGGTCACGAATCATCGGCAGCGGCTCGCTCGGCGACGACCAGCTGATCGTGTCGGTGTAGGCGCACGAGTAGTTGTAGGTGCATCCGCCCGCCTGGTCGAGGTTCTCGATGCAGAACTGCATCGACGGCAGTGGTGTCGACTGCCCGAACCGCCGCGCGTAGAGCTGGTCGATCGACGTGCCGACGAAGAGGTCGGACCCCTGCGTCTGCTTCGGGTGTGACTGGGTCAGAAAGACCGCGGACGACCGGAAATGGTCGCCGCCGATCTCCGGCGGGGTGAACGCCTCGGCCATCCGGACGTCGGTGTTGGAGATGATCGTCAAGTGGTCGCGGAACGGCTCCAGCGACTTCAGCGGGTTATCAGCCACCAGCTCGAAATCGCGGCCCACCGTTGCCGGCGCGAACAGGTGCTGGTTCGCGCCCCACTCGTTGCACCCGGGCAGCCCGTGGACCTCCTCGATGCACACGAACCGGGTCGTGTCGGTCGCCGCCACGACCGCGGCGCCGAGCCGGCCGGCCGGCACCATCGCGTCGAGGAACGGCAGCGCCACCGTGGCGCCGATCCCGCGCAGGATCGTCCGGCGCGGCAGATGCTTTCCAGTGATGAACGACATGGTCTCTCCTCTTACTCTAGGGCCCGCGTCACTGCCCCCGCTTCCGCTGAAACGCGTCGCTGCCAACCACGCCCATGACGAACGACGCCATCCGGTAGTCGTTCGCCTCGGCGGCCCGTGTGATGGCCCGGATGGTCGGCTGGTCGAAGTGCTCCACCCGCCGGCCGATGGCGAACGTCAGCAGGTTCTCGGTAAAGGTGCGTACCAGCGGGACCGGACGCGCCAGCAGCGCGTTGACCAGCTCCCGCGGCGTCGACACCGGGGTGCCGTCGTAGAAGACGCCACGCGTGTCGAGCGTCGCGCCGTTCTCCCGCAGACGCCACTGCCCGGTGACGTCGAAGTTGTCGAGCGCCAGCCCGATCGGGTCGATCAGCCGGTGACACGAGCTGCAGCTCGGGTTCGACCGGTGCAGCTCCATCCGCTCCCGTGTCGTCAGCAGCCGACCGTCCTTGGCGCCCGCGGTGTCCTCGAGCGCCGGCACGTCGGCCGGCGGCGGCGGCGGCGGGGTGCCGAGCAGCACCTCCATGACCCACTTGCCGCGCAGCACCGGCGAGGTGCGGTTCGCGAGCGAGGTCAGCACCAGCATGCTCCCGTGCCCGAGGATGCCACGGCGCGTGTCGTCGGGGTAGGCCACCCGCCGGAACTGACGCCCGGCCACGCCCGGAATGCCGTAGTGCCGCGCCAGCCGCTCGTTGACGAACGTGTAATCGGCCCGATAGAGGTCGAGCAGACTGCGGTTCTCCTGCACCAGGTTGGCGAAGAAGAGCTCGGTCTCGCGCCGCATCGCCTGCGCGAGGTTCTCGTCGTAGTTGGGGTAGAAGTTCGGATCGGGCCGGACCTTGTCCATGTCCTGCAGCCGAAACCACTGCGCGGCGAAGCGGGTGCCGAGCGCTTCGGCTCGCGGATCGGCCAGCATCCGGAGCGCCTGCCCCTCCAGTTTCTCTGGCGACAGCCGGCCCTCATCGGCCAACGTCTGAAGCTCGTCGTCGGGCGGCGTTCCCCAGAGGAAAAACGACAGCCGTGAGGCCAGATCGACGTCGCTGACTCGGAAGCCGCGTCGCGGCGCATCGACCGGCTCGCGCTCGAGCCGCAGCACGAAGTGCGGGCTCGCCAGCATCGCCTCGAGTGCCGTCCGGACGCCGATCTCGAAGCCGCCCGTCGCCGCGCCGTCCTCGTAGAACGACATCAGCCCGTCGATGTCCTGCGCCGTGGGGGCCCGGCGGTAGGCCTCGCGCCCGAGACGCATGATGATCTCGCGCGCGCAGGGCCGCGCCTCGTCGGGGCCCGTCGGGCGACAGGTGAAGACACGCTGACGGCTCGGCGTCTCGGACAGCCCCGTGACGTTGTAGGGCCCGCTGATGATCACGTCCCGCACGTGCGGTAGTGTCGTGACGCCCGACCCGCCCGAGCCGCCGCCGGCGAACGACCAGTCGTGCGGGCGGATCAGATCCGCATAGGGCCCATCGGCCCGCCGGATGAACGCCGCCGCCACCCGGTGCTGGCCGGCGCGCACGAAGACCGGCTGCGTCTCGGTGGGGACGCCACCCCGGCCGTCGGCGCCGACGCGCCGGTCGGTGTTGTAGTGCAGCAGCGCCACCCGCTCGCCGTCGATCGAGACGTCGACATCCTCGAGTCTCGTGTTGGCGCCCGAGGTGAACGTCAGCCCGAAGACATACTGGGCATCGGCGGGGAACACGTGGTCGACCACCATGCCGCCACGCGTCCCATATGGCGCGCCCTCGAGCTGATCCCAC
>Ga0310122_10002960_pt1 | contig 10801 bp, 7 predicted proteins | sample CB6_Bottom_1051__FD_203503 | JGI IMG/M metagenome (GOLD analysis project Ga0310122, IMG submission 203503) | Marine microbial communities from Western Arctic Ocean, Canada - CB6_Bottom_1051 | ecosystem: Environmental > Aquatic > Marine > Oceanic | place: Canada: Western Arctic Ocean | collected...
CTTCAAATTTTTTCTCACCGGAGAGAGGTATGATGGTGAAAAAGTCCGTGACGGCTGTCAGCCGGATGGCTCCGCTGAAGTTGGCCAGAAGATGAAGATTGGCCAGCGTGTGATCATCCCTTAGTCCTGTGATTCCCAGTAGAGTTACTTCCGAAATACCGTTGTTTATACACCTCTCTATAGCTTTTTCTAGATCGGTATTCTCTTGTCCATTGTCCAAGATGACATCACCGCTGAGGCTTTCCCGGTCAGCCTGGAGAGAGTCGAGATCACCGATAACGAGAGTTGGCGTACAGCCTGCGGCTAGAGCTTTGTCAGTGGCGCCGTCACAGCAGATGAGAGTACCGGCGGTAGTGAGGATGGAGAGCGGGACAGGGTGAGTAGGAAAGAGGCCGTCAGCCAGAACGACTACCGGCACAGGATGATCTACTTCTCCCACGATGTTCCCAGCCACGCTTCAAATAGTTGCTGTTGATCATCTGTCGCTTCTTCAAGCCGAATAACGGAGAATTTGTCAGGTGGAGTGGTTGAAGGTGTTATTTCCAGTTCAGAAATTCCCCCTTCCCGGGAGATGAGTAGACTCGCTTTTTCATCCACAGTTGTTTCTTTTAAAAGTTTAACCGCATTGTCTGGTGTAAGCCGGTTTCCGTTTAGTGCGATGAGTTCGTCATTCACATTAACGCCGCCATCTGCCGCCGGTGTACCGTCATAAACGGTCTTGATTACAATCCGGCCGTTACTGGTCTTATGCTTCAAACCGAAGTAGGCATCAGACTCTTTGATATCATCGGCGTAGCTCCGATCAAGTCGGCACCCCACAGATGAGAGAAATTGGTCGTAGTCAAGTTCTGCAACGGTATCCACATATTGCCAAATGTCACTTAAGTCTCGGCCTGCCGCATCTTCACAGATCTGTCGGAATTCTGCGGATTTAAATCCTCGCTGTTCACCCTCATAGATTTTACTGTACACTTTACGGAATACATCATCCAAAGATTTCTTCCTACCGGAACTTTCAACAATTGCCAGGTTCAGCAGAAAGCCCACCACAGCTCCCTTGGAATAGTAGGAGATTTGCGTATTGGGAGAGTTTTCATCCCGACGGTAGTACTTTATCCACGTATCAAAACTCGCCTCGGATAGTGATTGAACCTGTCGTCCCGGAGTTGTCTCCACCAGTTTGATAAGCCGGCCTACGTAATCGAAATAGTCTTCCTCTGTGAACAGTCCCGCCCGGTAGGGGATGACACTTTCATAAAATTCGGTGAGTCCTTCAGCAATCCAGAGATCGGTAGTGTAGTTTTCCTCATCATAATGAAACGGGCCCAAGGCAAAAGGCCGGATGCGCTTTACGTTCCACGTGTGGAAAAATTCATGGCTCATGAGAGTCAGGAAATCTTTGTACTTCTTCTCATCAGAAAACTTCCACCGCTGTCCTTGGATGGTACATGAATTAAGGTGCTCAAGTCCGCCGCCGCCGCTCTCTAGCAGCAGTATCAGGAAGACGTACCGATCATAAGGGAAGGAGCCGAACAGCTCCTTCGTCTGTTTTACGATAGCTTCCGTATCGCTCAGGAATTTCTCCCGGTCGAGATTGCTCTCGCCATAGATGGCAATTTCGTGGGAGATTCCATCCACCTTGAATTTTACCACATCGTGATTGCCCATGAGAATAGGCGAGTCTATCAGATTATCGTAATTAGCAAAAGCGAATGTTTTCGTTTTTCCGCCTACTTGAGAAAGACCAGTGGAAATCTTGCGCCACCCTCGCGGGAGCTGAATCTTCAGCTCGCCCGGCTGATCCTGAAGCCCATCCACGTAGAGAAATACGGAAGCGCCGTTCAGGTAGCCTCGGGAGTCATTCAGAAAGCTGGTCCGTACTGACTGTTCGTACGCGTATACTTTATAGGTAACCGTGAAATCGGAATCTCCGCCGGTGACAACATCCCAGACGTTTTTTGCGCTTTTGTGTACCGGCAGTTCACGCTTGCCTTCGGATGCTGAGACTTTGGGAATGTGCCTGGAAAACTCGCGTACGAGATAGGAGCCCGGCGTCCAGACAGGCATTTTTAGTGTTGCGCTTTCACCAGAGTAGTCCTCTACTGAGAGCGTAACATGGAAATAATGGCTGCTGGGCTCCGGCATGGAGAGAGTATAGGTGATACGTGGATTAGCCACGACATTGCTCCACATCATCATACAAGCCAAAAGCGTTAACTTGAAATTCTTCATATGCAACAGTCTCCTTTTGTTTCACAGCACAGAAAAGTTACGCAGTGGGGTGGCATTGTGGAAGGAAGAATTACAATTGATAATTGTCAATTTTCGATTTATTATCGATAGAAACAATCCGCAGGATCATGTGGACAAATCTGGTAACCAGTAAAAAGTTTGATTCTAAAGCTTATGAATTAATGAGGTAACAGTGTCGAAACTGAATAATCTTGTACTGAAGTTCCCCCGGACTGTGATTGCTCTGTCTCTATTGATTACGGTCATCATGCTCACTTTTGTTCCCAGCGTTCAATTTGAACCGGATGTGAAGAAGATGATCCCAGATGATTTCCCAGCCGTGAGGAATCTGGATATTCTGGACAGTATCTTTGGCGGGAGTGAGATTATCGTGGTAGCCGTGGAATCTGAATCAATTTTCACTCCGGCGGGACTTAAAAAATTCGCTTCACTGGAGACGCTTCTTGGAGATGTAGTTGGAGTGGAGAGGGTGATATCACTCTACTCAGCAAAAGAGATTACCGGCGGTGCCGGGATACTATTAATTGAAAATTTGATGGACGAAGTTCCGGAAACTCTTGAGGGAATTAATAGTCTTAAAGAGACTGTCGCCAAGAGTGATCTTGTTTACGAGAGTATGGTTTCTAAGGATTTCGACGCTCTGGCATTTTTTCTGAGGCTGGGTGCTACTTCAGAAGTGAATGATAAGGCTTTACGTGATGAAATCCTGGGGATAATCGAGCTGTACAACGGACCTGAGAACATTTATCTCGCCGGTTTGCCTATCACTAGAGCCGGCATAGTTGAGACCATGCAGTCCGATATGAAGTCATTCATGCCTTACGGTATCCTGCTGATGATTTTTCTGCTGGCACTGAGCTTTCGGAGCTGGATGGGTGTCTTTCTCCCCCTTTCGGTGGTGATCATGTCCATCATCTGGACTTTGGGATTGATGAGCATGCTGGGAATCAAATTTACCATGATCTCCATTTTGATACCGGTAATGCTTATTGCTGTTGCAAACGATTACGGGATTCACATTATTGCTCACTACTTCGAGAATTTCAAAAGGAAGAAATTCACCGAAAAAGACGCCAACATTCGTGAGACTATTGCCAGTCTGAACAAGCCAATCTTTCTGGCAGGCATCACCACCATTGTCGGTCTCATGAGTCTCCTCGGGCACTTTCTACCGCCGGCGAAGGAGCTGGGACTGCTGGCCGGATTTGGAGTCTTTGTCGCCTTTACCCTCAGTCTTACGTTCATTCCTGCCGCACTGAAGAACCTTCGCATCCCGCCGTGGATTGCCCATGGAGGACAGGATCATCGCTTCAATCGCTTCCTTCAAGGCTGTGGGAGATTTTTCGTCCGTTTCAAGCGGACAGTTATGGTAGTAGCGGTTGCTGGTGTAATAATCGCCGGATTAAAAATACCAACTCTCCGAATTGACACAGACCCTATACACTACTACCGGGAAGGATCTGAGATCCGCGTGAATAACGAGCGGATCAGTGAGGATTTTGGTGGTTCCAGCCAGCTTTCCATTATTGTAACAGGTGACATCAAGGAGCCAGCCACATTAAGGCGGATGAAGGAAATTTCACTATTCCTGGAGCAGCAGCCGGCTATAACCCGGACTTTATCCATCGTGGATCAAGTGGAACTTCTTAATGAAGCGTGGCATGATGGTGACCCTGCTTTTAGAGCCATTCCCGAGGATAAAATCGCAATGGGGGATACGGTCATATCCGGGCGCAGCCAGGTGGCTCAGCTGCTCCAGTTTTTGGATGAGGAGGATGTGGAACAACTCGTGCAGATGGAAGAGAATACAATCACTTTTGAAACCGAGTTTGTCCGGGCTCAGATCATTGCAAGAATTAATCGCATCAGTTCTGCGGAGATTCTGGAATTGAATCAAAAGGTGGATGAATTTATTGAAACTAATTATTCCAAAGCCGAAGTATCACCTGTTACAGGTTCAGCATCAATCATGGGAACGCTCACCGATCTCATCGCAAGGGGACAGTTGCGGAGTCTGGCCATTTCACTGGTGCTGGTTTTTCTGGTGACTTCACTCGTGTTCCGCTCGTTTCAGGCGGGACTCTACTGCGTCTTTCCTCTGGGAGGAGCTGTGATTCTGGTGTTTGGATTTATGGCGTACTTCGGCATCGAACTCAATACAGCTACCAGCATGCTGACGAGCATTCTCATCGGCGTGGGGATTGACTACACCATCCACTTTCTATGGCACTACCGGCAATTCGTGAGAAAAGGGATGGACGGCCAAGAGGCGGTTATACAGACGCTTACTACATCCGGGAAAGGTATTATTTTCAATGCGTTTTCTGTCATGGTGGGTTTCATCATTTTGATGGTCTCCGGATTCCTCCCCATCTTTTTCTTCGGATTCGTCATTATTTTTTCCATCGGGATGTGTCTGATTGGCGCGTTGGCGCTGCTGCCGGCTCTCGTGGTCTGGACCAAGCCGCGGTTCATCTTCGGGGAGGCGAAGAGTGAATCTTAATCGTCTAAGAACCGATCGTGACTATCTTTTTTCTGTCATCATCGGCGCAGTGACAGCTGTGATTGCAGGTATCATGATCTGGAACGGATTGACATGGCTTTGGAATTGGTTCTCAGTTGCTGGCGGAGAGAGTTCTGAGTGGCTGGCTATCTGGGAATTCTGCAAGACTAATTTGAGCATTCTCATCGTGATTTACGGACTCATGTCGCTGCAAGCTTCTGGTCTGGCAGAGCTGAAGTATGGCAAGAACTTTCTGAAAGCGTTCGGTTTGGCTCTCATCCTCACCCCGCCGGTGATGATGGTGGTGTATGGGCATAAGAAGGAGTAAAATAAATTCATCTGCCACCAAGTCACAAAAACACAAAGGAATAATGAAAAAACCATTATTGTTTAAAAATCACATTCCCACACAATCTCTTATTTCTTTAATCGTTACTTCTTCGTGCCTTCGAGACTTTGTGGCGAATCTCAAGATTCTGTGGATAATTCTTGATAGGAGGAGACATGAAACATATTCTGATATTTCTAATAATGTGTTCTTTGGGTTGGGGTCAAATGACCGGCAGGGAGATAATGGAAAAAACCGATGCTTTACCTGAACCGAATGATGCTGTATCAACAGTGAAAATGTCGCTTATAAAAAGCAAGAAAGGAAAAACCCGCAAACGGATGCGGGAGATCAGACGTTTTCAGGTTTATTACAAAGAAGGAGAATTAAAATCCAAATCGCTCATTCGCTTTCTCAAGCCAGCGGAAGTGAAAGGAACCAGCTTACTTATGTGGGAGTACCGTGGAGGAAAAGACGATGATCAGTGGCTCTATCTGCCGGCCATGCAAAAGGTGAAGCGAATAGTGGCTCGAGAGAAGTCATCGGAATTCATGGGAAGCGATTTTACTTATGAGGACATGGGCGGCCGTAATATTGATGAGGACAGTTACAAGCTGCTTGAGGAAGAGGAATTGTTTGGCGAAAACTGCTATCGAGTAGAAGCGATTCCGATAAAGAATGGCTCATCTTACTCCCGTCGTGAGGTCTGGGTCAGCAAAGATTCATGGATGGTTCGCAAAGTACATTACTTTAATAAGAAAGGAAAACTGGTGAAAATTCTCTCCATCCCCGAATTGCACAAAGACGGTGATTATTGGACTGTCGATAAAATGGTGATGGAAAGTGTGAAAAAGTCCCACAAGACTATCCTCGAAATGAAGGATGTGCAGTACAATAGCGGTATAGATGAATGGCGATTTACCGAACGAGGACTCCGCCGAAAATAAATATTTTTATGAGGAAATCATGAAGATTAAAATTGGTATATGGCTATTGTTTTTAATGTTGGGTGTTTCGCTTCAGGCCCAATTGGAGTTTACTGGGTTCTATCAGAATTGGTTGGCAATCCGAGCGGTTGAAGAGTACGACATCATGCTGATTCGTAACCGAGTGAGGTTGGACGGGAATTTGTACGGCGAAACTTTAGGAGCCTATTTTTCTCTCGATGTTCGAAATGACGGTACGAATGATGAATCTGATTTTGAGATCTCTCTCCGCGAGGCGTACGTGGACCTATACTTCTCTAATGTTGAATTTCGACTAGGGAAGCAGCAGGTGGTCTGGGGTAAAGCCGACGGCGTTTTCATCAACGATATTGTCAGTCCGCTGGATATGCGCATGTTCCTGCTGCAGGATTTCGATAATATCCGTATGGGCATCTCCATGGCTAAAGCGAATCTCTACCTGGGCAATTGGACGCTGGAAGGGTTGTGGATTCCCAAGTTCGAGCCGTGGCATTTTGCGAAAGCGGGGAGTGATTGGGAGTTTACACTTGGCTTGCCGGCAGATACAGTTTGGGGCCCCTGGGGATGGGAGATGGTGGAAGAACTCCCATACATTTTTCACGTCAATGATGAAAAACTTCCTGAGAACTCACTTGAGAATTCCGAATTTGGCTTTAAGCTAGCTACCTTTCTTTTGGGAGCGGACATCAGTCTGCTTTACCTCGATGGTTATGCAGATCACCCGGTAGTAGAGGATGATAGCGTAACTATGATAATTGATCCCGAACTTGGAGTCCCAACACAGATAGATACTTACATCACTCCTTTTTACTACCGTTCTCCCATGTACGGTCTTAATTTTTCCCGCCCGGTTTTTTCCACCGTTATTCGTGGAGAACTAGGCTATTTCGCCGCCCGCCGTTTTTCTGATCTGAATATGCAGATCCTCATCAGCGACTATTTCCAAAGCATGTTGGGTTTGGACTTCACCGGACCGTGGGGCTCCAGCGTCTCCCTCCAGGCGATTCACAGTCAGATCATGGATTATCAGAGCGGAATGGTGGATGACGAAACTGAGCAGATGGCGACGGTCATGCTTTCCGGTTCGTTCCTGCGGGAGACAGTTATAGCGAGTCTCCTCGGGTTGGCGGATGTGAACGAAGATGCCGGTCTCGGTCGTCTGGATGTGAGTTACGCATGGTCTGACGCGCTAAAGATCAGTCTAGGTGGATTTTTCCTCTGGGGGAATGAGGATACGCTCTTTGGCCAGTTTTCAGAAAACGATAATATTTATCTGAAAATCAAGTACAGTTTTTAAAGTCCCTAAAGTACCCGGAACTTTGAAAGTACCGAGGACTTCAGAGCTTTGTTTCACCTTGATTGAAAACCCTTTTTTGTGTATTTTCGCACCGTGCTTTTCGAAATATTTTCATATAATCGATTGGAAGCAGTAGTGCTGCTGATTGGAAGAATTTTATGATCAGAGGTGAGCCTCAGGAGGGGCTTTTTTTATTATTGAGAAAAATAAGACCACTAAGGCATCAAGACACAAAGAAATCCTAAGGATTTAATATCATTAACCCTAAAAATTGAAAATATTCTAATGGAACGGAGCTTTACTTATTTTACTAATAGAACCTTAGAGTCTTCTCCGCAGGACCCTGTGGGATCTATTCGTGGCAAGTTATTGTTTTGAAAAAAGAGATACAGATTCAGGGAATGGATGCAGTTAACATGGCTGGCGTTGCCGATGCCAACTTGAAAATCCTCGAAGACTCATTTCCCTGTAAAATACTACTCAGGGGAGACACCATTTTTCTGGATGGAGATGAACAACCGGTGACCCAGGCGGAGGAAGTAATCTCAGAAATGATGAATACTTTTTCCCGTAAGAGCTCGCTAACTGAAGGCGATGTCAGTTTACTGGTGGCGCTAATCTCTGAGGGAAATCATGTTAAATCGAACGATGCAGAACAGGTTGTACTCTATACCAAGCAAGGCAAGATTGTACCAAAATCTGAAGGCCAGAGAAGACTGGTTGAGACATGCCAGAACAATGATATTTCATTGGTCATCGGTCCTGCCGGTACCGGGAAGACATATCTGGCAGTGGCACAGGCGGTGGCAGCTTTAAAGAATCGGCATGTGAAGCGCATCATTCTCTCCCGACCGGCTGTGGAAGCGGGAGAAAGTCTCGGTTTTCTGCCTGGAGATTTGCGAGAGAAGATTGATCCATACCTGACTCCCCTCTACGATGCACTTCGAGATATGTTCGCTTCAGTAACGCTTAAATCCCACATTTCCAAGCGGGTAATCGAGGTTGTGCCGCTGGCGTACATGCGCGGTCGAACGCTGAACAATGCTTTCATCATTCTAGACGAGGCACAGAACTGCACAGCCATGCAGATGAAGATGTTTCTCACACGCATGGGACCGAACTCCAAGGCGATTATTACGGGAGATGTGACGCAGATGGACCTGCCGTCTCGGGATGATTCGGGATTGCTCCAGGCGGAGAAGCTGTTAAAAGGGATTGACGGAATTGGATTTGTCTATATGACCGAAGAAGACGTGGTTCGGCATCGGCTGGTGAAAGATATCATTAAGGCATACAATAAAAATGGAGGTAACAAAGGTGGCAAGTGACCGGAGGCAGGTGGTGATCGCAGGCGGTAAGCGGACACCCGTTGGCGCTTTCCAGGGATCGCTGGCGACTGTTCCCGCAACACGATTGGGAGCGACAGCAATCCAGGCAGCTCTAAAAGTGAGCGGAGTTTCCGGCGACAGTGTGGATGAAGTCATCATGGGCAATGTGCTTAGTGCTGGTCAGGGACAAGCTCCCGCTCGCCAAGCGGCTCTCTACGCAGGACTGCCCAAATCGGTGGAGTGCCTCACGATTAACAAGATGTGCGGCTCAGGTTTGAAAGCGGTGATGCTGGCGTCTCAAGCCATCCAGTGCGGAGATGCGGAGGTTATCGTAGCCGGGGGGATGGAGAGCATGAGTCTTTCGCCGTTCCTTATTCCACGAGCCAGAACTGGTCTCCAGCTTGGACATACGGAACTTGAAGACAGCATTATCACTGACGGCTTGTGGGACGTGTACAACGACAAACACATGGGGAGCTGTGCGGAAACCTGCGTCCGGAAATATCAATTTACGCGGGAGGAGCAGGACGAGTTCGCCCAGGAATCTTACACTCGAGCACAGAATACCCAGAGGGATGGTATCTTCTCCAATGAGATCGTCCCGGTGGAAATCAAGGACCGTAAAGGGAATCTGTCTGAGGTGACTGAAGACGATGAGCCCCAGCGAGCTAACTTTGAGAAGATGACGAAAATCCGTCCGGCATTCGAAAAAGACGGAACAGTGACCGCAGCCAACTCTTCTAAGATCAACGATGGCGCGGCGGCAGTCGTTATGATGAGCGCGGAAAAGGCGGCAGATCTTGGAGTTAAAACGGTCGCTCGAATTGTGGCTCAAGCGAGCTTTTCACAGGAGCCGGAGTGGTTCACCACCGCGCCGGTGAGAGCCATTCGCAAGGTGCTGGATAAGTCTGGACTAACGGTAGATGACATTGACCTTTTCGAGATAAACGAAGCGTTCGCGGCAGTGACAATGGCGGCGGAGAAAGATCTGGGATTGGATCACGATAAGGTGAACATTCACGGTGGAGCGGTGGCGCTGGGGCACCCCATCGGCGCCAGCGGAGCCCGCATATTAGTTACGCTCCTAAACGCCATGGAGAGCCGGAAAGCGAAACTTGGGCTGGCGACCCTCTGCATCGGCGGGGGAGAGGCTTCGGCGGTTATTGTGGAGAGAGTTTAGATATGGATTTCGATTACACTGAAGAACAGTTATTGGTACAGAAGACCGCCCGGGAGTTTGCCAGGGAGCAGTTGGCGCCGGGCGTCAAGGAGCGTGACGATAAGATGGAGTATCCGGAGGAGCAGATCAAGATGCTGGGCGAGATTGGTTTTATGGGAATGATGGTCCCGGAAGAGTGGGGCGGTGCCGGCTTTGATGCACTTAGCTACTCTCTCGCCGAGGAGGAAATTTCTCGGGAAGACGCTTCCGCCGGAGTGGTTATGTCCGTAAACAACTCTCTTGTCTGTCAGCTTCTCATGGACTGGGCAAACGATGATCAGAAAGAGAAGTACCTGAAGAAGCTCGCTTCCGGTGAGTGGCTGGGCGCGTTTTCTCTCAGCGAACCTCAAGCGGGCTCGGACGCTTCCAATCTACTCTGCACTGCCAAACGGAATGGCGACCATTACGTCTTGAACGGAATCAAGAACTGGGTGACGAGCGGTATCAATTCCAATGTGGTGATCGTCTTCGCCGTTATAGAAAAGGGCATCGGTTACAAGGGTGTTTCCGCCTTCATTGTGGAGAAAGGGATCGATGGTTTCACTACCGGCAAAAAGGAAGACAAGCTGGGCATCCGGGCATCGGATACGTGCGAACTCTATTTTGATGATTGCAGAATTCCGGCGGAGAATCTCATTGGTAAGGAAGGCGACGGCTTCAAGATCGCCATGAAGACGCTAGACGGTGGCCGGATCGGGATCGCTTCCCAGGCGCTGGGAATAGGGCGGGCTGCTTTGGAGGAGTCGGTACGGTACGCTCAAGAGCGAAAGCAGTTTGGTAAACCGATTTCGACATTTGGTGCTATTCGAGAGAAGATTGCCAAGATGAGCATTAATTTGGATGCGGCCCGGTTGCTAACGCACAAAGCAGCCGTTCTCAAGGATAAAAAGCAGCCGTATTCCAAGGTA
>Ga0310122_10002961_pt1 | contig 10801 bp, 8 predicted proteins | sample CB6_Bottom_1051__FD_203503 | JGI IMG/M metagenome (GOLD analysis project Ga0310122, IMG submission 203503) | Marine microbial communities from Western Arctic Ocean, Canada - CB6_Bottom_1051 | ecosystem: Environmental > Aquatic > Marine > Oceanic | place: Canada: Western Arctic Ocean | collected...
CACTTCATTTATTAACTGGATTAATTATTTTTAATTTTTTTAGATTTACAACTATTCAATCTTTGCATACTGTAAATAATAATAAAAAAAGAACTGAATTTGATTTGGGAATTTCTGTTTTAGCAAATCTATTTTATTCTACGTTTTTACATATTTTTGAAATTTCTTTATTAATTATTTTATTGATTTATTTTAAATTTTCGTTAGTTTGGCTATTAGTTTATCCAATAATATTTTTATTTTTCTTATTATTTACTTTTGGAATTACATTAGTTTTGTCCATATTTGTTTTGTATTTTAGAGATTTGCCTCAAGCATGGAGTATTTTGATGAGAACTCTATGGTTTATGACCCCTACTTTTTATTTTATTGAAAAGACTAGTAATATTTATTTTTTTAATCTCTTTAATCCTATTTTTTATTTTTTATATATTTCAAGGGAGATTGTAATTTATAATAGAATTCCAGAATTATGGATGATCTTAGTTATGATTTATGGAAGTTTATTTGCATTTCTTTTTGGGATTATAATTTTTCAAAAAAGTAGGAAAAGAATTGGAAATAAATTGAAAAGTTTATAATGGTTTTTTTGGAAAAAGAGTATCAAATATTTTTTGGATTAATTTTTTTAATATGATAATATAATATTCTAATTTATTTTTCTTAAATATTTTTAGATAGATTTCATAGTCCTTAGAATTTTTCAATAATTTTTGAGTAGTTTTAGATATTTGATTTGTTTTACAATAGTATTTATAGCCTTTATTGGAACTAGTATTTATAGGTTTTCTTAGTTTATAGTTATGATTAAAATATTTTTTCAAAAAAAATGTAAATTTTTTTTCATTAAACTCTGCTATAAAATCAAGATCTTTCCAATAAGAAGGGATTGTCTTTCCTTTTTCTTTTTTGATTCCTTTTATGAGCTGTAATATGTAATCGTTTAAGCTAATTTCTGGGTGATGTTTTATACACCACATAAAATATGCTGAGCATAATCTGTCTCCAGGATGTCTTACAAAAGAAATTAAAAACCATCCCTCTTCCTTATATTTCTCTATAGTTTCTTTGTCCCAATTTTCTTTATGATTGTGAACAAATATTGGTTGACTATCTTTTATTTCTAAAAAAGAGAGAAGTTCTTTTTTGTTCCAATCTCTTTTTAAATTTTCCCAGGAATTTATTATTTTATACCCCTTTTTTTTCAAAATATTTGTGAGATATGATGCAAAATAGGTTCCTGCAGTTCTAGGTACATGGATAAAAGCTATATTTCTTCCAATTATATTATTTTTATCTTCCATTTTGTAAATTATTTAAAACTAGTTTTTGTATTGTTTCTTTCCAGATTATATCTTTTACTTTTTCAAATCCATTCTCTCCCATATCTTTTGCTTTCTTTTTATTATTAATCAAAATTTCCAAGTTTTTTGCAATATCTTTTGGATTTGGATTTGATATTAGTCCTGTTTTATTATGCTCAACAAATTCTAAAGGTCCTCCAGAATCATAACAAGTAATCACTGGCTTTTTACTTTTCATAGATTCGATTGTTACAAGTCCATAATCTTCCTTGTAAGAAACTAAACAAGTACAAAGAGCATTTGAATAAATATCTATTAATTCTTTTGGAGTTTTATATCCTAAAAAAATTATTCTAGAATCATCTTTTGCAAGTTCTTTTAATTTTTTTTCATGAGGGCCTGAACCTGCGATTAATAGTTTTGTATCATTTTTAATATGGCTCATTGCCTTTATTAATAGACTAATTCTTTTGCGTTCATCATTTAATATACTTGTTGATAGGATATAATCATAATTATTGCAGGAAAAGTTTTCTTCAGGAGGAGGACAATAAATTAATTTAGAGTTTATATTTTCATTTTTTAATCTTGATTGAATAAATTTTGAATAACTATATACCCTTTTTATTTTTTTGAAAGCTCTTTTATCCAGTAATTTTATTATCCCTTTTGTTAGAATAGTTTGAAAATATAATTTTTTGCTATGGTTTTTTATTATTTTTTTATAAATAGGCCATAAATCATAAAATTGCCTATAGAAATGGGCGAAATAACAAATATGATTGTTATGTTTTATAATAAAACTTGGAAATTTTAAAGAGATAACAAGATCAAAATTAGAAAAATCCATCAGTCTATGCATTAAATATGATTTTATTAGTGAACTGTTTGGATATGCCTTAGAAGGAGTGTGAATTATTTGAACCTCATGGGAAGTATATTTTTTAATATATTTCAATAGGGATTCTGCTATTAATTGATTTCCTCCCTTAATGCCAATTTCAAATTCATCTGAAGGGTTAACTATTGCTATTTTCATTTTTATAAACTTTTTCAATAAAATTTTTAATTTTTAAAGTTTGATTTTTCCATAGATAATTTTCATTTATATTTTCTAATGTTTTTTTTGATATTTCTTCTTGTTTTTTTGGATTATTTTTTAAATAACTTAATATACTTGAAATATTTTTAATTTCTTTTTTATCCGGCCTTATTTTAAAAATATAAGATTCTGAAAATTGATTATTTTCTGGAAGATCGGTTATTATGCAAGGGGTTCCAATAGCTAAAGTTTTTATTAGAGATCCAGATATTGCTCCAGTTGTAGGGCCCCTAAGATTTATACAGACATCACTTGAATAGATATATTCTATTGCCTTTTCAAATTTGATATAACCTGTAATTAGGATATTAGATATTTTATGTTCTTTTATAAATTCTTTTATATTTGTTTCTCCATCTTCCTCTCCTATTAGAATATATACTGAGTTTTTATTTTCTTTTGAAAATTCTTTGAAACTAATTAATGCCTGTTTTATTCTTTTATGATTTTGTATTTTACCAAATGAACAAGCGACAAAATCGTAATTATCTAAACCTAATTTTTTTCTCATATTTTTTTTTGTAATTTTTGGTTTTAAATCATAGACTCCATGGTAAATTGTAGTTACAGGAATTTTTGGATTTATTTTTTTAATATATTTTTCTAAATCCTGGCTATGAGTTATAATCGCCTTAGCAGATTTTATTATTTTTTTATTCAAATGAAAAGAAAATTTTTTGTAGGGCCCACATTTTTTTATTTTATTGCTTAGACTTACATTTTTAATTTTATTATTTTTATTTTTATATTTTAAACTATAGATTCTTATGCCCATACTTCTAAAATTAGAATCTTTAATCTGTGAAATTATCCCTTTTGGCTTGGAAATTTTTAATATGGCCTTTATTTTTGAGGGATTTTTTAGAGATATAATAATTTTTTTTCGTTTATTTGAAAGCAATTTTATTTTATTAACTTTATTATTAATTATTATCTTTAATCTTGCAGGGTATTCTGTATAGACCTCAAGATGAATTTCTTTTGCTTTTTCATTTATTGAAAAAAAAGCTCTTTTTTTTGTCCATCTAAATTCTTCCCCTTCAATATTTTCTACATCATGCCATCCTTTTTCAAATATCATCTTTTCTTTATTTTGAGAATTTTTCATCTTAAAATAATATCTTAACCCACCTATTCCGTGATTTAGAAATATTTCTTTATTTAAGGTATATGCCTTCCAATATCTGTTTAACATTGATAAATTTAAATCGTTCAGATATTTATCATGTAAAATAACAATTCCCGGATTTCTTATTAATTGGCTATAAATATAAGTATGATATTCACTATTTCCTATATTATATATTATGGGTTTTTTGTTATGGAAGTTCTTATAATTTCTTAATTTTACATTTTTTTGTTTTTTTGGAATATAATTATAATCTATATAGGCAGTTATATCAAAATATTTTTGCAATTCTCTTAAAAGTTCTTCAGAATAATCGCTTATTCCAGATTTTAATGGTGGCAATGGGCTAAAGTAATTTAATTTTTTCATTTTAGTTTATTTCCTTTTTCATTTTTTCAATGAAAATTTTTGTATCAAATTCTTTTGCTCTCTCTAGGCAGGCTTTTTTATAATAGTCTGGATTTTTTTTAAGATTATTATTTATTGTGTCTATGGCGCGAATTATTTTTTCTGGATTTATGTTATCGATTAAAATTCCTGTCTTATTGTTTAGGATTGTTTCAGAATATCCTCCTTCATTTGGAGCTATTGCTGGTTTTCCGGATGCCATGGCCTCAATAGGAGTCATTCCATAATCTTCTTCTTTTGAAGTTGTTAAGAATCCCTTGCATTCTGAATAAAGCTGGATGAGTTCTTTTTGAGATACCCAACTTTTTATTTCAACATTATTTGGTTTTATTTTATTAATGTATTTTGCATAGTTTTGGAAATGTTCTGATTCTTCGTAGCTTCCGACAAGAATCATTTTTTCATTAGGCATCTTTGCAAATGCCTTTAGTTGCATATCTACTCTTTTATGATCTATAAGCCGGTTAACAGAAAGCCAATAATTTTTTGAAGATTTATTTTTGTATATGTTTGTTTCTGTTGGAGGATAGATGACTTTAGATTCTCTTTCTAGATATTTTTTTATTCTATTTTGAACTGTTTTAGAGATCCCAATTAAATTTTGCACTTTTTTTGAATCTCTCTTATTTATTATTCTTCTAAAGAAAACCCAAATATCAAAAGTTAATCTTGTTTTTGAATCTTTGATAGTGTTTCTCACATATTTATGCAGGTCCCAGATTTCTCTAGTTGGAGAGTAGACATACCATAAATGTGGTTTGTTTTTTATTGCAGCAGCCATCGCCCAGTCTCCCGCAATTATGTAGAAATCATATTCTTTTTTTGGTTTAAATTTTCTAAATTTCCAGTATATAGATTCCTGTCTTAATGGGGCATTTATTGGAACTTTCCCAATGCTGTAGATTCTTTCTGAAGAAAATCCCATCTTTTCTATTTTTTCTTTGTCTATATTTGTTGTATAAATATCTGCATCAAGTTCTCTGGCTAAGATTAAATCTACAAGTTCAGCTCCCCCAATATTATCTAATGCATTATGAAATATTGCTATTTTCTTTTTTCTTTTTTCTGAGCCTTTTAGATTATTCATTTTATTTTTCTTTTATCCCCAATATACTTAACATAAATGATGAGAAAATTGTCTGTATTCCAAGAGTTATAATTGTTAGCGCAATAATTGAATTTTTAATTTCATTTAGCTCTCCAAAATTTGAGTTCATCCATTTAGTGAAGATTGTTGTATAAATTAAAAGTCCAATTAAAATTATTAAAATGCCCAATATGCTTGCACGTTCTATCGTGATGTATTTGTATAATCTTTCAAATGATGGATTTTTTTCTTTCAAGTGAGTTATTGAATATGTTTTTGCAAATGCAGAGAAAATGATCAATTGATATCCTGTTAGTGTTAAAATTGAAGAAAGGAACATAGGATGTATGTAAAAAGTGAATCCAAGTATTTCTGGATTTTTTAGGTAAAACCAGGCTAGACTTGATATTCCTATTAGAAAGAAAAATAATCCTGGAATAAAAAATAAGAACAAAGGGCTATAAAGGAGCATGAATCTTAAATGCCTCCATCCATCTGATATTGTTTTTAGTTTTGATTTTCCAATTCTCTCTTTATAGGTTATTGAAATCTGTTTTATTATTAGATTATTTTTTAGCGCCTTAACTATCATTTCTGAGGCAAATTCCATTCCCGTTGTTTGTAAGTTAAGTCTTTTTAGGGAATCTGTTCTAATGGCGCGCATACCACAATGACAATCTTTTATTTTTGTTTTATATAACAATCTAAGTAGTCCTGATAAAACAGGATTTCCAATATATCTATGACTCCAGGGCATTACTTCTTTTTTTAATTTTGATGAAAAACGATTACCTATAATAAAATCGTTATTTTGTTTTAAGGCTTCTAAGAAATTGGGTATCTCGTTGAAATCATAACTTGCATCTGCATCTGCCATAAAAATATATTCCGAGGAAACATGAGGAAATGCAGAAAGATAGGCATTCCCATAACCCTCTTTATCATGTTTAATTAGTTTTATATCTAGGTATTTAGAGAATTTTTTTGCAATATCTGGACTTTTATCTGTTGAAGAATCAGAGATTATTATTTCCGCATCAATATTATTATTTTTTAGTACATAATATATTTGTTTTAGACAGTGGGGGAGTGCTTTTTCTTCATTTCTGCAAGGGAGTATTATCGTTAAATCTTTTTTCTTAGTTTTTTTTAGCTCTAAAATGAATTTTTTAGGGTTAAATTCCATGGATTAGCTATATTTGGGTCATTTATAATATTTTATATATTTTTTAATAAGTTTAATTTTATCGTCGATAAAATTAAAAATACAAGAGAAAGATTTTTAAAGTGATATGTATTGAAGTAGATATCAGTTTCTAACTGGATTATTAAGAGGTTATTAGTTAGTTGGGAATATTAAAGTTTATTAAGTAAAAAAGAGAAAAGATAAAATAGAAATATAAAAGTGAAGGAAAAGACAAAATAAAATGGCAGATTATAAGGCTGGAACAATTAAGGTATTAGAAGGGCTTGAAGGAGTTAGAAAAAGGCCTGCGATGTATATAGGTGGAACTGGGAAGGAAGGACTACATCATTTGGTTTATGAGGTTGTTGATAATTCTATAGATGAGGCACAGGCAGGATATTGTGATTTGGTTGAAGTAACTATACATAAGGATGGAAGTTTAACTGTCAAAGATAATGGGAGGGGAATTCCTGTTGCACCCCATCCAATTTATAAAAAACCTGCAATGGAAATTGCACTTACTAAATTACACGCAGGAGGTAAGTTTGAGAAAGATGTTTATCAAGTTTCTGGAGGGTTACATGGCGTTGGAATTAGTGTTGTAAATGCTCTTTCAACACATTTAAGGGCAAAGGTTTGGAGAGATGGAAAAATTCATCAACAGGAATATGAGATAGGTATAACAAAAAATAAAATGAAGATTGTTGGAAAGTGTGATAAAAAAATCACCGGAACAGAAATTAACTTTACTCCTGATAAAGAGATATTTTCTATAGTTGATTTTGATTTTGTTTATTTAAGAAAAAGATTACAGGAAATAGCATTTTTGAATCCTGTAAAAATTGTATTAAAAGATGAGAAAAAAATAAGGAAGAAATTTTTCACTATGATGGAGGATTAACTGAGTTTGTAAATCATATAAATAAATCTAAGAATGCAGTCCATAAAACAATTTATTTTAAGAGACAGGATGAAAAAAATGTAGTGGAGATTGCCATACAATATACAGATAGTTATAATGAAAATATTTTTGGGTTTGTTAATACAATAAATACTACTGAGGGTGGGACTCATATTTCTGGATTTAAAACTGCACTAACAAGAGCAATTAATGACTATGTAACAAGGAAAGGAATGTTAAAGAATGAAAAACTTTCGGGAGATGATGCTAGAGAGGGAATAACTGCAATTGTTAATGTTAAAATGATGGAACCTCAATTTGAGGGGCAGACGAAAAGTAAATTAGGAAATTCTGAGATGAAAGGAATTGTGGATTCAATGGTCTATCTTGCATTGTCTGAATTTTTGGAAGAGAATCCAAGCATAGCTAATAAAATTGGACAGAAGGCAGTTGCAAGTGCTAAGGCCAGAAGTGCGGCAAAGAAGGCAAGAGATTTAGTTAGAAGAAAAAATATAATAGGCCTTGGAGGACTTCCTGGAAAGCTATCAGATTGCAGTAGCAAGAAAAAAGAAAGAACTGAATTGTATATCGTAGAGGGGGATTCGGCTGCAGGAAGCAGTAAGATGGCGAGAGATAAAGAATTTCAAGCAATATTGCCTTTAAAAGGTAAGATATTAAATGTCGAGAAATCAAATCCCACAAGGGCATTAAGTTCTGAAGAAATAATTAGTTTGATAACTGCAATTGGAACTAGCGTAAAGGAAAATTTTGATATTTCTAAATTAAGGTATGATAAGGTTATAATAATGACAGACGCAGATGTTGACGGACAACATATAATGACTTTGTTATTAACTTTCTTTTTTAGATATATGCCTGGATTAATAGAAAATGGAAATGTCTATGTTGCAATGTCTCCACTATATAGGGTTAGAAAGAAGAAAGATCATTATGTTTATTCTGACGATGAATTAAAAAAGATTATTGATAAAATTGGAAAGGCAGATGTTCAGAGATTTAAGGGATTAGGTGAAATGAATCCTCAGCAACTATGGGATACAACTATGGACCCTAAACAAAGAATCTTGAAGAGAATAAAGATTGATGATGCAGTTATGGCAGACGAAACTTTTTCAATGTTAATGGGAGATGTTGTGGCGCCTAGAAGAAAGTTTATAGAGATAAATGCAAATATTGCAGAAGTGGATATATGATGGAAATTAGAAATCCTTCAAGAGTCACTAAGTCATGGGGCTATGAAGACCATGTAGGAAATTTTCCTGAATTAAGTAATGGAGCTTATTGTGGAAAGTTTTTAGGAGTTAAGGAAGGATATAGATGTAGCATCCATAGACATGAAAAAAATGAAACTTTTTATGTTTTGAAAGGAAGAATTTATCTTGAACTTGAAAATGAAAAAGGAGAGATGGAAAATAGGATTTTGAATCCTACTGATGTTGTTGATATTTTTGATAATAAGTGGCATAGATTTAGTGGACTAGATGACTCAGTTATAGTTGAGTTTTCAACACCTGATGATGAAAGTGAAAGGCAAGTTTTGGGGGGCATGATTCCAGATTTTGATAATTGGAAGAAAGATATTGAGGAAAAATATAGTTAAAATAAAATGGTAAATGATAAAAAACCTGAAGAACAGAAAACTTTGAAAGCTAATGATGATGAGGTTAATGAAAATGAGATTGAACATCTTGAAAAAAATGATTTGAATCTTAAAGATATAGATGAAGATAGGGTTATAGTAAGTGAAATTTCTAGAGAAATGAAGAAGGCATATATCGATTATGCAATGAGTGTTATTGTCAGTAGGGCTTTACCTTCTGTAGAAGATGGTTTGAAGCCAGTTCATAGAAGAATTCTTTTTGCAATGAAACAGATGGGATTAGAAAAGGGTATGACAAAAAAATCCGCAAGAATTGTTGGAGATGTTATAGGTAAATTTCATCCGCATGGAGATACTGCAGTTTATGATGCCATGGTTAGGATGGCTCAGACTTTTAGTTTAAGATATCCTTTAGTATTGGGGCAAGGTAATTTTGGTTCTATGGATGGAGATTCTGCTGCAGCTATGAGATATACTGAGGCAAAATTACAGAAAATTTCTGTAGAACTTTTGCAGGATATTGATAAAGAAACAGTAAGATTTAATACTAATTTTGATAATTCTTTGGAAGAGCCAGTTATTCTTCCAGGAAAGGTTCCTAATTTATTGATAAATGGAAGTAGCGGAATTGCAGTAGGTATGACTACAAATATTCCTCCCCATAATTTAACCGAAGTTTGTGATGGGATTATTGAAACTATTGATAATCCTCAGATAACTACAGATGAATTAATGAAAATAATAAAAGGACCTGATTTACCAACTGGTGGACAGATTGTTGGAGAGAATTTGAAAACATTATATGATGAAGGAAAAGCAGGTTTTGTAGTTAGAGGAAAGGTTATAACTGAGGAGAAGGAAGGGAAGGAAGTAATTGTTATAACTGAAATGCCCTATCAAATCAACAAGGCAGATTTAGTTAAGCAGATTGCTGAGCTTGTCAGAGATAAGAAGATTACAGAAATTTCAGATATAAGGGATGAAAGTTCAAAAGGAATGGTGAGGGTAGTAATCGAGTTGAAGAGGGGGGCAAATTCTCAATTTGTTATTAATCGATTGTATAAATCTACGAGATTACAGACAAGATTTGATGCTGTGCTTGTTGCATTGGAGGCAGGAATGCCAAAGAGATTTACTCTTAAAAAGATGATTAATTCTTATATCACTTTTAGAAGAAAAATAATAAGAAAAAGAGAGGAGTTTAATCTTCGAAAGGCAGAAGCGAGAATACATATTGTTGAGGGGTTATTAGTCGCACTAAAAAATATAGATAAGGTTATTGAGATTATTAGGGGAAGTAAGACCTCTGCAGATGCGAATGAAGCACTGCAAAAGAAATATAAATTAACAAAAAAACAGACAGATGCTATTCTTGAGATTACACTAAGTAGACTTACAGGGCTAGAAAGAGAAAAATTGAATAAAGAAGAAAAAGAATTAAGAGAGCTAATTGCCAGGCTGAAAAAGATTTTAATTAATGAAAAAGAGATTTATAAAATTATTAAAGGAGATTTGAATGAGTTAAAGAAAAATTACGGAGATAAAAGGAGAAGTCAGATTTTAAAGAGTATTAAGGAAATAAATGAGGAGGATTTGGTTCAGAAAAAGAATGTAATTATAACTATAACTGAGAAGGGATATATTAAGAGAATGCCGTTCAAGGTTTATAATGAGCAGAAGAGAGGGGGTAGAGGGGTTATTGGTGCTGAATTAAGTTCTGAAGACTTTGTCAAACAATTAATAAGCTGTTCGACTCATGATTATTTATTGTTATTTACTGCAAGAGGAAGGGTATTCTGGCTTAAGGCACATAAGGTTCCGGAAACTCAGAGATATGGTAAGGGGCAGGCAATAGTTAATTTACTTAAATTAAAAGATGACAAAATAACTAATGTAATTGCTGTAAAGAAGTTTGAAGATTATTTATTTATGGCTACAAAGAAGGGAATGGTGAAAAAGATAAGATTAGATATGTTTGCTAAACCAAGAAGCACAGGAGTTAGAATAATTAATCTTCCGGCAGATAATTCTGACCAGGTGGTTGGTGTTAAGAGAATTAAAGA
>Ga0310122_10002962_pt1 | contig 10798 bp, 3 predicted proteins | sample CB6_Bottom_1051__FD_203503 | JGI IMG/M metagenome (GOLD analysis project Ga0310122, IMG submission 203503) | Marine microbial communities from Western Arctic Ocean, Canada - CB6_Bottom_1051 | ecosystem: Environmental > Aquatic > Marine > Oceanic | place: Canada: Western Arctic Ocean | collected...
GCACTGTCGGCACCGTCCGCCACACCGTCGCCGTCATCGTCCGGGTCGCCAGCATCGCACAGTCCGTCATTATCGGTGTCGGTGCCGTCGTTGGCAGGATCGAACGTACCGCTGGAACAGTCGTCGCAACTGTCACCGTCGGTGTCGGAGCAAACAGTGTTATCGAGCGGTGCACTGTCGGCACCGTCCGCCACACCGTCGCCGTCATCGTCCGGGTCACTATCGTCGCACTGTCCGTCACCATCGGTGTCGGTGCCGTCATTGGCGGGATCGAACGTACCGCTTGAGCAGTCGTCGCAACCGTCATTGTCGTCGTCACTACACTGGGTGTTATCGAGCGGTGCACTGTCGTCGCCATCGGCTACACCATCGTTGTCATCGTCAGGATCGCAATCATTGATGGTTCCGTCGCCATCTGTGTCCGTCTCACAGCTGTCGAGAGTTCCATCGGTATCGCAGTCTAGTGTTGGATCTAGAGCAATCTCACAGGAGTCGAGAACGTTATCCCCGTCACAATCGAGGGAAGGATCTCCCCCCAGTTCATCGGAGTACTGACATAGATCAGGTACACCGTTCACATCGCAGTCGATGGTGGCATCTGCTGCAATGTCACACTCATCGGGAGAACCGTTGCCATCGCAATCAAGATCGCACTCATCGGGAACACCGTTGCCATTGCAATCGTCGGCTCCCAGGGCCACTTCGCAACTATCGAGCAAGTCGTTATCGTTGCAGTCAGACCCACCAGCGAGAATCTGGCATGTGTCCGGTACACCGTCGTTATCGCAGTCTTTTGCGGTTCCATCGGCGATGTCGCACTCATCGGGAATACCGTTGAGGTTGCAATCGGCACTGGTTCCATTGGCAATATCCGTTGAATCTTCAACGCCATTGGAGTTGCAGTCGAGAAGGGGAAAATTCGGCAACAGTGGGATCAACATCGTCGCATTTGCGGTCGACCCGATACAGAGTGCCAAAGACAAGATCACAATCGCCTGGATACCGGCGATACCGAGAATACGGGACGGTCCGTTCCCCATCACTACCTCCTCAACGGGCGTTCGACTGAACCGCCCGAGTTTGCATTACATCAATTTTTCCTCATCGCCTCCACACGGCGTGCGATATGACAATTCAGGAGTTACTAACAAATAAAAACTGCCAGATCTGGTCTCGAAATCCGGTCGAGTCACTGAGACCAACACGGCTTTCTGGACAATTACTCTGGCATAAACCCACATCGATTATCGGACCGCAAGGTATTTAGTCAATGTTCTTGATAAAATCTCCGAATGGCAAGGTGACTCGGTTATTGCTCGTCTGGGAGTTGAGTCGTCCGGTTCCACCTTGGCCGGGACGTGGTGATCAGCCGCGCAGGTGAGAAAGAGCAACGATAGAACAGCGGAGGCGGGCAATTCCCTACTGTGGACTCCTCTCGCCCCCATCGAGCAGAGCCCTCAGTTGATAAAGGAGTTCCTGGGCCTTGCGAGGCGTCAGATCGTCCGGATCGACCAGTTTCAGACGATCACGCAATAGATTCTCCTGCTGATCGAACAGACCTGGCTGGATCGGATCGGACGGATGCTGGGCGGAGGCACTGCCAATACTTCGATCCGCGCGATTCATCACGGTGCTACCGGTCTCCAGCTCAGCCAGGATTCCTCTGGCGCGATCGAGCACCGGCGCTGGAATTCCGGCGAGCCGCGCGACATGAATTCCGTACGACTTGTCTGCACCTCCGGAAACAATCCTGTGCAGGAATACGATCTCGTCACGCCACTCTTTCACCTCGACGTTCAGATTGCGAACCTGATCAGGCATCTCCTCGGCAAGAGCCACCAGTTCGTGATAGTGAGTCGCAAACAAAGTGCGAGCTTTCACTCGACGAACCAGATCCTCAGCAATCGCCCAGGCGATGGAAATCCCATCATGGGTACTGGTGCCCCGACCCACTTCATCCAGGATGATCAAGGACCGTTCGGTAGCATTATGCAAGATCCTTGCCGTCTCGATCATCTCGACCATGAAAGTAGACTGGCCGTGTATCAGATCATCCGCAGCACCTACACGCGTGAAGATGTGATCGGCAATCCCCAATCTGGCCTTCACTGCCGGGACGAAGGAACCCATCTGAGCCAGGATCGAGATCAGTGCTGCCTGACGGATATAGGTCGACTTCCCCGCCATGTTCGGACCGGTGATCACCGCCAGGGTTCCCGACTCTCCGCCCAGTTCGAGATCATTGGCAGTAAAATCTGCCCTCGCACTACCAGCGCCGACCACCGGATGGAATCCGGCTTCTACTTGCATGATCGGTTCTTCTACCAGTTCAGGAGCACTCCACTGCTCCTGACGTGCCACCGTCGCCAGTGAAACGAGAACATCGACCTCTGCGATGGCCGCGGCGGCAACCTGCAGCATCGAGATGGATGCGGTCAATTCCTCCCGGAGCGACTGAAAAATCTCACCCTCGAGGACATTCGCTCGTTCTCGAGACCCGAGTACCTTCTGCTCCATCTCCTTGAGAGCAGGAGTGATGTATCGCTCGGCGTTCTTCAGTGTTTGCTTGCGGAGATAATCCTCGGGCACTCGATCTCGCTGAGCATGGGTGACCTCGATGTAGTATCCGAACACACGATTGTAGCCGACCTTGAGGGTCGAGATCCCCGTGCGTTGCTGTTCTTGCGCCTGGAAACTGGCAATCCACGAAACACCATCTCTGGAGATGGAACGCAACTCATCCAGGGTCGGATCGTATCCATCTCGGATCATCCCACCTTCGGTGATGGAGAACGGAGGTTCATCGACGATCGTCTCCTCGATGCGATCAGCGATTGCCCTCAGACCATCTCCGTCGAGATCCTCATCCAGTTCCTGAAAGCGATGCGGTTCGACATCGGCCAGAACTTCCTTGAGGATCTCGACTGCGCGAAAGGAAACCGATAGAGCTCTCAGGTCTCTGCCGTGGACCCGCCCCAGTGGCAATTTCGAGGAGAGCCTTTCGATGTCCCTGACCTGGCGCAATCCGTCACAGAATCGGTCGCGAACAAGATCATCACGAACCAGGGCCGCGACCGCGGCCTGTCGGGCCAGTATCGGTTCCCTCTCCATCAGGGGAGCTTGCAACCACTCACGGAGCAATCTCGCCCCCATGGCAGTTCGAGTGCAATCGAGCAAGTCGAGCAGTGATCCACGCCGTTCTCCGGTGCGGGAGACCTCGAGCAGGTCGAGGGCACGGTGACTGGTGACATCGAGCCCCAGACGTCGACCAGACGTTCCGGCACGTAGAGCAGTGATGTGTGGTAGTGCCTGTCGCTGAGTCTGGCGCAGATACTCCAGCAGCGCTCCCGAGGCGGCCACGCCGCAGCGCAGATGCTCGATACCGAAACCATCGAGAGTGCTGGTCGAGAAATGAGCCAGCAACTTCTCCCGGGCAGGCTCCGGCTCGAAGTGCCATTCTGGCCATCTCGTGATGACACAGGAGGGGAAGTGCGCCTGCAGCCACTCGATGTGATGATCTCCTTGTACCGAGTACCCCTCTGGCAGCAAAAGTTCTCGCGGAGCCACCGCCAGCAGAGTCTCGGTCCCCTCACCCGGCTTCAGTTCATCACAGTGAAAACGCCCAGTCGAGAGATCGACCCAGGCAATCCCTACCGGCCCCTGATTCGAGGGCCGCAGAGCTGCTAGATGCATCGGAACGTGCTCATCGAGGCAGTTCTCTGCGATGAAAGTACCAGGCGTCACAACCCGAACGACTTTGCGGTCGACGATTCCCTTGGCCGAGCGGGGATCCTCGACCTGTTCACAAATCGCCACTCGATGTCCTGCCTCGACCAGACGTTGAATGTAATTTTCTACACTCTTTACGGGAACACCGGCCATCGGGATCTTCTCTCCCCCACGATCTTTCGATCGCGAAGTGAGGGCAATCCCGAGCAACTCGGAACAGAGACGAGCATCTCCAAAAAACATCTCGTAGAAATCGCCCATACGGAAGAACAGGATCTCATCGGGATGCTCCAACTTGGCGGCATGATACTGACGCATCATCGGAGTCTCACGTGCCGCTCCAGATGCTGGAGTCACGTTTTGAGCAGCGCCGAGTTTTTCAGGAGTGTTTGTCTCTCCGCGAGCCACCGTAACCCCTCCCCTCCCCGTTCAGATCGGTGCGATCCGGCATTCTAGCCAATACAGGGCGTACTGCGAGCCGACTCCCACGTCGGGCAAAACCGGTCAATTCGGTCTGTATCCGTTCCCACCAGTACTTTTCGGGCGGTATCATAAGAATAGAGGAGGGTGAGAACCTGCCCAGGACCCGATTTCGGGGTCAACATGGTTCTCCCCGGAAGGTGGAAGGTGGCACCGTGTTCCCCAGTCTGCGTTCAGTCACATGCGGCATCCTGTGGATCTGCCTGATCCTTACCGGAACTGAAGTTGGTCTCGCAGATATCACTCTGTGTACGACACTCCCATCTCCTGTACCCATCTCCGAGGACACAGCGAATCCAACCGAAGAGGTCATCAACGTCACGACCGACGAGGCGGTGGTGGACGTCGATGTATTCGTCGATATTGCCCACGATTACATCGACGACGTACAGGTCGACATCATCTCCCCCAATGGAACATCGGTGCGAATTCACGACCAGGGGGGCGGGACCAACGACTTCATCAATGTGATCTTCGATGATCAGGGTCCAGCCAACGGTTCGATTCCCTTTGACTCCGGGTGTCGGATGCAACCTTCCGGACCGGGAACTCTCGCTGACCTGGTCAGCACCAGTGCCATCGGTGACTGGACTCTCCGCTGCCTCGACATATACTCCGGCGGAGCCACAGGAGCTCTCAATGGTTGGTGTCTGAACACTTTCGATCAGGCGGTCTCGACCGCGGTCCTGGGCGTCGACAATCTGCTCTGTAGAGATCTAGGCGGAACTGGAAATGTCGAGGTCACCTGGTCCAATCCGATGACCTACGACCAAGTTCAGGTGCTGGTCGGTGGGATTCTCGTTGATACATTGCCCGGAGATGCAACCGCTTACACCGCCATCGGACCCGGCATCGGAAATACCCTCGAAGTGTGCCTGCTCCCGACAATATTCGGCGATGTGCCCTGTTCTCCCGAATGCTGCACCCTGCTCACCCAATCGGTGGCGCCAACGGTGGAATCGTGTCGAACACCCGACTCGGTTGTCGGCAATACCGTGCCCCAGACGGTTGACGTGATCACCATCACCGACGATATCGAGATCGCAGATCTCCAGGTACAGATCGATGTCAACCATCCCTTCATCGGGGACCTCGTCATCGACCTCCTCCATGCAGGAACCACGGTTCGGCTCCATGACGAGAATGGCGGAGCCGCCACCACCATCGAGGCGATTTTCTGGGATCTGGGAGCAGCCCAGGGCACCTTGCCCTTGACCTGTGGCTGCCTGATCCAGCCAACTGGACCTGGTGTACTGACCGACTTCCAGGGGATTTCCACCGTCGGTGACTGGACCCTCATCATCGATGATGTTTACACCGGGGGAGGACCGCGAATCGGATCCCTCGACTCCTGGTGTGTGCGAGCCTTCGAACAGGGGAGTGTGACCGATTTTGTCTGCGACGCACCATCGGGGTCTGCATCTGCTGAGCTCAGCTGGACGAATCCACAGACCTACGAGGGATTTGAAATCTACGCCGATGGAATCCTCGAAACGACGATCATCAATGGCAGCGCTACCAGCTACACGTCCCTCCCACAGACAATTCCATCTTCAGTCCTTTACTGCGTGGTCCCGCTAGTGACCGGCGAGGTGCTTCCTCCCAACTGCTGCACCACCGAGTTTCTCGTGTACCCCGTGACGGACCTGCTCGCCAGTTCCACGCCGGGTACCGGAGAACTGGAAGCCTCCTGGAACAATTCCGTGGTTTTCGACGAAATAAGGGTCTATGTCGATGGAGCGCTCGAAGGAACCCTGGCCGGTACCAGCACCTCATGGATCGGTGGGCCCCGACCGGTTCCCGGCACCGCGGTGGTCTGCATCGAAAGTTTCCAGAACGGCAATGTTTCCCAACTGGTTTGCAGGAACGTGGCGTTGCTGGAATCGACAGATATCGAGGTGTGCCGTGAACCGGGCACACCCATCAATCAGGCGGTCAGCCCGGTGTCGGATTTCATCTTGATCACCAACAACGTGCTCATCGGAGACATCGATGTGCTGGTCGATCTGCGTCACCCATTTATCGGAGACCTCACCATCGATTTGAGTTCTCCGACCGGAATTGGTGTTCGACTTCATGATCTCCTCGGAGGTGCCGAACCGGATATCAATGTGGTCTACAGCAACGGAGCGGCCGTGAATGCGCCGCCATACAACTGCGGATGTCCGATGGAAGCGAGCGGCCCCGGTGCGATGCAGGATTTCGTCAATACGGGTACCCAGGGACCCTGGTTGATGACGATCGAAGACGTGTTCCCCGGCAACGTCGCCACCTTTGATCGCTGGTGCCTGATGATTGATGCCGGTTGCCAGACGCTGCCACCACAAGGTCTGACAGCCACCACCGATGGCACCAATATCACTCTCGAGTGGGTCAACCCGATCGACTATGACGAGATCCAGATCGTCAGGGATTCAATCATCGTGGCGACCGGCATTCCCGGCACCACCACTTCGTTCATCGATACCCCTACCGCTGGCGCTCATACCTACGAGATCGTCGGCTTCGACTTCGCACAGGGCTGTAGTAATACGAGCCTGGCTGCCACCGCGGGTGTTTCCATCACCGATGTGGTATGGATCGGCGAGACGGGCGGAGAGATCCTCAGTGGATTGATCTTGTCAGATATTCTCACCCAGCTCGGTCGCAGCGTCATGACGGTAGACACCCTCACGGCAAACCTTCTCGACCAGACCGGGATCCCTGAGATTCTCTGGTGTTGCCTGGGAACCTACCCTGAGAGATATGAACTCACCGCGGACGATGGAATCGTTCTCTCCGAAATCCATACCGGAGACAGCGGACTCGATGGATCCCAGGAGCGCGCCGCTGTTTCCCTGTACATGGAGAGTAATGATGTCTGGGCATACGATGATCCAACCACTTTCGCGTTGTTCGATGGCGTCGAGGATCAGATCTTCGGAAACGTCGAAAACGGTGATGACTCCCTCGTTGAACTGGTTGGACTCGATTCGAACTTCGGTCTCGATCTCACCGGTTTCGATGCACCCTACATCCAGGACTCAGGCGGCAACGACTACACCGATCGCCTGGTCCCCTGTGACCAGAATCCAGATCTCGGCGGAAACCGCGCGGGGATGATCTGGCAGGGATCGGACGCCTTCGTCAATTATGGAGTGGGAGTCTATTACGACAGTGATATTGCACCGGTGATCTGCCAGTCGTGGGAGATCGGTGGTTACGCAGCCGACCTGTTCTTGCTGGTGCCGGCCTATCTCGAGGCCCTCGAAGGCGGTGGTGGACCTACTGACACTGAGTTCCTGCGTGGCGATATCAACCTCGATGGGGGACGAAACGTGGCGGATGCGGTGTTCCTGCTCGCCAGCCTGTTCGTTCCTGGATCGGATCCGATCGCCTGCTTCGATGGAGCCGACTGCAATGACGACGGTGGCGTCAACGTTGCCGATGCAGTTTATCTGCTGTCGAGCCTCTTCATCCCGGGATCCCCACCTCCGCCGGCTCCGAGCGGTCCTGAGTGTGGAGTGGATCCGACCGACGACTCGCTGGATTGCGCTCAGCCGGGGATATGCCCCTAGAGTAGGCTTCTGACAACCTTCGTCAGAACCAACACCAGCAGCGCTCCGAGTAATCCACCGATCAGCAAGGTGGAGAAGCCGCCGGGCATCGAGCCAGAAGCAGATTCGGGTTGCTCTACCTCTTGTGACTCCGAGGACGCATCGGAATCGATCTCTGCGACAGTACTGGTCTCCTCGGAAACTCGCAGGACATTATTTGTGGTGGCAAGAGTCTCTCTCTTCGATGCCACTGCCGCAGTGGATGATCGCTCCCCGGTACGCTCGCTCTCTAACACTTCCGTTTCGGGTCTGGCCGAACTGGGTGCAGGCCTTGAAGGTTCCCTCGTCACGGCTGCACGAACTACCGTCACAGACTGTTGAACTTCCGGTTCGGTAGTATTCACGATCGGATCTCTCAGAACTTTCAGCCCATCAGCACAGGCGGACAGTAATACATCCAGGGAATCGACCTTCTTCTCGCACTGCAAGACACGCCGTCGAATTCTATCGGCGAGCTCAGGGAGATCACGGGGTCGCAGTTCTTTATCCTTGATCTGGGTAACCGTCCATTCGATCTCTTTGATGCGGGATTGAATTCGACCGGAAATCGATTCGGTCTGCTCGACAAGGGAGAAACTCTCCTCTCTCAGGTTCGAGAAGAGACGACTATTTCCATCGCTTGCAGATCTCCACGCACGCAGCGACTCCTTGCATTCATGTCCGACTTGCAACAGATCCGCAGACCTGAGAACAAGTTCCTCGCAAACCTGATGTAATCGCTGGAGCAGGTTCAAACCCTCCTCCAGGGAACTACTGGTAGAGAATGGCTCGTTGAGCGGAGCAGTAACCCGAGAAGACGAGGAGGGAGTGCTGGAGCCGGAGGGGACATCCAGACCCTCTCCACGACCACTGCGAGCATTATTCGATGTCACGGCAATTGCCCTGTCGCGCCGCTCTTTGCGCCGCTGTTCCCTCACCACTGCTCGGGCGGCGATGAGCCCGGCTCGCTCCTTCAATACTCGAGAGGTACGTTCCGCTGAGATCGGAGTGCTCGAGAATAGTTCGTCTCTGGCGATGGTAACGGTGTAGTAGGTGGAGATTCCAAAATCGAACAGTTGGATCCGATACTGTTCATCAAGAAGTTGCACCTCCCCTATCTCCTCGCGCTCACGTCCAAACAGCAGGAAGTGGACTTGTTCCAGAACCACGGAATCGGGACGTACAGGATCCTGTGCGGAACAGACTCCGTTCAGGGTCATCAACATGAGCAGCGTCAGGACAGATACATGGCACGCTCTGGGGTCACGCCATGAAGCAAGAGGGCACAAAGGGAACACTTCCTTCCGAGCGACCAGTCTACACCATCGAGAACGTGGAATCCCCCGAGAGATGGGCCTGGATGGTGGAGATCTCCCCGGCAATTTCTATTGCGCTCGGCCGCTGGGATGGCTCGAGATCTAGCATTCGCGAGATCAGTTGACGCCAGGGGGCCGGTGTTGTGTTGGACTTGTCTAGCTCGAACTCACCCTTCGCCAGTTTTCGGATCGCATCTACCCCGCGTGAATTTCCGAGCGGATGAACTCCCCCGACCAACTCGCTCGCCAGCAGTCCAAGAGAGAAGATATCACTGGCTGGAGTGAGGCTTTTCCTGCGTGCCTGCTCGGGGGACATATATCGCGGAGTTCCCCAGGCAATACCATCGCGGTCGATCTGCTCACCAGATCGGCGAGCAATCCCGAAATCAGCGATCTTGACCCTGACATCGACGGGTAGTTTCCTGAGTCTCTCGATGGCAACCAGGCCCTTGGGCTCTCCACCGAGAACACCCTTGAGGGCCACATCAATCGCTCGACGTTCTCCCTGAGCTGCAGCTTCCCTGATCAACTCTCTGGCCTCATCGAGGGCCTCGAGGAACAGGGTTCTGGAATAGCTCGATCGTGCCAGCAATCCCGCCCGGAGGATGGACTCCAGGGCCCCCTGGAACCGTCCTGCTGCTCTGAGCAATTTGCCACGCTGAAACATCGAGACCGGCTCTTCCTGTTGGCCAGGACTTTGCGATTCCACCAGGTCAGCACCCGAGCGAATCAGAGCCTCTCGCTCAGCGAGGGGGACACGTCTCGTGAGAGCCTCACCCAGAGCAACACTGGCGACCTTCAGCGTCCCATCGGCACACCTGGTCAAGAGCCCGACCTCGATCGACTCCTTGACCAGGGAATGAAAAATGGCTCGATCATGATCGAGCAGATTTGCAATCTCTGAACCAGTCAGTGCACCTTCGAAAAGCGCGATGCGTTCCAGTAATTTCTTGGAAACGGAAGCAGTCGCATCCAGCGCCGAAGATAGTCGTTGCATCTCTTCGCGCCCACTCTCCTTCATGCGCAGAGGATGTAATAACGCCCCACCCTCCTGAGGTATCCAGGCCGCTCTTTCGATGCTCTTCTCGATGCTGCGCAGCAATCTCGCGGGATGGCCGTCGGCTCCTTCAGTCGTATCCAGCCGCGAGAGAAAGAGCGATCCTTCACCGCTGCGTGCCTCCAGCAGACGTTCAACCAGTCTTCCAGCAGGACCGGGAAGCAGTGCACCAAGATGGATCTCCCTGAGCATCCCGGATTCTGCCGCAATCGTTCGTGCCTCGACCCAGGTGCTCTCTTCGGGCCACTCTTGTGGCATCGGAGTCAACCACACCCCTGCGAAGGCGGTGGGAGGGATCTCGAACTCTTGCCCCTCGTGAACCCGGTCTCCCAGCAACCGCCGCGCCTCCTGCGCGAGGCGATGACGCCCCACCCCTCTCTCACCGAAGATCGGGATCCAGCACCGTTCCAGCCCTTCGAGAGCATCCTCGATCAAGGCCAGTTCCCCGCTACGTGCGATGAATGGAGGATCCTTCAATGCATCGGTGGCACGTTTCAGGAAGGCGTTTTGATCATCACGTTCCGTCGCAGGATCGGTCGCGATGTCGTCCTCTTCTCGCAACAGGATTTGTTCCTCATCCGACTTCGGTTGCTGGGCAAGTCGAAGGATGTTTCCCGGCTTCAGGTCAGCATGAACAACCT
>Ga0310122_10002963_pt1 | contig 10798 bp, 7 predicted proteins | sample CB6_Bottom_1051__FD_203503 | JGI IMG/M metagenome (GOLD analysis project Ga0310122, IMG submission 203503) | Marine microbial communities from Western Arctic Ocean, Canada - CB6_Bottom_1051 | ecosystem: Environmental > Aquatic > Marine > Oceanic | place: Canada: Western Arctic Ocean | collected...
ATCGAAATTCCTCATCAGCCGAAGTCCCACAGGCGCATCATTCGCCCGATGGCCCGGAACCGGCGACCGGGAAAAAACAGCAGAGTGGCCCGCCAGCCCGGGACGTTCGGTCCAGGGTACAGGCTGACCCAACGATACCACCTGACCGAATGGCGCACAAAGCGGAACGAGGACTCTTCGAGCTCAAGCAGGGCCGAGCTCTTTGCGTGACCGATGCAGCCCAGGATGCATCCACCCTGGTCGCCGCAGTCGAGTGTCTCGGCACGGAGCGACTGGAACAGCTCGGCTCCCTTGATACGCCGCTTCGGCTGGTCGTGACCCACCATCGCGGTCACGCGATGGGGATCGCTAGGCATGAGGGCGGCGCAGACCTCAGTATCGCACTCGCGGCAGGCGAGACGCCCGATACGATCCTGGACCTCGCGACGGAACGGAGAACCGCCCCGTCGGACATCGCGCCGCACTTCGTCGTGAATTCGGCCACCCCCACGGAATCGGCTGGGTTGGCGCTGACCCGATTCGGACGTCTCCTCCCGGCCCTAGTAAGTGTTGAGGTGAATCCCGGCTCCCCACTGCTCAGCCGGTGGATCAAGAACGGAACGATCCTCGAGGTCTCGATTGAGAAGGTCGAGCGCGCGGTCGCCCGGTCTGGGATCGCGATCACAAGCGTGGCCGAAGCGCCTGTTCCCCTCGCCGGCGCAGAGGACTCTCGCTTCGTATTCTTCCGCGAAGGTGGAGGCTTCCTCGAGCACGTCGCGGTTCTCATCGGCTCCCGCGAAAACTGGCCCGATCCCGTACCCCTGCGTCTCCACTCGGCCTGCCTCACGGGGGACCTCTTCGGCAGCCTACGCTGTGACTGCGGCGAGCAACTCCGCGGAAGCCTTGAGCACTTCAAGAATCGGGGCGGTGGCGTGCTGGTGTACCTGGCCCAGGAGGGCCGTGGCATCGGATTGGGCAACAAACTCCGAGCCTACACTCTCCAGGAGGAGGGGCTCGACACCGTCGACGCCGACGGCGTGCTCGGCTTCGGCGCCGACGAGCGGCGTTACGATGCGGCCGTGGCGATCCTGCACCACCTCAAGATCTCGCGCGTCGAACTCCTCACGAACAACCCGAACAAGGTGAGGGCGATGGAGGAGGGCGACATCGAAGTGGTGGAACGCATTCCCCTCTACGGTGGGATCAATCGCCACAACCTACGTTACGTCCAAGCCAAGGCAGACCGCTCGGGCCACTGGCTGATGGACATGATCTCGCAGCACGCCTCGGCGGACTAGGCGGCCGGTACTCCGGTGGAAGTGCGCGGCCGCCCTCACGTCGATGGGAAGTTCCTGGAAATCGGCGGGCGTCGTGTCCTGATCAAGGGCGTGGCCTACGGCACGTTCGCTCCTGACAGCGAGGGAGCGCAGTTCCCGTCGGCGGAGCGCGTCGAGCAGGACTTTGCGCTGATGGCGTCCGTCGGTATCAATACGGTGCGCACCTACACGCCACCGTCTCCGATGCTGCTCGACGCGGCCCTTCGACACGGTCTCCACATGATGGTCGGGCTCGCGTGGCCACAACACATCCCGTTTCTCGACGACAGAAGGCTCACTCGACGCATCAGACACGACGCCGTCACGACCGTCCGGCGCATCGCCGAGCACCCTGCGGCGCTCCTTTTCGCGTTGGGCAACGAGATTCCGGCCGGGATCGTCCGCTGGCACGGCCACCGAAGGATCGAGCAGTTCCTGCGTGACCTCTATGAAGATGTGAAGGCAGCGGCGCCCGACAGCCTGCTGACTTATGTAAACTTCCCACCCACCGAGCACCTCGAGCTCGATGCCTTCGACGTGTTCGCCTATAACGTCTACCTCCATCGGGAGACCGAGCTGCGCGGCTACCTCGCGCGCCTGCAGCACCTCGCGGGGGACAGACCTCTGCTCCTCGCGGAAGCCGGCGGGGATAGCTTGCGGGAGGGTCTTGAGGGCCAGGCGTGCATCACGGCAACGCACATCCGCACGGCTTTTGCCGAAGGCGCCTGCGGTGCCGTGGCCTATTCCTGGACCGACGAGTGGTGGCGTGGAGGTCGGACGGTCGACGACTGGGCGTTTGGCCTCGTGGATGAGGCGCGACAGCGCAAACCGGCACTTGCCGCCGTGCAGGAGGTCTTCGCGAGCGCTCCGTTCCCGCCCAGCGCCCGAGCCCAGTGGCCGAGAGTGTCGGTGGTGGTGTGCGCCTACGACGCGGCGGACACCATGTCCGAATGTCTGGCCTCGCTCGATGCATTGACCTATCCCGATGTTGAGATCATCGTCGTCAACGATGGGTCGCGTGATGCGACCGGGGACATCGCAAAGGGGCATTCCGGTGTCCGTGTCGTCGACCTGCAGAACGGCGGCCTGAGCGCGGCTCGGAACGCCGGGCTCGCCGCCGCTTCCAGCGAGATCATCGCGTATACCGATGCGGACGTACGCGTCGACCCCGACTGGCTGACGTACCTCGTTCAGCCGCTGCTCACCTCCGACCTGGCGGGCGTCGGCGGGCCGAACGTCGTGCCCCCGGACGACCCTTGGGTGTCGCAGTGCGTCGCACGCGCCCCGGGTGGGCCGATCCACGTCATGCTCGACGACCGCATCGCAGAGCACGTGCCGGGCTGTAACATGGCGTTTAGACGGGACGCGCTGTTGGCGGTCGACGGCTTCAATCCGGTCTATGTCCGTGCGGGTGACGATGTCGACATCTGCTGGCGACTGCAGGCCAAGAGGCTGCAGATCGGTTTCGCACCGTCTGCGCTGGTCTGGCACCATCGACGGGCAAGCGTGGGAGCGTACTGGCAGCAGCAGGTAGGGTACGGAGAGGGAGAGGCGTGGCTCGACGCGCATCATCCCGAGAAATTTCTCGGTGGACAGATGGTGTGGCGGGGACGCATCTACAGCCCGCTCCCCTTCCTGCGCACGGCGGCCGAGCGGCGCGTCAACACGGGTGTTTGGGGCACCGCGGCGTTTCCGTCGGTCTACAGCACGCAGGCCCACCGTTGGCACTACCTGCCCCACTCCCCCGCGTGGATCGGAGCCTCGCTCGTCTTGCTGCTCATTGGCGTGTTCGGCCCGCTGGCGGGCATGGACGCCGCATGGCTGCCTCTGATCGCCGGGATCCTCGGTGGCGCCACCACCGTCGCGCAGTGCACCCTGTGCGGTTGGCGCTCCAACCTCGACGGTCTGCCGTCCATCGGACGCGCGTCCATGTGGCAGAGTCGCTTTCTGTATCGAGGCCTCATCGCGTGGCTCCACCTGCTTCAACCACTGGCCCGATTCAGAGGCAGGCTCCACGGTATGTCACGGCCCCAGGCAGTCGTACCGAAGCACATGACGCGACATCCTTGGAAGTCGCCGACGCCGACGTTGCGCGACATCGTCGGCTCCGCGCGACTCCTGACCCACACCGGTACGGAGCGCTCCTTCTGGGGCGAGTCGTGGGCGTCGCATACGACACTTTTGACCGAGCTGGTAGGGGTCCTGCGCGCGTCGCGGCCGGCTCAGATCGTGGACGTCGACGAAGGTTGGCGTCCCGACCGGGATCTCAGCCTGGCGATCGGCCGCTGGGGCTGGCTACACGTGCGGACCTTGGTGGAGGAGCACGAGCATGGCGCCTGTCTCTTCCGGCTCCGAGCGCGGCTGCGTCCCAGCTTCGTCGGCACACTACGCGGTGCGACGCTCGCCGTGCTGGTGGCGGGCGGCATGAGCGCGTCGATGTTCATCTACGATCCGTCGGTGACGCTCGTCGTCGCGGCGGCCACCATCGCAGTGATCGGCGCCCGCGCAGCTTGGCAGGCGATGCGCGCCACGGCGGTGCTCGACCAGGCGGTCACGCGGGTCACCACAGCCGCCGGCCTCGTGAGGCTTCCAGTTTCGCCCACGCTAGAACCAGAGGCGGAAGCCACGGCCGGAGCCGGGGTCGAACCCACGGTGGAAGCCGGGGCCAAACACGCGGGGGGGCCCACAGCCCCGTCCCCCGTGAGACACAGGGTCGAACCCAAGCCCCGGCGGTCCGCCGAGACGACGGTGTCCGACTTCATCCGCTGAGGGTGCTCGAGTGACCGTAGTTTCCTGGACGCTTGGATTCCTCCGACCGTATCGCCGACAGGCGGGAGCGATCTTTGCGTTGTCGGTCCTGGAGATCGGCTTGGCGGTGCTGGCCCCCTGGCCACTCAAGGTCATCGTGGACTACGTCCTGGGCGGCCTTCCCCTTCCGGCGGCGCTCGCGGTCGTGACCCCTGTGGCCGTCGCCGGCAGCGCCGTGGCCATCCTCGTTTTCGTTGTGCTGGCGGGTCTCCTCATCCAGCTCGCCAGCGAGGTGACCCGCATGATCCACACCCAAATGCAGGTGCGGGTAGCCCAGCGCGTCGTCTACACCCTTCGGGCCAAGCTCCTGGCTCACCTCCAGGCGCTCCCGCTCCGGCACCACGTCCTGACCCCGACGGCCGATTCCGTTTACCGGCTCGATGCAGACGCCCACTGCGTGGACGACCTGATCATCGGCGGCGTGTTTCCGCTGACTCTCGCGACGCTCAATCTGGGGGTCATGTTCGTCGTCCTCGTCTACGTGGACCTGACGCTCGCCCTGCTCTCGCTCGTGGTGGCGCCATTTCTCTACGTATGCCTCCGCTTCTATTCACGCACCATGCTCGAACGCGCCGAACGGGTGAAGGCGCTCGAGGCGACGCTGATCGAGCGCGCCTTCGAGATCCTCTCCTCGGTCGCTGTGGTCAAAAGCTTTGCGCGGGAGCGCCACGAGCTGGCACGCTTCTCGAGTTCGGGCGATGACACCATGCGTGCCCGGCTCACACTGACGTGGCAGGAATCGCTCTTCAGTGTCGCCGTCACGGCGATCACACTCGCCGGTACGGCTCTGGTCCTCATCGTGGGCGGTCTTCACGTCCTGAACGGCACGTTGACGCTCGGGAGTCTACTCGTCGTCATCGCCTATTTGGCCGCGGTCTACGATCCGATCTCGGCGATCGCCCACTCCACCGGGTCACTGCAGCAGGCCGTCGCAAGCGCGCGCCGTGTCCGCGAGATCTTCGCCCTCACGCCCGAAGTTCTCGACGCCCTTGATGGGATCGACGCGTCCAACATCGCTGGACACATAAGCTTCGATGCGGTGAGTTTCGCCTACGGAGACCGGCGGAGCGTACTCGACTCGATCAGCTTCGAGGCTCGGCCCGGAGAGCTGGTGGCGTTGGTGGGCCTCACCGGCGCCGGCAAGACGACGATCGCCAACTTGATCCCGAGATTCTTCGAACCAACCACGGGCAGGGTACTCGTCGATGACGTCGATGTGGCTCGTTACTCTCTGAAGTCGCTTCGTGAGCAGGTCGCATCGGTCCCGCAGCAGCCGGTGCTGTTCACCGGCACGATCGCCGACAATATCCGATATGGGCGCCTCGACGCTTCCCAGGCCGACATCGAAGCTGCAGCCGGGGACGCCAACCTTCACGATTTCGTGACCCGTCTGCCGCAGGGCTATCAGACGCCCGTCCATGAGGGGGGCGCGACACTCTCGGGTGGCGAGCGCCAGCGCATCGGCATCGCCCGGGCGCTGCTGAAAGCGGCCCCGATCCTGATTCTCGACGAGCCCACTTCGGCGGTCGACGCGATCTCCGAAGGGGCGATCTTCGACACGCTCAAGCGGCTCCGCGCCAACCACACGCTGCTCGTCATCGCCCACCGCCTCTCCACGATCCGTGACGCCACTCGCATCCTCGTGCTGAACGATGGGCAGCTCATCGCCCAAGGGGCCCATGACGAGTTGATCGCGACGTGCGAGCTCTACCGTCGAATGTGCGCGCGCCTGTCCGTCGGCAAATCTCTCGAGGACAAGAGCACGGTGGACGAACTCCTGCGGGCCACCTCGTGAAGATCCTGTTGGCCGGGATCGTCGCTCGGTATCCGTTCGGCGGCGTCACGTGGTGCTCACTCATGTATCTCCTCGGCCTGCGGGCGCTGGGGCACGAGGTCCTCTATATCGAGGACACCGGCGAGTGTATCTACGACCCGGAGCGCGACGAGATCGTGACCAACCCGGCTTATGGCACGCGCTACATCCATGCAGCCCTCGAACCGTTCGGGCTCGGGGACCGCTGGAGCTTCGTCAACTACGACGGGTCGTATCACGGCCTTTCGCGGGACGCCGTTCGCTCCTACTGCGCCGAAGCCGACCTCTTCGTGAACCTCTCGGGTGGCTCCTGGTTTTGGCGTGACGAGTATGCGGCCATCCCGCGCAGCGTGTTCATCGACTCCGACCCCGTGTTCACGCAGCTCGCGATCGCGAAAGGCGAGCAGTGGTACGTCGAGTTCTTTCAGCGGTTCGACCGCCTTTTCACTTTCGGGGCGAACATCGGCACCCCGGCCTGCGACGTACCGACGAGCGACCTGGTCTGGCGGCCGACCGTGCAGCCGGTCGTGACAGAGCTCTGGCACACCGACGAGCCGCCGGCCGGTGACCGCTTCACCACCGTGATGACCTGGAAGACCGAGAGCTTCATGGACATCGACGGCGACAAAGACCGGGAGTTCCTCCGGTTCATCGAGCTACCGGCTCTTACGCCCTCGCGATTCAAGATCGCGGTGAACGGTCCGATGGGGCTCCTGGAAGAGCACGGCTGGTCGCCGATCGAAGCGATGGGTGTTTCGAAATCGCTGTGGGACTATCGCGACTTCATCCGCGACTCGAAGGCGGAGTTCGGCGTCGCCAAACACGCCTATGTGGCTCGACGTTCGGGGTGGTTCAGCGACCGGACGGCGTGTTACCTGGCGGCTGGACGACCGGCGCTCGTGCAGGACACCGGTTGGAGCGCCCACGTCCCCTCGGGCACCGGCCTGATCGGGTTCTCGACCCTCGACGAAGCGCTCGACGGACTCGAACGGCTCGAAAGCGACTACGCCCTCCATGCGATCGGCGCCACTGAGATCGCGCGCGAGTATTTCGACGCAGCTCACGTCCTGCCACCGTTTCTGGAAGAGGCCTGCGGATGACAAGGGAGCGCACCCAACCGATGCGTATCGCGGTGGTCGGCCCCGTCGCTCAGTCGATCCCGCCGACCCGCTCGGGATCGGTCGAAGCCGTCACGGCCCTCCTCACCGACGGCCTCGTGGCGAAGGGCCACGAGGTCACGCTCTTCGCGACCGGGTCGTCGAGCACGACCGCCAGACTGCATGCGACTTTTCCGCTCGGCTATCACGAGGATACGTCGCTGTGGCCGTGGGAACTCTGCGAGCTACTGAACCTCGCCGCCGCCATCGAGCGCGCTGCCGCTTTCGACGTCATTCACTATCAGGCGGAGTACGCCCCCATATCGCTGGCGTTCACCCGGCTCTCGCCCATCCCCGTACTGCTCACCTTGCATCACGCGCCGACGCCGCCCGAGGTCGCCCTCTGGTCACGCTATCCGGAAGCGCCCTTCGTGGCCATTTCGGCCGCACAAGAGCAGCTTCTCGCCGGACTCAACGTTGTGGGGACGATTCATCACGCCGTGGACACCACCACCTTCGTTCTTCGCACCGAGCCTGACGACTATCTCATCTTTCTCGGTCGCTTCACCGAAGGCAAAGGCGTGGTGCAGGCAATCGAAGTAGCGAGAAGGAGCGGCCTCCGTCTCATGCTCGCCGCGGCAGAGAACGATTACTACCGGAGCGTCGTCGCGCCCCTGGTCGACGGCCAGCGAGTCGTCTACGCCGGCGAGGTCGACCTCGCCGCGAAGGTGTCGCTGCTGGGCGGCGCGCGGGCTCTGCTCTATCCCGTGCAATCGAGTGAGCCCTTCGGTCTCGTCATGGCGGAGGCGATGGCCTGTGGCACACCCGTCGCCGCGCTCGGGAAGGGCGCCGCCGTCGAGCTCGTCGATGACGGCGTCACGGGTGGAATTTTCGACTCGCTCGACGCACTCGTCGACGGGCTCCCCCGTGTGTTGGCGCTCGACCGGAACGGCGTGCGCGGTCGCGCCGTGGAGCGTTTCGGCCCCGACCGCATGGTCGACGCGCACATCGAGGTCTATTCGCGGCTGGTCACCGAGCGTCACCGTGCCGAGCGCACCGCCTGACATGACGGCGGCACTCGATACCGTGAGCGGCTCTTCTCTCCTGGCAGTCTTCGCACACCCCGACGACGAGTCGCTGGCGTGCGGCGGCCTGCTTGCATGGTGCGCCGAACGCGGCGTCCGGGTGTCGCTCCTCTGCCTGACGCATGGCGAACACGGTCCGGGGCAAGACCGCGAGCGGCTTCGCGACACTCGGGCGAGCGAGCTGGAGAACGCCGCGCGGGTGCTCGGCATTCGCGACCTCGTATTGCTCGACCACGAGGACGGCATGCTCCCCTGGATCGACGGCGACCGGCTCGAGGAGGACATCCTCAGCGCCATTCGCCGATTCCAACCCGACGTGGTCGTCACGTTCGATGAGGACGGTCTCTACTGGCATCCCGACCACATCGCAGTGCACGAACGAACCACCGCAGCGGTCGGCGGGCTTGGCGCGGCCGGGCCGGCGCTCCGCTACGTCAGCATGCCCTCAGGTGCCGTGCGCGCCATCGTGGACGCCGCGTCAAACGGCCCCGACGAGTGCAGCGACGAGACTCCGAGACCCATCCTCGGTGTGGCCGATGCGGACGCGTTCGGATCGATGGCGCCCGCGCCGACGCTTATCGTGGAGGCCGGGGAGTTCGCGGACCGGAAGCTGGCCGCGCTACGATGCCACCGCACGCAGTTCGACGGGAGTGCGCTGGAGCATATCAAGGAAGAAGACGCGGCGCGGCTCCTCGGAAGGGAGCATTACCGGCGTGCGCAGGTCGGTTCGCCGGATGACGTGTTCATCGAACGCTTCGGCATCCCGAGCCGCTGATTTCGACATGCACGTAAGCCTCCTGGATCTCCTGCGGTGCCCCTTCTGTGGGACCGCGGTCACGATCGTCGAGAACGAAGCGCTGGTTCGCGAGGGCGCCCACATCAATGCGGGAGTGCTCGCGTGCGAGTGTTGCGCATTTCCTGTGGTAAGCGGTATCCCCGTGTTGATGGCCGACGACGCGGCGCGGCGTGCTCTACACGACCTCGAGGCGGGCCGGGGCGAGGACGCGCTCCTTGGTCTCCTGACCCTTGCCGAAGACACCGCACGCCGGAAACACTTTCGCGCACTCATGACCCAGGACACCGCGACGTATCGCGAGGCCCTCGAGCTCCTGTGCGACGACGCCGAGGGCACATACTTTCTCTATCGCTTCACGGACCCGACCTTCGTGACCGCGGAGGCCCTGCTCCGGGCCGTCGGCCAGCAAGACTGGCCCCTACGAGGGCGTACCCTCGATCTTTGTGGCGGCTCCGGCCACCTGACGGGAGTTCTCACCGGTCTCCGGCCCCCCGGGGAGCCACTCGTGCCGGGCACGGTTCTCGCCGACGTGTACTTCTGGAAGTTGTGGCTCGCCAAACGGTTCACGGCACCAGACGCCGAGCCGGTCTGTTGCGACGCCAACCACCCGCTGCCGTTCGCCCGCGCGACGTTCTCGACCGTAGTCCTCGCCGACGCGTTCCCTTATATCTGGCACAAGCGACTGCTAGCCGAAGAGATGATGCGGCTCGTGGGCGAGGACGGCGCCCTCGTGATGCCGCACCTGCACAGCGCACTGGGCGACAACGTCTCGGCGGGCGACACGCTCACGCCCGCCGCGTATTACGCGCTCTTTGCGTCGCATCAACCGCGCTTGTTCAGCGACGAGCAATTGTTCAACGACGTGGTCGAACACCGAGTCGTCGACCTGACGCAGGGCATCTCACCCGAGCACCTCGGCACCGAGCCGGCACTCACGCTCGTCGCCAGCCTTCGTACAGATCTGTTTCGCCGTTACGACCTGACACCAGGGCGTGACGTGACTGGCGAGCTATCGGTCAACCCGCTGTACCGTGTCGAGCGGCGCGGGGCGTCGTCGATCTTGACGCTGACGTTCCCCACGCCCGAATACGAGGCGGAATTCCGCGAATGCCGCCGCTACCTGCCGGAGAGCGTCACCGTGGAGGCTGATCTGACGGGTCCGATCCTACGTGAGGCCCTCGGGTCGAGATACGACGAACTGCGGGACCGGCGAATCCTCATCAACGCACCCATCGGGTATTGCTAGCGTAACTGTCAGCTCGGCGAAGACAGGCCGTCAGTCGATCCTAAGCCGCGCCAGGACCGGGTAATGATCGGACGGGTAGCGGCCTCCGTCGTTGTGCAGGACCGTCTCGACAGAGTGGACCCCGATCGGGCCTCCGATCAGAATCCAGTCGACCCGCTCGATGCGCCCGTCATCCGGCGGGCCGAAGTCACTCAGGGTCAACTCCGGACCCCGCCGCTCATCGGCCTCGACCCAGGCGTCGTCGAGCCCATGGCTCGTGGCGACCCGCCAAAGGTCACTGGTCTCCGCGACGTTGTTGAAGTCGCCCAGGACGATGACGGCGCTACCCTCCGGCAACGCGCCGACCCGTTCCAAGATCAGGTCGACCGCATCGATCTGCCCCTGTCCTCGCCTGAGCGAGAAATGCGTATTGAAGACATACACCGCCCTCCCGGTCGCCAAGTGATGGAACCTCGCCCAGGTGACGATACGGCCACCACCTCGCCGCCTCCGGCGGGCTCCGCTGTTCGGCACCGGCGGCACGTCGGGTGTCGCCGTGAGCCAGAAGTTGCCGGACTCGATCGGCGCCAACTCGTCATACCGGTAGAAGATGGGTGTGTGCTCACTGAGACCCTGGCCCCCGTTGAGCCGGCGATCGATGCCCAACCAGCGGTAGTCC
>Ga0310122_10002964_pt1 | contig 10787 bp, 7 predicted proteins | sample CB6_Bottom_1051__FD_203503 | JGI IMG/M metagenome (GOLD analysis project Ga0310122, IMG submission 203503) | Marine microbial communities from Western Arctic Ocean, Canada - CB6_Bottom_1051 | ecosystem: Environmental > Aquatic > Marine > Oceanic | place: Canada: Western Arctic Ocean | collected...
TCGGTCCCCGCTCGACCACCAGCGTGTTGCCGTTGGCTAGGCGCCACGCCGTGCCGAGTTCTTTGTTCGGCTTGGCCAAGTCGTAACGCCACACGACCTTCATGTCGCGCGTCATCTCCTTGGCCACATTGTTCGCTGAAAAAAGAATGTTGCCGTTTGGCAGCACGGAGCCGTCTCGCGAAGGTTCATTCACCTGCCAAACGACCTCGCTCTTTTCGTTGATGAGCTGAGTCAGCCTGCCGCAAATTAAAATGCTGTGGCGGATGCCCTCGCTGCTCACCTGCCGGATGGCCGGTTTGTCAGCGGCAAAAGAAAATGCACTCATCGCAAACAGCGACGATGCGAGGATGGAATGATGTAGTGATCTCATAAATTGAATCGGTTACTTCCGCTTTGTGAGCGGTTTGGCGTCCTTGACGAAGCCGGCCTCGCGGGTGCCGCTGCCCTTGGCCCCGGTGAGGTCGTCGCCGAGATCGGCCCGCATCTCATCGGCCAGCTTGGCCAAGCGCTTGGCCACGGCGGGGTGATCGCTGAGCACGTTCGCACTCTCGCCAATGTCGCTGGCCAGGTTGTACAGCGTCGACGGCTGGCCGTTGGGCTTCAGTTTGTCCCGGGTGAAAAACAGCTTCCAGTCGCCGCTGCGAACGGCCTGTAGTTGGCCGCGCCCATAAAAAAAGAACGCCTTGTGCGGCGACACCGCACCCGGCTTGCCCCAGAGCAGAGGGCCGATGTCCCTGCCGTCGAGCTCGCGATCGCCCGGCAACTTGGCCCCGGCGAGTTTCGCAAAAGTCGGCAGCAGGTCCATCAGCGAACAAAGCTCGTCGCTCGTGCTGTTGGCGGCGATGACACCGGGCCAGCGGACGATCGCCGGCACACGCATGCCGCCCTCGGCGGTGGTGTAGCCCCAGCCGCCGAGCGGGCCGTTGCTGCCCTGGGGCGGATCGCGCCGGGGCGCTCCGTTGTCGCTCGTCCAAATGACAATGGTTCTCTTGTCGATGCCATGCTTTTTCAATGCCTTGAAAATCTCGCCAGCGGCCCAGTCGAGCTCCTCCACCGCATCGCCCCACGCGCCGTTTTTTGATTTGCCGCGAAACGCCTTACTGGCGAACGGGGCACGCGAGCTGCCGGGCATGTTGTGCGGCAGGTAGAGAAAGAAGGGGTTGTCCCTGTTGGCGGCGATGAACTTGACGGCGGCGGCGGTCTCACGCTGCGTCAGCGTGTTGCGATCGGCGGGCGCCTCGATGACTTGTTCATTCTCCAGCAACGGCAACGGCGGCCATCGATTGCCGCGCAACCGCTCACCGATGCGCTGGCCGGTGGCGCGTGTCATGTCGTCGCTGTACGGCAGGCCAAGGAAAGAGTCGAACCCCTGCCGCGTGGGAAGAAACACCGGTTGATCCCCCAGATGCCACTTGCCGATGCATGCCGTCGCGTAGCCTGCTTTCTTCAACACCTCGGCGATGGTGGTTTCGTCCGGGTGCAATCCATTCGGCGACACAGGCCGCAGCACGGGCCCATCCCCAGTTGTCCAGCCCAAGCCGACGCGCCGAGGGTAGCAACCGGTCATCAACGCCGCCCGGCTCGGCGTGCAGACACCACTCGCGCTGTAAAAACTCGTGAGCCGCATCCCATCCCGCGCCATCCGGTCTAGATTGGGAGTGCGATGCAGCTTGCTGTCAAATGGCCCAATGTCGCCATAGCCCAAATTGTCGCACATGATGATAACAAAATTGGGTCGCTCGACTTCGGCCGCTTGGCCAAGCGCCAAAGTTAACGCGATAACGGTGAGTGAAAAAAAGCAGCTCATCAACGAATATTCCGCTTTGTGAGCGGCTTGGCGTCCTTGACGAAACCGGGCTCGCGGGTGCCGCTGCCCTTGGCTCCGGTGAGGTCATCGCCGAGGTCGGCCCGCATCCCCTCGGCCAGCTTGGCCAGGCGCTTGGCCACGGCGGGGTGATCGCCGAGCACGTTGCTCGCCTCACCGATGTCACTGGCCAGGTTGTACAGCGCCGCCGGCCGGCCCTTGGGCGCCTGTTTGCCCCGGGTGAAAAACAGCTTCCAGTCGCCGCTGCGCACGGCGTGCAGTTGGCCGCGCGAATAAAAGTAAAACGCCTTGTGCGGCGTCGCCGCCCCCGGCTTGGCCAGGAGCAGCGGGGCGATGTCTTTGCCGTCCAGCTTGCGGTCGCCGGGCGGCTTGGTGCCGGCGAACTTGGCCAAAGTCGGCAGCAGATCCATCGACGTCGCCATCGTGTCGCTGCTCGTGCCGGCCGGGATCACGCCGGGCCAGCGCACCACGAACGGCACGCGGTGGCCGCCCTCCCATGTCGAGCCTTTGCCTCCCTTGAGCGGCTTGTTGCTCGCGCCGTGGCGCGTCGGCCCGCCGTTGTCGGACATGAAAATAACCATCGTCTTTTCGTCGAGGCCGTTGGCCTTGAGCGCCTTCAAAATCTCGCCGGTGGACCAGTCGATCTCCTCCGCGGCGTCGCCCCATTTGCCGTTGGCCGACTTGCCGGCGAAACGCTTGCTCGAGTACTGCGGCCAGTGCGGCATCGTGTGCGGCAGGTAGAGGAAAAACGGCCAGGCCTTGTTGCGCTCGATGAACGCAATCGCCTCCCGCGTGTAACGCTGCGTGATGAGCCGCTGATCCGGTTCCTCCTCGATCACCTTCTCCATCCGCAAGAGCGGCAGCGGCGGGTACGACTTGGTCGGCCGATCCTTCTGCCCCATGTCGTTGGAGAACGGGATGCCAAAGTAATAGTCGAAACCCTGCCGCGTCGGCAGGAATTCCGGCTGATCGCCCAAGTGCCATTTGCCGACGATGCCGGTGGCGTAGCCGCGCGCCTTGAGCACCTCGGCAACGGTGATCTCGCTGGAGTTGAGGCCGCGCTGGTTGCCGGGGAAAAGCACACCCTGCCCCTTCTCGTTTTGGTGCAGGCCGACGCGCTTCGGATAGCAGCCGGTCATCAGCGACGAACGCGACGGCGAGCAGACGCCGCTCGTCACGTAAAAGCTGGTGAACTTGCGCCCCTCCGCCGCCATGCGGTCGAGGTTGGGCGTGCGGTGGTTCACCGAGCCAAACGGCCCGATGTCCGCATAGCCCAGGTCGTCGCAGAAAATGATGATGAAGTTGGGCCGCTCCACCTCCGCCGCCTTGGCCAAGGGCGAACACAAGCCAAGCAACACACTTGCAACCGCCAAACGAAATAAAATCGAAAACGCCTTCATGAGTCGGCGAACCGTTTCACCGCCGGGCCGCCGGGTCAATCCCCTTGGCTTGAAAATGGGCGGCGGCGCGATGACTATGGCCGCCAGGGAACAGGGACAAATTATATTAAGCTTATTAAAATTGCTGTCATAGGCGGAGGGATCAACGGGGTGATGGCTGCGTGGGAGTTGGCCAAGGCTGGGCACGCGGTGGAGTTGATCGAGATATCAAGCGTCATGTCCGCGACCAGCAGCGCGTCCACCAAGCTGTTGCACGGCGGATTGCGCTACCTCGAGCATGGCAGGTTTTCGCTGGTTCGGGAGTCGCTGCGGGAGCGGGCATGGTGGTTGGAAGCCGCGCCCGACGTCACTCAAGTGATCCCCATCCTGTTTCCGATCTTCCAGGGTTCCCCGCGCTCACGTTGGACGATCAAGCTGGGGATGGTTTTATACGATCGGCTCGCCGGCAAATACGGGGTTGGCAAACATCGCTGGATGAGTTGTGCGGAATTAACCGAAGGCATGCCCAATCTGAAGAGCGACGGCCTGAAGGGTGCGTACCTTTTTTACGACGGGCAGATGGACGATCACGCGCTTGGCCTGTGGGCGACGGAACAGGCCAAGGCCGCCGGTGTCACCGTGCGCGAACACACTCCGGTGGACCGTATCACGGCAGACGGTGCGGTTGAGATTCAGGGGAGCCAAGCGCAATACGATCGCGTGGTGAACGTGGCCGGGCCTTGGGCGGTGGAGCTGCTCAAGCAAAGCGGGTTGCCCCACGAAACCGATTTGGACCTGGTGCGCGGCAGTCACCTGTTGCTGGATCGAAATACAAAACACGGGATGATGTTAACAGCGAAAACCGACGGCCGGTTGTTCTTCGTCCTGCCGTATCAGGGCAAAACTTTGCTGGGCACGACGGAGGTGCGGGCGGAGCCGGACGAGCCGGTCGTGTGCAGCAAAAGCGAATCGGATTATTTGATCACAGCGTACAACGATGCGTTCGACAACCCCATCGGCGAGTTGGATATTCTCTCAACGTTCGCCGGGCTGCGACCGTTGCTCAAGTCCCACAAAAACCCAAACAAAGCCACGCGGGAATACAAAATCGAGCAACACGAAAAAGTCATCACCGTCTTCGGCGGCAAATGGACCACCGCCCGGTCGCTGGCAAAAGAGATCGCCGCCAAAGCCAATAATCAACCCGCTTGACAGTCTGTCCGTGATATGACAGATTTTTCGATTGTTAATCATTACGTCATGAGAAAAAAATTCAAAACAAAAGACAATTTGCAGGGTTGCTACAGCGTTTTTGTGTTGGTATTTGTGGTTAATTGCTGCTGTTTTTTGGGGTATCTCCCCATGGATTATGAACTTCTAACTGATTCGCATTACTGTGAAACCTGTGAGCGCTATTACAGATCCCACGGGCAGGAAACAATGTTATGTCACGTTTGCGACAGTAAAGTTACCAGTGCGCTTTTGTCGACCGATATTTTTAACTACTTCAACAGTTATTACTGTGAAGATTGTGAAAAATTCGAACCTGATCCTAAAATAGTCGTTAATCGCGGTTATGACGATCCCGCTGAAGATACCGAATATTGCACTATATGCGGAGAAGAAGTTTCAAACGCTTTCATAATGTTAACCATATTCAAAGCAAGCCTGATAGGTTCGCTCGTGTTTGGGATATTTTTCAAATTGATGCCTGCAGGAAGAACGCAACTTCACCGCGCCGCTCGCAAAGGGAATCTTCAAAAAGTAAAGCACATTATTTATACGGGAGAACCCATCGACACAAGAACTTATTACCAAAGGACTCCGCTCTACTTCGCCGCAACTAATGGCAACATGGAGATTGTAAAGTATCTAATTTTAAAAGGCGCCAAAGTGAATATCCGTGAACCTAAAACCAAAAAATCTGAAGATGACGACTCGGGGCAAACTATCGATTATGACGATCAACCACTCTGGGGTGCAGTGGATAATGGGCACATAGAAATTGTTAAGTATCTCATTTCGAAGGGGGCCTACGTAAACATTAAGCAATCCAAAGTTGAGAAATCTGGAAATAACGACTGGGCCAGCGTCATTGCCGACGTGACCGCTGCGCTCGAGCTAAAACAACCACTTTGGGTAGCAGTGGTTAAAGGGCACACAGAAATTGCCCAGTTGCTTATCAAAAATGGAGCAGATATAAATTTAAAGGATGGCCTTGATAAGTCAATTTTGGAAGTAGCGTTTGAAAAAAAACAGGAGGCTGTCGTCAAGGCCCTCATCGAGAAAGGCGTGAATATAAAGTCAAAAGATTTCATGCGATCCTTCATTCACTCAGCGGCTGAAAATGGGTGGGAAGACATCATAGAATTACTCATCCGAAAAAGGCGCTGACGTCCACGAGAAAGGATGGCACAACAACACAGCTTTGTATTATGCAGTGATCAATGGGCATTTTGAAGCGGTCGAATTCATACTCTCCAAGGGAGGCGATGTGAATGCCACCTGGTGGAAGTGGTCTCTGCTTGATCAGGCCAAACGCAACAAACACGACAATGTCGCCACGCTCCTCCGGCGGCATGGAGCCAAATCACACGAAGTACTCAAGGCTGAAGGAAAATGGAGGCACGATTCATCTTAACCGCGTTGACCGCCACGTTTTTTTCGGGGTGTTTGGGAGTCAAAACAGTCATCGTCTTTCAGCCAAACGGCGGCTTCGAGCCGGTTATCACCACCAAGCCCTCCGGTCAACCCCGCAGCGCTTGGCCAAGTGTTCAGTCGCCGATGTGGAACTCTCGAATCCACTTGGCCGGCTCCGGTTTGTAAATCCAAAACCCCTCGCCAATCCGCACCTCCGGCACGCCATGATAGCCGTCATCCTCCGATTCCAGCCATTGGCCACCCTCGAAACGGTGCGTCAAATAGCTCCCGCCCGGCGGCAGGCGCAGGACGAGATCGCCCTCGCCAATCGGCAGGCCAAGGTCGGCGTCCACCCGGCCCGCCTGCGGCACCGGCGAGCCGACCAGTTCCCAGCGTGCGCCGAGATCCGCGGCCAGCAACCCCTCCGGCACCGCGCCGCGCAGCGGGATCAGCACATCGCTATCCGAATCATTCCGGAAAAATGCGCCGGTACCCGGCGGCAGGATCATGTCCGGTGTGTCCCACTCGCCCCAGTCGAAACTGTTGATCGTGTAAAAGCCGGTGTCCGGCTCGAGCACGTAAAGCATCGACCCCTCCGGCACGACCGGCAGCAACTCCGTGACGATGTTTTCGCCGAACACAAACGGCACGGTGAACAAGGTGAAGCCGGTCGGGAAATATACCTCGGCGTAACCGGTTGCTCTTGTCGAGACCACGTTGCCGTCGGCATCCGTCACCCGATAAAAACGAGCGGCGTGGCCGCCCGCCGTTTTGTCATCGAACGCAAACACGCCATCGCCGGCAGGCGTCCTGCCGAGCGTCGACCATGTCTTCAAGTCCTCCGACGTCTCAATGGCCACCCTGCCTTTCGTGCCCTCCTTCAAAACCAAGCGTACCCCTGCGCCGCGGCCGCGGCCGTAGCGAACCGCCGTCCGCCCAAATCCGCCCGCATCGCCCACCCCACTGTCCTCGTCGATGTCAGTGGGGGGGTTGCCGGAAAAGTCGCCAGCATCGATGACGACAATTTCACCCTCTTCGCCATCCTCAACGGAGCTGGTCGACGTTTCACCGGGATCATCGATCAGCACAAACTTTGGATCCGGTTTACGAACGACAACGGTTTTCAATTCATCCAAAGTCGCTGGCTGCGTTCGGGGATCGCCCGCGCCACCGGTGACGACTTGGAACACGTTGGAATCACCGACCAAGCGCTCCGCCTCCTCTGCATGTGCAAACTCCGGTTCGCCCTCGGCGGTTTCCCACACGCGCACCTGTACCCACACTTTCTCGCCCGGAGTCACGTTGGGGATCACGACGATGTTTAAATCCTCCACACGCCAAAAACCGGACTGGTAAAAAGGCAGAGGCTCACCCACAGGCGACAGGTTTTTCGGATCCAAGCCGGCCAGCAACTGAGCGCGGAAAGCGGCACCGGAAATATAATTCCTCTTCGCGTCGATGACCGGCGCATCTTCATGATTGGAAAACGACAACGAAGCCCCATCAGGGATCGCATGGACGTTAACCTGAATCTTCGGCCCCGGCAGCGGCACGCCGTTCAGCCAAGCGGTCATCCGGTACTCGCCCGCTTGGCCAAGCTGGATGTTCTCGATCCAGTTACTCTCAATGACAACAGGCTCATCCGGTTCTGCTAGGCCAAGCCGCGTCAGCGTCAGTGCGGCGGCGTTGCTTTTCACCCATATCTCAACCTCACCTCCTCCCGATGTTGGCAGATGAAAAGTTTTAAAGGCATAAAGTTGGACCTCGGTTTCCAAACGACTCCCTCCAAAAATCTCAAATGGCAAAACCGACTGACTGTTTTGAGTCATCAAAGACCGATATTTTCCTTTGTAGGGAATAACTTTTTCCGTTGAAGGTAAAAGGATCGTCGTTGGATCCATTTTGCCAAACGTCAGCCGGTTGACTTTGATCTTGCCCAATCCTGCGATAAAGGTAGGGGGCGGATTGGCCTCGCTGCCGCCGGTGACGACATCGACGATCTCCGATACGCCGATGCGGCCGTCGTTCTCGAACGCGGCCTGCACGGAATCACCCTTCGCGCTGTCCCACACGCGCACCTGCACGGCGGCGGTTTCGCCCGGGGCCACGTCGGGGATGCCGACCGCCGTGCCATCGTCGGCCAGGTAACCGGCATCATCACCCAAGCCGAGCGGCACCGGCTCGCCGACCGCGGCAAGTTCGCCATCGACCGGCCCGGCAAAAAGCTGAGCCACGATTGAGCCGCCCTCGCTGTCGCCGGCGAGCGGATTGCCGGCATGATCCACGATCGGCGAAAAGAACTGACGCCCCTGCACGCGATTGGCAAACGCGATTGAGGCACCCTTCTTCCGTGGCCAGACTTTCACCACGGCGGAGATGCTCATCCGGTCGCGTTTCGCGTTTCGCACCCGTGCCTGGTACACACCCGAGTCGGCCTCGGAGAGTTTGGCCAGGCGCAGCGTCGCGCTGTTCTCGCCCGGCAGCGCCTCCCCGTCTTTCCGCCATTCGTACGTCACCACGCCCACCGGATCCGACACGGCGACACGCAACTCGAGTTCATCGCCCGCCAGGAACCAACCACCCGCCGGGTGCTCGACAAGAAACTCCGAAGCGAGAGAAAAGCTCTCCAGCCCGTTCAGCATGGCCGGCAACTCGGGTGGCTCGCCGTCGTTGCCGGTTTTGACTTTGAAAACATTCGACACTCCCACGCGGCCGCCGCGAGCAAATGCTTCGTCGTAGCTCTCGCCAACAGACTCCCAGGCGCGGACTTGAAAAAACGCCTCACCGCCGGGTGGCACGTTGGGCAGTTGAATCGCCAGAGCCGTGGCAGACACATCCAGATATCCGGCCCGCCTGCCTGTTCCAAACGACACCGGTTCCCCAACTGGCATCAACCAATCCGATTGAACACCCGCATAAAGTTGTGCAAGAAAACCGCTTCCCTCAAGTCGCGTGCTCCCGTCAGCATCTAAGATGGGTTCATCGAAACCCATCGTCTGAAAGCGGTTTTTGAAAAACACCGTGCCGCCCTTGGCCAAGCGCTGCACCGTCACCACCGCCGCAACACTCAGCTTGGCCAAGCCGGCCTGCCGCACCACCACGCGATACTCGCCAAGATCATCCGCGGTTATTGGGTCAAACTTCAGTGTTGCGGCCGTGGCTCCGGGCAACTCCACACCATCCTTCAGCCATTGATACGTTGCCTTCTCCGGCGAGGTCGTGACCACGGAGAGTTCACCCGCGTGGCCAAGCACGACATAGGCCGACACCGGCTGCTTGGCAATCAATCCTGCTCCCGCATCGGTCAGGCTGAAGCTTTTGGGACTAATGGAACCGGGAATGCCGGGAGGGATCAAATCATAGCCGCCGGTCATCACCGATACGATTTCCGAAACGCCGTATTTGCCTCCCCTCGCCTTGGCGACTTCATAGCTTTCCCCAGCCGCAACTTCCCAGGCATGCAACCGTGCCTTGGCTATCACCCCCTGACCGACATTCGGCAGTTTGTATTCTGGTTTTGATTGGCCCGGTTTGTGGTTTGAACCGGCGAATTTCCCAGCCCCAAAAGTCTCCGGCTCACCCGCCGGAATCATTTTCGCCTCCGTCGGCCCGGCATAAAGCTGAAGAAGAAACGCACCCCCATCCAAAAACGTTTTTCCATCCGTATCGGTGATGCGGTTCGATGAATCCAATACGACAACAACCGTCCCGTCGGTCTCCTGCGCGGCCGCCATCACGGGCAGGCACAACAGCACCAGCAACCCCCACGGTCGCATCTTCATCGCAGTCATTAGTGTGATCCCCTTCGGTGACGTATATTGCTCATTTTTCGTTTCTTTAAAAGGTTAAATCATTAATTTTCAACTACGTATTATCGAAAAAATTAACAGCTCGAACTGAAGAAAACCTATCAACTGATTAATTGAGTTGTCAACCTTTAAAATCTTCCCTATCCAACTCGTCAACTCATAAAAAGACAGTTTGAAAAACCGTTATCACTCTGTGATCTTTTCGCGGCATGAAGCCACTTTGGGTCACTACCTTGGCCGCCGCTTTGTGGGTGGGGTGTTTGGGAGTCAAGACAGTCTTTGTTATTCAGCCGGACGGCGGCTTCGAGCCGATCCTCACCGACAACGGCCTGGCCGACTGGCATTGCTTCCCGGAAAACCTGGCCAACGACTGGTCGGTGAAGGACGGCCAACTCATCGGCCGCAGCTCCGGCAAGGGCTCTTACCTGATGTGGAAGGGTGGCGACCTGAGAGATTTTGAACTCAAGTTCGATTACAAGCTGGTGACCGACGGCAACACCGGCCTGCAGGTGCGCAGCATCAAGCACGATTCCGAGTCGCACCCGCTGCAGGGTTACCATGTCGACATCGGCCACGTGGGCATCGGAGAAAAAGTGTTGGGCGCGTGGGACTTTCATCCCGGCCATCGCGGCGACTATCTGGCCAAGCGCGGCGAGCAGGTGACGCTGCTGCCCGGCAACAAACGCAAAACCGAGCGGATCGAGAGCGCGTTTGAGTCGACCGACGCCAATAAACGCAACTGGAACCATGTGCACGTTTACGCCAGGGGCAACGCGATGTGGTTCACCATCAACAGCAAGGTCGCCTCGAAGGTGATCGACGAAAATCCGGAGGATCGCATTGACGCCGGCAAGATCGCCTTCCAGTTGCACAGCGGCCACGGCATGCACGTCATCTTCAAGGATGTCCTTCTGAAGCGGCACTAGCATTGCGCTTGGCCAAGCGGGAATTCATGTCAGAATGACGGCCACACAATCCCCGACGGGGCAGACAGAATGGCCGCCGACTGGATTCTCCAGCAGATCAACGCGGTTTAATCATGCAATGTTCCAGAATCGGATTTGCCCACAAGTCGTCAGCCCCCAATGCCCGTCCCGATGCAACGCACATGAGGAACGACAAACAAAGCAGATA
>Ga0310122_10002965_pt1 | contig 10784 bp, 8 predicted proteins | sample CB6_Bottom_1051__FD_203503 | JGI IMG/M metagenome (GOLD analysis project Ga0310122, IMG submission 203503) | Marine microbial communities from Western Arctic Ocean, Canada - CB6_Bottom_1051 | ecosystem: Environmental > Aquatic > Marine > Oceanic | place: Canada: Western Arctic Ocean | collected...
GCGTGGACGCCAACGCCCTGCACAAGCCCAAGCGCTTCTTCGGCGCGGCCCGGAACGTTGAGGAAGGCGGCTCGCTCACCATCTGCGCCACCGCCCTGGTCGACACCGGCTCACGGATGGACGAGGTTATTTTCGAGGAATTCAAGGGCACCGGCAACATGGAGGTGCACCTCGACCGCTCGCTGGTTGATCGCCGCATCTTCCCCTCCATCAACGTCGAGTTGTCCGGCACCCGCAAGGAGGAACTCCTCTACCATCCGCAGGAACTGCCGCGCATCGTAACGCTGCGCCGCGCACTCACCGGTGTTCCGCCGGTCGAGGCCATGGAACTGCTGCTCGGCAAGCTGAAAAAAACCGAGAACAACATCGAGTTCCTGCTCAAGATGACGGTGGAATAAACCGCTTGGCCAGGTGCATCACTGGATGCGGCCGAATTTTTTTTCCAACTCGGGGTAGTTTATCTCGATGATCGTCGGTCGCCCGTGCGGACAGGTGTACGGCATCTCGCAACGCCGCAAATCATCCACGAGATTCTGCAACTCCTCCTCCCGCAGCGCGTCGTTGGCCTTCACCGCGTGGCGGCAGACGGTCTTGATGATTACATCCTCGCCAAGCCTCAGAGCATTCACCCCTTCACCGGCTGCCTGCAGCTTGTCCACCAACTCGAGGATGAACTTCCGCGAGTCCGCCGCCTTGACGAACGGCGGCAGCGCGTCGAGCAGGAAGGTTCGCTCGCCGAACTCGCTCAACCCCACGCCAAGCCGGTTGAGCGTCTCCATCATCCCGCTGAGGAACCGCGCCTCCCTAGGCGGCAGCTCCACGGTCTCCGGCAGCAGCAGTTTCTGCGAGGCGGCATTGCCCTCCGACTCCATCCGCCGGAGCATCTGCTCGTACAGCACCCGCTCGTGTGCGGCGTGCTGATCCAGCAACACCAGCCCTTTATCGGACTCAAGCACCACGTACAGTTTGCCGACCACGCCGACGAGACGCAGCGGCACGTGCAGCAGCGGCACCGGCGCTCCAGCCGCTTGGCCAAGCGGACTCGGCAACGGCGTCGCCCGCACCGGGTCGTGTTGCGGCGCAATTGGTTGCGCTTGGCCAAACGCGGCCGGCGACGACTCGTCGCCAAGCTCCTGCTGCGTCGGAATCTCCGACGGCGAAGTGGGCGTCACGTCCACCACCTCGTCTGCCGGCGTCGGCACAGAGGCCGGTTTCCGGCTGTGAAACGCCAACAGCGTTTCCTGCACAGCCTGCGTGAGCAGTCGCCGCACATCCCGCTCGTGGTGAAACTTCACCTCGCGCTTGGCCGGGTGGATGTTGACGTCCACCTCACCCGGATCGATCACGATGAACAGGCAGCAGAGTGGGAATTGCCCCTTCATCAGCGCGGTGTGGTAGCCCTCGATAAGGGCACGGTTGAGGCTGCGATTCTCGATCGGCCGGCGGTTCACAAACAGGTGCTGGTTGGCCCGGGTCGAGCGCGACACGCCCGGCGCGCCGATCAACCCCCAGGTGCGCACCGTCGTCTGGCCGTCCCATTGCATGTCGACCCCGGGGTCGTCCGGGATCGCCTTGGCCACCCGGTAGTCGCCACTGGAATCGACGTTCAACAGGCTGATGCCCTCGCCGTGCAGCGCCGCCATGCGCTCGCGCACGGCGGTGATGTGCGATGCCGGGGTGTCGTCCACCCTGCACGGCGGCAGCTCCCACACCTTGCGCTGGTCGCTGATGAACACAAACCCCACCGCCGGGTTGGCCAACGCCGCCAGCGTCAGGAAATGCTGGATGTGGCTGCGCTCAGTCTCCGGTGTGCGCAGGAACTTGCGCCGCGCCGGCAGGTTGTAAAACAGCGAACGCACTTCGATCGTCGTGCCGCCGGCGTGGCCGGCCGATTCCACCGCGCGAATCTTTCCGGCGTGAATGTCGATGCGCGTCCCCTCGCCCGTCTCGTTGCCACTCGCGAGCGTGGTGAGCGCCATGCGGCTCACGCTGGCAATGCTGGGGATCGCCTCCCCGCGAAAGCCCATCGTGGCGATCGAGGCCAAGTCCTCCGCCACTTGAATCTTGCTGGTCGCGTGCCGCTCGAGGCAAAGCAGCGCGTCGTCACGGTTCATGCCGGAACCGTTGTCGGCGACGCGGATGAGGCTGCGGCCACCGGCCTGTATGTCCACAGTGATGCGTGTGGCCTCAGCGTCGAGGGCGTTTTCCACCAACTCCTTCACCACGCTGGCCGGACGCTCCACCACCTCACCGGCGGCTATCTGGTTGGCGACAATTTCTGGAAGAAGACGGACGGAACCCATGCTGCACCGCCACTCTACGGGCAGCGCTTGGCAGCCCCAAGCGTTTTTGCTTTCAAAGACAGGGGGCCCAGATCAACGCAGATTGGCAGGATTACAGGAAAGCATTCCACCGATGTTCAACTTGAAACTTAAATATGAAAACTCTAAAAAATCAGCGCTTGGCCAGGCGGGCCAACTTTACGACCTGGTCGAGGTAGCGCTGGACGCTGTCACGCGGGCGCTTGGCCTGGGCCGACTTGAGCAGCGGCACCGCCTTTTCATACTGGCTGCGGTGCACCAAAAACTGCGCGTGGTTGATCTTGGCCCGCACCTCGAAATCGTCCAGTTGCTCGGCGCGCTGGTAGAACAACCCGGCCTTCTCGACGTTGTCGTTGCGCCCGTAATAGTCGGCCAACAGCAGCAGCGACTCGCCGTCCAGCGGATCCTTGTCAACGATCTGCTCGAGCGTCTTGATGGCCTTGGCCTCCTCGCCGTTGGCCAACTGCACGCGGGCCTCGAGTTGCAGGATTTTCAACCGGTCGGCCTCGTTGAACTGGTTTTTGTGGATCGAGCGTATCTGTGCGAGCAGCGAGTTGCCGCGATCAAATTCTCCAACCGAGATGAGAATGTCCGCCGCGCGAATCGGCGGGGCGACTTCCCTGCCCTTGTCTGCCGCAGCGGCATCGCGGTACGCCGCGAAGGCGAGGTCGTACGTGCCTTCGTTGATGTAAATATCGGCGAGTTGATTGAGCACCTTGGCGTCGGCCTTGCCCATGCGGCGGACGACCTCGTAGTTGGTGGCGGCTTTTTTGGATTCAGCCAGGCCAAGGTAGGCGTTGGCCTGATGCAGCCAGTAGTCGGCGTTGTCCGGCTTTGCCTGGATCAGCTCGCCGAACAGCGTCACGCACTCGCCGTACTTCTGCTGCTGCAACCCGCACTGGGCGATGCCGAGTTTCCAGTCGAGCTTGTCCGGCGAGAAAAGGGTGGCCTTGCGATAGGCCGCCTCGGCCGAGAGATATTTTTCACCGATCAAGTGGCAGTAGCCGATGAGGCCATAAATGTTGCCGTCCTCACCGCCGAGCTCGAGCGTGCGCACCAGTTCCTTTTGCGCCTCCACATGCTGGTTTAGCTGGATCAACACCACGCCAAGGTTCATGTGAGCGCGCTGAAAGTCCGGGAATTTTCTGATTGCCTGCCGGTATTGCGCCACCGCCTTGGGGTAGTCGTTCGCCTGCACGTACAGGTTGGCCAGGGTAAAGTTCAGTGCCGCGCTCGACTCGGGCGTGATGGCCTCGATCAACATGACAATGGCCTGGGTGGGGTCGGCCTGAATCTGCGGGATCAGCTCGTTGAACAGCTCTTTTTCTTCGGCATTGATCTTCGGCTCCACCTCGGACTTGACGCCGTAGCTGGCCATGAACTTGTTAATGAACTCGGGGTCTTTCCAAAACTGCATCGTCGAGGCAAAGCTGGGTTGCGCCTGGCCAAGCGCCGGGGCCAGCAGACCAAGCGCCAGCAACAAACCAAGCGCACCGCGTCCTTTTTTGTTCGTGGGTTTCATCATTGTTTTCCGAAATAGAAGGGTTGAATTTTCCTGACGGTGACCTTTCTGCCGTCCTTCATAGCCGGGCTGAATTTCCATTGCCGAATCACCCGGGTCACTTCGCGCTTGAATTCGTTGTGGGTGAACCGGCGCACCTGATGATCCGTCACCCGGCCCTCCTCGTCGATCACGATCAGCAGATCCACCCGGCCCGAGACACGGTTCAACAGCAGCTTGGGCGGGTATTGCGGCGGGATACGCACCAGCGGACGCGGCTCGCGATCCACCTCCGAGAGGTCGAAAATTTTCATCTCCGCGATGGCATCGGTCGATACTTTCGGGTTCAACCCGGCGTAGATGCCGACGCCGCCCGCGCCGGGGTTGAGCGCGAGCTCGAGCTGACTCAGGGTCAGCATCTGCTGTTCCTCCTGCAGTTCCGGTTTTTCCTCTTCCTCCTCCTCCTCGGGTGGTGGGGGCGGCGGCGGCGGTGGTGGTGGTGGGGGCGGCAGGGATACGTCCACCTTGAGGAGAAGGTTTTTCGGGTTCGATCCGGAAAATTTCTGCGTAAAGGGCAGGATCAGGAACAGGAGCAGCGAGATCAGCAGACCACCGGTCAACCCCCACAGGACTCCTGTGTTCCTTGTCTCGACCTGAAAAACTTTTCCCATGACGTGTGGTTACGGCAAATCGGCGGAGAGGCTGATGCTCTTGGCGCCACCGAGCTTGGATTCGTCGATCACCCTCACCACCAAGCCGGCGTTGGCGCCCTCGTCCACCTGGATGATCACCGGCATGTCCTCCTTGGTGGTCAGGCGACGGACGATCGCCCGCACGCCGTTCACGCCGATCTCCTTGCCGCCATACACCACCTGCCCCTTGGTGGTCACGGCGATGAGAATGCTGTTTTTGTCGAGCTGCATCGCGGAGGCCGCCTCCGGCTTCTCGACCTCAACGCCGGTTTCCTCGACAAACACGGTGGTGACGATGAAGAAAATCAGCAGGATGAACACCATGTCGATCAGCGGCGAGATGTTGATGTCCATGGCCTCCTCGGCCCCCATGATGGATCGGCGTCCCCTCACGATGCCACCGCCTTTCGTTTGAACTGTTGCAGCGTCAGGCTTTCCAGCCGAACAAGAAACGCCTCGTACTCATCCTTGCGGCGCTTGATGGCGTAGGCCATGAAGTAGCCCGGCACGGCAATCAGCAGGCCCATCTCGGTGGTGATCAGCGCCTCGGAAATCCCGCTGGCCACCACGTCCACCAGCTTGCCGCCGCCCACCGAGAGGCCCTTGAACGTCACCAGCATGCCCATCACGGTTCCCAGCAACCTCAGAAGCGGCGCCGTGGCCACGAGGGTGTTCAGAAAAACCAAACGCCGCTCGAAAAACGGCAGCCGGGAGGCGAACACCTCGGAGAAACGACTGTACACTTCGTCCAGCTTCCCCACTTCGTCCTGCGTGTAACGGATGATCTCGCCCACTTCCCCCTCGCTCTTCCCGGGTGTCCGCACCCAGTCGATCACCGTTTCATCGTCGAGATGCTTGTATCCGCGCTGCCGGAAGTTCAACAGCAGGCTCGTGGCCACGGTGTAAATCAACAGCGCCACCAACAGCAACGGCAACATCACCACCCCGCCGGATTGCCATGTTTCAACGATGTACTCGAGAGTGTCAGCCATCTATCAACGTCCGTTTTTTACCGTCAAGCCGTTTATGAAACCGACCGCTGTCTGCTCCATGCTGGCCAGGATGCCCTTGGACCTGCGTGACAGCAGCGCAAACAGCAGCAGACACGGCACGGCGATGATCAGGCCGTACTCGGTGGTCACCAGCGCCTCCGAAATGCCGGACGACAGCCGCTTGGGATCGCCGGTGCCGAACACGGTGATCAGCTTGAAAGTGTTGATCATGCCGGTCACCGTGCCGAGCAGGCCCAGCAGCGGCGACGTCGCCGCCGCCAGCGAGATGAACTGCAGCATGCTCTCCAGCTTCGGCTTGGCGTGCAGCATTTTCTCATAGAGAATTTCCTCGATCATTTCCTTGCTCTCCCCGGTGCTTTGAATCGCCGTCTCCAGCAGTTCGCCGGCGGGGCCCTTGATGCGCTTGGCCAGGGCCATGGCTGAGGCCGAGTCGTTGTCGTTCACCCGGTCGAGGATCGATTGCAAATCGCCGGGACGCACCTGCTGCAGCCTGGCCAACTGCATCCACTTGATCAGCGCGACCAGGGCGGCCGCCAGGCCAAGCGCGAGCAGCGGCCAGATTACCACGCCGCCCTTGTTGATGTGCTCCCACCACGTCTCCTCCACCTGCTTGATCTTGAGCGCGTTGCCCATCGTCGAGTCGAACGGCAACTGGCCGGTGCCGCTGCCGGTGACAGCAACGATCCCCGCCTGATGATCCGGGCCGATGTCCACAAGCGTCGCGTCTGTCGAGCCGCGCAACTGCTCGGCCAAGCCGGCCTTGCCGTCGTTGCCCGCGAACACGACCAACGGGCCAATCACGGCAAACTTGCCCCGCTCGGCAACGCCCTCTGCGTTTAGCGCCGTGCCTTCGTAAACATGTCCGCCCAAGAGGTTGTCGAGCCGGTCAAGCGCCGCCTGCACGACGATTAACTGCCCGGTGAACACCGACTCAGCCAAGCTGGATGGATTATTGTTGGTCTCACGGGCCGTCCTGACGATGGCTTGATACTGCTCCTTCTCGCTGGCATGAATGCGCGTTTCAAACCGCCGGATGTACTCCTCAAGCAGCGTCTTGCGCAGGTAGTCGTTTTGATCCGTGAACCCCTTCTCCTCCGCCTTGAGTTTGCCCAGGTCCAACGACTTGCGGTCCTGCATGCGCTTGGCCTCCGTGTGCTCACGCCGCTTGGCAATGACCTCGCTCTCGAGCGTGTTCAACTCGCGGGCCAGCGGGATTTTTTCATCGGCGATTTTTTTCTCCAGCGCGCTCAACTCGGCCAACGCCTTGTCCAGGTCCGACTTGGCCGAAGCCGCCGCCGCCTCAAAAGTCTGCGCTTGGCCAAGCGCGACGGAGCAAAGGAGAGTGAAGGCTAATGTAAACTGTTTCATCATCCTGTCTCCCTACTTGATATTCACCGGAATCGCGATGAACTCCGCCTTCCGCTCGTTCTCGTAAATATCGATGACCTTGCGGATCGTCGAGCCAAGCTCGGGCTTCACCTCCCACGTCCAGTCCGCCTCACCCGGCACGCCGACACCGGCGAACGAGCCTCCTTGGTCCGCATAATAGGCATGCCCAAGCCCGAGGTAGAGCGCCTGCACCTGCCGATCTTTCCCTTCAGCATCCTTCCGCACCTCGATCGCCAGTGTGATGGCAGAGTTGAATCGATCCGCCTCGTTGAGCATGGCCACCACGTTCTGCATTCGCTCAGCGGCGGATCGGCCGCGAAGATCCTTCTTCTCCAGCGGGATGCGTGAGCGGACGTTCGAAATACGATCCTTCAGCGGGTCGGGGAAACGAGCCATCAGCGCCAGCGCCTGGCGCTCCATCCCCCACAGGGCGGCGTCCACCACCTTGTTGGCCTTTTTCAAATCCTCCAGGCTCAGGGTGATCCGTTTTTTCTCGGCATCGGCCTCCGAGTCCACCTGCTCGCTCTTGTCGATCGCCCCCTTCAGCAGGTCGATCTCCCTCTGCAACAGGCCAATCGTCTGGCCGATACTTTCCCGCTCCACACGCCAATCGGCATTCCTCCTGGCGATGAGTTGACGCGTCTGCACCCATTTCTCAATGTGGGTGCGGGCTTCCTCGAACTTGGAACCCTGCGCGAAGACGGATCCTGATGTCAGCCAAAATGCAAGCGATGCTGACAAAAGTGCCCCAAACGTTAGGCGATTCATGTTTTGTACTGGATCTGGCTACCGAAATCCCCGCCGAAGAATGGCGGGATCGGCCAGTGGTCAGCCGCCATGGCGGCGCACTGGTGAAACTGGCAAAACACATCAACGGACGCAAGGCCCAATAACAGGAAAACCAAAAAAACGAGCGAGACGTGAATGGGACAACCCGATAACCAAGAATCAGACGCAAATAAACGTAGATTATTTGGGCAAAAAATGAACCTGTAAATCCGTGGAATCCGTGTCCCGACAAAAAACCGAAAACCGAGAACCGGGCAATGAGAATATCGAATATCGAACAAGGAATGTCGAAATTCGAAGTGAAAAGAAGTAGGAAGCATCACGCTCCTTTTTCCTCTGCGGCCCCCTGCGCCTCTGCCTTCTCTGCGTTAAAAATAATCCGTGAAATCCGTGTCCCAACCAGAAATCGAGAACCGGGCAAAGAAAAACCCCGCCGATGAACGACGGGGTTTTTCTCGAAAGGTTCGAAATCAGAGCGGCTTGTATTTCTTATGACGATAATGATCGTGCACCCACTTGAAGTCCGGGTTCCTTGCGGTTCCACCCGCCCAGTAAAAACTTGCTTTCCCCGCTGCAGAATCACGGGTTGCCTTGAGTGTCCCTTTATCAACCCATTTGTGGTTCTCCGCGTGGCCATCGGCAAAGCTAAACGAACTGTCATTGCCATGCGCAACAGCAAATGGATCCACCCAACCGGTCGGGACGTTGATCACCCAGGTGCCCAAATTTTCATTACGTGGATCCTGCTCCTCAACGAACACCATGGACATGGCTGGTTGGCGTATTTCAGTTACCTTTGTGAAATAGGGCTGTGAGCCACCCGTTGCCGAGGACCCCTGCCACCCGCCACCGTTCATCGGGTTCGCCTTGGAGTAACTCACCCAAGCCCAGAGATTCAGGTTGCGACCCTGCTTGGCGCGTTGATCTCCCGGGCAGTGATACACCCCCGCGCTGGGGCAATACGCCCACATCGGACTGGCCATCAACCCGGCTTTGGCCCCCTCCTCTTTTTTCTGAATGGCACTCGCTCCCGTGGAATAACCATCCTTCGGGCGCATTGCACCCCGCCAAAAACCACCCCGCCCCATCCCGGCGCTGGGGATGATGTCGCCCTTCAACTTGGCTGGGCTGATCACGGGAGACGACTCCTTATGGTCATCAGAAAACATCACGAAGCCCAGCCCCAACTGTTTCTGGTTGTTCAGGCAGTTGGCACCCAACGCCTTGCCCTTGGCCTTGGCCAAGGCCGGCAAAAGCATGCCTGCCAAGATCGCAATGATGGCAATCACCACCAGCAACTCAATCAGCGTAAACCCCTTTGAATATTTATATTGTGTTCTCATTTTAAATAATCCTGCCCAAGAAGGCTACCCTCATGCCCAAGCGTGGCAAGTCCTTTTTCCTCCCCTTGGCCAAGCACCAGAAACGTAAAAGTGGGGCTCGGTTCCCCGGTACCCCGTTCTCGGTGCTCGGTTTTAAGTTGGGACACGGATTTTATCGGATTTTATCGGATTTACAGGATCATTTGTTAATCCTGATGATCTGCGTTCATCTACGTCCCGTTCCCGCCGCTCGCGCTGGGCCAACCGCTAACACGCTGGAATGTTGGAGCGTAAAAAGCGGTGTCGCGCTTCGCTTGCCACCGCACTCCACATAAAAAAGAGGCCGGGCACTTGGCCCGGCCTCTGGTGTGTGTTCTCTTTTTGGTTAATCCAACCAAAAATTACTTAACGGCGCGTCCGTACTGCTGCGCCTGGTCGGCCGGGATCGTCAGCGGGCTGGGCGCATCCACATTCTCCCACGGGCCGTTCACCGTCGGCGCCGCCTGCAGCGTGCCTTCAAAGGTGACCGTCACCGTGCCGTCTCCGTTGTTCACAACGCTCAATGTAGGTGTTGACACCTCTGCCGCCGCCACGGTGATGTTGTCGATCGCCCACCACCAGTTGTTGTGACCCTGTTTCTCCCAGGAAATCACAGCCGTCTGTGCTCCGTCGGGATTGTTCAGGTTCAGCGAGACTGTCTCGTTGTAGGCCGTCGGGGTGGCCGGGGTCAACTCGAGCAACGTTACCGAATCACCTCCATCAAAGGAAACCGTGACCTTGCCGCTTTGCGGTTCCTGCCTCCAACTCGAGTCGTAGGTCAGGACCACCGATCCGGCCGCGGCTCCGCTGATGTCGATCGCCGGCGTGGACAGCGAGGCGTTGAACTTTGCGTCCGCCTTGTCGTCGTACTCGTCCGAGTCGGCCACGGCAATCACACCGCTGCCCTTGGTGAACTGGTCGCGTGCCTGGCCCGCCGTGGCGTTCCACGTCACCGGGTCCACAAAGCTCCATCCGTCGAACTCTGTCACAATGTCGCCGCCCGCTGTCGGGCCGTGGCCCTCCCCGGTGGCTGTCACCCAGCCGCTGGGCGCGGTGGTTGTCCAGTCGGTGCCGTCTCCGCCCGACTCACTGTCGGACACCCACGGACCCAGCTCCAAGCTGTCGAAGTTCTCCGAGAACGGCAGGGTCGGTGTTTCACCACCACCGCCACCCGCCTCGCTGAGCTGCACGTAGTCGATGCCCATCCAGTTACCGCCACCCTCTGCATTATAATTGACTCCTTTAAGGGTGATGATGTTGTCATAACCGGACCCGACCTCCGCGTTCACATCTGCAAGAGTAAACGGATCTGTAGTATACGTCTGGCCGAGTTCAGCTTCCCGGATGACAATCTCAGACTGCACCTGCACGTTATTGAAATACACCTCAATACCGTAGCGGGAATCAGCCTCACCGCCATGAAGATTCAGGGCATCATAGCTGACAGTAAGCCGATCCGTTGGCTGAAGCGATTCGGGCAGGTTGAAATGATACCGAAGATCATTGTCCACACCCGCAAACGCGCGCTCGGCCGACTCCTCATTGGCCTCTACCAGACCGAGCGGCGTGTAGTCACCGTTGCCGGCAATCACAGTCGAATAAACACCCGCCCAATAATAATCATCGTCCCCCTCCCGGGCACCTTCGCCGTTGGCGGGGTTTCCTGGGAGCTCATTGACACCGCTCTCCTGCACAAAGGTGGTGTTGGGACCGCCACC